>Ga0307516_10010116_pt1 | contig 10422 bp, 9 predicted proteins | sample 19_EM_MG_FD_203310 | JGI IMG/M metagenome (GOLD analysis project Ga0307516, IMG submission 203310) | Populus trichocarpa ectomycorrhiza microbial communities from riparian zone in the Pacific Northwest, United States - 19_EM | ecosystem: Host-associated > Plants > Roots > Unclassified | place...
ATGCCAGCGCCGCGTCCCTGGAAAATCAAGCACTTGCAACAGGGATGAGTCGATCCGACTACAGTGATGGCGAGTCCTTTCGACCCGCAGAGTGTCCATCTGACCCATTCCGACTTCATCGAGGCGTTCCTGCCGTTGCTGCGCGATCTTTCGCGAGAACTGCCTCCGGCCGAACGCTATGCCCGGCTGCTGACCGCCGTGCGACGCCTGTTCGATGGCGACGCCTGCGCGCTGCTGCGGCTCGACGGCGAGGTGCTGGTGCCGCTCGCCGTCAGCGGCCTGAGGCACGACACGCTCGGTCGGCGCTTCCGCATCCAGGACCATCCGCGCCTCGCGGCATTGATGGCCAGCGACAAGCCCACCTTCTTCGACGCCGACAGCCCGTTGCCCGACCCGTACGACGGACTCGTGAGTGGCGAGTCGTCCACGCTGACCGTGCACGATTGCATGGGTTGTCCCCTGCTGATAGATGGCAAGTCGTGGGGCCTGCTGACCCTGGACGCGATGAAGGCAGGACATTTCGCTCGCATCGATCCACGCGACGTGCTGACCTTCGCGAGCCTGGCGGCGGCCACGGTCAGCGCGGCCGAGCGCATCGTCGGCCTGTCGACCGACCTGGAGGAACAGCGGACTCGCGTGGACGGATTTCGCGTCGCTGCCGCGGCGCACGTGCCTCACGCGTTGATCGGCCGGAGTCCGGCGTTCCTGCAGATGCTGGCCGATCTGCGGGTCGTTGCGAGCAGCGACCTCACCGTGCTGATCAAGGGCGAGACCGGCTCCGGCAAGGAACTCGTCGCGAAGGCCGTGCATGCGGAATCACCGCGCGCGGACAAGCCCCTGATCACGATCAACTGCGCAGCGCTTCCCGAGACGCTCGTGGAGAGCGAGCTCTTCGGCCACGTGCGTGGCGCGTTCTCCGGTGCGACCGCGGACCGGCGTGGCAAGTTCGAGCTCGCGCACGGGGGTACGCTGTTTCTCGACGAAGTCGGGGAGCTGTCGCTGTCCGTCCAGGCCAAGCTGCTTCGCGTGATGCAGAGCGGCCAGCTGCAGCGCGTCGGCTCGGACCGGGATCATCACGTCGACGTCCGGATCATTGCGGCCAGCAACCGGGATCTCGCCGAGGAGGTTCGCGAGGGACGCTGCCGAGCGGACTTCTACCACCGGCTCAGCGTCTATCCGCTGCAGGTGCCAGCCCTGCGGGATCGTGGCCAGGACGTGCTGATGATTGCCGGCTTCTTCCTTGAGGAGAATCGTTCTCGCCTCGGGCTTGGAGGGCTCCGCCTGACCCCCGATGCCGAGGACGCGCTCCTGGGCCACGACTGGCCGGGCAACGTTCGCGAACTCGAGCACCTGGTCGCGCGCAGTGCGCTGCGCGCGTTGTCGTCCGGCCCCGGCAGGCCGCGCATCCTGAGCCTGGATGCGGGAGAGCTCGGCATCCAGGCCAGAAGGTCGCTGGAGGCCATTCCGATCGCCTCCTCGTCAGGAGATGGCCCGGCGACGCGGTCGTTGTTGCTGCGTGATGCCGTCGACGCTTACGAACGACGCCTCATCGAGGAAGGGTTGGGTCGCAACGACGGCAACTGGGCCGCGACGGCGCGAGAGTTGGGCGTCGACCGTGCGAACCTGAATCGCGCTGCGCGGCGCCTCGGCCTCAAGCCAACGGCGACGACGCGCCCCGGCACGCAGTCCGACTGACACCATCGAAAGCCATCAGTTGGCAAGGCGACGCGCCATCAATGCCTGGTGCATCCGGCTTGCGGCGCTCAGGACGAGTTCGGCATCGACCGCCACGACGTCGGCCGGCCTCTCCTGTTCCAGCCACGGGTTCGGCTGAAGGAACCAGGCGGCGAGATCCTCGTCTGCCATCAGGTCAGAAAGTGCCACCGTCACGTCCGCGATCCCCTCGCGCGGCATGAAGCGCGGCCGCTCGAACTGGAACAGCGGCAGCAGGATCAGCGCGCGCGAGGGAAAGCTCACGACCTTGTGTCCCAGCAGCCAGCGGGTGAGCACCACGCCGGGTTGGCGCCAGTGCGGCCGCATCAGTTCGACGAGCTCGCCCGTGGAGGCCAGACCCCCGCACAGGCAATAGCCGTCGACCAGGTCGGACTGCACGGCGTCTTCACGTCGCCGGTTCGGCATGCCGGTGACCTGAGACGCGCGTGTGGCGCAGGCCGTGGAAGTGCTTGTTTGCATGGCTCTTCTCCTGTACGCACGCTCGTGACGAGCTGGATGAGGGAAGCATGTGCGGGTGCGCCGAGGCCGCAAAGCCTCGCAAGGAGGTCGAACCCGTCCCACATCGGCTGGAGCCGCTTCGACCTCGTCGGCCTACCTCCCACCGGACCTCATCGGACACGTTGCAGCACCCCCAGCGAGTTCGACGACGTCGCACTTGCGCCGGATGGCACCGCGCCATTCCGCATGAGCCCGGCGCACGCGCCAGGCGGAACATTGCCTAAGCCATCGGATGGATTCGCGTCCCCGCGCGGAGATCCAAAGTCGAGCTCCAGCGTCATGACTTTCCGATGGAGCGAGGGAAATGGATCCAACCCAGGCCAAGCCGACGAAGAACCCCACTGCCTGCGGGTTCGCGCCGATCGATCCCGGTCGGCAGGTTCGCCGTCTGCTGAACGCGTGCGTCGACCAGCACGAGTTCACGGCGATGAACCAGGCCTTCCAGCCCTATGGAGGATTTGCCACCTGCGACGAGGTGATGCGACGCCTGCGTCCGCTCGCCATCCATCCGCGCTCCACGCTCACGCGCTGGATCGTGTCGCGCTCGGTCGTCAACGTTGCGTGGCGCGACGACACGCTTCTTCCTGCGTTCCAGTTCGACCTCGAGCAGATGTCGGTCAGGCCGGCTTGCGTGCGGGTGATCGATGAATTGGCATGCGCGTTCGATGACCGCGAAGTCGCCATGTGGTTCGCGCAGCCGAACGCGTGGTTGGACTACGCGATCCCGGTGACGCTGCTGGCGTCAGACGAATTCGCGGTGCTGCAGGCGGCGCGGGTCGATCGGTTTTCGCGCGGGTAGTTACCGGGCTGATCCAGGTCAGGGGAGCGGAAATTCACGAACGCTGCGGGGAGGGCAGCCTGCGGCCATTGCATGGTGCCAGGCTGCTCTAACCACTGGATTAGCTTGGCGCCTGTCCGGTGGTGGATGCGAAGGGGAGGCCGCTCTTTCAAACTGGTGTGACCCACTGCGAGGAGACGCCTTTGTTCGGGTTGAGAGCCCTGCAAATTCTCCCGCGTGGGCGTTCGCCAGAGACGCCAAATGAACTTCCTTGATGAGAACCCACGCGATCCCTTCACGCGCAAGAGGCGGGTCGTTCATGCCTGTTCCGCTCTCCCGAGCGTGATCTTCAGAACGATCCTGGTTGGCGCGATGTTGCTGGCATATTCGCTCGCTGGCGCCCAGAGCTTGGGCAAGCCCAACGGCAACTGGTATTTTTCCTGGGGCTACAGCCGCCAGCAGTACGCGGACTCGGACATACACGTGCGCCAGCCGAGCGAAGGGAGCGACTTCGTCGTGAATCAGGCCAAGGCCTCCGACAATCCAACCGGCCTGCCTCACATCGTGCGTTCCATCTTCACTCTGAACTTCACGGCTCCGCAGGAGAACATCCGCGTGGGGCGCTTCGTGAACCAGGACAACACCTTCGCCATCGAGTTCTCGCTGGATCACAGCAAGTACAACACGAACAACGGCCAGGTCGCGCACGTCACTGGCAAGGTCGAAGGAGTCGCCTACGACGGCCCCATGACGCTGGACGAGCAGCACTTCCAATATGCGCTTCACAACGGCTTGAACCACGTCATGATCAACGGCGTGTGGTTCCATCACCTGCGCGACGTCTCGCCATGGCAGGAACACGGCGACTTGCAACTGGTCAGCCGCCTCGGCGCGGGCCTGCTGATTCCTCACGCCGAGAACAGGATCCTGGGCCACGACAACAGCGCTGAAACTGGAAGCAAGGACAAGAGCCCCTGCTGCTCGAGACATGACTGGTGGCAGATCAACGGCTGGACGGTGGGTACCGAAGTCGGCTTTCGCTACGCGATGACCCACTCCGTCTACGCTGAGCTGACGCAGAAGTTCGCGTACGGCAAGTTGCATGGCGTGCCGGTCTATCACGGCTTGGCCAGCCAGGAGATCTGGATGTCAGAGCAGGTGCTGTCGCTCGGATTTCTGTTCTAGCGTTCTGGGGATGACTCCGGCAACGTCGCCGACACGGCGTGGTGTACACGACCACGATGCGGTGCCGCGGCGCCCGTGAGTGGAACTGGCCGAGGGGCCGCAGAGCGGCGGAAGCGCAGGCCTGAAGGACGGCTCCCGCACTGCATTGCTGTCCTAAAACGGTACTCCGTGACAGCCGGTAGGATCGTCCCCGAGAGGAAGGCAACGTGCACCGAGTAAATTCGAACGAGGACTTGTTGACGCTCCAATCCGCACTGCCTGAGGGATGAACAGAAATTGTCCTTCCAACTTTTGATGGACGATCTGCGCGATGCGATGGTGCTGCACACTATGCGATGCGATGCGATGCGATGCGATGCGAGTAGGACGATCACGCGGACGGAAGTGCATGGATGACAGCTTTTGCCTTTGACACCATCTTGACGCTGGACGCGCGAACCAACATCTGGCTGGAGACGACGACGGACTATTTCCAAATGTCGAACAGTCAAGTGTTCTTCGAGATCCGAAATAGTGTCAAACGACTGCGCGAGATCCTCCTGTCCAAGAGCGTTCGGTACGACGAGCTCAAGCCCGCCTTGACGCCGAACATCAATCGCACTGAGCGATGTTTTCTCTTTGACTGGTACCTGGCAGACATCGACGGCGACTACGGCAGGACGATCAACGACTTAATGCTGCCGCACTTGGACAGGAAGTCGTCGAAAAGCGTGATGGTCGGCGATTGGTTGAGCCACTACCCAGCATTGAAGGCTGTCTATCTTGCGTCGGTCGAGCGAGGAATACAGCATTCGCTGGTGAGCGCACCACCCGAGAACACCTACTTTGTGTACTTGAACAACCTGAGCGAACACCAAACTTCACGGCTCGAGGAGGCGTTCTCGGAGCAGCCGTACTACCTGGGCAGCGTCGACATGACGTACCAAAGCCCACTCAAGTCGTATCTATCCCGAACGCTCGTGAGGCTCTACATCCAGCATGGAAGCACCATCATTACGCCCGATCCAGATGCTGTCGGAGAAGCTGATGACATTGATCTCTACGGTTACGGATTCAAGAATGCCGGCTTCCAGGTGAGGAGCGTGCCGGACTGGCTCTTTGGACAATTTCTGGCGTACAAGATCGAATGCCCAGTGCTCGATGAAGACACGGATGGCCGGTTCGCACTGAACGCGATGACGCCCGAGCCTGTCGCGCTGCAGGGCTTGGAGGTCGTATTGGGTGACGCCAAGCACAACTACCTTAGGACACACAAGGCGGGTTCGCTACGCCGGTCCGGCCTTGAAGCTCTGTCCGCGGCCGAGATCGCCTGTCAAGTTGCGAGCAAGCTCCAGAGCAACTACATGTACTGCTTGGCCCGCGCCGAAGAAGGAGGAACGATGAAGTTCAACGTCACGCTTGAGAACGAGTGGATCGCACGCTACCTCTGTGCGCTCGAGTACAAGCCTGACAAAGGCCAGCTCCAGCTGATCACGCTCTTTTGAGGGTCTGATCCGTTCTGGGGTAGGAAGGCGTGGAGTCCAACGACGTCCGGATGCAATTCGAAGGCTCAGATTTCATCAATGCAGTGGTACATGCGGGTCGCAGCGGCCGGTTGGACGACGGCAGTCGACCCGGAGCTGCCAGTCGCTCGCTCGAATTGCTGGCAGTAGAGCCGACGTTGGCGATCGCCGGCGCTGCTCGCAGAACTCGAAGAAGTTCGACGCCAGGTCAGGGAAGGGGCTCGTTGGGGATCGCGATCGGGTGATGTTCCTGCCGCGCAACTTGTGCAGCGGGCAGTTTCGACATCATCCGCAAAGGCATCTGTCAAGTCGTCCTCCCGTAGTGGAACAAGCGATGGCAGTTTGGGCATAGCGCCGCCGCGTTATCGACCGCATCCTCTCCGCCCAACGAAAGCGGGGTGCGATGATGAACTTCGAGGTAGGGCGAGTCATCCCTTGCCCTTCTGAAGGGAGCCGGTTGATGGCACGCCTCGCATGTGCCCTTCGCCCTCGCAAGAACCTCGACGATCACATCGGCACTGCGTACGAACGCGCTCGTCTGCACATCGACCCGCCTTGGAGGTCCTTCGTTGCGCTGCAGCAGCGCCTGCCGCGCTGCGGCGCTCAGCTGGCGTGATAGCTCGATCCGCTGCTGAAGGTCTGCTTCGAGTTCTGCGAGGGTGCTGACCTCGGCGGCCTTGTCCTCGGGAGCGGGCATTGCGAGAAGAGCAGACTGGCGCGCTGACGCCGGACGGAAGTATTCCTCAAGCACTTCGTCGCCAGGCGGCATCTTTTGTTTCTCGAAGGCATCGATGTCTGTACGGCTGATAGGCGCATGTCGAAGCCCATCCCACTGACCGTGATCGGGCTTGAGGATCTCGCCTTCATCGGCGTTCTCGTGCCAGACGATGACGTACCGTGGTTCGCCGTGGGTGGCGTAGTTGATGCTCTTGTTGAGATGGTCAAATAAGGCACGCGCGCCGCGTGTCTTGCCGAGGGCGTTTGCCATAGTCTCGTGATCGGAGCGACGCCACCTCGTTTTGGTGTGGATCGCTCGAAACTTAATTGGGTGAGGCTTATTCATTAAGGCAGTCGCGTAGTTAGTGCGGAAAGCGGTGGAGGCATGTCCGCCTCACTATGCCAGCGGAACCGGTCGACTCCCGACGACGTATCGCCAGCGACAGCAATTCAGGGAAGGCTGTCGACTGTTCGAGTCACCTTGATGTCGGCGACCCCGGCAGAGCAGTCTTCACGCCTGCTTGCGCCGAAATCCGAACGCGAGAACCATGAACACGAGAACCTGCGCTGCGATCGTCTGCACCGTCGGGAACAGTCCGACGAGTTCAATGCGCGGCACGAATGCAACTGGCGCGATGCCGACCATTCCGGCCTCCTGCAATGCCGCAAGTCCCTTGCCCGCGAGGACAACCGTCAGGATCGCCATCAGCCATGAGCTGTAGGTGAAGAACTTGGTGATGGGCAGGCGCCGGCTATAGCCCAGGAGGACCCAGGCGATGGCAGCGAGCGCGACGCACGCGGAACCCGCGCCGGCGAGCATCGCGACGCCGTTGCCCTGTGTCCACAGCGCTGCATAGAACAGGATGGTCTCGAAGACCTCGCGGTAGACGACAACGAAGGCGAGGCCGAACAGCAACCAGGCCGAGCGTCCGGACAGCGCGTGCGACATCTTCTCGCGGATGTATCGCTGCCATTGGTCGGCTTGTGCCTTGCCGTGCATCCAGATCCCGACCCACAGCAGGACGACCGCTGCGAACACCGAACCGAAACCTTCGACAAGTTCGCGGTTCGCGCCGCTGATGCCGATGGCCCAGGTAGCGATGGCCCACGTGAGGGCGCCGGCCGCCAGCGCGCTGATCCAGCCGCCATGGACGTAGGGCATGACCTCGAGGCGTTCGGCCTTGCGCAGGAATGCGATCATGGCCACGACGATCAGGAGTGCCTCCAAACCTTCGCGCAGCAGGATTGCCGCGGCGCCGAGGAAGGTCGAGACCCAGCTGGCCGCATTCGGCGAAAGCGCGGCTTCGGCGTCGTCCAGCAACTGACCAATCACTTCGGCACGTCGATTCACTGCGTCAACATCGTCGCCATGCTGGATCGCTGCCCGGTACTCGCCCATCGCGCCTTCGATGTGCGAAAGCAGGCCGGCGTCGCGGGCGCTCAGGATCGGCTCGACCGGCTCGAACCCGTCGAGGTAGGCCGACAGCGCCAGTTCGGCTGCACGCGAGCGGTCACCGGTGCGGTAGACCGACACGCTCTGCGCGAGGCGCTGGCGAACGAGGGCCAGCGAGCCCTGCTGGCCTTGCGCCTGGGCCAGCGCCTCGGGGTGACGACGCAGGAAGCCCATCACGGCGAAGGCATTGTCATGTCCGATCTTCTGTTCGAGGGTCGCCGGAGTCATCCCCACCAATGTCTTCAGGTCAGGGATCACTTGGTGCAGTGACGGGTCCGACCTCCAGAGTTGCTCGCCTCGGGCGACGGCGCCGCTGTCGGCGTAGGCAAAGTGGCCGGCGTAAAGGGCGAGCGCCCAGCGGTCGGCCGCCGGCAGGCTCGCGAAGCTGGCCATCGGCGTGCCGTCGAGTCCCTGGGTGATCACCTGGTACAGCGCGAAGACGCTGCGCTGACGTGCTCGTGCCTCGTCGATGAACGCGATGGGCGGCGTCTGCAGCGCCGCCGCGGCAGGCCCATGACCGGCGCCCTTCGTCCCGTGGCAGGCGGCGCAGTTCTGCTCGAAGAGCGCAGCGCCGCGGTTGAACTCAGGAGGCGTGCCGGGTGCCAGCGGCACCGGGTACGCAGCGAGCAGATCGGCAGCGAGCGCATGGGCGATCTCGGCCACTTGCGCAGGCTCTGCCTTGTCGGCGACGGCTTGCTGGAGACGCTGGGCGCCAACCTGCAATTGCTGCTTGGCAGGGTTCTGCGCCAGCGCGCCTATCTTGCTGGCGACGGTCGCCGCGAATTCCGACTGCTCCGCGTACTCCGATTGCGAAGACACCTTGCCCCCCGCGACGGCACCGCCGTAGTCCACTGCGATGTAGTCGAGGAGACGCCAAGCGGTCTCGACATCCGGGTGCGACTCCTGCGCGACGACCGGATTGACGACGCAGAGGCTCGCGAACAGGGCGAATACGGCAGATCGACAGACGCGAAAGAGCACGGCGTTCAATGGTTTTTGAGAATGAGAATCATTCTATTGCTTGAGCGAATCAGCCGCTGCACGCGATTGGAAAGCCTGTGCCGGGCATGGAGTCAATCCTCGGAGGACGTGTCCATGAAGATTGGCGAGCTGGGGACGAAGGCTGGCTGAGACGTGCAGACCGCATGGCTCCAGGTGCGAGCGGGCCTGGTCGAGGATCTCCCCTCGAACGGAGCGTGATGTCGCTGCTGGCTCCATCCACGGTGTGAACGCGAGCCGCGCCTTCCTGAAGATGTCGCCGCCCTGTCGCAACCGAAGAATGGCGTGGCAGCCAAGCCTGCTGCGTTCGTCAACGAAAGGTCCGTCATGTCTTCCTGGAAGCGCCGCGCGCTGAGCGCGCTCGTCTCGTCGTGTCTCTTCGCGGGAGGTTCCGCCTGGTCGGCCAGTTCGTCGCAGGAGGCGCCGGCCACCGCCGCCCACGGAAAGACCGTGGTGCTCGTGCACGGGTTTTTCGCCGACGCCGGCTGCTGGAACGCCGTGATCCGCCTCCTGCAATCGGCCGGCGTGCACGTGGTCGCGGTCGAGAACCCGCTGTCCTCCCTGGAGGGCGATGCCGAAGCCACGCGGCGGGTGATCGATGCGCAGGCGGGCCCGGTTGTGCTCGTCGGCCATTCATGGGGCGGCGCGGTCATCACGCAGGCGGGCGCGAACCCCAAGGTGTCGTCGCTCGTCTACGTCGCGGCGTTCGCGCCCGACCAGGGCATGTCGGTCGACAACCTGATCGCCAGCCTGCCGCCGGCGCCCTGGCTGGCCGCGTTGAAGCAGGACGATGCGGGCAACCTGTCGCTCACCGAGTCGGGCTACCTGACCTACTTCGCTCCCGACGTCCCTGTGCGGGAGGCGCGCATGCTCTCGGCGGAGCAGGGCGCCACGTTCGCCGGCACGCTCGACCAGCCGGTGAGCCAGGTGGCTTGGCGATCGAAGCCGTCCTGGTACGTGCTGGCCGAGAACGACCAGATGATCGCGCCCGACCTGCAACGCTCGATGTCCGCCCGCATGAACGCGCACGTGGTGCCGGTGCGCAGCAGCCACGTCGTCATGATCTCGCACCCCGAGATCGTGGCCGCGGTCATCCTGGAGGCGGCGCTGCGCCGCTGATGCCTGTCGGGCGCGGCGCCAGCGGACTGGCCCGCCCCGCCTCTGGAGCCTTGACATGCGACGTCCTTCCCGCCTCCCGACGCTGGAGGGCCGGCTACTCCATCCCCGCAGATGGTTCGTCATCGCGCTGACGATCGACCTCTGCGCGGTGGCCGCCGCGGTGCTGTTGTGCTTCATCAGCTATGCAGAGGCCGATGCCGATGCCAGGTTGGCGCGAGCCGTCTCTGCCCAGGCGGCTGCGAGCGAGCCGAACGCGCGATGACAGACGATCTCGACAGGCCGATAAGCCGCCCGCGGCGGGTAGAGCCTGAGCAAGTCCGATGCGACATCTGTGGCGTGGCCCTGCAGCGTGAAGCAGCGATCGCGACGGAGTCCGCCCGCATGCTCGTCTACCTGTGCAGCTCCGCGTGCCATGCGGCCTGGCGCAGGGCCGCGTC
>Ga0307516_10010117_pt1 | contig 10422 bp, 7 predicted proteins | sample 19_EM_MG_FD_203310 | JGI IMG/M metagenome (GOLD analysis project Ga0307516, IMG submission 203310) | Populus trichocarpa ectomycorrhiza microbial communities from riparian zone in the Pacific Northwest, United States - 19_EM | ecosystem: Host-associated > Plants > Roots > Unclassified | place...
ACCGCATCCTCGAACTCTATCTCAACGAAATCTATCTCGGCCTCGGCGCCTACGGCATTGCCGCGGCCTCGCTGGTCTATTTCGACAAGTCGGTCAACGAACTCACGGTCGCCGAAGCGGCCTATCTGGCGGCGATGCCGAAGGCGCCGGGCGCGCTGCACCCGGTGCGCAACCGCGAGCGCGCCATCGAGCGGCGCAACTACGTGGTCGACCGGCTCCTGGAAAACGGCTGGATCAAGCAGGCCGACGCCGACAAGGCGCGCAAGGATCCGCTGGTCGTCGCCAGCCGTGGCAATGGCGCACACACCTTCGCCGGCGAATTTTTTGCCGAGGAAGTCCGCCGCGACATCCTCGAGCGCTACGGCGAAAAGAAACTCTATGGCGGCGGCCTCTCGGTCCGCGCGACGCTTGATCCGAAGTTGCAGGTGATGGCGCGCAAGGCGATGGTGACCGGTCTCGTCAAATTTGACGAAGAGCAGGGCTATCGCGGCCCGGTCAGCAAGCTCGACATATCGGGCGACTGGGGCGTCAAGCTCGCCGACATCAAATCGCTCTCGGACATCTCGCCGTGGCAGATGGCGGTGGTGCTGGAAACCAATGACCAATCCGCCCGCATCGGCTTCCAGCCGGGGCGCGACCTCGGCGGCGGGCTTGCGAAGGAACGCAAGACCGGCATCGTCACCCTCGACGGCGTGCGATGGGCAAGGCCGGCCTCCGGCGCCACGCGTGGCAAGACGCCGACCACGGTCGCGCAGCTGCTGGCGCCGGGTGACGTGATCTATGCTGATCCCTTGTTCAAGGACGGCAATCCGGTCGAAGGCCAGTATCGTCTGCGACAATTGCCGGAGATTTCCGGCGCTATGGTGGCGATGGATCCTTGGACCGGCCGCGTGCTGGCGATGGTCGGCGGCTTCTCATTCGACCAGAGCCAGTTCAACCGCGCGACCCAAGCCTACCGGCAGCCGGGTTCGTCGTTCAAGCCGATCGTCTATTCCTCGGCGATCGATAATGGCTATATGCCGTCGACAGTGCTGATGGATGCCCCGATCGAGATCGATCAGGGGCAGGGGGCGGGAGTCTGGCGTCCGGAGAATTTTTCGGTCGGCAAATACCAGGGCCCGGTGACGCTGCGCAATGCGCTGAAGCAATCCCTCAATACCGTGACGGTGCGCCTGTCGCAGGATATCGGCATGCCGCTGATCTCCGAATATGCCAGGCGGTTCGGCGTCTATGACGAACAGCTGCCGAATTACCTGTCCTACTCGCTCGGCACCGGCGAGACGACTGTCATGCGGATGGTCACGGCCTATTCGATGATCGCCAATGGCGGGCGTCGCGTGCGGCCGACCCTGGTCGATCGTATCCAGGACCGCTACGGCCACACCATCTTCAAGCACGATACGCGCGAATGCCGTGGCTGCGACGCGCCGGGCGGCTGGAAGAACCAGCCCGAGCCGCAGCTCGCCGACCGCCGCGAGCAGGTGATAGACGTCACGACGGCCTATCAGATCACCTCGATGATGGAAGGGGTGGTGCAAGGCGGCACGGCGACAGTCATGCGCGAAGTAGGTAAACCGATTGCCGGCAAGACCGGCACCACCAGTGATGCAAAGGACCTCTGGTTCGTCGGCTTTTCGCCGGATCTCGTGGTCGGTCTCTATGTCGGCTACGACAAGCCCCGTAGCCTGGGCAGAGCCGCTCAGGCCGGCCATACCGCAGCCCCGATCGCCCGGGATTTCATGAAGCTGGCGCTCGCCGACAAGCCTGCGATTCCCTTCAAGGTTCCGCCCGGCATCAAGCTTGTTCGTGTTGATTCCAAGAGCGGTACGCGCGCCAGCCCGGGGCAGACCGCGGGCACGATCCTCGAGGCCTTCAAGCCGGGTACTTCACCGTCGGACAATTATTCGGCGGTAGGCGTGGCCGATGCCGATGGTCGTTCGCTCATCATGTCGCCCGAGGCCGACCGCTCCATCTCGCGCTTCGGTACCGGCCTTTACTAGCCTTCGTTTGTCGGCTGAGCGAGATGGCCGTTTTCCTGACGCGCCCAGGATATACCAGATCTTGTGTCTTTGGAGGAGCGCGAGGCACAATCCCTACTGTACATGGGGTTGTTTTCGTAGTTTTGAGTCAGGGGGCGTGCGCTAAAACCCCGCCGCCGCCGGCTTGACCGCCGCCTTGATCAGCGCAATCGCATCGTCGCTGGCCCATTCGGCAGGCCCGGCGATGGTGCCGATCTCGCAGCCCTGGCCGTCCACCAGTACCGAGGTTGGCATGCCCAAGGCTTTGCCGATGGCCTTAAGATCCTGAAAGACCTTGGCTTTTGTGTCGGTGAAATAGCCAAGTTTGGTCAGATTGGCCTCTTTCAGGAAGTTTTTCGGCTTTTCGGGGTCGCGGGTGTCGATATTGATGGCGACCACCTCGAAATCGCGGCCGCCGAGCTTGGTTTGCAGGCTGTCGAGCGCCGGCATTTCCTTGCGGCAGGGTACGCACCAGGTGGCCCACAGATTGACCAGCACGGTCTTGCCGCGCCATTCCGAGAGCTTGCGCGGCTTGCCGTCGCCATCCTCGAAGGCGAGGTCCGGCAGCCGGAGCGGGCTGGTGGCCATGGTCAGCGCGGCCACCTCGCCATGCGCCAAAGGCCCGATCTTGCGCGCCAGGTCGACCGCGGCCGCACAAGCCGAATCGCCGCCCGAGCCGCGCTTCAAACCGCTGAAGCCGTAGACCCCGGCAAAGCCGACCGCGGCGCCGACCAGGACAGCGCCGATGGCAATCGGGATCCGGCGCGTGGCGGCCGGGCGAGGGGCGGATATCTCGGGCATATCGTTTGTCATCCTGTATCAGATACGGCTATGCAGTGCTCATGTTACGGCCGAAACGGGACCTGCGTTTCGCCGGTTTCGACGATCAATGGCAGAGCCTGAATAAGAAGTCGTGAGCGAGAAGTCATGAGCAACAAGATGTGGGGCGGTCGGTTCTCGGAACGCCCCGATGCGATCATGGAGGAAATCAACGTCTCCATCGACGTCGATCGTCACATGTATTCCCAGGACATCGCCGCGTCCAAGGCCCACGCCGCGATGCTCGCCACGCAGGGCATCATCACCGCGGGTGATGCGAAAAATATCGCTAAAGGTCTAGACACGATCCTGTCAGAAATCGGCAAGGGCTCGTTCGATTTCAAGCGTGCGCTTGAGGACATTCACATGAATGTCGAGAGCCGGCTCTCTGAACTGATCGGGCCTGCGGCAGGAAGGCTGCACACCGCGCGTTCGCGCAATGACCAGGTGGCGACCGATTTCCGGCTCTATGTCCGCGACACCATCGACGAACTCGATGCGGCGTTCGCCGCGTTCCAGCAGGTGCTGGCGGCGCGGGCGCTGGAACATGCCGGCACCGTGATGCCGGGCTTCACCCATCTGCAGACAGCGCAGCCCGTGACGTTCGGGCATCATCTGCTGGCCTATGTCGAGATGGCGGCGCGCGACCGCAGCCGCTTTGCCGACGCGCGCAAGCGCTTAAACGAATCGCCGCTTGGCGCCGCAGCCCTCGCCGGCACCTCGTTTCCGATCGACCGGGCGGCGACGGCAAAAGCGCTCGGCTTTGACCGGCCGATGGCCAATTCGCTCGACGCGGTCTCGGACCGCGATTTCGTGCTCGAAACGCTGTCGGCGGCGTCGATTGCCGCCGTCCACATGTCGCGCTTTGCCGAGGAGATCGTAATCTGGACCTCGCCGCTGGTCGGGCTTATCAGGCTGAGCGACAAGTTCACCACCGGCTCCTCGATCATGCCGCAAAAGCGCAACCCCGATGCGGCCGAACTGGTGCGCGCCAAGACCGGGCGGGTGATCGGCGCGCTCACAGGCTTGTTGATCGTGATGAAGGGATTGCCGCTCGCCTATCAAAAGGACATGCAGGAGGACAAGCAGGGCGCGATGGAAGCGTTTTCCGCGTTGTCGCTCGCGGTTCGCGCCATGACCGGCATGGTCGCCGATCTCGTGCCGGACGAGGCGCGGATGAAGGCCGCCGCGGGCGAGGGCTATGCCACCGCCACCGACCTTGCCGACTGGCTGGTGCGGACCTTGAAAATGCCGTTCCGCGACGCCCACCACGTCACCGGCCGCATCGTCGGCCTGGCGTCGAAGCAGGGCGTGGCGCTGCATGAACTGCCCTTGAAGACCATGCAGGAGGTCGAGCCCAAGATCACGGCCGAGGCCCTGCACGCACTGTCGGTGGAGGCCTCCGTCAAGAGCCGGACCAGCTATGGCGGCACCGCGCCGAAGAACGTCACGGCACAGGCCAAGGCCTGGCTGAAGCGGCTGGAAAAAGAGCGAAAATTGGGCTGAGTGCAAAAATTTCACTGCAATTTCGAAGGCTTCGAGGGCCGTCGGGTCTCGCCAGACCAAAGCAATCTTTGTATGGTGCGGCCCGCGTATTGGGGATTTCGTCGTGACCAGTAACTACCGGCTGACATCGTCGGGATGGGCCATCATCCTGCTGAGCGTGACTGCGTTGGCGCTCGGCGGCTGCGGACGCAAGGGTGGCCTCGATTTGCCGCCGAATGCCGCGAACGCGTCCGCGCAAGGGGCGACCGCCGATTCCGAGGCCGAGCGCGCCGCTCAGCCCGGCGTGTTCAATCCGGGCTATGGCGTCGATGCGCCGCCGACGGCTGCCAAAGGCAGCAAGAAATCATTTATCCTCGACCCGCTGCTGGGTAACTGAGCGCGCGCCATGAATCATTTCGACTATCGCAACGGCGTGTTGCACGCCGAGGCGGTGAATCTGATCGAGCTGGCGGCTGCCGTCGGCACGCCGTTCTATTGCTATTCGACGGCGACCCTGGAGCGCCACTACCGGGTCTTCACCGAGGCCTTTGCCGGCGAGAAGACGCTGGTCTGTTACGCCATGAAGGCCAATTCCAACCAGTCGGTGCTGCGCACGCTGGCGAAGCTCGGCGCCGGTGCCGATGTGGTTTCCGGCGGTGAATTGAAGCGGGCGCTGGCGGCCGGAATCCCGCCTGCAAAAATCCTGTTTTCCGGCGTCGGCAAGACCGAGGCCGAACTTCGCGCGGCGCTGGCCGCCGAAATTCTCTGTATCAACGTCGAGTCCGAGCCCGAACTCGAGCTGCTGTCGCGGCTGGCGGTCGAGGTGGGCCGGACCGCGCGGATTTCGGTGCGCGTCAATCCGGATGTCGATGCCGGCACCCACGCCAAGATCGCCACCGGCAAGTCCGAGAACAAGTTCGGCGTGCCGATCGCGCGCGCCCGTGAAGTCTATGCCCGCGCGGCCAAACTGCCGGGGATCGAGGTCACCGGCACCGACATGCATATCGGCAGCCAGATCACCGATCTGAGCCGGATGGAGGCCGCGTTCCGGATTCTCTCCGAATTCGTGACCACGCTGCGCGCCGACGGCCACAACATCTCGCATATCGATTTCGGCGGCGGGCTCGGCATCCCCTATCATATGGACCGCGAAGCGCCGCCGCTGCCGTCGGCCTACGCCGCGATGGTCAAGCGGGTGACGCACAATCTCGGCTGTACGCTGATGTTCGAGCCGGGACGCATGATCGTCGGCAATGCCGGCATCCTGGTTGCGCGCGTGATCTATGTGAAGCCGGGCGACGCCAAGAATTTCGTGATCATCGATGCCGCGATGAACGATCTGATCCGCCCGACGTTGTATGAAGCGCATCACGACATCATGCCGGTTCGCGAGCCGGCCCGTGGCGAACGCGCCATCACGGCCGACGTGGTCGGCCCGGTCTGCGAAACCGGCGATTACATCGCGCTCGACCGTCAGCTCCCCGAGCCGAAGCCCGGCGACCTGCTGGCGATCATGACAGCCGGCGCCTATGGCGCGGTGCAGTCCGGCTTTTACAACACGCGCGCCTTGGTGCCGGAAGTGCTGGTCAAGGACGACCAATACGCCGTGGTGCGCCCGCGCATCGAAGTCGAGGAATTGATCGCGATGGATAGGCCGGCACCGTGGCTGTGATTGTTCGTGTCCCGGACGCGGTACAGCGTGTAGCGCTGCTCCGCAGAGCTGGGACCCACACGTAGCTCAACAACATGGACCCCGGATCAGCAGCGCACCACGCCGCAAGCGCGGCGCGCTGCGCAGCATCCGGGGAACGCGAAGTTACTTCGCCGCGTGACTGCCGCCCTTCGCGCCGCCGACGATCACGCCCGCCGCCTTTTCGATCGGCTTGATCGCCTCGGTAAAATCCGATTCCGGGCCCATGTCGCGCATCACGGTGTCCCACAATCGCCCGACCGCTTCGGCGACTTCCATCGATAACCCCAGCGATTTCATCTCGTCCAAAGCGAGCCGCACGTCCTTCACCATCAGTCCGGTGGCAAAACCGAAATCGAAGCTGCGCGGTAGCACGGCGCGGGGAAACTTGTCGCGGCTCGCGGTGTTCATGCCCGATCCGGCGTTGATGACGTCGATCATCACGGCGGGATCGAGCCCCGACTTGACGCCCATCACCACGGCTTCCGACGTCGCCACCATCGCGGTTGCCGAGAGGAAATTATTGGCGAGCTTCATGGTCTGCGCGGAGCCGGGCTTTTCGCCGATGAAAAATACCTTGCCGATGATTCCGAGTGCGGGTTTCAGCATATCGCAATCGGCGCGCGGGCCCGACACCATCACCGCCAGCGTACCCTTTTCGGCGCCACCGACGCCGCCGCTGACCGGGCAGTCGATCTGCACGATGTTGTTTTTCGCCAGCAGACCATGGATTCGCACAGCCATCTGCGAACCGACGGTCGAGAGATCGACGAAGCGTTTGACACGTTTGCCCTCGATCACGCCGCCGGCGCCGGTTGCGACGTCGAGCGAAGCCTGTAGCGACGGCAGGCTCGCCAGCACCGTCTCGCAGCGGTCGGCGATGTCTTTTGGCGATGACGCTGCCTGCGCGCCGAGGGCTGCCAGCCGGTCGAGCGCCTGCTTGCTGGTGTCGAACACGGTGAGCTGATGGCCGGCCTCGATCAGGCGGCGCGCCATCGGGGTGCCCATCTTGCCGAGGCCGATGAATCCGATTTCCATGGTGCTGATCCTCAACCCTTGTCGAGTTCCGCGAACACTTCGCGCGCGATGCGGAAACTGTCGACGCCCGCGGGTGCGCCGGCATAGATCGCGACCTGCATGAAGATTTCGCGGATCTCGTCCCTGGTTACGCCGTTGGTCAGCGCGCCCTTGATATGGGTGCGCAATTCATGTGGCCGGTTGAGGATCGAGATCATGGCGAGGTTGAGCATGCTACGGGTCTTGCGCGGCAGTTCGTCGCGTCCCCACACCGCACCCCAGCAATATTCGGTGAGCAGTTCCTGGAACGGCCGGTTGAAGTCATCGACGTTCTTCAGGGCGCTGTCGACATAGGCCTCGCCAAGCACGGCTTTGCGTACTTCCAGGCCCTTGTCGTAGGTCTTCTTGTCCATGACGTTTCCTCAGGTGTTTTTGCGGGGGCGGGCCGACGTTACGGGGTCGCAGCCCCGCAGTCACGCCTTCGTGTTATGCGTATTTCCAGGTGTGGGTTGGCCTCACAAACGGGTGCCTCATTGCCGCCTTTGTGCTAGGTTGATTTGCCGGCAACCCGGAGAGTTGATTGAACGGTGCCACCCCTGACCCCGCGGAGCCAGCGCGCGAGCCTGATGCGGTTGCGCGGCTGCAGCTGACGCAGGCCCTGCAACGGGCCAAATATGCGATCGCGTGGGAGCGCGCCTGGCCGGTTCTCGCCCGGCTGTTGACCGTCATCGGACTGTTTCTGGTGCTGTCCTGGGCCGGATTGTGGCTGGCGTTGCCTTTTGTCGCGCGCGTTATCGGCGCCGGCCTGTTCGGACTGCTGGCGCTCGGAGCGCTGTTCCCATTGCGGCGCTTTCGCTGGCCGACACGCGAAGAGGGCCTGAGCCGGCTCGACCACGGCACCGGCATCCGCCATCGCCCGGCGACCGCGCTGACCGACACGCTGGCGAGCAAGGATCCGGTGGCGCTGGCGCTGTGGCGGGAACAGCGCGAGCGCACATTGGCCTCGATCAAGCGCATCCGTGCCGGTCTGCCTTCGCCGCGGCTTGCGATTCACGATCCCTGGGCGTTGCGTGCGCTGGTCATGGTGATGATGGTGGCGGCCTATGTCGCCGCCGGCGACGAGCGCATGATGCGGATTGCCGCCGCCTTTGACTGGAACGGCGTGCTGGCGCCAGCCAACATCAGGGTCGACGCCTGGGTGACGCCGCCGGTCTATACCAGCAGGCCGCCGATCATCCTGTCCGCCGCGAACAAGGATGCTGGCGGGCCCGATAGCGCGCCGTTGTCGGTCCCTGCCGGCAGCACGCTTCTGGTTCGCTCCAGCGGCGGTACCATCGACGTCGTGGTCGGTGGCGGTGTCAGCGAGGTCGCACCCGGCGAGCAAGCGCCCAAAGGCACCAATGAGCGGCAATTCAAGATCACCGGCGACGGCACCGCCCATGTTCGCGCCCCGGCTGGCCAGCCGGTCTGGAAGTTCGCCGCTACTCCGGACCGGCCGCCGACCATTGCGCTGGTGAAAGACCCGGAACGTCAGGCCCGCGGCTCGCTCCAGATGTCCTACAAGATCGAGGACGATTACGGCGTTACCGAAGCCCGCGCCGTCTTTGCCCGCGATGCGGCCAAGGACAGCGCAAAGGACACTGTCAAAGACACCGTGAAGGGTGGTGCCGCCAAGACGGCCGAGCCGCGACCGCTGTTCGAGGCCCCGCAGTTTGCGCTGGTGCTGCCGAATGCGCGTACCCGCAACGGCGTCGGCCAGACCGTGAAGGATCTCAGCGAGGATCCCTATGCCGGCGCCGACGTCACGCTGACGCTGACCGCCAAGGACGAGGCCGGCAATGAGGGCAAGAGCGAGCCATTCAGCATGCGGCTGCCGGAGCGGCTATTTACAAAACCGCTGGCGCGGGCGCTGATCGAGCAGCGCCGGATTCTGGCGCTCGACGCCAACCAGAATTCGCAGGTCTATGCCGCGCTCGATGCGCTGATGATCGCGCCGGAACTGTTCACGCCGGAAGCCGGCCACTATCTCGGCCTCGACAGCATATCGCGACAGATCGAGGCAGCCCGCAACGACGATGCCAGGCGCGAGCTGATCGCCAGCGTGTGGGTGCTCGATCCCGCCCTGTACAGCGTCGTGCGGCAGCTCGAGGCGGACCGCACCGACGACGCTTTGCGCGAGGTCGTCGCCAGCCTGTGGTCGCTCGCCATCACCATCGAGGACGGCAACATCAGCGATGTCGACAAGGCGCTGCGCGCGGCGCAGGAGGCGCTCAAGCAGGCGCTGGAACGTGGCGCCAGCGACGAGGAGATCAAGAAGCTCACCGACAATCTGCGCGCCGCGCTCGACAATTTTCTGCGCCAGCTCGCCGAACAGTTGCGCAACAACCCGCAGCAGCTGGCCCGCCCGCTCGATCCCAACACCAAGATGCTGAGCCAGCAGGATCTCAAGAGCATGCTCGACCGGCTGGAGCGGATGTCGCGCTCCGGCGACAAGGAAGCGGCCAAGCAATTGCTCGATCAGCTCCAGCAGATGCTGGAAAACCTGCAATTGGCGCAGCCCGGCCAGAACGGCGACGGCGAGATGGAGCAGGCGCTGAACGAACTCGGCGACATGATCCGCAAGCAGCAGCAATTGCGCGACAAGACCTTCAAGCAGGGCCAGGATTCGCGGCGCGACCGCAGCCGCGGCAAGCAGGGCGACCAGAGCATGGACGACTTGCAGCAGGACCAGCAGGGCCTGCGCGACCGCCTGAAGAAATTGCAGCAAGAACTCGCCAAGCGCGGCATGGGCCCGAGCCAGCGCGGTGAAAAAGGACAACGCGGCGAACAGGGTCAGCAGGGCCAGCAAGGCGCCGACCAGGGCGACGGCGAGGACGGGCTGGAGCAGGCAGATTCCGCGATGGGCGATGCTTCGGGCCGGCTTGGCGAGGGTAACGCCGACGGTGCGGTGGATTCGCAAGGCAAAGCGCTGGAAGCTTTGCGCAAGGGTGCCCAGAGCCTTGCCGATGCCATGCAACCGGGCGACGGCGACCAGCCGGGCGACGGCCCCGGCTATGCCAAGGGCCGTCAGCAGCCCGGCCCCAACGGCACCGATCCGCTCGGAAGACCGATGCGCCCTGACGGTTACAACGAAGATTATTCGGTGAAGATTCCCGGCGAGATCGACGTGCAGCGGGTGCGCCGCATCCTCGAAGAACTGCGCCGCCGTCTCGCCGACCCGGCCCGCCCGCAGATCGAGCTCGATTACATCGAGCGGCTGCTGAAGGAATAGTCGTCCGTGAAGAATACCCAAGTCGTTGATTTGGAATCCTAAATCGACGATCTGTGGAAATCGAATTTGCCGGAAACTGGCCGGTCGAAAGGGGATTCCTTGCAAATCTGATTCGTGATTCT
>Ga0307516_10010118_pt1 | contig 10420 bp, 10 predicted proteins | sample 19_EM_MG_FD_203310 | JGI IMG/M metagenome (GOLD analysis project Ga0307516, IMG submission 203310) | Populus trichocarpa ectomycorrhiza microbial communities from riparian zone in the Pacific Northwest, United States - 19_EM | ecosystem: Host-associated > Plants > Roots > Unclassified | place...
ATTAATATATTCTAGCCTGAATGTGGTCTTGGCTCCATTATATGTAGATTCTATTGGAACTGATGACATGAATGGCTACATATGAGAGTCTAAGTGTCACTGTATCATCTTTTGTCATGATCATAGCAATGGCCACATTTTGAGGGTCTAACTATTGACTTGGCACCAATCATTCAATTCTTGGTGGATAAGACTATTGAGGAAGCCAATATCAGTATATTCAGTGAACTATCATCCTATCCAATGACTACTATAATCCAGGGATCTCACGAGGACATGGGGGGCTCATTATCTATGATGCATGCTGTAACAACACCCTTACATCAAAAGTTCAATAGTCAATCACTGCAGCCATGATGCCAAGCCAGGAACTTACTGGAAATAGAACAAACCCTAGAAACAAGGTTGTTGATTACTTTTGAGGAACAGGAACCAGTCCCTGACAACTCTGTCTTGCTCCGAACCCATCAATCATGGAAACCGGGGTTTTGAATAGCCCGATCAAACTTAGGGGTATGTGATTTGATAAGGGGTGTAGGGAATCATGTTTTGATCTTTGCAGGTCACTCAGTATCTCTTGGATCCAATAGCAACAATCAACAAAGCACACAGGCTTCCAAAGAGCAATCAAGATGAGCACACAGACTCAACAAGTTCAATTGAGACTTAGAGGATCGTGTTGCACTCAGATAACACAGAGTTGAGCTACAATTTGATCTGGGTGGAGCCTGTTCTAATCTACTATTACATGGCAAGCTCAAGGGGATTTTATACATGACACGGTAATCTACAACAAATAAAGTTTATCACAAGCTTGTCCGAATCAGGTCAGTTTCAGTCTAGGTATGATCAAGTCAGTTTCAGTCATGTCATATTTGTCTAGTTTCCATGTATTGAGGGGCCTCCAGTCCTCAGTGGAGTGGAGCATCTCGAACACATTCGTGTGCAGTCAGTCAGTGTTACCATGTCAAAGTTTGATTGGACTATTCAAAATCCCGGTTTCCATGATTGATGGGTTCGGAGCAAGACAGAGTTGTCAGGGACCAGTTCCTGTTCCTCGAAAGTGATCAATGACCTCATTCCTAGGGTTTGTTCTATTTCCAGTAAGTTCCTGGCTTGGCATCATGGCTGCAGTGATTGACTATTGAACTTTTGATGTGAGGGTGTTGTTACAGCATGCATCATAGATAATGAGTCCCCCATGTCCTCATTAGATCCCTGGATTATAGTAGTCATTGGATAGGGTGATAGGTCACTGAATATACTGATATTGGCTTCCTCAATAGTCTTATCCACCAAGAATTGAATGATTGGTGCCAAGTCAATAGTTAGACCCTCAAAATGTGGCCATTGCTATGATCATGACAAAAGATGATACAGTGACACTTAGACTCTCATATGTAGCCATTCATGTCATCAGTTCCAATAGAACCTACATATAATGGAGCCAAGACCACATTCAGACTAGAATGTATTAATATTGGCCCTCACTGGTCTTATCCATTGAGAATAGAAGTAGTTGTGTCAAGTCATAGTTAAGTCTTCTAGGAGACTGTTCCTATGATCATGACCAAAGGTGGTATAGTGGTGCTTAGACCCTCAAGGTAGCCATTCAAACCATCAGTTCCAAATGAATAATTAAGTTATAATGACCCAAGATTATATTCATTGCACTGACTAAACCGCAGAAAAAGTGCAAATTCATGCACAGCCGCTTGGCGGTCATATTAGCGGTCACCAGTCATCGCTAATAGGTTTGTCTTGTTGGAAGATAGAATGATGCCCAATAATGTCACACCAGAAGGTAGGTTATTCTGTTGATGAGGTGTAAGTCAGTATTCTTAATCATAAGATTGAAGTGTTGAAGAAGCATACTTGCATTGCCCATGCCACATCCCCCAAAAGCCATTCTGTTTAGATGCACATAAGCTTCTCTGCACTTGTGAAGATACAAAGTGGGGTGAACTTGAGATAATCCCTTGTCAATGGGCTATCCATGAGTGATTGCAGGCATTCAATAGGATCACAAAAGAAGAGCCAGACTGGCTGTTTCATAGGATGGAAGATTTTCCAGAATTTGTACTTCCATGCTGGCCCTGAAGAAAGAGGCTCAGCATGGCTGCATAGATCTTTGGATGTATGGAATGAAAGCCCAAGGTGTTGGACCTATCCCTCATCAATTTTAATCCAGGAAGATGGGCTTAAACTCACCAATGAAAGCTTCAGAAATTCATCAATTGAGGCCATGCTAAAATTGGAGCCTAGAAGATATGCCGCTATGTCCCATTCCTTCTTTGTTGAAAACAGATAATATGGGCATTTGCTGTGCAGGTCAGCATATTGGTCTTCATCAAACTTGTCTATGAATGTCTTCCCCTTTCCGTAAGTCTTGCTGCATCTTCGTACTCTTTGGATGGTGTCCTAGATGCATTGCAAAGTGGTGCATGATTATTGTCAAGTGCCATGGTGTCAAAATGGTTGTTTCGGATTGACATCCATATCAACTGTAATATTTCCTGTCCAATTCCAATCATCAGTCAATGTTTTGTTGGTCTCACTAGTATGCCAGGGTTGAGAATGTTACTGAAAGACTGTGGCTTGCTTCTGAGCCCGATAGAGTGCATCACACAGTTGACACAAAGAGGTGGGTTGATTTAAATGAAAAAGAACAGCCATTTTATTGTGAAAATGCTTTGTGCATCACAGGCAGTGCATGTCTGCCATGAAATTGGCCATGCTGTGACATGTGACATGTAATGTCAAAGTGAATTGTGATGCCCCAGAGCCTTAACACCCACCACCTCCCCATGCAACATTCACAACTATATATTTGTTCACTGTATTGTAAGTACTCAACACACTCTCTGTCATTGAATTTTCTGACACAGCTGTTGAATAGCTCTATGTCTTTGTCCCAGTCTGTCCAAGCTGCATCTACCCCTCCTTCAAGAACCATATTTGTATGTTTTTAGCTCATATCATTGTACCTTCTCAGACCCCTCAACTAGGACATTTTCTGTTCTGTCGAAGATGTCAAAGACCTCTTTCAAAAGGCCCATTACAAGCAACAACAATGCCGTCTCCTCAAGGAATTTGCTGATAAGCGCCTTGAGTGCATGCAGCACTATGCCGAACTCATTAACTGCTCTGTCTTTGAAGCTGACATTGAGATGGGCCAGCTTGCAAGATTCCTCTAGAAAAAGGGTTATGTGGTGGAGATGTTTTTACCTCTACAGAGGATGCCTTTGCACTGTCTTGGCCACTGAAGGACAAACAGTAAATTTATTTTTTTCCATCTCAAACATACTTGAGCTATGTTCCATAGACTATATTGTTGCCATCCCTGGCCATGGTACTCTCAAAGTTACCCTTGACTAGCCTGTAGAAATGTACCTTGTCTCTCTGTTGTTTTTTTTATTGTTTTATTATGCTGCTTACTGGCTTGTTGTGGGCAGTCGATGCCATCAGGCTCCCAGTTTGAAAAGTATATATTTTCTGAAACTTGACACTTCACGACTTTCTTTTAGATGTCAACTATGCCTCCAAAAGGTTCTAAAGCAAATAATAACAGACTAAAACAAGCTCAATCCAAGAAAGCCCCAGCTGCTAAGCTCAATGGCCAAGAGAAATCTACCAAGAGTAAGCCATCCTTAGTTCTGTTTAATATGAAAAGTGATGCAGTTCCAAACATTCCAAGCAGTCCCATGTAAACCAAAGGATACCAGTAAATATATAGGGGATATACCACCAAACACAAATGCTACAAATAGGGAACAAGGTATATATCTCATGTTTAGGCAAAAATTCAATCACTACAGATATATCCTCTAGGACGGCATCAACTCCCAGTGTGTGCTATGTGTGGTCAGGGTGGTGCTCTTGACCAACTGCAGAGAACAGCTGAAAGCATCCAACCTGACCTTCAGAAGCCTGCTGTCAACAAAAAAAGAAAGGCACTTGTTGATGCTTCAGATGACCTCTCCGAGAACCAAATGGCTTCTCCAGCCTTGAAAAAACAACAGTCCAAAAAGGTAATATGCACGTGCTGCCAGTATTTTCTTAGATGCTTTGACAAACTTTCATGATAGGTGCAGAACACAATCCAAGCCAATCCAGCCACCTCATTGCCAGACACAAATTGTTACAACTTTTCCTTTACTCTGAACTATTATGACATCCCTTTTACTCATTGCTCTGACCGATCGCTCCTGACTCATCTTATATAACATACTTACTGCGCTCTCAGTCAGCTCGACTGCGGACTTTCTCCTTATAGACTATTTCTCTCACAATTACTCATTCTGACTCATTTTGTATGACATCTTATCTCAGATTGACTTGGTCTGTGTGCCAGACCCATTAGTATATAAACTCCTTGTACAAACTGTATTCTTTAGCTTTGACCTAGGCTAATAACCTATTCTTTGCCCATTGATCTGCTCTCAAACTAAGTGCTCTTGCGAGAGACTTAGCTCCACCAAACCGATATCAGTGACTACCGTACAGCGGAGCTCTGAAGATACTTGTGACCATCCGTACAGTGAGGCTCAAGTAGAACAAGTGACCGACCATACAGCGGGGCTCTTGTGATTTAGGCAACCAGTTCACATGCCTATGAAGACAGAATAGAAGACGTGACTAGAGAATAGTAAAGCCGTTACACAAATCAGAGGCTTGAACCAGCGCTACAAGGCACTCCTCTGCCAAGGCTTATTACTAACAATTACCTGCTTTGGATTTCAGGACATGAACAATGCCTCAATAAACATGTGTCTGCCACAAACAAGCTATCTGCAACCCCAAACAATCCACCACCAGCCCTTGGAGATACCTGCAACAGGTTCAAATGGATCAATAGTGCCACCTCCTCTTTTGAAAAGCCCTTATTCTCAACGTGATACTACAGCGACAGATTACAGATCTCTGCCGAAACCTGGTCACACCATCACCAGTTTGGAAGGGCACACAATAGCATCTTGCCAGGAGTCCAACATGCACTCTACATCTCCAGCAGCATCTCTACGCCCATTCACTATCAACTGAGACAGAATGTTTCCTTTAAGTTATCTTCCTGTTCCTCCCTTTGATGAAGATTGGCAATACAACGAGCCTTTAGGGCCCTTCATCACCAGCATGCAGCACAGCCACCATACTTCTTTGGCTCCAGTTGTGACTCTCCATCCTTCAGGTCCCCTGCCACCAAGACTTCTCCATTTATCTATGGTACCTCAAAATCCCTCTGATTACCATCTGACTAGAATCCCCAAACAAGATAATATCTACAAAACTAGAGAAGAGAAGGACCTGATCATATTTTAGAGGAAACATCTGCAGATGAAGGTGATCAGGGGGGTAACAAAATATATAGTGATGAAAGCAACAATGAAGGCGAGGATGACTATGCAAACATTGAAGGTGACAATATGGACAATGAGAGCAATGACATGAACAATGAGGGTGATCAAAAGGCCAAGAATATAGACTAGTATGGGCTTAATAACACTCATCGAATTATAAAATGCCTGACATTATTGGTACCAGCTCCCAATACAGCTGAACTATTTGAGGATGAGCGCATTGCATTGGCAAGCCTTCAGAAACTTGGAGTATGATATAAGCTATCTTTATCTCATTTCATCCTTTATTCATCTTGTTTGTATGTCTGACTTTACTTTGTCCAGCTGTCTCCAACTCCAGTCAGCAAGATATCAGTAACCCTAAAGCTGTAGATGATACCTGTTAAGACACACTAAAACCAAATAGGTCTTTCGCAGGCTTACAAGAATAACACGAGGAAAGGAAAAGGGAAGTCTATATTGACTAGGGCCCTCACACTAGGTTATAGTGGTTAGCTTAAGAGAATATGATTAAGGTTACAGTCTAAACTACTGACTATATATACTGGTTTGAGAACATGTGTTAGCAATGAGGCATTCCATGGAATCCTTATATAAGTAGTTCCAGAATGTTCTATATGTGTTATAAGTGAGGCATTGAGCAGCAACATGTGGTAACCATGAGGCATTGCGCAGCAATGCATAGTAAGTAAAATAAAAGACATGTGTATGCAGCATTGTATATCAAATGAAATGAGATCGGTGTGTTTACCATGTGTCCAACATGTTTCCACCCTTGAACCTTATAATAATGTCCACAAGACCAAACAATGATAAGATGTAAAAGATAAAATAAGGGTTTAATGCCATTCCATAACAATACCATTGACATCATGGAGAATTACTGAACCACCAACCGAGCAAGGCATCCTCCAACTCTTAAACAACTCAATATGAACTTTCAACATGATAGCAACTTCAATGCTGATGTTGAATCCGAGAATGGTGACCCAAGAAGTGAAGATGAAGGACCTGCACAATGCAATTCCCACAACTCAAATGGAATACCTGAAGCCAAACCAACAACTCTGCACTTCTACAATGGATTGGATGGATGGCCTAATATTTTGATTCATGCAAAGAAACGGTTTGATGTGTATATTTCAACAATTAATGGATTCCCAGAATGGAGCAAACATTTGGACGATGCTGCCAAGATTCTTGCCCATGCCATTGCTGACTTTGAAGCTCAAGGAGGCAAGTGGATGATAGTAGATTTTCCTCTTCACTCACTAACAAACTATGCAATTACTGAGCTTCTATTAGCCTACCAGGAATCCCAAGATATGGCTATTGTAGTAAGAGAGAAATGTTTGCCATGCTCTCGTCTCTTGCCTAATTTTGAAATATAGGTCTTTGAGGAAGGTTCAACTTTCTGCAGCACATTGAAGAAAATGGCTTGCAATATTGTCAAGAAATATTATGCCAAGGTTCTACACACTGTGCTTGTTGGTGAGGAACTGGAAGATCCAACACTTCTCCCTGGAAACCAATACAAAGAATATGGCCTGGTTCACAAGAATATCAAAGCAGTCCTGAAGGATGGCCTATTCATGGTTGGAGGAAAAGATGAACAAGTAAGTAGTACCTACATTATACCTCAGCCATGTCTGATTCTTGCTCAAGGGTCACACAAATAACATTGCACACATTGCAATCAGGAAGCTCTGCATCAAATTTTACTATGGGCCTAGCTCATTGGCGGCTACATACACAGCAGAATTCAAGAATGCTGTGCCTGAGAATGCTGTCACATTGGTGGTAACCTGCACAAGTAAGCCTCCTCCTTGACTTCTTACTACGACATGGCAGAGCCACCAAGTTTGAGCCTGCAACAGTGCCGACATCCCCAATGCCACCACAACCCACGGATCTCCCATCTCAGAAGCCCATAGCATTGGCCTCTTGTCTATGATGGTTTGTAAATGATGCACCGCACCCAAACTAACTTGATCTCTAGTGATTGATGTTACCAATGATGAGAAAGCCCCAGGAACCCTGCCCTTAGGAGATCATGGTTGCCTTCCTAGGCCCTCTTATCCTCCAGACCCTCTTCCTGACTCTCATCTCTCTTCACCCCATCCAGGATGAGAGAAAACCCACCTTTCTGGGGAATTTTTCCCCCAGAACCCCTATCATGCCACCTGTGCATCCGACTCGGAGCACTCCAATAATGGACTCATGGGTGGTTACATCTACCCCCCCCCCCTGTTCCCGCAAAGAAACCAGAAGTCAGTCCCCATCTTCCTGGTTTTGGCAAAGGGCAATCTTGTGACGCTACCAGTTCTGAGCTGCCTAGGGCCTCAGACTCAAAGGTCACCTTCCATTCGGACATCCCTGCCGCAGATGACAACTCTGATGACTGGGTGTCTGATGACTCATCTAATGCTTCAACTTCATCAGGTGAAGCATTCAACAAATGAGTCCATGATTATTATAATCATGGTCTCATCACTCCAGAACAGAAGTTTGACTTTATCGAACATCTGTCTAGCATTGTACTCTTACTTAAGCAAAGTAATACTACTGCTGTCTATGAAGTGCTAGTGGATACCCACTTGCGCAACTGCCAACTTCAAATTGCACTTATCCACATTTTGATCTATATCATTAATAATAACTACTTTATTACTACTGAATTGAGCATGCTAGCGCTTCGAGAGCTACAGGCCATTATCCTATCTAACCCGCATATAAATCATGCTATATGCTGTGTTGTCCATGAGGGAGACCTTTGTTTCCCTCTTGAACCCCTTGACTCACTCTTGATAGTGGCTGTGTCACCAGTACTGAGATTGGGTCCTCCCCCAGTTCCATTCTATATACATCCATCCCGGAAGCAGTCCCCCCACATGAGTGGGACAGCATCCGATGATGTCATGAGTCTAGACCGGATCCAAACTCTGGGCACAGCACCAGATCAATGGCACTCCAAAACCTAAAACTAAGATGCAACTTCAGTGTGATCGTCATCAGCATGCTCTTGATTCAATCTGCCCATAGAGTGGGCATGAGGAGGAACGCACCAGACCCCGGTAGCACCCTGTGTGGCTGCATTGTTGGAGTTCTGGAGGGAGGACCGCACTTCTCCCTTGTCTAGTTACTCTCTGACTTTACTGTGCGGGCCACTGCATGGGTGTGAGGCTGAAGGTTTGCTAATATGCCCATGTTGCTGGGTAGTGCAAGCAACCCAGCTATACCAATATGCACTTTTATATCCCAGTAGTCGTATTAATACCACACAACCAAGTCATTTGCGGCTTGTAATTGTGACTCTCTAGCCTCCTCTTCTCATTGAGTCGGATGCAACATGGATAAGTGAATACCCTACTTCCATTGCTGGAGCGACAATATGTACCTTCACCCCCCATTATTATGTAGGCATTGTAGTGTAAGTTAATAGGTCTGTATCTCACATGTCCCATGGACTGCCTCACAAGCACCACACTATAAATTGTTGAATTTAAAAAAAAAAAAAAAAAAATAAAAATAAACATGCAAAATAAAAGACATTTGTTTCTCTACTACCTTCTAACTTCCTTTACAGATTCAAAACTGTCTCGAAGAATATGAAGCATATGGCTACCATCACAAAATCACCTTCACAGGGGACAGGTATTGGTCAGTCTACCAGACTGTACTTGACCTTATTGGAGAAGTTAGAGATGACAAATATCATGGCACAAAATAGGACAATATGCATCATTGTTGGGCAGCTGAGGGAATGTGAGTACTATACCAGTCCATTCCAAGCCTTCTAATGATTTCCTTTCAGGCAAATGATGAAGCCTGTGAAAAAATCCTGTTGGCACAACAAGCATGTTTTTATTGACTAGTGACACCTTTCCCACATGCCAACTATGCTTTGATTTTTGTCACTCACATCTCCAATTATAATATTCCTTGTCATTTCTTTCTATTTTGCGTCATAGAGTTTTGTAGATTACTCTAATCTAATGTTTTGAACCATTTGTATTTTGCAAAATGAGGGCAGTGAGCAACCTGATCTGTCATTTTTATATTACTACTCTGGTAGTGCTGTATAGAACAATCCTGCCCCAGCTAGCACTGTATAGAGATGACCCTATCTGGCTAGTTCTGTATAGGATTGACACAAAACTACACAGCACTACACAGCCAAGGACCCATTCTATGGTGCTATGATGCTATACAGGACTGTCCGGGTCTGGGTAGGACAACCAGAGTTTGCTGATGCTGACTCCAATTGGGCACAAGACTCTGATTCGCACCGATCCATCAGTGGTTTCTTTTTCGAAATCGTGGGTGGCTCTGTCTCTTGGTCTGCAAAGAAGCAGCCAACCATAGTGTTGTCAACCATTGAAGCTGAATATATGGCGGTGGCGAATGCGGCGAAAGAAGCCATCTGGCTTCAGGTCCTACTTAAGGATCTCAGATACCCACAGATCAATGCAACCATCATCCACGCTGACAATCAAGGTTGCATTGCCTTGGCCTGTAACCCTGTTACCCATACTTCTACCAAGCACATCGATATTTGCCGTCACTTTATCCATGAATGTGTCAAAAACAAAGAAGTCAACTTACAGTACTGCTCCACCAAGGCCATGATAGCCAACATCTTTATCAAACAACTTTCCCAGGAAGCTTTCAAACAGTTCAGAAGTGCCCTTAGAATCAATAAGATATAGCATTCATCAAGTGGGAGTAATGAAGTACATGGTATATTTCTCTTCATTTACATCTTATCTCACTTAATGGCCACTATGTATAAACCATTACTCAGTTCTCTGGAGTTCACTCTTTCTCTCATGAACTCCAGGTATGCAATCTGTTAGCTACTTATTTCTAGTATAACTAATATCACTCTTTCTCTTATGAACTCCAGTGAACTCCAGCTCATTGTTCTAAGCCACCCAACTGTTGCATAAGCAATTGAATCCTGGTTATACACTTCTAGTACTAAGACTAATCATCTTCAGTACAATATGAAGTTGCACCAGTTGAGTGACTAACCATCCTCATAGTGATATGACTTAACAACT
>Ga0307516_10010119_pt1 | contig 10420 bp, 5 predicted proteins | sample 19_EM_MG_FD_203310 | JGI IMG/M metagenome (GOLD analysis project Ga0307516, IMG submission 203310) | Populus trichocarpa ectomycorrhiza microbial communities from riparian zone in the Pacific Northwest, United States - 19_EM | ecosystem: Host-associated > Plants > Roots > Unclassified | place...
CCCGCGACGGCCTTGGTGGTGGTTGCGCTGATCTCCGGGGTGCCGGTGGTCATCGCGGCGCTGCCCTTTCTGGCGTACGGTGCGGGCCGGCGCCTCGCCTCGACCCGGCGGGTGATCGTCACCTTCGTGGTTGCCGCCGCCGCGGTCGTCGCCAACGCCGTCATCGTGTTGGAGGACTACCCGAACTGGCCGACGACCGTCGCGGTCGCGGCCGGATACGTAACGATGGTGATCCTGCTGCCGGCCGCGTTCGGGGCGATCCGCGGGGAGCGGGTCCGACGCGTCGGAGCCCTGCGGGACCGCAACGCGACCCTGGAGCGCGCTCAGCGGCTGGGCGATCTGCGGGCCCGCATGCAGGAACGCGCCCGGATCGCGGGGGAGATGCACGACCTGCTCGGCCACCGGCTCAGCTTGATCACCCTCTATGCCGGGGCTCTGGAGGTACGCACCCGCGATCAGCAGCCGGAGGCGAACGGCCAGGCCGACCTGATCCGCCGTACCGCCAGCACCGCGCTCGACGAGCTGCGCGAGGTGCTCGGCATCCTGCGGGTCGACACCGGCCGGCTGGATGACGGGACGCCGATCGAGGGTGTCGGCAAGCGCGCGGACATCGAGTCGTTGGTCGAGGCGTCCCGCGCCGCCGGCCAGCCGGTCGACCTCGCCTGGGTGGGCGATGACCTGACCGACGTCGATGTCCGGGTGCGCCGCGCGGTGCATCGGGTGGTGCGGGAATCCCTCACCAACGTGCACAAACATGCCCCGCAGGCGCCCACCCGGATCTCCGTACGGCTCGACGGTCCCGGCGTCGTGGTCGAGGTGCGCAACCCGTTGCGTACGCCTCGGACGATGCCGCACAGCACCGGCCTCGGCCTGGTCGGCCTCCAGGAGCGCGCGCGGCTGGTCGGCGGCACCGTCGCCACTCGGCGACAGGGCGACGAGTTCGTGCTGACCGCCTCGCTGCCGCTGACCGTCCCGGACCGGTTGTCGGGCGGATCGGACCACGACTACCCGTACATCGACCAGGATCTCCTGATCGATGGACAGACGCGGCGCGGGGAGCCGGTGAACGACGCTGAGCTCGACCTCGAAGCGTCGTCCACAAGGAGTCTCGACACCATGTCCAAACCAGTGAAAATCATCCTGGCCTGCCTGATCGGCGCCGTCGTCCTGGTCTGCGGCGGTGGCATCGTCGGCATCTACGTCCTGGCCGACAAGGCCAAGGACGCCGCGATCTCACCGGCCGAGTACGCCGCGGTCAAAACTGGCCAGACCAGGGCAGAGGTGCAGCATACGATCGGCGACGTGGGCTCGGTCGGCAAGCTGGTCCTCGATCACGACCAGGAGCCGCCGGCGCCCGCGGGGACGACTTGCGAATACGCGGTCTCCAAGGAGAACACCGACCGCGGCCCGGTGCACGCGTACCGCTTCTGTTACCGCAGCGACAAGCTCGTGGAGAAGAAGGAAATCGTCTATCCGAACACGTCGGCGACCACGACTCCGTAACGTATCGCGGCTCCGGCCGGCCGTGCTCCGGTCGGTCGCGCCGACTTGAGGAAGGCACCGAGATGATCCGAGTTCTGCTGGCCGACGACGAAGCCCTGATCCGTACCGGGATCCGGCTGATTCTGGAGACCGCCGACGACATCGACATCGTCGCCGAGGCGGCCAACGGCTCCGAAGCGGTGGAACTGATCCGCAGTCACCAGATCGACGTGGCCCTGCTGGACATCCGGATGCCCAAGCTCGACGGACTCGCCGCCGCCGAGCAGATCGCCCGGCTCGTCCCGCAGACCCGGGTCGTCATGCTGACCACCTTCGGCGAGGACGAGTACGTGGCCCGGGCACTGCGGGCCGGTGCCGCCGGCTTCCTGCTCAAGGACACGCCGCCGGACGGACTCATCCACGCCGTACGGGTGGCCGCCAGCGGCGAGGCGATCCTCTCTCCCAAGATCACCCGCCATCTGATCGACCGGTACGTCGGGCCGGACGACTCCCGCGGCGACGCCGCCCGCCGGCGCGTCGACGTCCTCACCGACCGGGAGCGCGACGTCCTCATCCTGATCAGTGACGGCTCATCCAACGCCGAGATCGCCAAGGGCCTGTTGATCAGCGAGGGTACGGCGAAAGCCCACGTCAGCCGCATCCTGACCAAGCTCGACTGCACCAACCGCGTGCAAGCCGCCATCCTGGCCCACGACGCCGGCCTGCCCACCGGCCCCTGAAGAGTCCGGGCAACCGGTGCCTGGGGGAGTCTGCCGGTACGAGTCTCAGCCCGTCAACCGTCGCCATCCACCGGGTTCTCTGCCGAGGAACTGATGGACCGCCTCGCTGCGGTCGAGCTGCGCGCCGATCAGAGCTTCCTGGACTACGGGCTGACTATCGAACAGGTGGATGCGCTGCGCCGGTGGGTGGTCACGATCGGCAGCCGCGACGGTGACCTGAGCTGGACCGTGCCGGGTGTTTTGTTCCACCGCCCCACCGAGCGGGCGGGCCAGCAGGTCGGCCGGCGCCGACCACGGCGCCGGCCGGACTGCCTGTCAGGCGGGGGCGTTGCTCGCGGCCTGGGCGATCAGGGCCGCCACGGCAGCCGGCTGCGAGACGTAGACGGCGTGGCTGCCCGCGACCTCGACCACGGTGGAGCCCGCCCGCTCGGACATCGCGCGCTGCGCCGGCGGCGGGATCATCCGGTCGTCGCTCGCCACCAGGTACCAACTCGGCTTGACCCGCCAGGCCGGCTCGGTGATCGACCCGCCGAGCGCGCCGACGCCCCACGGGACCTGCGAGTCGGCCAGGAACGCGGCGTCCTCGGGCGACACGTCACCGGCGAACGACGCGTGGAACTTGTCGCGGTCCAGGAACAGGAAGCCGTTGACCGGCGGCAGGATCGGCGGCACCGGTGCGCCGGGCGGCGGGTCGGCGATCAGCGTGTTGACCGACTCGCCCTTGTCCGGCGCGAACGCCGCGATGTAGACCAGCCCGGCCACGCGGGGATGGGTGCCGGCCTCGGTGATGACGGCGCCGCCGTAGGAGTGGCCGACCAGGATGGCCGGGCCGTCTTGGGCGTCGAGGACCTGCGCGGTGGTGGCTACGTCGGATTCGAGCGATGTGGTGGCGTTCTGTACGACGCTGACCCTGAAGCCGTCGCGAGTGAGCACGTCGTAGACGCCCCGCCAGCCGGATCCGTCGACGAAGCCGCCGTGTACGAGCACGACGTTCTTGATCGGTCCCGAGTTCATGGTCTTCTCCAGTTCTGCTGTTCTCAGCGGTGATCTGAACTGACGCTAGGTGCCGGATCCGGGCGCTAGCCTCTGTCAGTTGACCGGTCAGTCGGCCCCGTCCGGCGGGTCCGCGAGGGCATCGCGCAGTGCGGCACGCGACGTGACGCCGAGCTTCGGGAAGATCTGGTGCAGGTGGTAGCTGACGGTTCGGGACGACAGGAATAGCCGTTCGCCGATCTGTTTGTTGGACAGACCCGCCGCGGCCAGCGAGGCGATCTGCCGCTGCTGCGGGGTGAGCGGCCGGGTCGCCGACGAACCGTGCCGATTCCGTTGGGCGCCGGTGGCCCGCAGCTCGTTGCCGGCCCGCACGGCCCACGGCCGGGCCCGCAATTGTTCGAAACTCTCCAGGGCGGCGGTGAGGTGGTCGCGGGCCGCCGCCGGTGATTGGGTACGGCGCAGCCGCTCGCCGTACGCGAGCCGGATCCGGGCCAGATCGAACGGCCAGCGGTCGGCGCCGGGCGTCTCCAGCGCGCGGTCGAACTCGTCCGGATACTCGCTGTCGGAGGCGGCCATCGCCCGCGCCCCGGCGACGGTCAACGCCAGCCGCGGTGACAACTCGTCGATGCGCGCCCGGTAGGCCGCGGCCACGTGCGCGCTCGCCTCGGCGGGCCGGCCCGAGCGCGCCGCCGCCTCGACCAACTCCATGACCAGCCAGAGCGCGTTGGGGGAGTGCGCGGCCAACTGCCCGGCGGGACTGACCCGGCCGGCGTAGCGGAACGCGGTGTCGAAGTCGCCGCGGGACAGCGCGGTCAGCGTCTTGATGTGCGCCACGTAGGCGATCACGACGCTCACCCGGCGCGGCGCGGCCCAGCGGGTCATCTGGTCGGTCAGCGTACGGCCGATCTCCACGTCGCCGCGACCGACCGCGACCAACGCCGGGAAGAAGAGCCCCGACCAGCGGATCAGCCAGTAGTTGTGGGTCTCGCACAAGGCCAGCCCCTCATCGACCACCGGCGCGACCTCGTCCCATCGGCCGGAGAAGTAGGCGTCGTTGCCGAGCAGGAACAGCGCCTCGATCGCGGAGGTCACCGCGCCGCCCTCGCGGCCGTGCCGGACCGCCCGCCACAGCGGCTCGCGGCAATCGCCGATCCGGTCGAGGTAGCTCCCGGCGATCGCCGTCCGCACGATGCGAGCCGGGCTGGTTTCGTGACTGAGCCGGGCGATCGCGGCGTCCAGCCGGTCGAGTGCGCCCAGCGCCCGGTGCGCCGGATCGCTGAAGGTCCGGCTCAACAGCGCCAGCAGCTCGGGTGGCCGGGGCTGGAGCCGGTCGAACGCGGTGTGCAACGCCGGCCACAGCTCCGGGCGCCCGCCGAAGAAGGACACCATCAGCAGCGTGTACAGCGCTTCGATGAGGGTCTTGTTGCCGGCGTCGCCCGGTTCCGGAACGGCCTCGATCGCGGCCGCCAGCAGCCGGTGCGCGCCGTCCACCTCGCCGATCGCGTTCAGCAGGTGGTAGGCACCCGCCACGGCGCCGGCCAGGCCACCGCCGTACCGGGGATCCGCCTGCCGGGCCGCTTCCATCAGCGCCGGCACGTCGCCCAGGTCTCCGGTCACGATGGCACCCAGGTAGGCCGCCTCGGCGAGCCGGGAGCCGCGGTCGGTGCCGGCCGGGCTGAGGTCGGCGGACCTCAGGAGTTCGGCGATCGCACCGACCGAGTCGCCGCGAGCGAGGTTGGCGTGCGCGACCTGCTGCAGCATGGCGGCGACCCGTTCGTCCGGTCCCAGCGATGCCTCGGCGAGGTGCCAGGCCAGCCGGGCCGGCTCCCCGGTGCGGCGCTCCGCCAGGATGCGGTGGATCTCGCGCCGTTCGTCGCTGGTGGACATCTCGATGACGGCCGAGCGGATCAGCGGATGGCGGAAGGACAACCGGCCGGCGGCCCGGTCGATCGAGACCAGCCCCATCCGCTCGGCCGGGCCGAGGTCGCCGATCTCCGTCCCGCTCAGGATCCGCAGATCTCCGCCGCCGTCCAGCACGGCCAGCAGCAGCGACCGCCGGGTCGGCTCGGGTAGGCCCTGCACCCGGCCGGCGAACACGGTCTGCAGGCGACGGGTCAGCGGCAGCGTGGTCGGCACGGTGCTGGGCGAGACCGGCGCGGCCTGGCTGAGCGCGACCGGCAGTTCCAGCAGGGCGAGCGGATTGCCGCGCGCCTCGGCCAGCAACCGCCGGCGGACTCTCGGGGTGAGCGTCGGATAGCGGCTGGCCAGCAGGTCGGTCGCCGCGGCGTCGGACAGCGGCGGCAGATCATGGGTACGCAGGCCGGACCGGTCGACGAAGCCCTCTGCACCGGTACGCGCCGATGCCAGCACGCCGATCCGGTGCCCGGCGACGCGGCGGGCGATGAAGCCGAGGATGGTGGCGCTGACCCGGTCGAGCCACGGCAGGTCGTCGATGACCAGCAGGATCGGGCTGACCGCGGCGGCGTCGACGAGCAGTTCCAGGGATGCGTGGGACACCGCGAGCCGGTCCGACGGCCGTCCCTGCTCGAGTCCCAGGGCGCCGCTCAGGGCGGCCTGCTGCGGCGCGGCCAGCCGGGAGAGGCCGGTCAGGAACGGGTACAGCACCTGGTGCAGGCCGGCGAAGCTGACATTCGCCTCGAACTGCGTACCGGCCACGGTGACCGTCCGTGCCCCGATGCTCGCCGCGTACGCCGTGGCCACCTCGAGCAGCGCGGTCTTGCCGACGCCCGCGTCGCCGGCCAACAGCAGAGCATCGCCCTGCGCCACGGCACGGTCGACGAACGAGCGAATGAGCTCGACCTCGCCGTCGCGTCCGATCAGCCGGAGAGTCACCTCGCGTCGCCCGGCCGGCGCTGCTCGCGCAGCCGCCGCTTGAGGACCTTGCCCGCCGCCGAGAGCGGCAGCGCCGCGACGAACTCGATGGTGCGCGGCACCTTGTACCCGGCCAGGCGGCGCCGGCAGAACTCGCGCAGCTCGTCGCTGGTCACGCTCGCCTCGGGCGCCAGGACGACCAGCGCGTGCACCCGCTCGCCCCACTGGTCGTCGGCCAACCCGATCGCGGCGCACACCGCGACCGCCGGGTGCACCAGGAGCGCGTTCTCCACCTCGACCGAATAGACGTTCTCGCCACCGGAGACGATCACGTCCTTGATCCGGTCCACCACGAACACGTAGCCCCGGTCGTCGATGCGACCCACGTCGCCGGTATGCAGCCAACCATCGCGCAGGACCGCCGCGCTCTCCTGCGGACGCCGCCAATAGCCGGGCATCACATGGTCGCCGCGCACGACGATCTCACCGGCCGTGCCGCGCGGCACCTCGGCTCCGTCGCCATCCACCACCCGGAGCTCGCAGTGCGGCGCCGCCCGCCCGGCCGACCCGGTCAGCTCCGGGATGTCGTGCTCGGCCGGCAGCAGCAGCGTGGCGACCGGGCTCAATTCGGTCATCCCGTACGCCTGCACGAAACCCGCCCGCGGGAACACCTTGCGGGCCCGGCTCAGCAACCCACCGGAGATCGGCGAACCGCCGTAGATGAGATGGTCCAAGCTGGACACGTCGAACCGGTCGGTCTGCGGGAAATCGGCCACCAGCCGCATCATCGTCGGCACCAGCAGGACGTCGGTGATCCGATGCTGCTCGATCGCCGCGAGCACTCCGGCCGGCGTGAATTCCCCCACCATGACGTGGGTGCCGCCGGCGATCAGCGACGCGGTCCAGGTCGCCAGGTCGGCAAGGTGGAACATCGGCGCCACATGCAGCAGACGGCCACCCGGCGTGACGAACTGTCCGGTCGCCAGGCAACCCAGCGCCGACGCGGCCAGGTTGGCGTGGGTGAGCATCACCCCCTTGGACCGTCCGGTGGTTCCGCCGGTGTAGAAGATCCCGAACACCTCGTCGCCGCCGCGGCGGCTGTCGTCCATCGGCGCGCCGGCGGCGATCAACTGCTCGAATCCCACCGTCCCGTCCGGTGGCTCGCCGTCGCCGATGACCACCACGGCCCGCAGGTCCGGTGCCTGCGTACGCAGCTCCGCGAGGTACGGCGCGAACACCTCGTCGATGACCAGAACCACCGCCGCCGAGTCGCCCAGCGCGAAGCCCACCTCGGCCGGCGTCCACCGGCTGTTGATCGGCGCGACGATCGCGTCCGCCCAGGGCACCGCCAGCAGGCACTCGTGATAGCGGTCGGAATTCCGGCCCAGCAGCACCACCCGGTCACCGCGACACACGCCCAGCCGACGCAGTCCGCCGGCGAGCCGGGCGACCCGCGCCATCGACTCGCCGGCCGAGCGGACCCGCGCACCGTCGATCGTCAGCGGGCGTTCCGGATCCTGCTGCACGGCCCGGTGGACGGCCTGGGTGAGGTACATCTGCGGCATTCCTCCAACGCGGGTGGCCCCGGACGGCGTGAGCTCTGGCAACCGCCGGCTCTGGCAACCTCACGACCCACTGCTTCCCGCGCGCCGCCGTCTCGATCGTTGGGGAGTCTAGCGATGCCAGACGACCGCCGCGGGAGAGGCGGCGGTCAGCTCGACGTCACCGGTCCAGTTCAGCAGCGCCGGGCCGGGCAGGTAGTCCGCGCCGAGCAGGAAGCCGCGGGCGAGGTGGGTCACGTGCACCGGCGCGCCATTGTCGGCGCCCACCACGACCCGGTGGACGCTCACCTCGGTGATGTCGTCCAGCGTGGTGCCCGGCGGCAGTTCGACGGTGGTCGCGGCCGGGTCGTCACGCTGGATCGACCAGGTCGGGTCGACGTGATGGGACAGGTAGACGGTGTCACCTCCGGCGAGCCGCACACCGAGCGCGACGCCGACCCACGAGGCGCCCGAGTTGACGCCGGCGGTGGTCTTCTTCACCATCGCGTACCGGTAGTTGCGCTGGTCGCTGACCGATTCGCATCAGAATACCTCCGGAGGACGACTTGATCGAAATCTATCGATGGTGATTGACCATCGGGCCACCGCTCGGCAACGACCTGGTGAAGAGGCGGCCATCGCGCTTGGGTGCCGCCGTCAGACGAGTTGCCGCCCGAGATATCGCGAATCGAGGAGCTACGAGGGCTGCGGCGACAACTCGGCATCGGGACGCAACACGATGCCGGTGCGGTCCAGCCAGCGCCGCATGCGGTCCAGGTCCCAGGTCGCGCCGAGCCCGGTCAGCAGCCGAACGGCCGCACCGGCCGGCGCAACCGCCTCGCCGGGCCGGCCGGCCGACGCCAGCAACACGGCGGCGTCCTCCAGCGCGGCGGCCAACTCCGGTATCCGGCCCACCGCCCGGTAGTGGTCGGCCGCCTCCAGGGCCGGCGCCGGGTCACCGGTGATCAGCGCGCGGCAGCGGGCCGCGGCCGCGTACGCCCGGGCCGGCAGCACCTCCTTGGCCGCCTCCGCGGCGCAGATGGCGGCGGCCTGCTCGGCGATGTCCCGGCGTCCGGCGTTGAGCGCCAGCCGGATCGCGTCCGGCAGCCATTGGTGGCGCAGCATCATCGGGGCGTAGTCCGGGGTGAGCAACGGTTCGAGCAGCCGCAGCGACTCGCCGATCCGGCCCTCCTGCGCGGTCAGCATCGCCTTGGCCACCAGCAGGAAGTCGCAGCTCTCCCGTTCGGCGTCGGTGGCCGGCAGCGCGTCGGCCGCATCCACGTGCGCGGTGACCAGCTTGTCGGAGCCGCGGTGCAGGGCGACCAGGGCGGCCACCCCGTGCAGCAGCATGGTCATCGCACGGGGTTCCCGGTTGACGTGGAAGGTGATCCCCGGCGCGTCCTCGATGATGCCGCCGACCTCGGCCATCGCCTCGTCCCAGCGGCCCAGCCAGAAGCACTGCACGGCGGTCGCCACGTGCAGCACGTCCGAGACCTGGTGCCGGGCCACGAACAGCGCCGCCTCGCGCAGCGTGTGCTGGGCCTCGTCCAGCCGATCCAGGTTCTGCAGCGAGAACATCTTGTTGTCGAGCAGATCGAAGTAGATGGCGACCACGTCGGGGTCGTCGCGGATCAGGTCGAGCGCGCTGTTCACGTGCTTCAGCGCGCGTTCGTGGTCGCGCCGGATCGAGCTGGTCAGCCAGATGGTCTGCTGCGCGCACGCCGCGTCGAACGGCTGGTCGGCCACCATCGCCTGGGCGATGATCCGCTCGGCGGTGCGCTCGGCGCGGTCCAGGTCGTCCAGGTCGCCGCGGCGGAACTGGGCCAGCAGCACGCGATGGCGGGTCCGCCAGAAGGAGGGTACGGCCGGGTCGTCGATCGAGTCGCGGAGCAGCGCGATGGCGCCCGCCCGGTCGCCGCTGCGGATCCGCATGGTGGCCAGGATGTGGCGCATGTCGGCGCGGTCGTTGACGTCGGTGGCCAGTTCCATCGCCTGCGCCGCCTCGTCGACCTGGTACTGGTCGGACCGGAAACGCACCCGGACCAGCGCGATCAGCAGCGTCTCCCGCTGCTGTGGGGTGGGCAGGCTGGTGTCCAGGGCCAGCCGGATCAGGTCCGCCGCGATCTGCGGCGCCCGCTTGATCACCTCGGGGTGCTGGTCGGCGAGCCAGCCGACCACCCACGGGTCGATCACCGGGGACTCGGCGGCGAGTTGCTCGGCGACGCGGATGGCCGGGCTGCCGTTGCGGGCCAGCATCTCGGCCGCGTGCCGGTGCAGGGCGGGACGCAGCGGTTCGGGCACGCTCTCGTTCAACGCCTGGCGCAGGAACGGGTGCCGGAACGCCAGGTCGGTGCCGGCGTCCACGACGACCTTCGCGGCCAGCGCCTCCTCCAGGTTGGCGATCAGGTCGAGCCGCGAGCGGCCGGTGACCGCGACGACGTCGCCGATCGCGAACTCGTTGCCCAGCAGCGCGGCCAGCCGCAGCACGTCCTGAGTGGAGGCGCTGAGGAACTCCACCGTGTCCCGGATCGCGGCGAGCAGCGTCTCCGGCGGGTCCACGCTAACCGTGGCGTCGATGTCGGCCACCCCGTCCACCGCGTGCACCACGCCCTGGCGCAGCGACGCGGCGACCATCTCCTTGGCGTACAGCGGGTTGCCGCCGGCCCGGGTGGCCAGCGTCCGCAGGTTCTCCCCGATCGGAGCGCCGACCATGGTGGCGATCAACCGTTCCAGGTCGCCGGCCGCCAGCGCGCGCAGATTGAGCGACCATCGCTGCTGCGCCTGGATGTCGTGGCGCAGCTCTTCCAGCTCGGGCGAGTGCGGCTCCGGACG
>Ga0307516_10010121_pt1 | contig 10417 bp, 8 predicted proteins | sample 19_EM_MG_FD_203310 | JGI IMG/M metagenome (GOLD analysis project Ga0307516, IMG submission 203310) | Populus trichocarpa ectomycorrhiza microbial communities from riparian zone in the Pacific Northwest, United States - 19_EM | ecosystem: Host-associated > Plants > Roots > Unclassified | place...
CAAACATGCGGTCTGCAAAATTTTGTGTCTCTCCGATCTATGGTTGTTGAGTATCGTCGTTTTTTCTCATTTCTAATAGTGTCCGACTAATGGGTAGTAGCCGGGTAACCCCTACAGTACGTTAGATCACACATTACGCACAGACTACCTGCAGGCTCGGAGGGCCCAGTGAGAGACGAGGAGGTACCAAATTTCAGGACATTTGGCATAACATTCGGAAGGGACCGGCCCCATGAGCCAGAAAAGGAACGGCCCTGTGAGCCAGAAAAGGAACAGCCCCATGTACCAGAGAAGGAACGGCCCAGTGAGCCAGAGAAGGAACGGCCCTGTGTGCCAGAGAAGGAACAGCCCCGTGAGCCAGAGAAGGAAAGACCCCGAGTACACAGCCAATGCACATCGAGACCCCAGCGCGATATCCAGGTACCCACCACAACGACGGCCAAGTTCCCTACAGATATCAGGACGAAGGAGATTACCAGCGGATTCGGTGGGGACCCTAAGGATTTGGACCGCCTTGACATCCAGGTATATGACCTTTGTGATGGCAATGGCTACCCAGCATACTACGGGGGATCGGTTACTGGGTCGGTGGATGAAGGATGGGAATATGTCATGGCCGCTTCGGGAAAATCGAACTATGCTTTTGGATGTCGCCTATGCTCCAACATTGCAGCTACGATGCAGGGAAATGCTGCACATTGGTGGGAGGAGTATTGCAAGGCCGGGAGCCCGCGACCCAACAGCTGGAAACCTGCCTCCGGTACACGGTGCCCAGGGACAAGACCAATTAATACTGTCGAGGTTTCGCTGTACAACCTACTGCGCGAGGAGTTCTCTACAGACGACAACCAACAGGCGTGTATTGCCGAACTACAGAGGTTGAAGTGGGATCCTACCAAGCCTGATGCCCTTCCCTTTGCAACATTCAAATCTAAGGCAAAGACACTTGCCCTCAGAGCCGGATATACGTCATGGTCCCTACAGAACAGCATTATCCATAACTGCATAGAACCACCCGGCCTCGGCGTGCAATGCATACTGAATCCGGACGAAAAGGTGTTTTGGCTCGATGCACACAACCGCGCGAATACGTACCTCGCAGACAACATCCAACCTGTCGCTGGACATCTGGAGAAATGCGGCACATGTGGTGGCAGACATGAAACTTCCAAGTGCCGTCGGGGTCCATGGGCAAGGCAAGGAGGAGACCAGTCAGCGCGTATGGGGAGCTCTGTGGGTAGTAGTGGGGAAGGATGTGACTGGTGTGGGATCTCAGGCCACTTCAAGAGGGAATGCCAAAAGCTCCTGAGGGCTATTGCTCAAGGCGAAGTACGACAAGGTGAGGTCCACCGCAGAGGAGGCCCAGGACGTGATGAAAAGCTTCCCCAGGATGGTACCGGTTTCGGAGCCCGGAATTTCAGTAACGGAGAGCGGAACTTTGGGATGGAGAGCGTGCATGCCCTGCATATCAAGCGAACCAACAGAGACAGCAGCCGCAGCAACAGCAAATTCAGCGGTGTGCGGCATACAAGGGATTTGGGCATGCCTCGGCAGTCTGCCCAAGCAAGCAGGCGCAAGTGGCTACCGCGGGCATCAACTATGATGATGTGGACGACTCTGAGCACCGGTACATATATACCTATATGGGTATGCGGGAAAATAGGGCAATTCCACCCCCGTTAACGAGGAATGGCAACGCAACTCCACCCCCATCATTTATGGATGACGTGGATGAAGGAGCAAGCCTACTGTTTGCAGGAGAGATGATTGATGTGGAACTCTTTCAGAACTTGACAGAACCTATTGAGGGGGAATGAGGTGATCGGAACTGGGGAGCTGGAAGCGCGTATCGAACAACCGACCTTTATACTGTCGACGACCAAGGTTGCAGAGGAGCCCACCGGGCCGGTTTGGACGGTGACAAAGACGATGACAGGGAAAGAGATGATGACGATTATCGATTCAGGAGCTGTTAAGGCAGCAGTGACGAGGAAAACAGTGGAGGCCTCCAGCAGTACGTGGACTGAAGGATCGGATGTTAAGTTTATCAAGGCGGACGGGACTACATACACGCCAGCGGGGGTCTGCGAGGAGTTTTCATTCAGCATGGGGATGATAAAATTCAAAGTTCGCGCCTAGGTGGTTGACAAAGCTCCCTTTCAACTTCTGCTCGGTACTCAGTTTTTGTGGGCTACCGGAGCAGGAATATTCCCCAAATGGAATCTGGTGGTTATCACAGTACCGAAGCAAATGGAATTCAAGGTCAGCACAGTGGGACCTATGAAGTCAAACACACCACCACCAATTACTCCGGATGAGAGGTCCGAGGAGATCGAGGTGGATGTTGGCCTGGTTGCATTGCTATCAATTCCAGACCGAACTAACGCTTTGACGAGTATATGTGCTTTCCAAAATGCCACTGCGATCGTGCTTGGAGAGAAGGACTTGGTGGCAGAATGCGATGGTCCGTTGGCACCTACGGAGTCAGAAGTGGCAGATGTGGCATCGGGTATCCCCACCCTTTCCATGGAATTCGTGAGGAAGGTTTTCAAATTCGGGCCAACCGTCCCACTGGAAGTGATCACGCAGGTATGTCTGGACATCATCGAATTTGTGGATGCATACTCTTGGCATGAATTCGACTTAGGATGCATTACGGATGTGCTGCATGTCATCAATGTTACCGATAGTGACCCGGTGGTTTTTCCGTTACGTCCAGCTCTATACCTTTCTAAGAATGAACAAGCCATCAATGCGAAGTGTATGCCTCTAGTCAATATGGGCGTCTTCACAAAGGCCGGACAGGACTGCAAGAATCGAGCGCAGCTAGTGGTGTCCCGGCGCCAACCCCAGAAGGAGAGGATCCAGAGGACTTACGCAACTATCGGGTTGCCCACGACTTCCAGGGACTCAATTCGAAGACCGTTCTGGATCCATGGCCAATGACAACCCTGGAAGATATGACTAGGTGGGTTGCGCAATGGTCGGTTTCTTCAAAGTCGATGTGGATCTAGGATTCAATCAGGTGGTTATGCTTGCGGATTCAATCCCGTATACGGGCTTTGAGATGTTCCACCAACTCTGGGTTTCAGTGCGAATGAACTTCGGAGTGATCAACGGACCTGCTACATTTGCAAGGAGTGCGGATATAATGCTGGGGGAAATGAAGTTCGACCAAAGGGTTGTCAAGAACTATTTTGATGATATCGTCGGTGGGGCATCCAGAGCCGATTGGGATAGCCTATGGCGATCCAAGCGGGAATTGTTGCAGAGATGTCAGGACCATGGATGGAAGCTGAAACCGAAGAAGGAGTCATTCGGGTATGAGGAACTCGAGATTGTTGGCCATGTATTCCGCGACGGATTCATCTCAGTGCCAACACACAGGGTCGACGCGTTGCAGCGAATGAGATATCCGGCGAACGCAACAGCTCTAAAGTCACTACTGGGCCTGGCAAACACATTCCGCGATAGGCTGCCAGGTTTCAGCATACGCGTTCCAAAATTGATTGTCCTGACAAGACCAAAAGGACGTCTCACATTGTCACCAGAGGCGATCGTGGAGTTTGACCACCTGAAGGAATGCCTATGCTTACCTTTGTTGGAGGAACTTCCCACCCTGGACGGCGACTCTCTCTCTCTTTTTACTAGAGAGCCCTATGGGGATTAGCGGCATGCCAAGGAGTGTACTCTATGCTGTTCGTTCTGCGAGGTAGTTTGTTTCTAGATACCGATAACACATGAACTTGTCGCAATACACGTTTCTTCATCCCAACTTCACTGTGATTTCTCCCGGTTAGAAACTCCTCGCTCCGTCAATAGCACGTCATGTTCGACTGCAGCATCGTGTCCTTGTCACAGGTTATGAGCCCTCCGCTGTAACTGCAAAGAAAACCCTCCACAACACCTCTTGCGAAATTGTTCGTTCGCTCCTCTCAACCCTTCACTCGTTCTCACGTCAAAAACAGGCTCCAAGAGAGCCAAGCAGTAAGCACGGGGGCCGGCGACATCGGGACCCTGTCCTTTACATTCTCCTAAACACGCCTCACAAATTTCACTGACAGACATACGAAGTAAGTAATAAAAAGCCTACCGTCACGATAACTTCGAAGCCCTACAAACACCCTCTTGGAACCATCTACCTCCTCGAGGGCACCAACTATGCCACCTGGAAAAGGCAGTGTGTGCGTATCCTCAAAGGCATCAAGGCGTGGAAGATTGTGCTAGGAGAAGAACAACCACCGAACAATCCGGTCGGATTCGTGGCCGCTGCCTTCGCCGAACAGGCTGTCTATGACAGTTACACTACCCGTCGTGACCAAGCCAGCGCTATCATCAGTGGATCTTGCTGCAATGAGGTCCAGATTGAGATTAAAGAGATTGATGATCCTGTGGAAATGTGGGCGGCGATTGCAAGGAAGATGGATGCAACCAGTACGGTTGTCGGACAAATGACTCTTTTTCGAAAGTTCCATGCTCTTCGGCCAGTCGCAGGAGAACCGTTCGGCACTTACTTCTCTCACCTGATGGAGGTCAAGAACCAGCTTGTAGGAACCGGTGAAGCGATATATGATGCCGCGTTCAAGAATCACATCTTCACCTCTCTCCCCACCATGTTCGATGTCATAGTCATCATCCTGCAGGCTCGGGCGGATGCCACACTCCAAGAAGTCCAGGATGCCCTAAAAGAACACGAGCAAAATCAGGCGATGCTAGTCAAGCCAGATGCTGTCTCCGAAGCTCTGTACTCTCAGCAAGGAGGACGAAATGACAACCACCGAGGAAGAGGAGGACGAAATGACAACCACCGAGGAAGAGGAGGACGAAATGACAACCACCGAGGAAGAGGAGGACGAAATGACAACCACCGAGGAAGAGGAGGACGAAATGACAACCACCGAGGAAGAGGAGGACGAGGTGGGCGAAGCAATAAAGGAAAAGAGCGCCCTCAGAAGTGGTGCGACTCGTGCAAGACCCGATCCCACAACACCGCCGACTGTTGGTACACCCAGAAGAACAACAACAACAAGCGACCGCAAGAACACATGTCTACCTGCTACTACTGCGCCGAAGAAGGACACACTCGGATTGACTGTCCTACCAGAAAAAAGGCGACCGCTCTACGGAATCATAGAACTGCCCAAGAGCACGAAGGGAATGGAGAAGGAGGAAATGGATCCGCTCCAAACCTTACTGGCAACCAACAATGACTCTCAGGGTCCACCTCCCTCAGCGCGGAGGTGATGGTGGTGTCAAATCGATCAGCAATGTCAAATGGAACCTGGGTAATTGATTCTGGAGCGTCGCACAATTATGGCAACAACCTTCGAGACTTTCAGAATGACTCAGTTATGGAAACAAATATGATAATCAAATTGGGAGATAAGCACCAAGTACAAGCAAAGGAAAAGGGAGTTGTACGACTAGGAGATGTGGAGATCGAGGCGTTCTTTGTCCCAGAATTCCGAATCTCACTCCTATCCGTTGGGTAGCTCGACTCATACGGATACACATCGACATTCAAATCCGGTATCTGCTCGATCACAAATGCCAAAGGAAGTAAGGTTCTTAGCACCATCCTGGAACAAGGCCTCTACATACTATCGACAGATGGATCGGCACATGTGTCGGAAATCAGACTGTTACAGACTGGCACAAAAAATGCAAAGACATTGAAAATTTGGCACCAACAATTCGCGCACCTCAACTACCAGGATCTCAAATGCATCCTGAACACCTCGCATAATCAGCCCACGGATGCTACAGATGTCAAGCCGGTCGAGCCAGTCGCGCCAGTCACCACGGACAACACAGCTGTCATGGAAGGCACGGAATCCGAGCCGGCCGCCATTGATACCACGGACACCAAGCCAGTCACCATGGATCCCATGGATGTCAATATAACCCCCGGATTATGTGAGACGTGTATCCACACAAAACAACAACAAAAGGTGATACGTACCAAGGCCTCGCGGACCTCAACACCATTCGAGCTTGTACACTCGGATCTTTGTTGGCCTTTAAGACACAGTATCAGAGGAGCTCAATATTACATCATCTACATTGATGACTGTACACGATATACCGAGGTGTATTTCCTGATCACCAAGAAGGCAGAAGAAATATCGGCAAAATTCCGTCACTACCAAGCCTGGGTCGAAACCCAAGGATACCATATTAAGCGATTTCGTAGCGACAATGGATCCGGCGAATACAGCACCGCACTTTTCTTGGCATTGCTCGGAGAAAAGGGGATCACGTTTGAACCCTCCCCCCCGCACACCCAACACAAAAATGGAACAGCTGAGCGAATGATCCGCACTCTAAACACCAAAGCCCGAAGTATGATGTGGGATGCCAACGTACCAACTAAATTCTGGCCCGAAGCCATAAACACAGCATGCTATCTACATCGCAGATCCCCAACCTCGAGTCTATCCGGAAATCGATCACCATATGAGGCACTCTACGGAACAACACCACAAATTGGACACCTGAGACGATTTAGCTGTCGCGTATACAAGCACATTCCGCCTGCTCAGAGAAGTGAAAAGAAGTTTGGAAACCGCTCGCGTGTGTGTATGATGCTTGGCTATGTGCATAACACTACCAAAGTGTGGAGGCTATGGGACTTCAACTCTGGAAAAACCGGACATGCAGTAGAATGCTCAAGTGTAGTATTTCAGGAAGAGGAGAACGCACACACAAACCAACAGAAAATCGAAGTGATTGAATTTCCGGAAGACTCAGAGAAATTGCCCAATGATATTCATGGAATGAATGAAACAGATCAGGCAAATGAATTGCCAAGGCATGAAGCCAGTAAGTCAAAGACTCTCCCTTTCCCGCTGAACAAACACATCGGCTAGAGTGAATCTGTGGCGGGGGCGGATATATCGATAAGGCAGTGTAAAACTCAAAATGAATCTCTGTTCGATAATACACATACCTGTCAACACTGGATAATGGCTCGTTGAAGTCTCCTGGACAGAGGATCGATAAGGCAGTGTAAAACTCAACATGAGTCTCTGTTCGATATGCACACAAAAAAAAAAAGATTTCCTGACTAAGACTGATTGTGCTGGCAGATGAGCAAGATAATGTCTTGACCCGAATGCAAGATTACGTCTCTACCCGAACACGCAGCAAGATTCACCTTGCAATGAACAAGGCAATTATGAGCAAGGCTGCCGAAGAAGGGGGTGAATTGATATCTTCGGAAGACCTTGTGTTACACCTTAGTAATTAGCTAAAGTACGTAGCAAGGGAGACTCATCACGGGCCTTCAGAAAGGTCCTAGTGGCCCTCTGAAGCACGGGTAAATGATGTCAGAGAGTCTAGGTAGGAGATCGAGGAGACGGAGATTAGCTGTCGGCCGAGAAAAACGGACCTAGGCTAACTCCGGAGATGAGGGGGTGAGTGCAAACGAACGGGTCTCTTCCCAGAAGGAGATTGGGTCACCTCAGGGTGATTGACAGGCTCTAGAACTTAGACCCCGCACGACTGCATGGCCCTCATACAGTACGTGGCTCCCCAGGGAGCTCTCGCCTCAGGAAGAGACGGAGGACTCTGAGCCTAGGGTGCCGCAAGGTGCATGAAAACCTCATCTCCCCTTATCTACACCCTGCTATGACCAATGAATCACCCACGGGGTCTCTGCACCACGGGGGAATCCAAGCCCGTGTCATCAGCGCTCACGCTGATTCATCAAATCTCACGCTACGAACTCTACCATAAAAAGAAGAGGTTTTTCTCGACAAACAGAAAAGAAAAACCAGCACGAGCATCCTCACCAACACTACCACCGAACCCACACACAAGATCTAAGATTATTCCGTTGTGAATTATCGAAAGTAGCCTGATTACCTTTGAACCCCCCCACACTCCTGTTACGAGACAACCCCAGTGTCACACTATAATCTTGATCTCAAAAATCACCCTACTTTCATAACGGGCTTCGACGACACCTACTTCGAAGACCACCTTTATCTCCTCGAGCTATCCACCTTCTTGTAACCTAAGTCTCAATACTCCTTCGACTATACGTTCCAATCAATCGATAGCGAATTAGCCCACTACGAACAGTGGGATACATTCAGCGACGGACCTATACCTACGCCCTACCTCGAAGGCGACCACGAGCCCTGGAACTGGTATACGCAATACTGGGTCAACTGCGCGCACAACCATACCAACGCCGAGTTCACAGAAAACGAGCTCTGAGATCTCTGTGACTATTACTTTACCGACGACGAAACAATCTACACCGGACACTTTCTGGACCTATATTAAAAATGGCGTCTACCGACTTCAACATGCTCCGCCTGGAAGCCCCTAGAGATGTACTATAGATCACCGACGGTATGGAGCAGGCGGAAGAAACCTTGGAGGTCGCCAATCCCGCCACATGGCTCCGCGCCCTAGCCAAACAACAAAAGCAAGCAGAGCAAGACCTGGGGCAACTGGTCCATCTCTGCGGAAATACGATCGATCACGCCGACCAAAGAATCCAGCAGATCGAGCAGGCCTACCGAGACTTATCGGAAGGAACTAGGTACGTATACGACCGGTTGAGTGCTAATGAAAGGATCACAGGGGACTGGATCCGAAGTGAATTAGCAAGCGCGGCCAGTGCATATCAAGCCTTTGCGCACAACGTCTGGGGCGCCATTATCGAACGAACCCAAGAGGCCGACCAAAAGCAGGTAGGACAGGCTACACAGCTAAGGCGACTCAACGATTCCATATCATTCCTAGCGGAGGCAAACGTGGCAAGAAGCCAACATTTGGCAAACTTTCAAGGTAACGTGGAGATATGGGCAGAGGAACACCAAAAGCGAGCGGACGAGCAGCAACAGCGGGTGGAATACCTGGAGCGTCAGCTGCAGGAAGCCCGGGAGGAGGCCAGACAACAAGCAGAGGCCCTCCAGCTTCTAGCCGCTCGAATTCCGGTTCCAGAAACCCCCCGGCCTCCAGCACCAGCCTCGGAAAGTCCACCGCCGGAGCCGACGCCATGGCGAAGCCCGGCCAGAGCAACCACGTCGAGCCTGGCCGACGCCCTGCAGCAGCTCCGAGCGGGACCTTCGGGCAGCCCCAGTCCTGACACACAACGATCCCTGGTGCCACCCTGGCCCGTGAGAAAAAACCGCCCGCCCGCGGTGTCTCCAGCACCTGAAAGAAACCCCATGTTCGGAGGGGGAGGAATGCCACCACAGCCTCCGCGCCGACCGCTACCACCCCCACCTTCACCATCACCACCACCGTCGCCCCGACCCGCGCAAAGGACGTTGACCACCGAGGAACTCGCCCGAACCATAGCCAGGGCAGTGGCAGAAGGCGTAGCCGCCGCCGTACCGGCGACCTCGGCACCATCGGCGGCCTGAATCAACACCTCCCGGCTGAAGATGAAGAACCCCGAACCATTCAACAGGAAAAACACCACCAATTTCAATCAATGGTGGGAGTCGGTTACAATGTATCTGGGATTCTACCCAGAGACCGTGGACCGACAGAAAATAGCCTGGATAGGGACACTCCTAACGGATACGGCCCTGTCCTGGCACCTCCATCGTTACAGAGACCTGGGAGATACGGACACCTGGGTCAACTACTCAGCAGCGATTCGAGCGGAATACCACAACGACCGCGAAGCGGCCGATGCTCAGCAAAAACTAGGACAACTCCGATACCAGGGATGTATCCGAACATACATAACGGAACTCCGGTCGCTCAATAACTTCGCCCGGGCAAACGGAGAAGGCTTGCGAGAAAAAGTCGAACTAGCCATGACCGACGCCATCCTGGACCTGAGGTTCAGTCAAAACGAAGGAGAATTTGTTGAAATTAGCGCTATCACACCTATCTCCTATTTTTCCTATTTCTTGTTTCCTTGTGGTTAGTGGGATAGATTAGATATGTGGTGGCGGCGGAGGTGGCGCGGCGAGGAGGGAACTCTCAGCGGCGTTGACATGTTCTGGACTCTGTTGAATTGGGTTTCGTTGACATGTTCTAGACTCCGTTGAATTGGGTTTTGTTGACATGTTCTGGACTCCGGCGGGAAAGGAAGTTTATGTTGCGGAGGTCAAGACATTATGCCGACATCACCATCTTGGCCAGGTGGCCGCTGCTGTATATAACGTCTCTCATTTCCGCCCTCATAGATAGACAAGTCCTCAAGTCTTCAAGCAATCGCAAAGCACTCTTTCTCTCTCTCTCTCTCTCTCTCTCTCTCTTCCGTATCAAATCTTCTAGTTTCCAAACGACTCCCACTTCCGCAGTGCGCCCATAACAACAGGTTATGAGCCCGGACCTGCACCCCTAAAATTACCGTCTGATCCACGAAACCCACCAAACTTTTCCGCAATGTCGAGTGACAAACTCACGGCATCAACCTCACTGAAGTTCGATAACCTCCCGA
>Ga0307516_10010122_pt1 | contig 10416 bp, 8 predicted proteins | sample 19_EM_MG_FD_203310 | JGI IMG/M metagenome (GOLD analysis project Ga0307516, IMG submission 203310) | Populus trichocarpa ectomycorrhiza microbial communities from riparian zone in the Pacific Northwest, United States - 19_EM | ecosystem: Host-associated > Plants > Roots > Unclassified | place...
CACGTGCCGGCAGGACGGTCCCCTCACGCGTGGCCGCGCAGGCGGCTGGCTACGATGGGCCAGCCGGTGGCCGACGGGGCCGCGCGGCACCCACCGACCTCCGGGAAGGCCATGCTGAACAAGTACGCGCGTGCTTTCTTCACGCGTGTTCTCACGCCGTTCGCCGCGTTCCTCCTCCGCGTGGGCGTGAGCCCGGACGCGGTGACCCTCATCGGCACCGGCGGCGTGATCGCGGGCGCGCTGGTCTTCTACCCCAGGGGGGAGTTCTTCTGGGGCACGGTCGTGATCACCCTGTTCGTCTTCTCCGACCTGGTGGACGGCAACATGGCCCGCCAGGCCGGGGTCTCCAGCCGCTGGGGCGCCTTCCTGGACTCCACCCTGGACCGGGTCGCCGACGCCGCGATCTTCGGCGGCCTCGCCCTGTGGTACGCGGGCGGCGGTGACGACCTGGTCCTGTGCGCGGTCACCATCTTCTGTCTGGCCAGCGGCCAGGTCGTGTCGTACACCAAGGCGCGCGGCGAGAGCATCGGCCTGCCGGTCAACGTCAACGGGCTGATCGAGCGCGCCGAGCGGCTGGTGATCTCGCTGGTCGCCTGCGGCCTCGCCGGGCTCCACAAGTTCGGCGTCCCCGGCATCCAGTACCTGCTGCCGGCCGCCCTGTGGATCGTGGCCGTCGGCAGCCTGGTCACCCTCGGCCAGCGGGTCGTCACCGTACGCCGCGAGTCCTTCGAGGCCGACGCCGCCGCCCGGAACCCGGAAGGGAGCGGGGCGGCGTGAAGGAACGGCTGACCGACGCCCTCTACGGAGCCGGGTGGGGCGCGGTCAAGCGCCTCCCGGAGCCGGTGGCGAACCGGCTCGGGCGGGACATCGCCGACCTGGCCTGGCGGCGGCGCGGCAAGAGCGTGGCCCGGCTGGAATCCAACCTGCGCAGGGTGGTTCCCGACGCGGACGAAACGCGCCTGCGCGAGCTGTCCAGGGCCGGCATGCGCTCCTACCTGCGCTACTGGATGGAGTCCTTCCGGCTCCCGGCCTGGAGCAAGGACCGGATCCGCGGCGGCTTCGACCCCAAGGACGTCCACCACCTGCTCGACGCCCTCGCCTCGCCCCACGGCGTCATCCTCGCCCTGCCGCACATGGGCAACTGGGACCTGGCCGGCGCCTGGGTCACCACCAAGCTGGAGACCCCCTTCACGACGGTGGCCGAGCGGCTGAAGCCCGAGAGCCTCTACGACCGCTTCGTCGCCTACCGCCAGGGCCTGGGCATGGAGGTCCTGCCGCACAGCGGCGGCGAGGCCTTCGGCACCCTGGCCCGGCGGCTGCGGGCCGGCGGCCTGGTCTGCCTGGTGGCCGAACGCGACCTGTCCGCGTCCGGCGTCGAGGTCGACTTCTTCGGCGACCGCACGCGCATGCCGGCCGGCCCCGCCCTGCTCGCCCAGCAGACCGGCGCGCTGCTGCTGCCGGTCACCCTCTGGTACGACGACTCGCCCGTCATGCGCGGGCAGGTCCACGCGCCGATCGAGACGCCGGCGGAGGGCACCCGGGCGGAGAAGACGTCCGTCATGACGCAGGCGCTCGCCGATGTCTTCGCCGCCGGCATCGCCGAGCACCCCGAGGACTGGCACATGCTCCAGCGGCTGTGGCTCTCGGACCTTGAGCCCCGTGAGAGCGCCGAACCGCGCGAGCCCAGTGAGCCCCGTACAAGGGAGACTTCTTGAAAATCGGGATCGTCTGCCCGTACGCGTGGGACGTCCCCGGCGGCGTCCAGTTCCACATCCGCGACCTCGCCGAGCACCTCATCAAGCTCGGCCACGAGGTCTCGGTCCTGGCCCCCTCCGACGACGACACCCCGCTGCCGCCCTACGCCGTCTCCGCCGGCCGCGCCGTCCCCGTCCCGTACAACGGGTCCGTCGCCCGCCTCAACTTCGGTTTCCTGTCCGCCGCCCGGGTCCGGCGCTGGCTGGCAGACGGCGCCTTCGACGTCATCCACATCCACGAGCCCGCCTCGCCGTCGCTGGGCCTGCTCGCCTGCTGGGCGGCGCAGGGACCGATCGTGGCGACCTTCCACACCTCCAACCCCCGCTCCAGGGCCATGATCGCCGCCTACCCGATCCTCCAGCCGGCCCTGGAGAAGATCAGCGCGCGGATCGCGGTGAGCGAGTACGCCCGCCGGACCCTGGTCGAGCATCTGGGCGGTGACGCCGTCGTCATCCCCAACGGCGTCGATGTCGGCTTCTTCGCCGGCGCCGAGCCCAACCCGGACTGGCAGGGCGCCACCATCGGCTTCATCGGCCGCATCGACGAGCCCCGCAAGGGCCTGCCCACCCTGATGCGGGCCCTGCCGAAGATCCTCGCCGAGCGGCCGGACGTACGGCTTCTCGTGGCCGGGCGCGGCGACGAGGAGGAGGCCGTCGAGGACCTGCCGGCCTCGATGCGCGACCGGGTCGAGTTCCTCGGCATGGTCAGCGACGAGGACAAGGCGCGGCTGCTGCGCAGCGTCGACCTCTACGTCGCCCCGAACACCGGCGGCGAGTCCTTCGGCATCATCCTCGTCGAGGCCATGTCGGCGGGCGCGCCCGTCCTCGCCAGTGACCTGGACGCCTTCCGGCAGGTGCTGGACGGCGGTTCGGCGGGCGAGCTCTTCCCCGTCGAGGACGCCGACGCGCTCGCCGCCTCGGCGCTGCGCCTGCTGGGCGACCCGGATCGGCTGGCGGAGCTGCGGGAGCTGGGCAGCAGCCACGTGCGGCGGTTCGACTGGTCGACGGTCGGGGCGGACATCCTGGCGGTGTACGAGACGGTGGCGTCCGGCGCCGCGCATGTGGCGGCGGACGAACGGCTCAGTCTGCGGGCCCGCTTCGGGCTGGCGCGGGACTGACCGGCCGCAGCTCCACCGCGAGGGCGTCCAGGACTGCCGTCGTACGCGGCGAGGCCAGGCCGGCGGCGAACCGGGCGGCGTCGTGCCGTCGGGCGAGCGCGCCCTCGCGGTCGCCGACGCGCAGCCGGGCGGTGGCGGCGCGGGCCGCGTAGACGGCGCGGTCGCGCAGGTGTGACGGGTCCTGGGCGGCGAGGGCGCCCTCCAGCAACTCCAGGGCCTCGGCGGGCCGGCCGAGGTCGAGCAGGGCGCTGCCGGCCTGGGCCTGGAGTTCGGCGCCGTCGAACCAGTAGAGCCAGCCGGGGTCGTCGGCGCCGGCACCGGCGCAGCCGGCGAGCAGGTCGCGGGCGTCGTCCAGGGCGCGGCGGCAGGCGGCCTCGTCGCCGGTCCCGGCCAGCGCCCGGGCCCGGCGGGTGGCCAGCATGGCGCGGGTCCTGCGGGTGGCGCGGCCGGCGGCGGAGTCGGCCGCGTCGACGGCGGCCAGGGCGTCGCCGGGGTGCCCGGTGAAGACCGCCTGCAGGCTCAGCCCGGCCCAGATGCCGGTGGCCAGCGGCTGGTCCCCGGCGTCGTGGGCGAGCCGCAGGGCGGTCAGGAAGTGCCGCTGGGCGGCGCTGTGATGGCCGCAGTCGGCCGCCGCCCAGCCGCCGAGCTGTGCCAGGTCGGCGGCGACGCGGAACAGCCGGGCGTCCAGCGCCCTGCCGTAGGGTCCCAGGGCCAGCAGGCCGGCGGCGATCGCCAGATCGGCCTCGACCCGCTTGCGCACCGCGCCGCCGCCCAGCCGGTCGTCCAGCCTGCGCATGCCGTGGACGCCGGATTCCAGCCATCCGACGGTCTCCTCGGCGGTCCGGTCGGCCGTCTCCGCAGGGCAGGTCGCCGCCGGGCCGCCCTCCGCCGGATCGGCCGGACGCCGCTGCGCGGGGATCACCGGCCGCGTCGCGCCGAGCGTGGCGTCGGCCCACTCCCGCGCCGCTTCGCCCAGCCCGGGGCCGTAGGCGATCGGGTAGCCCCGGTTGTCCCGCGTGCCCTCCTCCAGCAGGGTGCGCAGGGCCGCCCCGCTCCCGGCCGGGGTCCAGGGCAGTCCGCCGGGCAGGCCCTCGTACGCGGGCAGCCAGTCGGGCCAGGGCCGGGTCCGCAGTTCGTGCGGCGGCACCCTCAGCGCCCTGGCGAGGGCGCGCTGGCTGTCGCGCTCGGGGACGACGCCCCAGTGCTCCCAGCGCCAGATCTTCTCCCGCCGCGCGGCCATGGGCACCCCCAGCGCACGGGCGTTGTCGGCGATCAGGCGGGCGAGGTCCTGGTAGCTCCAGCCGTGGCGGTGCCGTAAGTACCCCAGCGGGTGGGTCGGCGGGTTCGGAATCTCTTGCGGCACAGGTACCTGATATCAGCCGCGGCGGCGCTCCCGCAGCGACACTAGGACATTTGTGCGGGACAACAGCGAGACAACAGCTCTGCTCTTGAGACGGAGCTGCCCCTACCGGTTGGCTGTGCCTGATCACAGCGAGTCCCGGGAACCGCACCCCACGTGCTGTGACATCCCCCCACCCTCCTCAGAAAAGTGACGTGCGCCGTGGAGGCAGCCCGAGCATGACGCCACCTCCGCCATCTTTCGGCCTGGGCCGTTCAAGGGGCAGAATCGCCTTCGATCCGGCACTCGACGACATCGGACTGGCCGCCGCCCGCACCGCCCTGTCCCAGGGCCGCTGGACCGACACCCGCGATCTGCTCGCCGCGACCGGCGACGACTGGGACCGCCGCGGCCACCGGCTGGCCGTCCTCGGTGAGGCCCCGTCCACGGTTGCCTGGGCCCAGGACTGGCAGCTCGCCGAGCCGGACAGCGCGGACGCCGCGGCCCTGCTCGCCTGCGCCACCGCCTTCCGCGCCGTCGCGGGCAAGGCCGCCCCCGAGCGGGCCGCCGAACTGTGCCGCGCCGCCGCCCGGCTGGCCCCCGCCGACCCCACCCCCTGGCTCGCCCTGCAGATCCTGGCCCGCCGCACCGGTACCCCCGACGAGCAGGAACGGGCCTTCGACCAGGTGCGCGCCCGCCACCGCAACCACCACCACGCCCACCACCTCATGACCGCCTGCCTCGCCGAACGCCCGGGATCCGACAGCGACCGGCTGCACCACGAGGTCTACGAGTTCGCCGAATGGGCCTCCGCCGACGCCCCGCCCGGCTCCCCGCTCGCCGTACTCCCGCTGGTCGCGCACACCGAACGGCACCGCGTGCTCGCCCGGGCCGGCAAGGAGGCCGCCGACCCGGCGCAGTCCGAGTTCTGGCGCACCTGGCGGGCCCGCCGAGGACTCGCCCAGGCCTTCGACTGGTGGCTCGAATGGGACGGCCGCGACCACCCCCGGCTCTTCCTCGACCTCAACCACCTGGTCCACGCCCAGTCCGTACTCGGGCGCACCGCCGAGGCCGCCGCCCTGTTCAACCGGATCGGCACGCACGCCACCCGCGAACCCTGGTGCCATCCCGACCGCGACCCGAGCCGGGCGTTCCTCGCGGCGCGTCAAGAAGCGCTCGGCACCGGCTTCTCGTAAGCGACATCCACCCCCGAAGGAAGGACCGACCCGCCATGGCGATCGGCAGAAGCACCGACATCAGTACATTCAAGGGCGGCGAGAGAGCCCTGCGCGCGGACCGGATCGGCCTGCCCGGGCTGCTCTTCTCGGTGGTCGCCGCGAGCGCCCCGCTCATGGTCGTGGCCGGTGTCATGCCGACCACCTGGGCCGTCATGGGCATCGTCGGCCAGCCGCTGATCTTCGTGATCCTCGGCGTGGTGCTGGCGCTGTTCAGCGTCGGCTACGCCGAGATGAGCCGCCATGTGCACAACGCGGGCGCCTTCTACGCGTACATCGCGCGCGGCCTCGGCGGCACCGCCGGCTCCGCGGCCTCGTTCCTGGCGCTGCTGTCGTACAGCGCCCTGCAGTTCGCCCCCTACGGCCTCCTCGGCTTCGAGATCTCGACCCAGCTCCAGGCGCGCTTCGACGTCAGCGTCTCCTGGTGGGTGCCGGCCGTCGTGGGCGTGCTGCTCGTCGGCACGCTGGGCTGGCTGAAGATCGACCTCAACGCCAAGGTGCTCGGCGTGCTGCTGCTCATCGAGGTCGCCATCGTCGTGGTCTTCGACATCTCCGCCATCGCCGACCCCTCCCCGGCGGGTGTCTCCTTCCACGCCTTCAACCCCTCCACCCTGTCCGGCGCGGGGCTCGGCGCAGCGCTGTGCTTCTGCATCGCCGGCTTCGTCGGCTTCGAGCAGTCGGCGGTCTACGCCGAGGAGACCAGCCGCCCGCACCTGGTCGTCGCCCGGGTCACCTTCCTCGCCGTCGGCTTCATCTCGGTGTTCTACGCGGTGGGCGCCTGGGCGCTGAGCGTCGCCGCCGGGCCGGGCCAGGTGGTGGCCCAGTCCCAGAAGCACGCCACCGACCTGCTCTTCGTCCTCGCCCAGGACCGGCTCGGCGCGGGCTTCGCCGACGTGCTGCACATCTTCTTCGTGACCGGCATGTTCGCCTGCCTGCTCAGCTTCCACAACGTCGTCGCCCGCTACGCCTTCGCCATGGGCCGCGAGCGCCTGCTGCCCGCCGCCTTCGGCCGCACCAACCCCACCAGCGGTGCCCCCGCGTACGGCTCGCTGCTCCAGAGCGCGATCTCGCTCGCCGCCGTGCTGGTGTTCGCCGTCACCGACAAGGGCGCGGTGGGCGACCCGACCGCTCCAGTGCTGCGGCTGTTCACCTGGGGCGGCCAGGTCGGCGCGCTCGGCATCATCGTGCTGCTGGCCACCGCCTCCGTGGCGGTCATCGCGTTCTTCGTACGCCGCGGGGCGGCCCGTGCCCAGGCGGTGCGGATCGCGTGCTCGGCGCTGGCGGCGGCCGCGCTGCTGGTCATCATCTTCATCTCGGTCAGGGACTTCGACGTACTGCTCGGCTCCGACCCGGACTCGCCGCTGCTCTGGATCCTGCCCGGCATCGTCGCCGCCACGGTCGCCGGCGGCCTGGCGTACGGGCTCTACCTGCGCGCCGCGCGCCCGGAGGTGCACTCGGGCATCGGGATGGGCAACGAGGTCTACCAGATCGAGCAGGCCCGCAACGCCGAGACCGGCGCGGAGGCCGGGGCCGGGGCCGGGAGCGTGTCATGAGCTGCTGCCACGACGAGCACGGCGAACCCGGAGACCCCGGCGAACAGGCGGCCCGGGCCGTCGCCCCGCACCCGCTCGACCCGGTCTCCGCCGCGGAGATCGACGCCGTACGCACCATCCTGGAGGCCGACGGCAAGGTCACCGAAACCACCCGCTTCCCCCTCGTCCTGCTCGACGAGCCCGCCCGGCACACCGCCGCCGCCCACCGCGACGGCGACCCGGTGGTGCGCCGGGTCCGGGTCACGCTGCTCGACTCGGCGACGGGGGAGGCCGCCGAGGCCGTCGTCGACCTCCAGGCCGCCGCCGTCGTGGCGTACCGGATCCTGGACACCGACCGCGAGGGCCAGCCGCCGGTGACCTTCGAGGAATGGGAGCTCGTCGACCGGATCGTCAAGGCAGACCCCGGCTGGCGCAAGGCCATGGCCGAGCGGGGCATCGGCGACCTCGACCTCGCGGTCGTCGGCCCGATGGGCGCCGGGCCGCTGCGCCTGGAGGACCGGCCCCGCGGCCGGCGGTTGATGCGCACGCTGACCTGGCTGCGCTGCGACGCCTCCGACAACGCCTTCGCCCACCCGGTGGCCGGGCTGGTCGCCGACGTCGACGTCATCGAGCGCCAGGTCGTACGCCTCATCGACACCGGGGCTGTCCCCGTCCCGGCCGAATGCGCGCGCTACGAGGCCGAGTTCAACGGCCCGGCCCGCACCGACCTGCGCCCGCTGGAGATCATCCAGCCCGAAGGCCCCTCCTTCGAGCTCACCGGCAACGTCCTCACCTGGCAGAACTGGCGCTTCCGGATCGACTTCAACGGCCGCGAGGGCCTGGTCCTGCACCAGATCAGCCACCGCGACGGCGACCGCGACCGCCCGGTCCTGCACCGCGCCTCCCTCGGCGAGATGGCCGTCAGCTACGCCGACCCCGGCGCCGACCGCAACTGGGTGGCCTTCCTCGACGCGGGCGAGTACGCGCTCGGCCGCAACGCCAACGCGCTCAAGCTCGGCTGCGACTGCCTCGGCGAGATCCGCTACCTCGACGCCGTCCTGTCCGACGACTTCGGCCGCCCGGAGACCCTGCCCAACGCCATCTGCATCCACGAGGAGGACTTCGGCCTGCTCTGGAAGCACACCAACCAGTTCGACGGGATGAAGGCCGAGAGCCGCCGCGCCCGCCGCCTGGTCGTGTCCTACATCGCCACCGTCGGCAACTACGACTACGGCTTCTACTGGTACTTCCACCAGGACGGCACCATCGCCTTCGAGGCCAAGTCCACCGGCCTGGTGCAGACCTCCGCCATCCCGGCGGGCCGGGGCTCTGCGTACGGCACCGAGCTGGCCCCCGGGCTGCTCGGGCCCTACCACCAGCACATGTTCTGCGTACGCCTGGACGTGGCGGTGGACGGCCTCACCAACACCGTGGAGGAGGTGGACGTCGTCCCCGTGCCGGCCGGCCCGGACAACCCCAACGGCAACGCCTTCACCGTACGGGCCACCCCGATCACCGACAGCGCGGAGGGCGGACGCCTCGCCGACCCCGCCACCGGGCGCCGCTGGCGGATCACCAACCCCGCCTCGCGCAACCGGATGGGGGAGCCGGTGGCGTACACCCTCGTCCCGCAGCCCGGACCGCTGATCCTGGCCCAGCCGGACTCGGCGGTGGCCCGCCGCCTCGGGTACGGCAGCAAGCACTTCTGGGTCACCCGGCACAGCCCCGAGCGCCGCTACCCGGCGGGCGACTACCCCAACCAGCACCTGGGCGGGGCCGGGCTGCCGGAGTGGACGGCGGGCGGGGAGTCGCTGGAGGACACCGAGCTGACGGTGTGGCACACCTTCGGCCCGACCCATGTGCCCAGGCTGGAGGAATGGCCCGTGATGCCGGTCGACCACAGCGGTTTCACCCTCAAGCCGACCGGCTTCTTCGACCGCAACCCGGCCCTGGACCTGCCCGCCGAAACACCCCGGGAAGGACACTGCTCCACCTGAAGTAGCCTTCCGCCCGTGACCACCTTCATCTGGGTCGCGGCGGTGGTGATCGCCGTCGGCCTCTACCTGAGCTGGACGGCCGGCCGCCTGGACCGCCTCCACGCCCGCATCGACGCGTCCCGCGCCTCACTGGACGCCCAGCTCCTGCGCCGCGCCTCCGTGGCGCAGGAGCTGGCCACGGCGGGCGTCCTGGACCCCGCCGCCAGCATCGTCCTGTACGAGGCCGCCCACGCCGCCCGCCAGGCCGAGGACGAGCAGCGCGAGGTGGCCGAGAGCGAGCTGAGCCAGGCCCTGCGCGCCGTCTTCGCCGAGCCCGACGCGGTGGAGGCGGTCCGCGAGGCCCCCGGCGGCGAGAACGCGACCCGCGAACTGACCCAGGCCGTACGCCGGGTGCCGATGGCCCGCCGCTTCCACAACGACTCCGTACGCGCGGCCCGCGCGCTGCGCCGGCACCGCAAGGTGCGCTGGTTCCGGCTGGCCGGTCACGCCCCGCCGCCGATGACGTTCGAGATGGACGACGAGCCGCCCGCGCTGTTCGCAGGCCACTGAGCCCCCGGACCTCTGACCCAAGAGGCCACTGGGGTTGGATTGGCCCTTTTCCGGTCCACTTCCGGCGGGTCACCATGCGATAGCAATGCAGCATCCCCGTCTACCGGTGAGGTTCCCCGTGTCGAGCACGTCCTTCAGCACCACCCAGACCCCCGAGACCGGCACCGCCCGCGTGAAGCGCGGTATGGCCGAGCAGCTCAAGGGCGGCGTGATCATGGACGTCGTCAACGCAGAGCAGGCGAAGATCGCCGAGGACGCCGGCGCCGTGGCCGTCATGGCCCTGGAGCGGGTGCCCGCCGACATCCGCAAGGACGGCGGCGTGGCCCGGATGTCGGACCCGAACATGATCGAGGAGATCATCGACGCGGTCTCCATCCCCGTCATGGCCAAGTCCCGCATCGGCCACTTCGTCGAGGCCCAGGTGCTCCAGGCGCTCGGCGTGGACTACATCGACGAGTCCGAGGTCCTCACCCCGGCCGACGAGGTCAACCACAGCGACAAGTGGGCCTTCACCACCCCCTTCGTCTGCGGCGCCACCAACCTGGGCGAGGCCCTGCGCCGTATCGCCGAGGGCGCCGCCATGATCCGCTCCAAGGGCGAGGCCGGCACCGGCAACGTCGTCGAGGCGGTCCGCCACCTCCGCCAGATCAAGAACGAGATCGCCCGCCTGCGCGGCTACGACAACAACGAGCTGTACGCCGCCGCCAAGGAGCTGCGCGCCCCGTACGAGATCGTCAAGGAGGTCGCCGAGCTCGGCAAGCTCCCGGTCGTCCTGTTCTCCGCCGGCGGCGTGGCCACCCCCGCCGACGCCGCGCTGATGCGCCAGCTCGGCGCCGAGGGCGTCTTCGTCGGCTCCGGCATCTTCAAGTCCGGCGACCCGGCCAAGCGCGCC
>Ga0307516_10010123_pt1 | contig 10415 bp, 13 predicted proteins | sample 19_EM_MG_FD_203310 | JGI IMG/M metagenome (GOLD analysis project Ga0307516, IMG submission 203310) | Populus trichocarpa ectomycorrhiza microbial communities from riparian zone in the Pacific Northwest, United States - 19_EM | ecosystem: Host-associated > Plants > Roots > Unclassified | place...
TGTTTGACAACTCAGGCCGCACTGAACAGGCCCTTTCATCTTCCAACGCCAAGCACATCCCCGATCTTGGACGCGAGAAGTTCGGGCTTGTGCTGTGATGGAGGATTCCTTTTGAGTGAAGAAGAGCCCCCCAAACGGGAGGAGAAATCATGGGCGTTACGTCCAAGAAAGTCCAACCATCCAAAACACCGTTGTCTCAATGGACGAATGGATCGCTGCACGGTCCACGATTCTTGAAAAAGAGAAGCGATTAACCCGGCAGCGCGACAAGCTCGCAGCCGAGCGCAAGGCCCTTCCGTGGGTCAGGATCGAGAGGACGAATATATATTCGACGGACCGCAGTGCAAAGTGACGCTGGGCGACTTGTTCGACGGGCGAAGCCAGTTGTTCATCAAGCACTTCATGCTGGGCGGTCAAATCGGGCAGTGTGTGGATTGCTCGCTTGAGGTCGAGCATGTCCAAGGCATCCTTCTGGGCGCATGAGATGGATGATCGCCCGTGGGGTGGTCCGTCGCCGCCGGCGGTCGCCTATGTGTTCGCCGACGGTCGCGGCACCGACGAGATCGCCGGACAATTGACGGGCTTTTCCGGTATCCTGCAGGTGGGCAGCTATGCCGCCTATAAGGCACTCGCGCGCGGTCAAGGTGGCGCGATCCGGCTGGCTTTTTGTCTGGCGCATGCCCGGCGCAAATTCGTCGAGGTGCACAAGACGACGCAGTCGCCGTTCGCTCACGAGGTGATCGAACGCCTGCAGGGGATCTACGCAATCGAGGCGGAGATCCGTGGCTGCCGCGCCGAGCAGCGGCTTGCCGCCCGCCGCACCAGGTCCGCACCGCTGATGGAGGCGCTAAAGGCGCGACTGAGCTCGATGCTCGGCCAGCTGTTCTCTCAGTCGCCGCTCGCTGGGGCCATCAACTATGCGCTCAATCACTGGGATGGGCTGACGCTATTCCTCGACGACGGGCGCGTCGAGGTCGACACCAATACGGTTGAGCGTTCAATGCGCCCGATTACGATGGGCCGCCGCAACTCATTGCTGGAGCGCATTGTCTCCGGTCAGGCCAAAAGCCACCCGTTGCACGAACTTCTCGCCTGGAACTGGAAGGCGGCCCGCGAGCTCAGCACACGGGCAGCAGCATGAGTCGGCGTCGCCGTTCATCATCATCGATGGCGGCCGCCGCGATGCCGCTCGACGAACTCGAGCCCTGGCTGCTGGCGCGCGCCGAGCAGCATCCCGTCGCCTCAAGTCTTCCCATGCTCGACGGTTATGTCACCGCGATCGTGGCCGGACCGGTGTCGATCAGCCCGCTCGACTGGATCTGTCTGCTAAATTGCCATCGACGCCGACGCATTCAACCACGGCAGCACCCCGGAGTTCGCCGCGATTTCGGCCGTCGCGCTGCGCCACAACGACATCAGCAACGCCCTCTCGGCCGCGCCACATCGGTTTACGCCGATCCATGGCCGCAAGCCAAACGGCCACGTCAACGCGCGGCCGTGGTGCCAGGGATTCCATGCCGCCATGCGGCTGAGACTATCGGCCTCGGCCCCGCTGCTCGACATCAGCAACATCAACCAGGGCTTGCTCCTGCCCATCCTGCTGCATTGTGTCGACGATCAAGGGCGTCCACTGCTTGGACCGCCAAGGACAGGCCGCGAGAGCGAGGAATTCCTGCGTAACGCCCATGCCGACATCCCGGACGTCGTCGAGGCGATGCGCCAATATTGGATGCCGACCCGCTACGCGCGCCCGCGCTGATCATTGCACACGTGGGAGCTCATACCGGTTACGTTCAAACGGTCTTGTTCCAGACAGAGCGGTCGCTGCCTCGCAGCGAACTATGGATGAGAAGGGTGTTCGTATTTGAACTTCTGAATGGAGTTTGACCCGAGCTGCGGACACGCGTCGCCTCCCGACCTTTCGAAGCTATTGCAACGACTTCCCACATCTTCAACAGCGCATCGAAGGCACTGACCATGCCAGTCCCGCAGAAATCATTAGCGTTTTTCCGCTTCCTAGCGAGGCTCATAACCTGAAGGTCATAGGTTCAAATCCTATCCCCGCAACCAGTACACCCCTAGACTCTAGGGGATCGGCCGCCGCCCTCTCAGAAATCCTGAGCAGGGCGGCGAGTTGGCCGTAAATCTCGACTTCCACGGGCTTGTACGGTCCGCGTGGATGAATGACGACTTTCTCAACAATCTCGCGAATGGCCTCGTTGGCCGCCGCGCGGCTGTCCTCGTCCGACTCGGCCAGAGCCTTTTTCAGATTTCGCACCTTGTCACCGTAGGCGTTCGCCGCATTCGGGTGGAACTCGACAGCCGGTGGGGCGACCGCGGCAATCTCTGCCTCGATTTCGTCGCGCTCAGCCTCCAGGGCCGCCAGGCGGTCGCGCAGGGCGCGGCTTGGCGTTTCGGCCAACAGAATGTCTACCGCTTTTGAAATCGCGGCGTTGATGTTGCCCAGCCGCTTTTCGAGGTCCCGGTGGCGGTGTGCGGTCGAACTGTGCAATTCGCGGGACATCCGGTGGTACTCACGGACGTACTCGGCGATCAGTTCAGGCGCAGCCAGGTTTTCCTCGATCCCTTTCAAAACCAGCGCCTCGATTGCCGCTCGCGGCACGGTTCGCCGGTTTTCACAAAGGCCCGTTTCCTTCATGCGCGTGCAGACCAGGATGGAGCCGCGCTTATCGTTGCCACCCACGACATAACCCGATCCGCAGCACCCGCACTTAATCAGGCCGGAAAGCAGGTTTTTCGGTCGCGTTGCATGAGTCCTGTTCGCGCCGCCGCGATCCTCTCGCCGTGCCCGGACCTTGGCCCACGTCTCGGCATCGACAATGCGCAAGTGCTCCGCGTCGGCGGTCATCCATTGCTCGCGCGGATTTTCGCGGCTGATGCGCTTGCCCGTCTCAGGGTCTTTGATGAAGGTCTGCCGGTTCCAGACGATCCGGCCGGCGTACAGTTCGTTCTGCAAGATGCCGTTCAAGCGCTTGCGGCTGCCACCAATTGTTGATGCATTCCAGACGCCACCACGCGGTCCCGGTACACCTTTCTTGTTCAGGGCGGCGGCGATGTCCCGTGGTGATCTTGCGCCCAGGTAGTCGGCAAAGATTTGACGAACGGTTGCCGCCTCTGCTTCATCAATCTCAAGCTCGCCGGGCTTTCCAGGTATCGGCCGATAGCCGTAGCTGCGCCCGCCGTTGTGGCGGCCATCGCGAATAACGCCCGCCTGTCCGCGCCGCGTTTTCTGGGCGAGGTCCTTGAGATAGAGCGAGCCGAGCAGTCCCTTCACGCCGATATGAATGTCACCCGCGATGCCGTCCTGGGCGGTACGGATTTCAACGCCTGCGAACTGAAGCCGCTTGTGAATGCCGGCCAAATCCTCCTGGTCTCGGGAGATGCGGTCCAGCGCCTCGGCAACGACAACGTTGAACTTGCCGGCCTTGGCGTCGCGCATGAGGCGCTGCCAGCCGAGCCGGTTCAATGTGCTTGCTCCGGAAATGGCGCGGTCGTCATAGACGGCGACGACGATCAGTCCTTCCCGTTCGCAGATGGTGCGACAGAGCACGACCTGGTCCTCGATGGACCGATCGGTTTGCTTGTCTGAGCTAAACCTTGCGTAGATCGCCGCTTTCATTGTCGCTGCTCGCGTCCGGTGGGCGGTGTTGCAGGTTATAATCCGCGATTGCCGCGGCGCGAGCAAGGGCGCGAACGAATCGCAGCAATGCGTCGTTGCATGAGCCTTCGGCGGCCAACGGCTCGACGCGCGCGATTGCTTCGTCGTCCCTACCCTGGAGCGGCAAGGGCACGAGTTTGACGCGGCAAAGCTTGTCCCGCTTGCGACCAGCCATGCTGATCACTCCCATCACAGCGCAATTGCCACGCCTTCCCGACCACGGCCCGAGACTTCGGCGCCATGGCATGCGCGCCCCTGTTTTGATGGGCGACATCCGCTAGGGAATGAGCAGGTAGCTGAATGTTCAGCGGCTACGCTTGGGATATGCTGCTGAGATGGGCTGGGTTGTTCTTGGGAAGCTTTTGCTGGCCTGGAATGATGGTGATTACACCGGGCGGCCAATACTGATTTAAAGCGCTTCTGAGAGCCCTAAGCGGAAACACCCTACCGCAAGAGGCCTTTTCTTTCAAGATCAAGCTATCAAAATAGCTCGGTTGTCGACTGAAAAACGCGAACATCCGGAATCTCAGCACTGGCTTGGGCAGTGGTGAACCTCCCTTCTCATCGATCGATCCACTCGGACGGTATTGGCTGGGGGCCGGCATCGTTGGACGAACATATTCTGGAGATGGTCGACGCACTGACATGAAACGCGGTGGCGACCGCCTTTCGTGTTTCGCCGGCCTGGCAGAGGTCAAGCGCGGCTTTCCGTTCAACTACGGTCAGCTTTGGCTTGCGGCCAAACTTGACGCCGTTCCGGCGAGCCCGTTCACGTCCCGCGCTCGTGCGGCGAATAATATCCTCGCGTGTCTTGCGGGCGATGTAGCCGACAAGCGCCGCCAACACCTCGCCGAGTTCATGCGTGGTATCCGCCCACGGCTCGGCCAGCGATCTGTACGTGGCGCCGCGCGAAGTGATGTTTGCGAGGACGCTCAACATTTTGAACGGCCCGCCTCGCGTCAGCCGGTCAAGCGCAGGGATTATGACGACGTCACCCTTCCGCAGGCGACGGAGCAGCCGGGAAAGCTCGCGGCGATTGTCATTCGCGCCGCTTTCTTTCTCAAACAAGATTCTCTCGCAGCCGGCCGCCTTGAGCTGGGCCATCTGAATGTCCAGCTCCTGGCCGGAGGTGCTCACGCGGGCGTAGCCAAGGACGGTCATGCCGTTGCAAATCTCCTGAGTTTTGCAAGGGCAGAGAGCGGCTTTTCGGGAGCGTGGGTGAAACGGCAAAATTCTTGAGTCGTGTCAGCGGTTTGCCAGATTAGTCCACTCTTGCGCCTCAGTTTCATCCCGAAAATATTGTGCGACTAGAGCCTGCATTCGTAAATCAGGATTTTTGCATACAAGCGAAAGCCTCTCCATTGGGGGACTTTCAATGATTGCCGTCGCTATCTTGCTGCCCTGGCTGGCCCTGTTTCTTCGTGGCCGCATTGGCCAGGGAATACTCTGCCTCCTTCTCCAGATTACCGTCATCGGCTGGCTGCCGGCCGCCATCTGGGCCGTCATCATCGTCAACAACGACAACCAGGAGCGACGGCATAAGGAGATGCTTCACGCCGTGCGCGAGGGGCGGCCATGAGGATCGTCGCCATCCTCCTGCTCTCGGCTTGTGTCACAGCTGCCCATGCCGAAAAGCTATTCACGCCTGTGTACGTCAAGCAGACCACGGCCGCCTGCGGCAATCTCGCCAGCCTGCAATATCGTGACGCGCTCATCCGAGAACAGCGAACCGAAAGCCTTTCGGGCATCAACACGATGGCCACGTTTACCGGCGAATGCGGTAACGTGCCCGAAGGCCAATGGATGTTCCTGGACGGCTGGAGCGGCAACTACGTCTGCCTGCGGTCGCGCCTCGGTGCCGATTGCGCGTGGGTTCGTCGTGGAGCCATCGGCGAGGTCGCCGAGCTGTATCCGGGCCGAACATTCGAGCAGGGCAACAATGGCGTGAGTTGCCCGCAGTGGGCCGCCGTTGTCGAGAAGTCCGCCGCCAAGGAGAAGGACTACACCACCAAGTGGCTGGCATCTCGCCCGAAGAACGCTGCGCAGGAGTTCGCGCAGGGGATGCTGACGGGCATGCTGGGCATGGTCACGGGAGGCCCCGACAGCGGTGCCGTCAATCATGCCAACGCGTGCGTCTACTATTTCGCCACGGCGCAAGAGCAGGGTCGACGGTTGACTGCCTACGCGCATTGCCCGGCGCTCGGCGCCAACGGCAAGAAGGAAACCGTGCGGGCTTTGTACCAGTCGACGTTGAAACTCGCCAACGACAGCTGCGCGCCTCACTGATTACTTTGGGCACCGGAGCATTGCCATGGAGAAGCACCTGCGCGGCATGTCGGAATGGGCGGCCTTGTATGCCGTTATCATATTTCTCGCAGGGTTTGGGATGATCGGCCTAACGATCTGGTCGATTGTCCACGTGCTGTTTTAGTCCCGATCCCGGCAATGTTGAAGCGCGCAAACGACAAGTGCCCCCTCACCCTCGCGCGGAGAAACACCTGTCCTGCGGGACGGGTAACGGAATCAGCCCGGCATGATGCCGACGCTGATAAACAGGAGAAGTCCAGTGAGTATCTTCGGCAAACCCACGCATACTCCGTCTTTCGGCGAGTCCGTGACGGGCGGGTCTACCCCACCCATGCCGCCTCGTTCGGCGACATCGCTACCGGGGCGGCCCTTCAAGTCTCACGCGCCACAGCGGGGCAAAAACTTTCCGGTTCATCGACGCCGACACATGCCGCGAGCTTCGGTGAACGAGTGTGCGGAGACTCTACTCCAATTTACTCCAAGGACTAGCAAAGCTCGCAAGCCGCGCGGTGTCATTCACCGCGCGCCTTGTGCGTTGACGATTGTGCGCGGTTTAAAAGCGTTTTTCGCGGCTGCGTGGTAGGCCGGTTCATTCCAAAGCCAAAAACAGGTTTGGTCGCGCCGTGGCGCCTTCCTGGCGCACATCAGCATCCTCACGTGCCCGCGCTTGATCCAGGATGCCGCGCCAGAGGCCTTTTCTTTCAAGATCAAGCATTCAAAAAGCATGTGTTCACGGCCTTGCGCTTACTACTAAAAGACGAGCGCTGCAGTGTCTCAGCACTGGCTTTGGCAGTGGTGCCCCTTCCCTTCACCCCTTCCTTTTCAAGATGCAAGAAAAAATCAGCCGCAGGCGTTTTAGAGGTTTTCATAGTTTTAAATAGTTTTAGGCAAAGCGACCCTGGGGATATGTCAAAACGGCTCCAGCGACTTCCGATGCTTGGCCGCAAATTCGATAGCCGATGTACGGCTTCGAAATAGCCGATGTACGGTTTGTCATAGCCGATGTACGGACTGTCATAGCCGATGTACGGGTTTTGATAGCCGATGTACGGCCTTGTCAAAACTCAAACGCCCGACCGCCGATAGCCGATGTACGTTTTTGTCAAAATCGTTTGTCAAAAAGCTTTCGCTCGGCTTGCGGCTCTCGCTATCTTGCCTGCGAGCATAGAAAACGCGCCTTGATAGCCGAAGTACGGTTTTGTCAAATTTGTTTGTCAAAAATCAACTGGCGAGGGCCAGAAGAGGCTGATCCCGAACCGTTTCTTCGGTCTCTCCGCGAAATAGCATATGGAGCAACTGCCCATTCCTTCCCTCGACCAGTTTGAGGTCGTAGTCAGGAAACGGCACAGTATTGCTGTTCGCTACCAGCTGTTTGAGCATCTGCGTAAACTGCGGCAGAGCTTGCGGCGAACCGCTGCGCTTGTGAACCTCCTCGATTGAATAGCGCGCTTCGCCACGTCCGGCCGCGCGCCTCGCCAGGCGGTACACCATGCGGCCAAGACCCAGGCTGATGAGGAAGTAATCCGGGTTGAGAGTGAGGATCTGTGGCGCCCCCTTCTCGCGGACGACCGAGTCATAGACCCAGCTCGGGATATAGATTTCAACGTGATCAATGTGCCCATTCGAGGTCTGGCTTACGACGCGGTACTTGTCGATCAACGGGACGTTGACGATCTCGCGGCGCTTGCCGCCGTAGAGCGGGACGATTTTCACCCGCGTCCCTGCCAACCGGTCCAGGGCGGCTTCCAGGCTCTTGTATTGCTTCCCGCCCGAACTACGGCGACAGAATGTGAGGATATGCGCGGCGCTGGGGCGGTAAACCCGGGGTGGAAGGTCTGGCCGCCGACCCTTGCTCTCCTCGATCCGATATCGTCGGGTTTCCTCTGCTAGGTAAGACATCATGTGGAGGAAAATATCGTAATCGAAGACTGTGGCCAGGCCATGCTCAGCGCTTCCATCCACCGTGATGATGCAGTCGTTTAGTTCGTAGCGAATCCCGGCATTCCTCCGGTTTTTCGAGATGGTGAAGGGCGCCACATCCATCAGGTTAACGTCGTCTTTGAGTGGCGCATCATAGATGACGGGCACAAAGAGCGAGAGTTGCCCATCACCTGCAGGCGCCTCCCGCAGCAGAGGGCCAGGCAGCTCCGACTTGAGCATACCTATCACGTCGGTCTTTCGCTCGGTATCCTTGATCGTTTCGCCGAGGTTGCGCAGTACGGCTGCAAGCTCTGGGTCGGAGACGCTGAGGTCGGTTTTGCCGCGTTCAAGGTCCGCAAGGCTGCGGCGCAAGTAGAACCTTCGCAGCCGGGCCAAGGCGTCCTTACTCAGCAGAATAGCCGGGCGTTCGGTTTTTTCCGAGAACTCCGCTGCAAGCTTCTGCAGATAGTCGTTACGCTCGTGCAAACTCATCGCCGCGAAGGCCTCACGGGAAATCAAATCGAGCTTTACGGGCCGCATCGGGGCAACGCTACGCCAACTTCGCAGCGTCAGCGAGTGCGCAGCCAACGGTTTGGGCAGTCATGCTGGCAGTCTGCCTGGCGAAACCGCGCGCTTGGGCAACCGGTACTGCTACACTAACATACTGCTACGCTAGTGTGCTGCTACGATAGTATGCTGTCATGCTGTTGTAGTGTTGTAACAGCATGACAGCATATTGCTGTACTGACGTAGCCGTGGCCTCCCCCTTCCCGCTAGGGTGACGCCATGAAGATCGTTAGTTTAGTCAACCAGAAGGGTGGCACCGGCAAGAGCGTGCTTGCCATCAATCTCGCCATTGCTGCCGAAGCCGCAGGCGAGAAGGCCTGCCTGATCGACCTTGACCCGCAGGGCACTGTCACCAACTGGTTTGACACCCGCACAGCCGAAACCCCGGCCGTGGTGACGCACGAAAAAGCCCGAAACCTCACGGCCACGCTGGCTGCGCTTAAAGCTGGCGGCTTCACCTTGGTGATCATCGACACCAAGGGCGAGGAATCCCACGGCACGCGCGGCGCCATGACGGCAGCCGACTTATGCCTCATTCCGATCCGGCCTGCTGGCCCCGATCTGCACGCCTCGCGCACGACCATGGAAGCCTTGCTGGCTATGGGCCGTGACTTCGCCCTGGTGATCAACCAGGCGGCACCGAACAAGGCCGCCAAGATCACCACCGCCGTCATGACCAACCTGGCGAGCAGCGGCACTGTGCTGCCAACCGCATTGGCGACCCGCATGGATTTTCAATACAGCTACGCCGTTGGGCAGGGGGTTTTGGAGTTTGCCCCGGACAGCAAGGCGACCGAGGAAATCAAGGAAGTATGGGCGTGGTGCCGCAAGCGCATGAACAAGAAGGGGATGACCAATGGTCAGCAAAAACTCAGCGCGTGACGCCTTAGCAGCCTCAGCATTCCTGCGTCCGAAAGCTGTGGCCCAAGTCGAGCAGCCCGTCACCCTGCCTGAAAACGTGGTTCACCTGAACGCTGGGCCAGAAACAGGCGCAGCGGAGTCGGAAACGGCCGGCAGCATGTTGAACCAGCAAGCGGGGAGGGCGGTGGCGGCGACAGCCAAACGCGTGATGCTGTACTTGTCGCCGAAGGCTAAGAAGAAGTTCCGCGAAATCGCCTTCCACGAAGACCGGAAAGAGCACGACATTTTCATGGATGCTCTGCGCGAATATCTCGAAAAGCGCGGCCACAATGGCCTTTTATAGCAGCGTACTAGTATGCTGCTATAGCGGCATGCTGCTATTTAGTCGGCGGCGGCAATGAAATCTCGACATCAAAGCCGGTCGCCTGGCGGCCACCTTCGAGTGTCGCTACTCGGCTGCTCCATTCGAGATGTAGTCCGTTTTCCTTCGCCCACATCTCGAACTCCAGCGCCCCATCGGAATGCCGCAGGTCTACGCCATCGGGCAGGGGGATGCGCAGGGCGCGATGCCCTTTTGTAGCGGCCTCGTGAATTTGCTTGCGTACCTTGTCGCTGCGCAGGTGCAGCGCCGCTAACTGCTCAATCGCCGTTCGGTAGGAGCGCTCAAGCTCCGGCACCAACTTGGATAGGGACGCCTTCATGTCGCTGACGATTCTGCGCCTTTGCGAAGCGGCTGCCAAGATAGGTGTCAGTTACCGACAATCGACCGTGCCCCAGCTCATTTGAAATCCGCATCCGGGCGCGGAAGTCCGCCGCTTTCTCGGCGCGGCTCATGCGCTCATACGTGGCGCCGCCAGCAGCAGGGCAGGGGCGGCCTGTTAGCGTTTTATATCTGAACTGCGCGTACCAGTGCCGATGGCCGTGCATGTTGCGAATGCCGGCACCCCACGTCACGTGCTCGACCTCTTTACGAAAATCAACGTAGCGTTGGCCTTGCGGGATGAGAGCGCCGTCGCCGCATTCCTTGCGCAGCTCGTCGAGCAGCGCCCGCTGGCGAGGATGCGTCAGCGGGATTTCGCGC
>Ga0307516_10010124_pt1 | contig 10414 bp, 4 predicted proteins | sample 19_EM_MG_FD_203310 | JGI IMG/M metagenome (GOLD analysis project Ga0307516, IMG submission 203310) | Populus trichocarpa ectomycorrhiza microbial communities from riparian zone in the Pacific Northwest, United States - 19_EM | ecosystem: Host-associated > Plants > Roots > Unclassified | place...
GAGCAGGGCGAGCAGGGCCAGGGCGATCCGCGTCGCCCGCGACGCCAGCGCCTGGCGCAGGCGCGAGGGCATCAGTGCGGCGACCGCACCAAGCGCAGTCGCGTCGGCATCAGAGCGGCGGCAGCACCGAGGCGAAATCGAGGTCGGCGAGTTTGCGCGGCTCGCCGAGATAATTGCCCTGCGCATAGGCCACGCCACAGTCACGCAGCGCCTGCAGGGTGGCGAAACTGTCGACGTGCTCGCCGATCACCGCGAGTTTCATCGAGCGGGCGAGCCCGGCGATCGACGCGACCATGGTGTGGTCGAGGTCATTGTCGGCCATGCCCTCGACGAAGCTGCCCTCGATCTTCACGAAATCGACCGGCAGGTGGCGCAGGTGCGTGAACGACGAGAAGCCGGTGCCGAAGTCATCGAGCGCGAAGCGGCAACCGAGGTCGCGCAGCTGCTGCATGACCTTGCGCACCACGTGCATCGAGGTCATCTCGCTGGTCTCGGTGATCTCGAAGACGATCGCCCGCGCGGGCACGTTCGAGGCCTTGATCGCATCGACGATCAAGGCCATCGACTCGGGATCGGCCAGCGTCTGGTTGGACAGGTTGATGTTGAACGCGATACGGCCGAGCAGGGCGGCATGCTCGGCCATCGCCGTCAGCACATGCTGCACGACCCACAGGTCGATCTTGGGCATCAGGCCGACGCGTTCGGCGAGCGGCACGAACACGCTCGGCGCGACGATATCGCCACGGCGGTCGCGCATGCGGATCAGGATCTCGAAGAGGATCTCCGGGCTGGCACTGCCCAGTCGCCAGCCGTTGCGCACTTCGATCTTCGATTCTTCCTGGGCCAGTGACGCCAGCGGCACGATGGGTTGCAGGTCGAATTCGAAGCGGTTCTGTTCGAGCGCCTCGCGGAAGCGCGAGGTCCAGCCCGCTTCGAGTTCGCGGGCGACGCGCACATCGTGCTCGCCGACATAGATCTGCGTCTGGTCGCGTCCACGGTGCTTGGCGGTCTTGCAGGCGACGCGCGCGTGTTCCAGCGCATACTCCGCCGATGGCGTATCGCGTGACAGCACGGCCACGCCCAGTGACACCGTGGCGGCGCGCTTGTGCCGGTTGGCCATGTAGTGGCATTGATGGGCCAGTTCGCGGAAGCCGTCGGCGATGGTGAACAGGTTGTCGAGCGCGACGCCGGTCAGCAGCAGGGCCATGCGGTCGCCCTCGAGACGGGCCATCACATCGCCTTCGCGCAGGCGTTTGCTGTAGGCCTCGCCGATGTCGGCGACCAGCCGGTCGCCGGCACTCGGGCCACCGGCGTCGATGATGTGCGTATAGCGGTCGATGTCGACATAAAGCACGGCCGAGTAGCCGCCATTGTCGCGCCGTTTGACCAGTTCAGCGGTGAGGATCTGCGAGAAATGCCGCGCGTTGTAGAGATTGGTCAGCGGATCGTGGATCAGTTCCCAGCGCAGGCGGTCGGCACTCTTGCGCTCGGAGATGTCGCGGAATACCACCACCGAACCCTCGCGCCTGGCACCGACCGACAGCGGAAGTACCGAGCATTCGACCGGCATCGCCTCGCGGACGCGGTTCCAGAACACCGTCTCGAAAGCCGTCAAGGGATCGCCGCCGCGGTAGGCGCGCACGATCGCTGAATCGGCTTCCTCGATCGGCTGGCCATCGCCGGCGGAGTGGTGCACGAGGGCGTGCGCGGACATGCCGATCAGGGCCGTCTCGTCATCGTGGCCGAGCAGGCGCAGCGCGGTGGGGTTGACGAAGCTGATCCGGCCCTGGCCGTCGACGCCGAACACGCCGTCGCCGACCGAACCGAGGATGCCTTCGAGCCGCTGCTTTTCGGACTGCGAAGCCTTCTGCATCTGTACCTGGCGCGCCAGTCCATTGATGCGCGCGAGGAAGAGTTCCTTGGCCTCGTTCTTGAACGTGCACTCGACCGCGCCGGCTTCCAGGCAACGCTTGATCACGTCCTCGCGATACGTGCCGGTGATGATCGCGATCGCGGCATCGGCGGTGGCCGGGTTGTGACGCAGCTTGCGGCAGAGTTCGTCGCCATTGCCATCGGGCAGGAAGTAATCGATGACCATCAGGTCGTAGGCATTGGTCGTCGCCTTGAGATAGCCCTCGGAGATCGAACCGGCGGTGTCGGTCTGGTAGCCATTGCGGTCGAGCAGCTGCTTGTAGGCCAGGCGCACGCTTGCCGAGTCGTCGACGAACAGCAGGCGCACGCCATTGGCCGGCTTGTGCGCCGCATCGCTGGGCTGGCTCGGTGTCCCGGACATCGTCGGCTCACGTCCGGGCGGATCGTTGACGGCCGCCACCGGCACCGGCGCCAGCTGCCGGATGATCGCCGGGATGCGCGAGAAATTGGCCCACAGCAAAAAGGTGGTTTCCGGTCGTGCGGCGACAAAGCCGTCGATCTCGGCATTCTTTTCATGCGCGAGCAGCAGCAACGGGATGCGTGCCTGGCGTGGATTGCGCAGGAACATCAGCAGGTCTTCGAAATCGCGGGTGCTGCGCGCCGGTGCACCGAGCATGATCAGGCCGTACGGCTGGCCCATGTCGGCGGCGCGCTGCAGATGATCGAGCGTATCGGCATAGCTGGTCAGCTCCGCCCAGCTGCCGACCTGGGATGCCTGCAGCGTGCGCTGCAACAGATGGTTCAGCGTTGCCGAACGTTCTACAACCAGAATCCCCGACACAAGGCCTCACTTCGATCTGTGGCTTCCACCCATGGCGGGCACGCCCCGGGATGCGCCGGAGTCAGGATTCTCCCCAGCTTGGGCAGAACTTGGCAAGTATGGGGCATGGCGGCTGCGAACGGTCGGCCGGCGCTCGGCGAAGACGCGGCGCCGGTCGCCACGTTCGCCCTTATCATCGCCTTCGGGTGACGGGGCGGGCGGATGGCGCGAGGTGCGGAACGATTCGACGCATGGCGCGCGGCCGCGGCCTGGGCCTTGATGGCCGCCTGCCTGTCGCGCAGTGCGCTGGCCGGTGACATCGCGGCGACGCCCGCCGCGCAGGCAACGCGCGCGCATGTGCTGCGCCAGTGGACCGTCGAGGACGGACTGCCCAGCAATGCCATCACGGCGCTGGCCGAGGACGAGGACGGCCTGATCTGGATCGCGACCCTGGCCGGGCTGGTGCGTTTCGATGGATTGAACTTCGACGTGCACGATGCCGCCCGGCATCGCGTACTGAGCTCCGACCGCTTCACCACGATGAAGCGCACCCCGGACGGCGCACTGTGGCTGTCGAGCGAACAGTACGACCTGTTCCGGTTTGCCGACGAGACGTTCGTGCGCATCGAGGGGGCGTCGGTGCTCTGCGTGGCGCAGTCGCCGTCCGGCTGGCTGGCCTATGGCACCACCCGGGGCATCCTGGTGGCCGATGCCGCCGGCACGCGCTGGATCGAGGGCGAGGTCGCGGACCAGCGGGTGATCGAACTGGATTGGCCGGCCGACGAGCGCCTGCTGGCCTTGACCGATACGCAACTGCTGGAGATCGGCCGTCCACTGGCCCGCACCGCGCATCCGCAACGCAGTCGCCCGTCGCCCGGGCTCAACTCCGGTGCCTTGCTCGCGCTCGACGACGGCAGCGTGCTGATCGGCCGCAGCGCCGGCCTCGAGCGCATCGGCACCGACTGGGCCGCGCCGCCGCAGGTGCTGATCGCCGACGAAGCCGTGGTGGCCCTGCACAGCCTCGACCGGCGCCAGGTGATGGTCGGCACCGGCAAGCGGATCGGCATGCTCGAGGCCGGGCGATTGCGCTGGATCGGCGGCAACCAGGACAGCCTCAGCGAAGCGCCGATGCAGGTGCGTATCGGCGAGGAGACCTGGCAGGTGCTGGCCGACCGCATCGACGACGGTACGCATGTGCGCCTGCAGGCGCCAAGCCGCATCGCCGATGTGCGCGTGGACCACGAGCGCAATCTATGGGTGGCGACCAATGCCTCGGGCCTGCTGCAGTACCGGGCATCGGACATGCGCCTGCTCGGCACGCCCGAGGGCCTGGGCGGCAACAACGTGTATCCGATCCTCGCCGCGCGCGACGGGACGATGTGGCTGGCCAGCATCGACGGCGGCCTGCAACACCTGAGCGGCGCGGCGCCGGCGCAATGGACGCGCATCGCGGTGCCCTTCGGCGTGGCCTGGTCGCTGCTCGAACTGCGCGATGGCTCCTTGCTGGTCGGCGGCGAAGGCGCCTGCGTGCTGCGCGAGGGCGTGTGCAGCCGTGCCGGGCTTCCTGCCTCGCTGCAGCAGCAGACGCCGATCCGCGCAAGCCATGAAGACCCGCGCGGCCGCCTGTGGATCGGCAGCATCTGGGGGCTGTGGCGACGCGACGGCGCGCACTGGCGGATGCTGCCTGAGTCGGAGGGTACGCGGCCCGGGCGGGCGGCGCGCGCTTTCGTCGATGACGGCGCCGACCGCCTGTGGATCGCGACCAATGGCGATGGCGTCCTCGAGCTGCGCAATGGCCGTCGCGTGCGCCAGATCGGCACCGCCGAGGGCCTGTCGAGCGGTGTCGTGCGGGCGCTGTTCCGTGCGCCGGATGCGCTGTGGGCGGGCACCGAGAATCGTGGGCTGTGTCGTATACGTGTCGATGCCGCGCCACTCCAGGTGCGCTGTCTGGGGCGCGCCGAAGGGCTGCCGAGCAGCGGGCTGCACGCGATCATGGCCGACGCGGCGGGTCGCTTCTGGATCAACAGCAACCAGGGCGTGTACACCGTCGAGCGCGCCGAGCTCGACGCCGTGCTCGATCGCGGCGGCGTGCTCGAGCGCACGCGGCTCTACAACGCGCGCAGCGGCCTGCGCAGCTCCGAGGGCAATGGTGCGGTCTGGCCCGCGGCGGCCCGCGACGGCAACGGCGAGCTGTGGTTCCCGACCCAGGCCGGCGTCGCGATCTTCGATCCCGCATCGAGCTCCGCGCCGGCCCTGCCAGTGACCGTGCGCGTCGACCGCGCGCAGTTCGGCAGCACGGTGCTGCGCGCGCCGGTGCGCATCGACCTGGGCGCTGCGGAACGCGCGCTCAGCCTGCAATTCACCGCGAACTCCTACCAGGACCCCGAGCACGTGCGCCTGCGTTACCGGTTCGCGGGCGAGTCCTGGGCCGACCTCGGCAATCGCCGCGAACTGCAGCTCGGTCATCTGGCGCCGGGCGACTGGCGGCTCGAACTGCAGGCGCGCAACGCCGGCGCCGACTGGCCCGCGCTCGGCACGGTGCTCGCGCTCGTCGTAGCGCCGGCCTGGCACGAGCGCGGCCTGGTGCGGGGCCTGATCGTGCTGCTGGGGATGGCCCTCGTCGCGGCCGCTTTCATGCTGCGTGGCGCGCAACTGCGCCGGCGCCAGCATGCGCTCGAAGCCATCGTCGCCGAGCGCACGCGCGACCTGGAGGAAGCCAAGCGCGGCACCGAGGCCGCGCTCGACATCGTCAGCGAGCAGCACGCCGAACTGGGCCGCCTGCATCGCTCGCGGACCGAGTTCGCCGCCAACATCAGCCATGAGTTGAAGACGCCGCTGACCCTGCTGACCGCGCCCCTGGCCGACCATCCCGACATCGCCGGGGTCGTCGGCGCCGAACTCTTCGAGGCGATGCGCGACAGCGGCCAGCGCATGCAGCGCCTGCTGCGTCAGCTCGCCGACCTGCATCTGATCGACAGCGCCGCGCTGCCCTTGAAGGTCGACAGCATCGCGCTGAACGACTTCGTGGCGCGTTGCGTGCTGCCCTTTGCCGCCCTGGCCGGGCAACGCCATCAGCTGCTCAGCACGCGTTGGGATGCCGACCCCCACGCAGCGATCACCATCGACGTGTTCCAGTTCGAAAAGGTGATCGGCAATCTGCTGTCGAACGCGATCAAGTTCACGCCGGTGCCGGGACAGATCCGCATATCGACAGCCGCCGACGCCAACGAGGCGACGATCCTGGTGGAAGACTCCGGCGCAGGCGTTGCCGAAGCACACCGGCGTGCGATCTTCGAGCGCTTCTATCAGGTCGACGGCAGCTTCCGCCGCGCCCATGAAGGCTCCGGCATCGGCCTGGCCCTGGCGCGGGAGATCGTCGAGCTGCACGGCGGATCCCTGCACTATGCGTCTTCGGCGCTGGGCGGTGCGGGATTCCGCGTCACGCTGCCCATGGCGCAGCCGGTCGCTTTGCCGAGGGACGCGCCAGCGCCCGCGATCGATGCCATCACGGCGTCCTCGTCGCGTACGACCCATTCCGAAGAGACCTCGCCCGCCGTCGACGCGCCGGATCGTCCGCGCATCCTGTTGGTCGAGGATCAGGCGACACTGCGCACTTATCTGCGCAGTGCGTTCGCAGGTCGGTATGAAGTGCTCGAAGCCGGCAACGGGCGCGAGGGCCTGCAGATGGCGGTACGCCAGCTGCCGGACGTGATCATCAGCGATGTGATGATGCCGCTGATGGATGGCGTACAGATGGCGCGTGCCCTGCGCGCCGACGCGGCCACCCGCTGCATCCCGCTGGTCTTCCTCACCGCGGTCGACGGCGAACACGCGCAGATCGCCGGGCTGGTGGCCGGGGGGGATCATTATTTCACCAAGCCCTTCAGCGCCCAGGTGCTGCGCGCGCATGTCGATGCCCTGCTGCGCAGGCGCGGCGACCTGCTGCTGGCGCTGACGCCGGCGCCGCTGCAGCCGGCCGTCGAAGCCCTGGTTTCCGCGCCGACCCTGCTGTCCCGCGCCGAGACGATCATTCGTGCGCGCCTGGATGACACCGACTTCGATCTCGACGCCCTGGTACGTGCGCTGGCCACCAGCCGTTCGCAGTTGCATCGTCGCCTGCAGGCCGAGCACGGCCTCAGTCCCGGCGAGCTGATCACCCGCACCCGCCTGGACGCTGCCGCCGAACTGCTGGCCGCCGGGCGCGGCCGTGTCACCGAAGTCTGCTACAGCGTGGGCTTTCTGAGCCTGGGCTCGTTCAGTCGCGCGTTCAAGGCGCGGCATGGCTGCAATCCAGGCGAGTATGCGGAGCGCGTCGCGCCGCGTTGATCCGCCGGTCCGTTCCCCGCATTGGGATCCTGCGACAACGGGTTGGCACAGCAGGACAAGCGGCGCGGCAAGGGCGTCGGCAGGATGGCGGCGTCTGAAACTTCCGGAACGCCGATGCCGAGCCAGCGCACGTGTCCGATCCGTCCACGGCTTGCACTGGCCGGCCTGCCGGCGCGCATGACCTGGACCCCTTGCACGGTCAGCGGCGGCGGGCCTACCGTCGATGGCGCGGGCCTCGTCTGCTCCGCTGCCACGGTCGGCTTCGAATGAACGCGCCGGCGATCGCCGTCTTGCCTGCGGCCAGCGAGGAGCGCGCGAGCTGCCTCGACAACGAGGTCTCGGCGCTGCGCGCCATGCTGGCCAGGCCCGTCGTGCCACCGCCGGTGTGTGCCCGAACGGAAGCATCCGATCCGGAGGCGAACGACGCAAAGGCATAGCCAGCGTTCCGCCGTTGCCGCAACGCGATCCTTGCCGCGACCTGCAGGTGAACCAAGTCTCCCACTCTCCGACGAGGAAGCTCATCCCATGCAAACCATCGCCAGCCCCAGGTCCACGCAGCGCGGTGCAAGATCGCTGCGCGCGCTCCGCCTGATGACCGCTGTGTCGGGCCTGCTGCTCGTCGCCAACCTTGCCTCGGCCACGGTGCTGACAGAAGACTTCAACGAGGTCGCACCGCGTCCATCGCAGCCCTACGGCGAATTCGGCTGCCCTCAGGCTGCGAGCTTCCTCGCCACTGGCTGGCTGGTACTCAACAAGTCGGCCGGCCTCAACGATGGCGGGCCCAGCGCACGCTGCCTGACGCAGGGGTTTCCCGACATTCCTTTCTACTATGACCCCGGCTTGTCCTTCTCATCGCAGGATGGACTGGCCTTCGCCTACGCCGGATTTCCCTCGCGTGCCGCACCCACGCCAGCCCAGGCCGCGATCCTCTGGCTGGTGTCGCCGCACGTGGAGTTCGGCGTCGGCGGTTCGCTGTCGTTCTGGACGCGCCGCGTCAACGACGGCAATGTCGGTGCCGACCGCCTGCAGGTTCGTACCATGATCGGCGACTTGCCGGTGACCGGACAGGTGGGCAATGTCAGCTCGGTCGGGAACTTCACCAACCTGATGCTCGACATGAATCCCACCGGCACCACGGCGGGCTATACGTGTCCCACGGGCGGGGTGGTCGATCCCCCGGGCAAGACGCTGTCCAATATTCCCTGGCAGGACTGGTGCCACGTCACGCTCACCGCAGCCAGCGGCCTGCCGACCAGCGGCAGCGGCTATATTGCATTTCGCTACTACGCACCGGCGACCAGCACCGCGCCATTCCCACACGTCGCCGCGATCGATACCTTCCGCTTCGATCCCGGTACGATCATCGCCGCAGCGCCGATCTTCGGATATGGCCTGGCGCCCGGCTCGACACTGACCGCCACCGGCGTCGGTGAGGTGGGTGCCAGCGTGCCCTTGAGCGTTTCGGTACAGGTCGCCACACCCGGCACCGGCCCGGCCGGGCCCGACACCACGACCACCCTGCAATGTGCGTCCGTCGCCGCGCCGTTCTCCGGCTTCAACCAGATCATCAGCGCCGGACCCGGCGACATGCTCTTCGATGCCGCGCTGAGCGGCAGCTGCATCCAGCAGAATTCCGCCGTGACCCAGACCCTGCACTGCACCGAAACCCGCGGCGCGCAGTCGCCGGTCGCCATCGACTATTCGTTGCGCTGTCCGGGTGCTTTCGGCGCACAGGCCCAGCAGCGCTATGCCGCGGCCGTGCGCGCCGATGATCCGGCGCTGTACTGGCGCCTCGACGAATTCACCGGCGCGGCGGGCAATGCGGCGACCGGCCCATCGAGCATCGGTGCCACGCTGGGCAGCGGACTGGTCGACGCGAGCGGCAGCCAATACCGCCGCGACGCCCTGCTCTCATACGGCACGCCGGCCGGCACATCGTACGGCTTCATCCAGAATGGCAATGGGCGGGTCAGCAGCGGCGTGTTCGAGAAGCTGCGCACGAACGACGACGGCTTCAGCCTGGAAGCCTGGCTACGGTTTGCCGCCGTGTCCGACTACGTCAATATCATGGGCGATCGCCCCAACAACCTCGGTGACTCGACGGTGTTCTTCTACCTGCAGCCGTCGCAGCAGCTACGCCTGCACGTGTTCACCCAGGAAGGACTGCATGCCGTCGACACCGTCAATGCGCTGGAACAGAACCGCGCGTATCACGTGGTCGCCAGCTGGACCGCGGCCAGCGGCCAGATGCGCATCCACGTCGACGGCAACGAGGTGCCCATCGTGGCGACGACTGGCAGCAACCCGACGACCGGCCTGGTGACCAATGACGCCCTCAATCCGATCATGATCGGCTCGGACCTGTTCGAAACGAATGTGGGCGCCGATGTGCGCATCGACGAGGCGGCGTTCTACACCCACGTGCTGTCGCCCGCGCGCATCCGTCTGCACCATGAGCTGGGCAGCCTGTTTGGCGATGGCTTCGGCGATTGAGTGATGCGCGTGCGTCTGAGCTTCGTGACGTTGCAGGTGCGGGTCCATGACCCGCACGCGTATGACCTTTCGTGACGTTGCCGGAGATAAAGAGCAAGCGGGTCATGACCCGCTCTACAAATGCGGCGCACCGATGGAAACGCTTCCACGACCCATCGCATAATGGCGGCATCACCGTCGAACAACGGAGTCGCGATGAAGGTCCTGGTCACCGGCAGTGCCGGGCATCTCGGCGAGGCACTCGTGCGCAGTCTTCGCGCTGCTGGCCACGAGGTCACCGGCCTGGACATCACGGCGTCGGCCAGCACGGATGTGATCGCATCGATCGTCGATCGTGAGCTCGTGCGCAATGCGCTGCGCGGCATCGACGCCGTGCTGCACACCGCGACCCTGCACAAGCCGCACGTCGCCACGCACAGCCGCCAGGCCTTCGTGGACGTCAACGTCTCGGGCACGCTGCACCTGCTGGAGGAAGCGACATCGGCCGGCGTGGGGGCGTTCGTGTTCACCAGCACCACCAGCGTGTACGGCGATGCACTCACGCCGCCGCCGGGCGCACCCGCCGCGTGGATCGACGAGACCGTCCCTCCGCTGCCGAAGAACATCTATGGCGTGACCAAGACGGCGGCCGAAGATCTTTGCACCCTGTTCCATCGCAACCAGGGCCTGCCCTGCGTCGTGCTGCGCACATCGCGTTTCTTTCCCGAGCCCGATGATCGGCGCGAGACGCGCGAGGCGTATGTCGATGCCAACGCCAAGATCAACGAGCTGCTGTATCGCCGCGTGGATATCGCCGACGTGGTCGACGCGCACGTACTGGCGATGCAGCGTGCCGCAGACATCGGCTTCGGCCGCTACATCATCAGCGCCACCACGCCGTTCACCCGTGACGATCGGGTCGAC
>Ga0307516_10010125_pt1 | contig 10412 bp, 6 predicted proteins | sample 19_EM_MG_FD_203310 | JGI IMG/M metagenome (GOLD analysis project Ga0307516, IMG submission 203310) | Populus trichocarpa ectomycorrhiza microbial communities from riparian zone in the Pacific Northwest, United States - 19_EM | ecosystem: Host-associated > Plants > Roots > Unclassified | place...
GTACCGCCGTCGAGCTGGATCTTGCCGTTGGTGATGCTTTCGGCCGCGCTGATGGTCAGACTGCCGCTGGTGCCAATCTCAAGCGTCTGGTTGGCATTGTTGATTGTTATCGCACCCGACGTTGCCGTGCCGTCGATCTTCAGGTCCGAATTCGCAACGGTGGCGATCGCCAGCGTCCGGCCGCTCACCGTCCCGGTGAGGTCGAGCGTGCCGCCGCTCGCCGTGATCGTGCCGGCGCTCGATATCGGGATGCTGACCGTGCCGGAGCCGGTGATGTTGGTGTTCGCGGCGACGGTGCCAAGGCCACTGATCGTTCCGCCCACCAGGGTGATGCCGCTTGCATCGGTCAACAGAGAGGAAGCGCCATCGAGCTGAACCGTTCCGTTGGTAACGGTTTGCGCTGCATTGATCGTCAGGCTGCCACTGGTGCCGACCTCCAGGGTCTGGTTGGCGCTGGTGATCGAGATCACAGCCGCCGCCGTCGCGATGTTGGAGAACTTCAGGGTCGACGCCGACCCGGTCGCAATTGTGAACGCCGGGCCGCTGGCCACGGTCCCGGTCAGATCGAGCACGCCACCGCTCGCCGTGATTGTGCGGGTGCCACTGCCGCTGGCGATGTTCGCGGCTACCGTACCGAAGCCAATCAAGCTCGCGCCGGTGCTGAGCGTCAGGCCGGACGCATCGGTCAGCGCGCCGCCGTCGAGCTGAATCTTGCCGTTAGTGATGCTTTCGGCCGCGTTGATCGTCAGACTGCCGCTGGCGCCTACCTCCAGGGTTTGGTTAGCGCTGGTGATCGAAATCGCAGCCGCCGCCGTCGCGGTGTTGGAGAACTTCAGGGTCGACGCTGAGCCGGTCGCGATTGTGAACGCCGGACCGCTGGCCACAGTCCCGGTCAGATCCAGCACGCCACCGCTCGCCGTGATTGTGCGGGTGCCACTGCCACTGGCGATGTTCGCGGCTACCGTACCCGAGCCGATTAACGTCGCGCCGGTGCTGAGCGTCAGGCCGAACGCATCGGTCAGCGTGCCGCCGTCGAGCTGAATCTTGCCGTTAGTGATGCTTTCGGCTGCGCTGATCGTCAGAGCGCCGCTGGCGCCGATCTCCAGCGTCTGGTTGGCATTGTTGATTGTTATCGCGCCCGACGTTGCCGTGCCGTCGATCTTCAGGTCCGAATTCGACACGGTGGCGATCGCCAGCGTTCGACCGCTCACCGTCCCGGCGAGGTCAAGCGTGCCGCCGCTCGCCGTGATCGTGCCCGCGTTCGATATCGAGATGCTCACCGTGCCGGAGCCGGTAATGTTGGTGTTCGCGGCGACGGTGCCAAGGCCGCTGATCGTCCCGCCCGACAGCGTGATGCCGCTTGCATCGGTCAATAAGGACGAAACACCATCGAGCTGAACCGTGCCATTGGTGACGGTTTGCGCTGCATTGATCGTCAGGCTGCCACTGGTGCCGACCTCCAGGGTCTGGTTGGCGCTGGTGATCGAGATCGCAGCCGCTGACGTAGCTGTGCCCTCAAGCTTCAGGGTTGATCCAGCTGTGGTACTCATCGCGAGTACGACGCCGCTGTCGACCGTCCCGAACACATCGAGCGTGCCGCCGCTTGCCCGCAGCGTGCCTGCACCCGTGTAATGACCGGAGATATTCAGCGTGCCGGAGCCACTCAGGCTGGTGCCACTCCCCGCAAGCGAGAGAGTGCTCGTGTTGACCGTGCCGCCCGCAATGGTGATTGCGTTGGCTCCCGTCACGCTCACAGTATCGGTGGCGCCGGCGCCGTTCCCGTTCACATTGAGAGTTCTAGTTCCAATCGCGAGCGTCGCGGTACCGCTGGAGAAATTGATTGTCAGCGAATCGAGTGTCACGGGATTAACGTCGAGTGTAACGGTGTAGTCACTGCCGCTGCTGCCGCCGATCACGACATCATCATTGGCGACAGGAACGCCGCCTGGGCTCCAGTTGCCGGAAGTGTTCCAATTTCCGGTGTCCGGATTGCTTGTGCTGCCGCCGCCGGTCCACGTTTTGGTCGCCATCACCCCGGGATAGTTCGCTATTCCATGCACCGTCAGCGGCGCTCGCGCCTCGTCCGCGCCGGAGCGCACGTGAAGCTCCCAGCGCCCGCCGAATGCAGTGGCACCGACCAGACCCGCCGTCGCCGAAACCTCTACACCCGTCGCACGGGCCAATGCATCGACGAATGCCGCGCCGCGCTCGCCCGCTGCAGTGAAGCAGCTCCACAGCATCAGAGAGCCACCGGCACCCAACACGCGGCCGATCGCCGCCAGATCCTCGCCGTCCTCGTCAAGCGTCTCAAACGCGAGCGCCCGGGCTCCACAATTAACCTGCCCCGGCGCACCGTGGGCTATGAGGTGAATGGCCGTGAGGTCAGTACGATGCTTCAAGACCTCTGCCATCTGCCGCGGAGCGGGTGCATCATCCGACAGCAGAATCGGTTCGACGTCCGATCGCATCCCCGCCAGCAATGCGGTGAGATCATTAACGTTACGGTCGATGAAGGCTATCTCGCGTTGGATGGACGTCATTGGACCGAGCCCTTTCGATGACACAGGACTGGAGATCAGGGCGGGTGCATGGGCGTTGTGGAGAACGAGCTCGTAAAGAGCGATGAAATGAGTTCGCGCACGTGACGAGCGCAAAAATCCTGTTCCGAGGCGGCACACGAAGTGCGCCGCCCGGCGTCAGATGTCCCTTCAAGATGTGCGATGAGTAATCGTGTAGCCCCTGCCTCCGTCAGTTGTCACGGATGCTCGCTAAGAACCTCGGTCGGGGCAATGGCACAGAAGGAGTACTCCGGATTACGGAGTTATACGTTCGCTTGCGGTAGCCTGAAGAGACCCTGTCCGTCACGTGGATGAGCGGCCTAACAAGACCACCGGCCTCCCGAACGGGTCTCCGGACTTTTTTACTCAATCCATAACCGCTTAATCTTCGAGCTGAGCCCCGGTCAAAGATCGGCTTCGCTATTTCGGCTTGCCGAACGGGATCTTCCCCTCTACCTGGCAGGAAGCGTCCTGAAGTAAGAGACTTCCGGCCTCACGCCGCAGCCTTCTCGATTGGCGAGAATGGCATACCGAGGCTCTTGGCCACCGCTTCGCAAGTTAGCCGGCCCCGATACACATTCAGACCTGCGCGCAAATGCGGATTTTCGAGCACGGCCGCAAATCCCTTGTTGGCGAGCGCCAGACCAAAGGGCAGCGTGGCATTGTTCAGCGCCTGGCTGGAGGTAAGTGGAACAGCGCCCGGCATGTTGGCGACACAGTAGTGGATGACGCCCTCCACCTCGTAGGTGGGATCAGCATGGGTGGTCGGGTGCGACGTCTCAAAGCAGCCACCCTGATCGATCGCGACATCCACGATCACCGCCCCCTTGCGCATCGAACCCAACATGCTTCGGCTGACCAGTTTCGGCGCACTCGCTCCCGGGACAAGCACCGCACCGATCACGACGTCCGCGGCAAACACCTCTTCCTCAACGGCATCAATCGTTGAGAACCTGGTGCGAACACGCCCTTCAAACAGTTCGTCCAACTCGCGGAGACGGCCTATCGAACGGTCGAGAATAGTGACCTCGGCGCCCAGTCCGACTGCCGTGCGTGACGCGTGCGTCCCGACGACTCCGCCTCCGATCACCACGACACGTGCCGGCTGGACCCCCGGCACGCCCCCGATCAACAGGCCCCGGCCTCCCGCATGCCGCCGCAAGGCCGCACCGGCCGCTTCGATCGCAAGCCTGCCCGCCACTTCGCTCATCGGCGCAAGCAGCGGCAAGCCGCCATGCGCATCCGTCACGGTTTCGTAGGCGATCGCGGCGCATCCGGACGCGATGAGGCCTTTGGCTTGATCCGGATCGGGCGCCAGATGGAGATATGTGAACAGGATCTGGTCTTCCCGCAGTTGCGGCCATTCGGAAGGTTGAGGCTCCTTGACCTTCACGATCATCTGGCTGGACGCAAACACCTCGCGAGCGGAGTCCAGAACAATGGCGCCGGCTTTGCGATAGATGTCGTCGGTCGCGCCGATGCCGGCACCGGCATTGGTTTCGACCACGACGCTGTGTCCCGCCGCCACGTATTCGCGGACAGCTCCGGGCGTAAGACCGACACGGTATTCGTGCGTCTTGATCTCCCTGGGTACACCGACCTTCATTGCCACCTCCCCTGTATCCACACCCCTTCTCTAAGCCGGAAGAGTGGTTTTTTCTCAACAAACTTGCGCACATACCAGCAAATAGTGCAGAAATTCAACGCTATTTGGCACAATTGCGCAGGATTATAAACATATGAACCACGACAAGATCGATATGACCATTCTCGCCGAACTCAGCGCCAACGCACGGGTCAGCCAGACCGAACTGGCGGATCGAGTAGGACTTTCGAGCACCGCGATCGCGCGGCGGCAGCGCGCGCTGGAAGACGAAGGATACATCAGAGGTTATCAGGCCATCCTTGATCTGAGCCGATTTGGCCTCAACACGACGGTGCTGGTCAGAATCGCGCTGAACAGCCAAAGTGACGACGCGCTGAAGTCGTTCGAAGCCGCCGTCGTCAACTGCCCGTCGGTGATCCGCACCTTTCTGATGTCGGGAAACGACGATTATCTCCTGATCGTGCTGGCGCGCGACATCGAAGACTTCGAGAGAATTCACCGGACTGAGCTGTCACGCCTGCCGCACGTTTCGCGCATCCAGTCGAATTTCGCACTTCGCGAGATCATCGATCGCGCGGTTCCCCCGGCGATCTTCGAAAGACCGGGCCGTCCAGCACGGAAGCAAATCAGCAAATAGCACTGTTGCGTCCACATCCATCCTGGCGGTCATGCGATGAACGTCTAGCCGCCGCGTACCATGCCCGAAGTTCGCGTCTCACCTGAGAGTGGCGATCATTCCCATTCGAGGACATCGGCAATCGTCGCCACGCCGACCTGGGCCAAGCCTATCGCTGACTACAGCAGATCGTAAAATGGCTTCGGTCGCAGCCGACAACGCCCATGCTGCGCAGAGCGGACGGCACCGCGCTCTTCGTCACCTCGCAGCGCCGCTGTCTCACCGCAGCGCATGGGCGTCTCTGAAATCGTGTTGGAGCGGGTGAAGGGAATCGAACCCTCGTATTCAGCTTGGAAGGCTGCTGCTCTACCATTGAGCTACACCCGCATCACGCGATGACCTAACACGGCAAGCGGGCGGCCTCAACCACCCAGGCAGGCACCAGGAAGGCGCCCGAATGCGGCCCGGCCACCCTAGCGAAAGGCCCTGTTCCCGCGGAAATCCCCGACAATCCGCCCCTTAACAGCGGCAGATTCACTGCCTATACTCATATTTCCATCAACAATGAAAGGAGGTGATCCAGTGTCTCTTACCAAGCGCTGTCACCTCGCTGGGATCGCCCGCTAGGCTTTGAAGCCTGGCAACGGGGCGCTCTCAGCCCTGGACCAGCGAGTTCAAAAATTGGGGCGCGGCGGGAGCAATCCCGCCGCGCTTTTTTTGGACCGCGCATCCTTGCGTTTCCCTGTGCTTCCTTGGGACCCCCTGCCCCGGACCGCGGCGGCTGGAGCGGGGTCGTGACGACCGACCATTTTTCGTCTCGTGCTCCAGACGCAACGCAGCGCGAGTGATGCGAGCCGGGCCCATTCTACTTTGCAAGGGGTTGTTTTCGCGATTTTGTGTCCGGACCCTGCGGTGGAGCGCCCATAGCGCGTCGAAGACGCGCGTGATCGCGCTGGCGGAGGCGCTGCGCTGCGTCCGGGACACGAGATCGTTAGTGCTTCGCGCTTACGGCGAATCGATTCTCCGACCCATCGCGCTTCAGCCGCTTCCCAACACCTCGCGGATTTTCTGCGCCAGATCGGATTTCCGGTACGGCTTGCTGAGCAGCGAGACGCCGGGATCGAGATGGCCTTCGTGCACGATGGCGTCGTCGGTATAGCCCGAAGTGTAGAGCACCTTGACCTCAGGACGACGCTTGCGAACGGCCTCCGCCAGTTCGCGGCCGTTCATTCCTCCCGGCATGACTATGTCGGTGAACAGCAGGTCGAATGCGAGGCCCTGGTCGACGAGCAAAAGCGCGATCGCGGCGTCGCTGGCGACAAGCGTCCGGTAGCCGAGGCCGCCGAGTTGGGCGATCACATAGCCCCGCACCAGCGCGTCGTCCTCGACCACCAGGATCGTCTCGTGCCCGCGCGGCGTGCCTGTCGCATGGACCGGCTCCGCCGTCATTTCCGACTGCCCTGTCGACCGCGGCAAATAGAGCCTGACCGTCGTGCCACGGCCTTCCTCGGTGTCGATTTCGACGGTGCCGCCGGATTGCCTGGCGAAACCGTAGACCATGCTCAGCCCGAGTCCGGTTCCGCGTCCGATTTCCTTGGTGGTGAAGAACGGCTCGAACACCCGGTCGCGGATATCGGCAGGGATTCCATGGCCGGCGTCGCCGACCGCGATCATCACGAACTCGCCGGTCTTCACATCGTCATCATCAGACGTATCGGTTTCATCGCGCGTGGAATTGGCGGTCTCGAGCGTGAGCTTGCCGCCGGCGGGCATGGCGTCGCGCGCATTGACGGCGAGATTGATGATCGCGGCCGAAAGCTGCGACGGATCGGCGAGAGCCGCCCACGCATTGTCGGTGAGCACCGAGTTGATTTCGATATGTTCGCCGAGGATCGACCTGAGCAGCTTCGCGGTGTCGACAACCATGCCGTTGATGTCGATCTCGCGCGGCTCCAGCGGCTGGCGGCGCGCGAAGGTCAGGAGCTGGGACGTGATCTCCGCGCCACGCGTGGCCGCATCGTCGATGAGCTGGGAAATCGCCGCGAGTTTCGGCCGGTCCGCAAGCCCCTCCTGGAGGATCTCGATCGTCCCGGTGATGACGGTGAGGACGTTGTTGAAGTCATGGGCGACCCCGCCCGTGAGTTGCCCCATCGCGTCCATCTTCTGGGATTGACGCAGCCGCTCCACGGCCTCGTGCTGCTGGGTCAGGTCGGCGGCCGTGCCGCGATAACCCATGAAGCGGCCGTCGGCGGCAAAGACCGGCCGGCCGTTGACGCTGACGCGGCGCTGCTGCCCGGCCATGTCGCGGCACGCGTACTCGAAATTCCGGAACGGCTCGTGCCGCTCCAGCGTCGCCAGATGCTCCCGCCATTTTTGCGGCTCGGCCTCGTGGTCGATCGCCGCATCGAGCCGCCGCTTGCCGATCATCGACGCCCAATCCATGCCGAAGGCGCTCAGCCGCTCCGAGATATAGGTGAAGACGTGGTCCGGTCCGGTCTCCCAGAACCAGTCGGAGGCGGTCTCGGCGTAATCACGAAACCGCTGCTCGCTCTGGCGCACGCCGTCTTCGGCTTGCTGTAACACGAGCAGGTCGCGTCCGAGCCTGGCATTGACCTGGCTGAGGTCGCCATAGGCGCGCTGTAAGCTGGCGCACATGTCATTGAACGCCTCGACCACCTTGTCCAGTTCATCGGCTTTGTGCGGCGGCCGGCGGTCCAACTCGAGAGGCGGCGGTGGCCGCGCAAAATTGTAGCCGCCGACAAACCCGGCGATGGCGACGAGGTGCCGGGTGACCAGCCAGTGAAACATGTAGACGATGAAGAATGAGACGAGAAATGTCTTGGCCGCCTGGCTCGCCAGGATCACCAGCGCGCGGTTCAGCAATTGCCGATAAACTTCCGTAAGCGTTGCCTCGACATAGAGTACGCCGATCTGGCGTTTGACGCCTTGCGTGACGTAATCGAGGGGATATTGCCGCGTGATGACCGAGCGAGGATCACGCTTGCCTACCGCAATGCGGATCGGATTCGGACGATCGGCGATCTCGCTGATCTCGACGGCCTGAATATCCGGCAGACGCAAAATCCCGTTGAGCTGCAGCGCCAGCTGGTTTTGATCGAGATTCCAGAGGCTTTCGCCGATGCTGCCGAAATAACTTCGGCCGATTTCATCGAGCCGCGTCTCGATGACGCCGACTTCGCGGTCGTAGTCGAGATAGAGTTGAAGCGCCGTCAGCGTCAGCGTCACGATCGAGCTGAACAACAGTACCGCAGCGAGCAGACGCAGACCAATGCCGCCGTGAACCCATTTGAACATCTGCCAGAAGCGGGTGCCGGGCGACGAAGATGCAATCGGCGACAGGGTCCGGTTCAAACCGTCCTCCGCGGCCGTTGGCACGATGACGCGATTGCGGTTCGGATCTCTCTCGCCTTTGTCCATGTACCACTCCCCCTGGGATGGCGGCACACCTTGCTCCGGCCCACGGATCGCAACCGCAGCCAATCGAACCGCCCGGCCTGTGTTCGAGACCGGACCTGCTCTGTCGGGTTACCTCTCTGCCAGCCTCCGGGCGATTTCTGTCGGTGGGGTCAATCATCTTGCGCCCAGCACCAGGAAGCCAAGACAGGTTAGCACCCTGCCTGCCGAAATGATACCGGTGAAAGTCCGAGGCCGTCCACGGCAACAGCGTTGGCAGCTCCTGTCCGATGGATTCACACTATCTGCGGTAGATCGTGCTGATCTCTGAAATCATTGGCAGCAGCCTCTAGAGCGTTTTCAAGCGAAGCAAGCCCTCGGACTTGATCCGGGGGTGGATACCGGTTCGCGTGAAGAAAACGCGTCAAAACAAATGGTAGAGCCCCGTTCCGATTCAATCGGAACGGAAATGGCTCTAGTGCTCGGACTTTGCGGGTCCCAGATACTTCTCGTAGATGGCCTCGAAGCTATGGTCGTCCTTCATGCTCGTCAGAGCTCGATCGAAGTTGGCAATCACTTCCGAATAGTCTCGCTGCTTGGAGAATGCCAGATAGCTCTGAATCTCGTCGATGCCCGGAGACAATTCCCTTATCTTGTCCAGGTACTCCTTCTTCCTCGCGGCTTCGAGGACGACATGCCTGTAGCCTACCGCCAGATCGATTCTCTTCAGGAAAAGCATGCCGACGAGGCTATCGACGTTGTTCGTTTCCACCACCGTCGACCACACGCCGGCCTTGAGCGCGCCATCGACCTTGGCGCCGTAACTCGTGCCTCTGATGGTTCCGATTCGGAGACTTCCCAACTGGCTGATGTCGCCGCCAAACTTCACATCGGAATCGGCAGGGACAAAAAAAGCCAGCACCTGGGTTATGATCGGCACACTCGTGTAGGTGAGAAACTCATTTCGTTCAGGTAACTTGAAGACGGAGAATATCCCGTCGACGCGACCGCTGCGAATTTCGGCCAGGCAACGTGCCCACGGCATCAGTTGAATTTCAAACTGGTCGCCCGTTCTTCGAAAGGCTTCGGTCACGACATCGACGAGTATTCCGGACGGCTTCCCATCCTGCATATAGGCCGTGGGGGAGCTGTCAGCGGCCACGAGAACGAGCCCGCCGGGATACGCACTGCCACAGCCCATCGTCGCTATCGCAACGGCCAACAGGAGGGATCTCAGGGAACCAGCAGCTTTGGTTGAATTCCAGATGCGCTGATTTCGCATCATGTCGAGCTTTCTCGGCGCAGGCTCACGCGCAAGTCGAAATCATGCGCAAACCTCGCACGGCCGCGGGCGGTTGACAAGCCTAATGGACTTTCGAGCTGCCGTAGGCATTTGATTTGGCAACTGAAACGCCTCCGGCGGTATGTACGGCGGCAGGCATTGGCAGGGAGACGTGGATCCTCGCCCGCGACTACCTGGCCCCGGGGGCTAAGCCATACGCCGCTGCCGGATGCGTTCCCACACCGAGGCTGTGGCGATGATCATGCCCAATAGCCAGGGCATCACGGCGGCATATTCCCTGACGCTCAGAAGCAGCCCCAGGATGCTCGATATCAAACAGAGCATCTTGGCCATCGAACCCTGCCCGGCCAGCGACAGCAGAAACGGCAGAAAGATGATCAGCAGGGTTCCTATGGTGACGGCCGACATTGGGGAAATTCTCGGGGAAAATTCTCGGACTTCGAATGCGCGATCAGAGGCATCAGAAGCCGCAGAGATTGACCGATCGCGGACGCGCGCCGTGACGGCTTTCGATGATTCGCTCGCCGCCATTGGTGGCCGAACTGCCGTAATAGCGATGGTGGCCGGAGACATCGTGCCAGTCGCCGGCCTGCGTCGCGGCGGGAGAGCGGGCGATATCGCTAATGATCGAGCCTGGCTTGCGTGACATGACCGTCTCCGTGGATGATGCGCAGTTCCTGCGTTCTGCTCATCAGTCGTGCACTTGCCACGGCGCGTTCAAGGACGTGCCGATTTATCGTGTTTCCGGAGGGTTTCGTTTCCGTTGCGGCCGGCAGAAACCCTTGCTGTATCTCTTGCCGGATCTCTCGCCAGATCTGAAATCCGGATTGTCGGGACAGGCCGGCGCCAAACGTCCTTTGGCGGCGGCCGAACCGGCCACAAGCTATGGGGAAATCGATGCTTTACGCCATTCTG
>Ga0307516_10010126_pt1 | contig 10409 bp, 8 predicted proteins | sample 19_EM_MG_FD_203310 | JGI IMG/M metagenome (GOLD analysis project Ga0307516, IMG submission 203310) | Populus trichocarpa ectomycorrhiza microbial communities from riparian zone in the Pacific Northwest, United States - 19_EM | ecosystem: Host-associated > Plants > Roots > Unclassified | place...
GTATTCATTGATTGCAAAACCACAATCATGCTCGGCATCTGGCAAAATGGTATTCTGATCCAGTGGCTGGCATCACATGGATAGTATATCATTGTCATCGGGCCCACTATCCTTGTCGAAGAAAGAGGTCCTCCAGGGGCAGGGACCATGCTGCAATATATTATGGGGTACCTTTCATTGCCCTGGCCTTTGTTGGGCTGTTGCCCATCACTGATAGCCCTACGGCAACACATTGAGGGTAAAGGACACGCTCTTGAGCTCTTTAAAAATCAAGAAATCATCCTCTTGTGGGGTAGTTGTCTGTTTAAGGGTCTCTTTTAGCCCATTCCTTTAGCCATCATCGCATTTTTCGCACGCCCTGCCCCAAAGATTTAGCCGAATAATGCATACAAGAAAAGCAAAAAAATTGCATGTAGTCATCATGCTTATGGTTACCAAATTGGCCCAAATCCCGAGTAAGGGCTGATAGGTCAACTCGTGAATCGATAATTTTTTAAATTTTATTTTAAATAAAACAAATATTAAAATTGATCTGATGAAGTATTATTCAAATTTGATCAAGTTAATGTTCATTTTAGTTAAAAAAATACTAACTTAAACTTAGTTTTAAATCGGCAAGTCAGTAGGTTTAATAACTATAATTATGTTTTGTTTTGTTTTCCTAATGCCGGTGAGATTTTGATCAAGAAGATAAATCATGATGGCTCATAAGAATTATAGGTATTCCATTGCAATATTATGAAAACAATATAGATAATTTAAATTTAGCAAGATCATTAGTATAGAATAGGAGGGAATTCAAGTCTCTCCATGGACCTTATTTTCTTAATCCTGAATTTAATTTGTTATCCTTACTTGTAAAATAGCTTTTTTGTGTTGCTATTTTTATACCAATTCTTTGGAATAACTTTTCTTATACCAAGCTCCTACATCAATATATATATATATATATATAATCTATTTTGATGAGATTGATTGGAATGGTTCAACCTTCTTGTTCCCTTTCTTGGTTTTTGCTTTTGTTCTCGGTTTTTATTTTTTTTGGAACTAAATTTTCATTCCCTTACAAAATAAGTTATATATATTACGATAGTGTCGGGCATTGCAGTTCAATTATTATTTTTTATATTTTTAATTTTTTTATATATTTTAAAAAATCTTGATTTATTTTTTTTAGTAAAAACATTTAAAAAAAAAACATTTAGCACTCTCCTGAAGAGTCGCGTATATCTTGTGACTTTATAGTATGAATTGAAGCTCATAAATATTCATAATTATTCGCAATAACTTGTCCGAGGAAGATGGGCATGACATTCCATGGTCTTATTTTTACAATTCTAAGAACATAAAATGTTTAAAGGGTGGAAAGAAACTGGGTCAGTTCAGACTTCAGACCAAATATTAAGCAAGATTGACTAAGACGAGGTACAAAGTCTTGAATCATAATCAATTTCTTTGTTCTTTACGCGAACAACATAAGAGAACAAAAAAAAACAGAACCCAAACTTGCAATTTGGTGATGAATTCTGGGTCTCTAACCTATCTTTATTTCACTGTATTAATTACTAGGTCAAAGAATAAAATCAAAGTAGACTCATGAGATCAAAATTAATTTTGGGGACCAAGTCATGTATGAACTTGACAGACGTATCCTAGGTTTATATTGGGCATCGAAAAGAGTCACCTTAAAATTAATTTGATTTGATTTGATCGATTAAATATTAATCTATACTTAATTAAACCGATTAAAATTTATATTAATTTTTTTTATTAATGTAGGTATTCGGATTAACTTGTGCGCACCTCGATTAATTCCATAAATCTTGAAGTTAACGAACATGTACGTCTCTAATGATTCTAAGAGGACTCGAACTCTTAACCATTAAGAAACAAACTCAAAATCTGACCAATTAAACTATTTTATAAAATTAATTAATTTTTAAAATATCCTATTCATAACTTGAGTATTGTGCCATCTCGATAACTATGTATGTTATGAGTGTTGTGCCGTTTCGGTAATTTTTATATGACAACCCAGCTTTCTGCTAGATTTAGTATTTTCTCTATTAATTCATTCATGTTTACCTAACAACTAACTATTTCTCTTCATCAAAAGATTTTCTCATACTCTCCCACATTACAAGACAAGAAAAATACACAAGTAGAAAAAACATGACATATACAAACACAAATTATTATATGAATAAATCTCAATCTTTCATTAACTCAAAATGATACACACAAGTACGTTGGTGTGTGTGCTATGCACAAAACTTGCATGTTATACACAAAACTAGTATTTTACACAACCAAAACTCTCCAGCCTATTTGTAAATTGGTATATAAAAAGTTACAAAGTATAAAACTATTATCTTTAAATTTTAGAAAGTAGTGCGACACTTTCTCATTAAGCAATTCACATGTCATCAAGAATCTATATATCTTCCTCGTATCTTGATCGGATGATAAATTGATATATAGCACCTGCAACACATTTAAGCATGTTTGATTTTGTGATAGCGATTGTTTTTTAAAGTGTTTTTTTATTTGAAAATGCATTAAAAAAATATATTTTATTTTTTAAATTTTATATTTGAAAACAAAAAATAATTTTAAACAAAGCAAAAAATTATTTATCTATTTAAACTATTTCTGAAACCCAAAAGAAACATCTTTAACTTGTAGTCTAATCTTTGCCAAGCAGTGAAATTTTTATTTTTTATTTTTTAAATAATATCATTTTAAATGTTTTGTTTTTATTTTTTTAAAAAAATATGATTCCAATGAAAAATAATAGTAATGTGTAAAGGTAACAGTACTGAATGAATAAGCAAAACAAATGTTAGAGAGAGTACCAAACCAAACTGTGGGATTGTCGCTGTCGAAAATAGTCTTCCCATTTAAGTAAAGTTAGCTGAAGTTGCTGGCCACATTGAGTGACAAAGTGGTTAACTCTCACCCCTCTCTCTCTCTTTCGTAATCATGATCATTTAGCCAAAAGAAAAAAAAAATTCATAAATCCAACAAAAGGTGAAAGGTGATAAAGAAAAGTTGAAAATTCATACAAGCAAGCACCAAGAACCTGATTCAAAGAAGCTCAAAAAGAAAGAAAAAGGAGGGACACAAGAGCAAAAACTAAAGAAATATATATACACTAGTGTGTTGAGTGTGTATTATATCATATGTAAAAAGATTTCAAAAGAAAACAGAAGAATCAATCAAGATGTTGTTTGTAAACGGCCTTTGTTTTTAGGTCTGCAAAACTGGGTCTTCTTTAATTACAAGGTATGTTCCCTGTGAGTTCTTCTGTTCATGTAAGCTTCTGCAATTTTGAGGCCTGTGTGAATTATGATGTTTCTGTTGTGATCTTTTTGTTGCATGGTAATTGTGTTTATTCTATGGAGATGTAAAGGGCTGTGTAGAGGTTTAAAAGGTGAAATTTTTCTCCTTTTTAGAGAGATTGGTACTGTTGGTGATCATAAGTTGATTTTTTTCTTATTAAATTCCTTCATCTGTCTTGGGATCCCCTTTTGTCTTTCAAGTGTCAGATTTTGTTTCCTTGAAGAGTTCTAATTTTCTTTAAAACTATATATATAAAAAATTTTCTCTCTTAGTTTCGAACCCCTTAAATCTCTCTCTTTCTCTTAATTCCTGGATGGTTCCAGAATTTAACTGTTTTTCTTACCTGGTTTTGGACAGACAACCTTGTACAAGGGGAGTTTATCAAGTTCTATCCAGGATTTGTTTCTCTAGTTTTTTTATTCATTAAAAAAATAATAGTTATCTTTCATGGTTGTTTTCATAAATAGTTTTTGCTTTGGCAATTTGTGTTTGTTTGTATATATAACCAACTTTGACCTCTTTAAGTTTACCCCTTGATTGACAAACTGAGTTGGAGCTAAATCCATTTATTTGATTGTGACATGAAAAGATGGAGGGTGTCTTTGTTCTTTGGCATAAATGATCTGAATCTAGCATGCAGATTCCTGGTATTTTTTTCTTATTTATACTGTATCTGGGTCTGAGTGTATGTCTGTATGTGAATTCTTCAACTGATAACTTGAGGGAATTTTGTCATCGAGCTAGTCGATTGCAGTTGTTGTAACTATTTGCTAATTATCTGTCTCAAATCTAGTTTCTTTCACCATGTTTTTCCTTGGTTAAGACCATCTAGCTAATATACCTGTTAAAAACAGAAGTCGTGAAGATTCAAATTCCATCTTCGTGTGTTTATCTGGTAGAATTTCAACTCGTATTTTCTTGCAGTGTAGTCTTTCATTGGTGTGTGGTCAGCTATGTAATAATAACCTTCATATCTGAATGATTCCACCTAAATTCTTCGTTTACTGGTTAATGTTGCTTTTCCTTGCATCCATATTTTTATTGTGCTATGATATGCGTAGATTCGTAACCTAGTACATGCATGCACAGGTAAGCACAGATTCATTTGGTCCTACAGGCAGTTAATTGTGCGATTCATTTCCTCATCTGGGTGGAGACAGTAATGCTAGGAACATGGGAAAGAAAGGGAGTTGGTTTTCAGCAATCAAGAGGGTCTTTCTACCAAACTCCAAGGACAAACTAGCTAATGTAAGTTGCTATTCCTGATGCTGTATTTGAAATCACCTTCTTTCAAAATGAGTTTTGCCTGACGTAAAATGTATTTTGTTGGGTTCTTTACAGGATTTGTTTGGTTTATCATATCATTTTTCTCAATCTTTGGAGGAAAATGAGTTCAGATTGTTATGATAATGGTTATATGTTTAACTTCAATTCAGTAATCTTCATGGCCTATTAAGTTATATCCTGAAAGACAACTGATTCGTGCTAAATTGAAGTTTTTGTTTTTGATGCTAATAAAATGCACATATCTATATGGAGTTTGGAAAGATTGAAAACCTTTGATGAAAATTGTCCAAATGTATGTTATCATCATTGTTTGAAGATGCACCATCCTGAATTGATGAAGCAGAACGTGTACCAGGCTGCTTTCATTTTTTACTCACTCATGGCCTTCTACATGTCTCCATTGTATAGGAAGAGAAAAAATTACGTAACCTGTTTCATGACATTTAATGTTTGTTGTTCATGCTTGGTATTTTAGATTTTCTTGCCCATTTCTCATTTAGTTTTTATTTGGATTGAAAATGATAGCATTCTTTGCTTCTTCATGCTCAGTATTTACTTGCAAACTGCTTGCAGGATTGAAAACCCATCCTCTTTTCTGCTAATTACCTTGCAGGAATCAGATAAGAGAAGCGCAAAAGAAAAGAAGAAGAAGGGTCGTGGAAAACTAAGACATGGAGAGACCACTTCATTCATTCCCCTGTTTAGAGAACCAAGTAGTATCGAGAAAATTTTGGATGAGGCTGAAAGAGAGCATAAATTAATTTTCAGGCCTCCCACACCTCCTGAGCAACCGACTACACCACCCTTTGTGCCTCCAAGATCTGCTTCTCCGAGGGTTGCTTCTCAAAGAGTCACCTCTCCAAGAGCTGCTTCCCCTAGAGCTGCATCTCCAAGGGTTGCTTCTCCTAGAGCAGCTTCTCCTAGGAATGCTCAACGCCATAAGGAGATATATTACAGACCAGAACCAACTCTAAGAAACCATCATGCTTCAGCAACCAAGATCCAAGCAGCCTATAGAGGCTATGTTGTAAGATTCTCTTCTCACTTGTAGCTTGCATAATACGGAAAACTTGATCAAGAAAAATAACAAGAAATCTGGCTATCATGTGTGCTGAAAAGCAAAAATATCTGTTGTTGATATTTGTTGCTCTATAGAATTCCTCATTTTAAGACTTCATTTGGGAAGTTGATCTATACAAGTAATCATATACACACATAAATGACTGCCAGAATGGGATTTTTACCCAGAATCTTGCAATTTATCTTTTGCAGCTTTTGTGCCATATCTTTTGCCATTTTTCTGGCTGATGATTGCGGGTGCCTTTGCTTTTAAATATCCCAAATTTAACATTATAGGCAATCCTATAGCATTCTTGCACGCCTCATTCATTTGGAATATTGTCAAACTGATACTATGTGGTACTTGTCATGAAGGCAAGGAGGAGCTTCAGAGCTTTGAAGGGTCTTGTGAGGCTTCAAGGAGTGATAAGAGGACAGAATGTGAAGCGGCAGACGATGAATGCAATGAAATACATGCAGCTCTTGGTTCGGGTCCAGTCTCAGATTCAGTCACGGAGGATCCAAATGTTAGAAAACCAAGCACGACGTCAAGCTCAAAACAAAAATGATAAAGAAGTGGATGGTACCTTGGGCAAATGGGGCCAGTCGGTAAGTCCATTTTTTGACTCATGGTTATGTTTCTTTCCATTCCATTAAGGAGCTATATGTCTGAGAACCTAGATCAATGTGTTAATCAGTATAAATTTGTGTGGGTTAAAAATAAGTATCTCACCTAAAACCTGCAAGTTAGGTTTGGCCTCCAATTTCAGATGCATGGTTTTGGTCTCTGCCTTACACTTGAAGCAATATGTCTTGGTGCCCTGTTTGTTGGTAACAGGTAATCAAAAGAAACTCTGCCTTTTTCTTTAGGCCATGGTACTTCCATGGAACATGTTGGGTATTATCCCTCTGATCAATGCATGGCTCCTTTAGAGGAAAGATCTCAGCACTTCTCACTCAGAGCAATGTTTAAGTACATCCTGTATTCGAATGCAAAGGAGGTTCAACAGCCCTTGGGCTACACAATGGAGGGTAGCCCTCCTCCCCACCCGCCCAGGATTTGAACCTCAAACTCCACATAGAAATCACAAATCTTAGCCACTAGGTTGTCCATTGGAAGTAATGCTAAATTATGTCTTTAACTTGTTAATGAAAGAGTGATTTTATTGTTGTTGTTGTTGTTGTCGTCGTCGTCTAAATAAAGGCAGCATTATATTTGCTTCTGTGTCTGTTCAGTAATAACTGGGGGTATTGGTATAGCCTGAGGCAGGTAATAGTGAAGACTGGGACGACAGCCTCCTTGTTAATGAAAGAGTGATTTTATTGTTGTTGTTGTCGTCGTCTAAATAAAGGCAGCGTTATATTTGCTTCTGTGTCTGTTCAGTAATAACTGGGGGTATTGGTATAGCCTGAGGCAGGTAATAGTGAAGACTGGGATGACAGCGTTCTGACGAAGGAGGAAATTGACGCAAGGTTGCAGAGAAAGGTGGAGGCAGTCGTCAAGAGAGAAAGGGCCATGGCGTATTCGTATTCCCACCAGGTATTTGCACTAAATGGCTCTCTTACCTCCAAAAACTTTGTAGCTCATTTTCTTCATTTCTTTTCTTTTTTTCTTTTGGTTACAATCATATTTCAATTTTGCTTTAACATACTGTTTAGGAAATTAATTTAACATTTACTGTTGAGTTTAGATTGCTAGATCTCATTGTAAGCACTGTAATTATGTAGTTTTGAAGATTGTTTGTTATAAAGAATATAACCCAATTGCATGAGAAACAAATCATAGAAGGGTTGCAAGATAAGCTATCAGGGATGACATTTCTCAATTCTATTAGCTTGATTTCAGCTAGGACAATATGTTCTCTGAAACTTTAAGTCAAAGAACAATGACCTGGAGACACAATTGTTCATGATATATGAACTTCAAGACCCAGAGTTATTACCCTGTGCAAGACTTGCACCTACCCATTGATCCCGTAGTGTTGGGTTATTGCCTGGATCATCTTGGGAATTAATTGAAATTATCATGACTGATGCTACCATGAAGCTACGTAGTATGCTTTGAAGAAAAGGAATACATCTTAGTATATTTGTTTTCTGTTTTCCAACAGCTGTGGAAAGCCTCACCAAAATCTGCTCAGTCATCTCTCATGGATATCCGTTCCAATGGATTTCCATGGTGGTGGAACTGGTTAGAACGTCAGCTACCTCCAACGAATCCTCCTGAAAGCCAAGCCTTGAAGAATTTTCAACTTACACCGCCAAGGCCACATTCAGAGATAAAGCCTAGCCCAAGACCCCCATCAAGTAGCCACAAGCAACAACATCTGGGGTTTGATAATATGGATACTCCCACACCAAGATCCTCAAAATCAACTGCATTTGTATCAACAAGACCAGCGCGAACTCCTCTACTTAGAACTCCACAAGCAAACAGCCCTAGCTTGTCAAGATATTCAAGAGCAAGAGCCAGTGGAGGGAATTCTCCTTTCGACTTGCCATTGAAGGATGATGATAGCCTCACGAGCTGCCCACCATTTTCAGTGCCAAACTACATGACTCCTACGGCCTCAGCCAAGGCAAAAACAAGAGCTTATAGTAATCCCAAAGAGAGGTTTCCAGGGACCCCAAACAGTGAAAAGAGGAGACTCTCGTTCCCTCTTACACAAGGCATTGGATCTTTCAAGTGGAACAAAGGCTCCTTCTTCACCAGCAAGGATTCAAGCTCTCAAAGGGGTTTAGATAAGCATCAGTCACTTCAATCCATAGGAGATTTGAGTGTGGATTCAACCGTCTCGATGCCTGCTACGGTTGGACGAAGGCCATTTAACCGATTTGTGTGATTTTTTTCCCCTCATCTTTTTAACACCTATTTTTTTCCACATCTTTCGTGTTATTTGATTGAGTGTATGGTGATATCAAGCTACAAAATACTGATGTAAAACATAATAAAGATACAAATAGGAGATGATGGTTTGAATGTAACAGGGTTTGCTTTAAAGAAAAAAAAAATACCATGACATTTTTTGGATTGCTTTAAACATTTTATCTTTTCTTGATGACAAGTAGTAGATGTCGTGTTGTTCTTCGTGAAGAGGGAAAATCATTCCTTCTAAAAGAGAAGAACCCTGAATCCCTGACTAGGAAAATACAGTGGCTGCTAGAATATGGTTTTCACTTGAACTCCCACGCCCTATTTTTTTCACTGAAAGTGTCGGCAACATCTTTCTGGCCCCATGTCCTAACACCATCATTTTTACCCTTCCCTTTTTTTGACATCTGAGCCTGATATTTAATCTCTTTTAGCTTTGCAATTTTCAAAGGGTATATTGATTAGGTATATTGATTGGTTGTGATATGTTTATATTAAAAATAATTTTTAAAAATAAAAAAAAGTGTTATTTTTATGTAATTTTTACTAACCATTACCATTCCTATTTTTTTTGTCTAGTGCTTGCTTTTTCCATTTTCATTAGCAGTCTAATATGGCTATGACTTCTTGTGTTCAATCCTAGTCTCAAATTCAGCGCCAAATGATCACAAAATAGGCTGCCTTTGCAGCTTTACTGGACTTTCGGTACCTTGCCTAGACTTTTGGCACCTATGCTGTAAAACACGACAACTAGACTTCAGTCTCCAAGCCGTCAAAAGTCATGAAATAATACACCCACAGCACCATGGCATGGCTTGCTCCCAGTGCATGCATCTGTGCCGATCACATTTTTCACACATTTTTAGAGTATTGGGGGGTGGTCTGTAGTGTATCCCGGCGGTAAGAATATGGAAACTTGTAGACGGTGGCTCCATGGACGTGGAGAACTTAACTGGACTCTCGAGCAAAGGGATGAGAAGCTCAGGATATTTATCATCTGTGGGTTAAATCCAGAGAGAACTTGGGGAGAGAGCAGAAAAGTGAAAAGGCCCCAAGCAGGAAGACGATGGAGCCAATATCTCTGCCGCCTACCCTCCCATTTTGCTCCTTGCTTGGTTTTTTCTTGGGTTAGATGTCAAGGGAATCTTCAGATCGTTCCATGAACTTGAAAACAAATCTCTAAAGATATTTAATTAGTTTTTATGGACGTTAGTTTCAAAGTATGAACTCTTAAAGTTAAGAAAGGGATAACATTTAATTTTAGATAATGAAAATGAGTTGGGCTGCGCAGAAGCTGATTTGGATATCTCGATAACATTAAAGCTGGCTTTTAATGCTACTTTTTTTATTGATGTGTTTGTGTCGTAATCTTAAAATAAATTTTTATACTCTACTTAGAAGATATCGCCTCGAAATAATAATTAAATTCTTGTTTATATTATTATTTACTTGGGATCTTTTTTATATTATGGTGGTAGCTGCATTTTATTCCAATTACAAATTCAATCAAATTTAGTTAATGAAACAATTATATAGTTTTGTATGGATTTCACTCTTTCTTGGATATTGATTAAAAACATATATAATTTTTTAAAAATTATTTTTTTAAAACCGGAACAATAAAAACTATATGAATTGCTTAATTTACATGTATAAAAAGTTATCCCGTTAAAACGACACAGAGAAGATATATACAGTCCTAAGAAGATCTCAGTGGTAAACATAAAACGACACCATCTGAATCTAAGGTTATCTTAATTACTGCCTACTTTTTGTTAGCTATTTAATGATGGATCAGAAGCAAATTCATTGCACGAGTAAATTTAGCCTACCAGTTAGATAATAGATA
>Ga0307516_10010127_pt1 | contig 10409 bp, 9 predicted proteins | sample 19_EM_MG_FD_203310 | JGI IMG/M metagenome (GOLD analysis project Ga0307516, IMG submission 203310) | Populus trichocarpa ectomycorrhiza microbial communities from riparian zone in the Pacific Northwest, United States - 19_EM | ecosystem: Host-associated > Plants > Roots > Unclassified | place...
GTGAATCAGGGTCGAAGGTACGGATCGAATCGATCTCGTCGCCGAACAAGTCCACCCGGTACGGTACCGCCGAGCCCATGGGGAACAGGTCGATCAGGCCGCCGCGCACCGCGTACTCGCCGGGCGAGACCACCTGGCTCACGTGCTGGTAGCCGGCCAGCGTGAGCTGGGCCTTGAGCGCGGCCTCGTCGAGCTTTTGCTTCTGCTTGAACGCAAAGGTGTAGGCCGCCATGAAGCTGGGCGGCGCCAGGCGGGTGAGGGCGGTGGTGGCCGGCAGCAGCACCACGTCCACGCCCTCCTGGCCGTCGCTGCGGTACAGCCGCCACAAGGTGGCCAGCCGCTCGGAGATCAGGTCCTGGTGGGGTGAGAAGGTGTCGTAGGGCAGCGTTTCCCAGTCGGGGAATACCGCCACGCGCAGCGTGGGCGCAAAGAACAGCAGCTCATCTTGCAGGCGCTGCACGTCGGCCGGCTCGGCCGCGATGATGGCCAGCTTTTGGCGGGCGGCCACTTGTCGTTCGGCCAGGCGGGCCAGCAGCAAGGCGTCGGCAGAGCCCACGGGCCGCGGGACGGTGAAACGCTTGCCGGGGGCCAGGGGGGGCAGGTGCATGCGCGATCCAGGAAGAACAACAAAGCCGGTCAAGCCGGCATGGGGCGGATTCTAGAATCCGGCCAATGACCTCACCGGCCGACCTTCGCACTGTTTCTGTCCGTTTGTTCGCGCTCGTGCCGTGTGCTGGCCTTGGCCAGCGCGCCGGGGCGGATGGGCCCAAGCAATATCAGCCCATCGCCGGGCAGGCCATGGTCGCACACACGCTGGCTGCGCTGGCGCGGGTTCCCCGCCTGTCGGCCACGCTGGTGGTGCTGGCGGCAGACGACACGCAGTTCGAATCGAAGGTGCCCGGATTCGTGGGCGAGCGGGGCTGGGTGGCCCGCTGCGGCGGGGCCACACGGGCCGCCACTGTGGCCAATGGCCTGGCTGCACTCGCGGCCCGCGGCGCGCAGCCGCACGACTGGGTGTTGGTGCACGATGCCGCGCGCTGCCTGGTGCGGCCGGCCTGGGTGGACCGGCTCATCGATGCCTGCCTGGCGGGTGACGACAGCGAGGAGGTGGGCGGCCTGCTGGCCCTGCCCGTGGCCGATACCTTGAAAGAAGAGATCCAGGGCCGCGCATCGGCCACGCTGGACCGGCGCGGCAAGTGGATGGCGCAGACGCCGCAGATGTTCCGTCTGGGCCTGCTGGCTCAGGCTTTGGCGCAGGCGGGCGATGCCGTCACTGACGAGGCCGGCGCCATCGAGGCCCTGGGCCACCAGCCGCGCCTGGTGCGCGGGGCGTTCGAAAATCTCAAGATCACCTGGCCGGAGGATTTTGAAATCGCCCAACGGCTGCTGGCCACCGTTTGAAAGACCGCATGGACATCCGCATCGGAGAAGGCTGGGACACCCATGCACTGGTCACCGGCCGGCCGCTGGTGCTGGGCGGCGTGACCCTCCCGCACACCCACGGGTTGCTGGGCCATTCGGACGCCGACGCCTTGCTGCATGCCATCACCGACGCCTTGTTCGGTGCCGCGGGCCTGGGCGACATCGGCCGGCATTTCCCCGACACCGACGCGCGCTTCAAAGGCGCGGATTCGAGCGTGCTGCTGGCCGAAGCGGCCGCGCGGGTGCGGGCCGGCGGCTGGGAGATCGGCAACGTGGACAGCACGGTCATCGCGCAGGCGCCGCGGCTGGCCCCACACATCCCGGCCATGTGCGAACGCATCGCCCAGGTGTTGGGGCTGCCGGTGCAGCGGGTCAACGTGAAGGCAAAGACGGCAGAGAAGATGGGCCCGGTGGGCCGCGGCGAAAGCATCGAGGCGCGTGCGGTGGTGCTGCTCACGCGCGGCGCTGGATCTGACTGAAGCCTTGGCGCGGGCCCGTCAAGAGCGCTGTTGTCGAACACGCACAACGTGGTGAGTAACGGCAACCGCCGGCAACCGCTGACCCCGGTTCACACAGCCGGCGCCACTGCCCTCAGGTCGCCCGCCGCAGGCGCAGGTGCGCCACGAAGCCCCCATCCGGTGCGTTGGCCAGGTCGAACTGCCCGCCCATGCGCGCGACCGCTTTCTCCACAATGGCCAACCCCAGCCCGGCACCCTGTGCATGGGTGCGGGCGGCGTCGCCGCGGTAGAACGGCGTGGTGAGCTGGGCCAGCTTTTCCGGCGGCACGCCCGGGCCATGGTCGCGCACGTTCACGATGATCCAGTGGCCGGTCTTGGCGTAGGTCACCTGCACGCGGGTCACCCCGGTGTCGGGCGAGCGGCCATAGCGCCGTGCGTTTTCAAACAGGTTGGCGAACACGCGGCTCAGCTCGACCTCGTCGGTCATCACCTTGAGGTCGGGCGCCACGCGCGGCTCGATGGTGATTTGTGGGTCGCGCACGGCGGACGCCACCTTGTCCACCAGCGGTGCCAGCGCCACGGGCACCAGCTTCACCTCGTTGGGCCGCGCATAGTCCATGAACTTGTCGATGATGGCGTCCAACTGGTCGATATCGTCGGCCATGTGGCGCCGTGCATCTTCGTCGGCCACGCTCATCTCGGCTTCCAGCCGCATGCGTGCCAGCGGCGTGCGCAGGTCGTGCGAGATGCCGGCCAGCATCACGGCCCGGTCTTCCTCGATCTTGGCCAGCTCGCGCGCCATGCGGTTGAAGCCGCGGTTGACCTCGCGGATTTCGCGTGTGGAGGTGTCTTCATCGAGCCGTGAATCGTATTCACCCTCGCGGATGCGGCTGGCAGCAAAGGACAACTGCTGCAGCGGGCGGTTGATCAGCCCGGCAATGCCGGCCGAGCCCAGCACCGTGGCGATCAGGGCAATGCCGATCCAGACGAAATAGGTGCTGCCGGCGGCCATCAGGCCCACCCGGCTCTGGTCGGTATGCAGCCAGTACTGGTCGTTCTCGATCTGGAACCCCACCCACAGGCCCGGCTTGCCGTTGACAAGGCTGGCCACGTCGGTCTTGGGGCCCAGGCGTGCGCGCAATTCCGACGCCACCCAGCGCGTGAAGCGGTCTGTCTCGTAGGGCTCGAACTTGTCGCCGGGTTCGCGTGGCCGCAGGATCACGCTTTCCTGGTCGGCCATGGTCTTGACCAGCGTGACGCGGTTGAGCTGGTCGGTGTAGCGCAAGGCGGCGCGCGAAACCTTCACCAGGTTGGCAATCTGCTGGGCTGCCTGCACCGCGCGCGGCTCGAACTCCAGCGCGCGCAGTGTCTGCACCCAGGCAAAAATGCCCCCGCCCAGCAGCAGGGACAGCAGGATGAAGGTGCGCCAGAACAGGCTGACCGCAAAAAACTGGCGCGCGACCAAGCCGCGCAGTCCGGTCAGTTCTCCGGGCGCCGTCATGCGCGGCCCGTAGGTGCCTGAACCTGAACTGCGAGACTGCTTTAACGCCGATGTTCCGGCGCTGCTGGAGCTTGATGAGCCGGGCTTGCGGGTGGCTTGTTTTGTGGTCACATTGCTGGAGTCTCACAGGGACTCGTGGGGGTGAACCGCGGGTTCCCTGACCTCCTCAGGAGGATTTCGGCCTTATGGGTTTAAGGCCTCATGCTGCGCCATCGGGTACGAAGACGTACCCGACGCCCCAAACCGTTTGAATATATCGCGGTTGCGAGGGATCGGGCTCGATCATCTTGCGCAAGCGAGAGATCTGCACGTCGAGGCTGCGATCAAACGGCTCGAACTCGCGGCCGCGCGCCAGTTGCGCGAGCTTGTCGCGCGAGAGCGGCTGCCGGGGGTGGCGCACCAGGGCCTTGAGCATGGAGAACTCGCCGGTGGTCAAGGCCACGACCTCGCCCTCCTTGGTGAGGCGGCGCAAGGCCAGGTCAAACTCGAAGGGCCCGAAGATCACGGTCTGCGGCTCGCGGGCCGGGGCGCCCGGGGCCTCCATGGCGGGCCGGCGGCGCAGCACGGCGTGGATGCGCGCCAACAGCTCGCGCGGGTTGAAGGGCTTGGGCAGGTAGTCGTCGGCCCCAACCTCGAGCCCGACGATGCGGTCCACGTCCTCGACCTTGGCCGTGAGCATGATGATGGGCGTCACGTCGTTGGCGGCCCGCAGGCGCCGGCAGATCGACAAGCCGTCCTCGCCCGGGAGCATCAGGTCGAGCACGATCAGGTCGATGGTTTCGCGGGTGAGCAGCCGGTTCAAGGCTTTGGAGTCTTCTGCCAGCAGGACTTCGAAGCCTTCCTGCGTGAGATAACGGCGGAGCAGGTCACGGATTCGAGCGTCGTCGTCAACAACGACAACGCGGTCGGTGCGCTGATTTACTTGGGTCGGCATGGGTGGGCTCCGAATTTGTAACAGCGGGGATTTTGCGCATGGGTTCCCTCGGAAATCCGGCCCCTTGACCAACTGTTACAAATATTGCGGCCTTGCATTTCACCGCCGATCAACCCTGTTCGCCGGAGCCATTCGTTCAAGGGTGAGTACGATCCGTTCCACTCAATTGCGCGTTGACGCTCCCACTCAAAATGACTCCTCAATCACGCTTGCACACCCTGCTTCTTGCCTTGAGCCTGGCCAGCCCTGTCGCCTTGGCGACTGAACTGCCGCCGCCGGAGAACGTGGTGGTCTTTGCGGCCACTGCCACGCTGGAGGTCACCAAGGACCTGCTCACGGTGAATCTGCAGGCCACCCGCGAAGGCACCGAGGCCGCGACGGTGCAGACCCAGCTCAAGCAAGTGCTGGACGCCGCCCTGGCCGAGGCGAAGAAGACCGCGCAGCCGGGGGCGCTGGACGTGCGCACCGGCCAGTTCTCCATCTCGCCGCGCTACGGCCGCGATGGCCGCGTCAACGGCTGGCAAGGCATGGCCGAGCTGGTGCTCGAAGGCCGCGACAACGCCCGCGTGGCGCAGGCGGCGGGGCGCGTGCAGGGCATGACGCTCACCAGCACCGGCTATTCGCTGTCACGCGAGCTGCAAGCCAAGCACGAGCTGGAACTCACCGGCCAGGCGATCCAGAAGTTCCGCACCCGTGCCACGGAGATCGCCAAGCAGTTCGGCTTTTCCAGCTATGCCCTGCGCGAGGTGAACGTCTCGGCCCAGGAGCCCGGCTTCCCGCAGCCGATGTACCGGGGCTCGGCCATGCTGGCCAAGGCGGCAAGCCCCGAGATGGATGCGGCCGTGCCCACCGAGCCGGGCAAGGGGCTGCTCTCGGCCACCGTGCAGGGCAGCGTGCAGCTGATCCGCTGAACTGTGGGCATCCGGCGCAACCCGCCTTGGGGCTACTGCGCCGTCCAGCCGCCGTCCATGGCCCACGCCACGCCGCGCACGTTGTCGGCGGCGCTGGAGCACAGGAAGACCGCCAGTTCGCCCAGTTGCTCGGGCGTGGTGAACTGCAGCGACGGCTGTTTTTCGGCCAGCAGGCGGCGCTTGGCTTCAGCCTCGTCCACGCCTTCGGCCTTGGCGCGCGCCTCCACCTGCTTTTGCACCAGGGGTGTCAGCACCCAGCCCGGGCAGATGGCGTTCACGGTGATGCCGGTGGTGGCCGTTTCCAGCGCTACCGCCTTGGTGAAGCCGACGACGCCATGCTTGGCGGCCACGTAGGCCGACTTTTGCGCCGAGGCCACCAGGCCATGGGTGGAGGCGATGTTGAGGATCCTGCCCCAGTTCCTGGCCCGCATGGCGGGTATGGCCAGGCGGGTGGCGTGGAAGGTGGAACTGAGGTTGATGGCGATGATGGCGTCCCAGCGTTCGACCGGGAAATCTTCCACCGGGGCCACGTGCTGGATGCCGGCGTTGTTGACCAGCACATCCACGCCGCCGAATTCCTTTTGCGCATAGGCCATCATGGCGGCGATGTCGTCCGGCTTGCTCATGTCGGCACCGTGGAAGCCGACCTTCACGCCCAGCTTGGCCACCTGGGCCTGCGGCGTGGCGGAGTCGCCAAAGCCATTGAGCACCACGTGGGCACCCTGGCGCGCCAGGCTGAGTGCCACCCCGAGCCCGATGCCGCTTGTGGAGCCGGTCACCAGGGCGGTCTTGCCTTTGAGCATGGAGGTTCTCCGTTGGTTGAGTACGATGCGGTGAATTTAACCACCCCTCGCGGGAGCCTATGACTGAACCTCGACTGGACCACGTGCAGTGCCTCGGCCCCGCAGGTTTGCACCGCATGGCGTACTGGGAATGGGGCGACCGCGACAACCCGCGCGTGGTGCTGTGCGTGCATGGCTTGTCGCGCCAGGGCCGTGACTTCGACACCCTGGCCCAGGCCTTGAGCGGGCGTTTCCGCGTGGTGTGCCCCGACGTGGTGGGCCGCGGCCAGTCTGCCTGGCTGGCCGATCCCATGGGCTACCAGACACCGCAGTACGTGGCCGACATGGTCACGCTGATCGCGCGGCTCAACACGCGCGACGTGCGCTGGGTCGGCACCTCCATGGGCGGCCTCATCGGCCTGGGCCTGGCGTCCGTGCCCGGCACGCCGGTCACGCGCCTGGTGCTCAACGACATCGGGCCGGCGCTGGAGGCGGCGGCCATCGAGCGCATTGCCAGCTACGTGGGCCGTCCGCAGCAGTACGCCACGCTGGACGAGGCGGCCGATGCCACCTGGAGCGTGTCGCAGGGTTTTGGCCCGCATTCGCGCGAGCAGTGGCTGGCCTTGACGCGGCCGCAATTCAAGCCGGCACCGGACGGGCAGGGCTTCGTGCCGCGCATGGACCCGGCCGTGGCGCTGCCCTTCAAGGCCACCACGCCCGAGATGGTCAAGGCCGGTGAAGCCATGCTTTGGCAGCGCTACGACGCCATCCGCTGCCCGGTGCTGGTGATGCGCGGCGCCGAATCCGACCTGCTCTCGCTGGCCACCGTGCAAGCGATGAGCCAGCGCGGGCCGCGCGCCACGGTGGTAGAGGTGGCCGGCGTGGGCCATGCGCCCACCCTGGTAGCGCCCGACCAGGTGGAGGCGGTGCGCGGTTTCCTCGATCCATGAAGACGACGGTGCGCGCCGCGGCGGCGCCTATCGTCCAGCTGACCCAGGCCGACGGGGAGGGTGGCAGCGCAGCGACCCCCGACACCGCCGCCCTGGCCCGCGCGCGTGCCTTTGCCGAGCCCCTGCTGGCGGGCCGCCGCTTTGACACCGGCGAAGACGCGCTCCAGCACACCGAGGGCGTGGCCGGCATCCTGCACGACCTGGGCGCTGCGCCATCGCTGAGCGTGGCGGCCTACCTGGTGTACGCGGCCGACTACCTGAGCGACCCGGAAGAAACCGTGGCGCAGGCCTTTGGCACCTCGTACGCCAGCCTGGTGAACCACACGCGCCGGCTGGTGCAGGTGCAGCGCAGCGCCCGCGACGCGCTGGCCGACCAGGCCAACGCCCAGGTGCGGGCCGAGCAGATCGAGCGTGTGCGCAAGATGCTGCTGGCCTTCTCGCGCGACCTGCGCGTGGTGCTGCTGCGCCTGGCCTCGCGCCTGCAGACCTTGCGCTACCACGCGGCCACCAAGCGGCCCTGCCCGCAGGTGCTGGCGCGCGAGTCGCTACACGTGTTTGCGCCGCTGGCCAACCGGCTGGGCATCTGGCAGATCAAGTGGGAGATCGAGGATCTGTCGTTCCGCTTCCTGCAGCCCGAGCAGTACCAGCGCGTGGCCCGGTTGCTGGACGAGAAGCGCGTGGAGCGAGAACGCGGCGTTGACGAAGCCCGCAGCCGAGTGGAGGTTGAACTGGCCCGCATCGGCCTGCAGGCACAGGTGTCGGGCCGGCCCAAGCACATCTACAGCATCTGGAAAAAGATGCAGGACAAGGGCCTGGAGTTCGGGCGCGTGTTCGACCTGCGCGCGCTGCGCGTCATCGTGCCCGACGTGCCCGCCTGCTACACCGCGCTGGGCCGCGTGCACGAGCTGTGGCGCGCGCTGCCGCAGGAGTTTGACGACTACATCGCCCGCCCCAAGGCCAACGGCTACCGCTCGCTGCACACCGTGGTGCTGGACGAGCAGGACCGGCCGGTGGAGATCCAGATCCGCACGCCCCAGATGCACGAGCATGCCGAGAGCGGCATCGCGGCGCACTGGGCCTACAAGGAGGCCGGCCCCAAGGGCTATGGCGGCGTCAGTGCCGCGGGCGACTTTGAAGAGCAGGTGGCGCAGGCCCGCCGCGCCGTGCTGCGCCAACTGCTGGCCTGGGAGCGCGACCTGGCCGGCGCCGCGGCCGCGCCGCAGGACGGCCAGGCCGGCGCGGCGGGCTTGTTCGAAGACCGCATCTACGTGCTCACGCCGCAGGCCTCGGTGATCGAGCTGCCGGCCGGCGCCACGCCGGTGGACTTTGCCTACACCGTGCACACCGACCTGGGCCACCGCTGCCGCGGCGCGCGCGTGGACGGCACGATGGTGCCGTTGAGCACTCCGCTGCGCAATGGCCAGACCGTGGAGATCCTGGCCGCCAAGGAGGGGGGCCCGTCGCTGGACTGGATCAACCCGCAGCTCGGTTTTCTGCAAAGCCAGCGGGCCCGCAGCAAGGTGCGCGCCTGGTTCAACGCCCGCGCCCAGCAGGAGACCATCGCACGCGGGCGGGAGTCGGTGGAGAAGCTGCTGCAGCGCGAAGGCCGCACGGCCATGAAGCTGGACGTGCTGGCCACGCAACTGGGTTTTCGCAACGCCGAGGCCTTGTTCGAGGTGGTGGGCAAGGACGAATACTCGCTGCGCAACATCGAAACCCTGCTGCGCCCGGTCGAGCCGCCGGCGGGCGAGCCGACCGTGCCGCTGCGCGCTCCGCGTGCGCAAGGCCCCGGCCGGGCCGGCGTGCTGGTGGTGGGAGTGGAATCGCTGCTCACGCAACTGGCACGCTGCTGCCGCCCGGCCCCGCCGGACGCCATTGGCGGCTACGTGACGCGCGGGCAGGGCGTGGCGATCCACCGCAACGACTGCTCCAACTTCCGCCAGATGGCCGCGCGCAACCCCGAGCGCGTGATCCCCGTCACCTGGGGCGAGGCCGCGGCCGGGCCGGCACCGGTGTATCCGGTGGACGTGAGCATCGCCGCCAACGACCGCCCAGGCCTGCTGCGCGACATCTCCGAAGTGTTTGCCAAGGACAAGATGAACGTGACCGGCGTGAACACCCAGACCCTGCGCGGCACCGCCAGCATGACCTTCACGCTGGAGGTCAGCGACGCGGCGCGGCTGGCGCCGGTGCTGGAGTCGGTGACCCGCGTGGCGGGGGTGAGGTGGGCGCGGCGGCGGTAGAAAAACCGGCCGATGAAGTGGCGAGTTGGGTGGCCTGGACTTGCCGCTATACAATGCCGCCCTTTCGCAGACCCAGGCGCGTAGCTCAGCTGGTTAGAGCACCACCTTGACATGGTGGGGGTCGTTGGTTCGAGTCCAATCGCGCCTACCAATATCGAAGGCCCCGGTTCTCATGGAGAGCCGGGGCCTTTTCGTTGATGGGGTTTGACTGCGCGGGAGAATGTCGGAGGAGCATGCCTTGTCGGCAGTTGATGCCGGCCATGCGGATTGGCCGACGGAACATCCAGCCATGATGCTTGCGATTGTGGTGATTCCCCGCGTCGTTGTTGCCCTTGTATGGGCATGGCGCCGTCTTCGCATGCTGCTCGGACGCGCGGATCGCGACGCCTCATGAAGAAGCCGTCGAACGGATCCTGGCGGTGTGCTTGGCCTCCATCGTCACCCGCTGGTTTCGTTGTCGTTCCACTCGCCTGCGGCAACCCCCTCCTTGAGAATCGGGCAGCGCAGCAGGAGCAGTTGCGTGCGGAGCGAGGTGACATGGCACAGCAGTTGATGGTATGGATCTTCAGCGGTCACCCGGGACGGCTACCAGGTGGGGTGTTCTCCGCAATCGCTCATGCGGAGCCTTGGATCACGCGCCACAAACTCACAGGTGTCCTCACGGCCTATCCCTTGGACGTCGGTTGCCTGGATTGGGCCGTAGAGAACGGGTGCACCGGCATGTCCCCGGACAAGCTGGCGCAGAAGTCGAATGATCCGAGCTTTGTCGGAGGCTTCTCAACGGCAGCCCAAGAGCACTTCCACTACGAGGACGGAGCCCTCGTCGGCTGACTGTTGCCACCACCTACTTGGACGGTCAGCCGGTGCGACTGAGCGACCCAACGCTGTGCCCCGGTGAGGTCGAGCGAACGAAAGTGACGCCTGACCGTGATGGAAGGCCTCAGCGTTTCGACTGACCCAGCATGGCCGCGCGCAGGATTTCGTTCAAGCGGCTTTGGTAACGAGGCCCCTGGCTCTTGAGCCAGGCCAGCACGTCGGCATCGATGCGTACCGTGAGCTGCTGCTTGACCGGGCGATAGAACGTAAGCGTCTAGCCGCGGCATCTTGAACGGCCTTGAGGGGACGAGCACCATGGTGTCCACCTATTTCGCAGGTGGACACCTATGCACACCAAGCCCGCATCCCGCCGCCGCCACAGCGCTGAGGTG
>Ga0307516_10010128_pt1 | contig 10408 bp, 12 predicted proteins | sample 19_EM_MG_FD_203310 | JGI IMG/M metagenome (GOLD analysis project Ga0307516, IMG submission 203310) | Populus trichocarpa ectomycorrhiza microbial communities from riparian zone in the Pacific Northwest, United States - 19_EM | ecosystem: Host-associated > Plants > Roots > Unclassified | place...
CGCTACTGCGACACCCGCTGCCGAGTCGCCGCACACCGCCACCGCCAACTCGCCGACACCTACAACCAACCATGGCAACGACGAGCCCTCGCCGAGGGCCAGCGACCACCAACCTCCTAAAGCAACACACAACATAACAAAGTACTACAATAAGCCTGCCGATCTGAGGGGGTGGCTTGACAGGTTATAGACGACTTAGGGCTTGAGTTGGTGTGAGAGTGATTTCGGCGCCAACGGGTCCAATTGATCCACCTCCATATATTTCGGCGTCCGGACCAGAGCAAGGAATCCCTGATGGGCATATCCTCATGCCGCTGTCATTGCTCGTTGCGCGTCTGCGTGGCTGTCTGTGTCTGTTCCGATCCGTTGGGGCAGACTTGGGCAGACCCCGGAGCAGGGTAGACCGAGGTTCGGCTTTCCCGCAGAGCCAGCTTGGCCAGGACCGCGTCCAGCGACAGGGCTACGGCGCTGGGCAGCAGCAGGTCCGCGGCCATAAATCGAGCGTGGCCCGCGTACGGGTTCGGTACCGCTACACAACGCAGCCCGGCCGCATGAGCCGCCGCTACGCCGTGTGCGGTGTCCTCGAACGCGATCGCTTCCTCTGCCGGGAGCCCGAGCCGGTCCAGTGCCAACAGATAGACCGCTGGGTCCGGCTTGTGCGCGGCCACTTCGTCGCCAGTCGCCGTCACCTCGAAGCATGCCCGCAGCCCGACCTGATCCAGCATCGTGCCTACATGGGTAAACGCTGAACTGCTCGCCACCGCCAAGCGCAACCCCAGCGCTGCGGCGCGGTCGAGCCAGTCGGCGATGCCGGGAGCCAGCCCCAGCGCCGCATTCAGTTGCGCTCGGTAGGCCGTCCGCAGCATATGGCTGGACTCGCGGTCGTACGCCGGGCCGACAACACCGGCAAGCGCGGCGTACCGCGAGTCGTTCGCGTCGCCGCCATGGTCGGCGAAGAACCCCGTCGGCTCCAACTCCAAGCCGTGCCGCCGCCATTCCCAACGCCAGCTCTCCAACAGCGTGGTTTCCGTGTCCATCAGCAGGCCATCGAAGTCGAAGATCAGCGCCTTGATTGTCACATCGACCAGTATCGCCTCCTGATCTTTACGCCGAACTCCTGGCTCGTGCGCCAGGCGGGCCGATCCGCGCGATCACGCCGGTTCCGATGGCCCACCCCGAACGCTCGGAATGCTGGCCGGAGACCTCAGCGCGGGGCGCCTGATCCCGGCGCGGCTGCGGCCACGGTTCGTGACGCCGCTGCGTCTGCTGCTGGCGGTGCCGTACCTGTGCTTCATCCTGCCGCTGGGTGTGCCCATCGCAGTGATCATGGTGGTGATCGCGTCGACGGGCTTCGGGGCCGGCCTGCTGCTGCAGGAACGCCTGATCGCGCTGACGGACGATGCGATCCGGGGCCAGGCGCTGGGCCTGCACTCGTCGGGAATGATGACGATGCAAGCCGTCGGCGCCACGCTTGCCGGCTTGGTGGCGCAACACCTGCCGCCTGGTACGGCGATCGCAGTGATGGGCGCGGCGTCGCTGCTGGTGACAGTCGCGTTGACCCGGCCGCTGCGCCTGTCGGATCCCGCGCCGCCGGATGCGCCGGAGACCAACCAGCTGCAGGTCAGTGCCTGACCCGCGGGTGCTCCTCGATCGCGTCGCACAGGACTGCCCAGAGTGGTTCGGGTCTGTCGTGTCCCATGTCCGGCACCATCAGCAGCCTTGAGTTGGGGACGAGTTCGGCGGTGCGTTGGCCGCCGTCGGGCTGGACGAGGGTGTCGTCTGTGCCGTGAATGACCAGGGTGGGGACCCGGAGGGACCGGAGCCCATCGGCCCGCGATCCACTCAGGATCATCGCCGCGAGTTGGCGGGGATGCCCGCCGGGCGGTACGCGCGGTCGTAGCTTCTCGCGGCCATCTCGAGAAGCGAGTACGGCGCCAGCCGCCGAGCCGTCTCGATGTCTCCCGCGGTGACCGCCGCGAGGAAACTATCCATGTTTATCGGGTGGTCGTCGAACCTGGTCGACAGTCCGGAGTCACGGTTGTCGTAACGCACGACGTATCGGGCTTTCCCGGCGAGCATTCGGCAGAACTCGTCGTGCCAGGCGATCATCTGGGCGCCGAAACCGGTCGTGAGCAGCACGGCAGGATCTGTGGATCTGCCGAACGTCTCGTAGGCCAGGGAGATGCCAGGGGAAACGACCGCCGTGGGCATGGCCGCAGTCTGCCCGGGAATGCGCGCCGGGGGCACCCGGATTATCGGGACCGGGTTGCCTCGGCTGAACGGTCCGGGCCGCCGGGGTGTATTCCGAAATGCCATCGCAACAACCCGTGAGAGAGGAGCACATCGATGAACCTACGCTGGAGCCGCCACGCCGGCGCGGGGCTCGCCGCGGCAGCCGGCGCCACGGCGCTGGTCATGCTGGTCGCCTCACCGGCGACGGCCAGCCCGTTGTTCTGTGGTGCGGGACGCGGCCTGACCGCGGCGACCGCCATCATGGGCGCGTTCGACGACGCGCAGAACTCGGCGCAGTCCTCGGGCTTCTACGGCGCCTGCACCATGTCCGGGGAGCCGCAGATCTTCGAGGTATTTGACGACCCCTACTTCGGGCACATCTTCCGCGCCCAGGTCCTCGTCTCCTGCGAGCCGTAGGGCACCGTCCCTGAGCGGCGCCGCTATCGCCTTAGCGGCGCCGCAATCAGCGTCAGGTCCGCCTGGTCGGCGGTTACTGGTGAACCTTGTCGTCGCCCGGGCCGCCGACGATGGTGTCCGTGCCCGCCCCGCCCTTGATGGTGTCGGCGCCCGCGCCGCCCTTGAGGGTGTCCTTGCCGCTGCCGCCGTTCAGAGTGTCGTTACCGGCGCCGCCGTCGGCGACCATCGGGACCGAGGTCTTGTTGGTGACGGTGTCGTTCTTGTCGCCCAGGTTCACGACTATCTTCGTGGTCTTTTTCGACGTCGTGCATTTGACCTTGGTCTTGTCGCCGCTGACCGCCTTGCAGCCGGCGCCGGCCTTGATGGAGACCTTGTCGTCGAGCGTGACCGTGCGGCCCGAGATGGTGATGACCAGCGCGTTGGCCTGGCCGGCGGCCGCGGTGAATTCGACGGTGGAGGCTCCGACCACCTTCGCCGACGCGGCCGAGGCCGCCTGGGCCGGCGACGAGAACAGCGCGGTGCAGGCGATGACGGCGGCGGCGCCACCGGCACCCGCGAGCAGCTTACGGTAAGGCACGGACATCTCAGATTCCCCATCTCAGGCGCAGCATTGAATAGCCGACACGAACGATTCGCATTGACTGCCGAGGATTGGTGGCCCATTTCCTCGGCGCCTCAGAGATTTCCGTACGATCTTGTCGGTCATCAATGGATCGCCTGTGGATCCGCTGTGCCGCGGGCTCGGGGTGCGCGTCAGGCCGGTCCGCCGCCAAAGCCGATCTCGTTGCCGTCCGGGTCGCGGAAGGTGGCCTTGCGGACGCCGTTGTCGTAGGTCTCCCGCTCGGTCGGCACCAAACCCCGCCCGGCGATGGCGGAGAGGCGAGCGTCGAGGTCACCGACGAAGACGGTGTGCGTGGCATGCCCGGCGTGCTCGGGCCGCACCACGATGAACATGTACCGGTGTTCGGCGATCTCCCACACCGCCTCGGTGTCGTTGGGCAGGAACGAGGGCGGGGCGCCGAGAAGTCGCTCGTACCAGGCCGCCGCGGCGGTGTAGTCGCTGACGGAAACGCCCTCGAACAGATCTACGGTCATCGGGTCATGGTAGAAGCCCGGACGTTTCGTCGGGCATTGTGTCCAATTCCCACGCCAGGCCGTCCGTGCGGTCCCCAGTGGAAAGGAAGTGCTCCACGGCGGCCCACGCCAACGACGGCGTGGCCACGTACCGTTTGAAGAATCGGACTGGTTCCCCGCAGATGGAGACCGCCACCGTGCCCGTCGCGGTTTGGTCTCCGACCAGCGAATGCGTGCGTTCGCGGCTGAAGCTGTGGCTCACCAGAAAGCCCATACCCGAGCGGCCCACCAGGGTCATCGACGCGTGCGGTTCGCCGTCCAGCTCGAAATCCAAGCCGCAGTCCCCGGCGCCGTCCTCCCAGAACTCCGGGTCGCATTCATCGAGGCGCCGGCGCAGCCACTCCGGCTCGGGATCGATGAATAGCTCCCCCATGGAATTTGTCAATGCCACTCGAACCACCATGCCTCCTGTATGGATCTCCGGCGACGCCCCGAGCCCGGTGCACTACCCTGCCGCAGGTGATAATTCCAGATACGCTCGTCGTTCCGTACGACCTGGCTTGGCAACCGCAGGGTGTGGCTCTCGTCGATAGGCTGGCCTCCGCCCTGTCGCCGCTGGCGCTTCGGGTGGATCACATCGGCAGCACCTCGATCCCGGGCATGGCAGCCAAACCGGTGTTCGACCTCCAGGTCAGCGTCGCCGCCCTCGATCAGGCCGCCTCGTGGCGACCGTCGCGGAGGAGTGGGCGGTTGCCACCGGCTGGTCCCCGGGCCGGCCCTGATCAGATCCCCGAGGCTCGCTCAAGGACGTCGAGCGTCGTGTCGCGGAGCAGGCCCACCTTGTATTCGGTCTCGGCCAGCGGGGCACAGCGCGCGGTGGCGTGCGCGGATGCGGCGCGGAAGGTCTCCGGGGTGGCCGGTTGCCCCACGAGCGCGGCCTCGACCTCGGTCAGGCGTACCGGAGTGCGGGCGACGCCGCCCGCGACCACCACCGCGAGGGTGATCGTCGTTCCCGACAGGACGAGGCGGGCGACCGCCTCGACCAGCGGCCATTCGGCGCCGGACCGGCCGGCGACACGCTGGTACGCGGCCCGTTCGCCGGCCGCGGGCGCCGGCAGGTCGACGGCGAGCAGCACCTCGCGGTCGGTGAGGGTGTGGTCCCGGGTGGGGTCGGAGCCGTCGCCGTACAGGTCGCGGAGGGCAACCGTGCCGCGGGTGTTCACCTCGACGGTCGCGTCGTAGGCGAGCAGGACCGTCGCGAGCGATGACGGGTGGGGTGCGACGCAGGGACCCTGGTCGATCACCGCGGAGTAGAGGTTCACCCCGGCTCGGGCCGGGCAGGTGTCGCCGCCGGATTGGTGGCAGGCGAAGTGCGGGTTGCGGTAGTACCAGCAGCGGTTGCGTTGCAGCAGGTTGCCGCCGACCGTGGCGGTCGCGCGGATCTGCGGGGTGGCCAGTTCGGCCGCCGCGAGGGGCAGGGCCGGATAGGCCGCGCGCAGCTTGTCATCGCCGACGATCCCGGCGATGGTGGTCATCGCGCCGAGCCGGGCGGCACCGTCGTTGCCCCAGGTCACGCCGTGCAACCCGGGCACGCCCTGCAGGCCGACGAACGGCACCCGGGCCCGGCCGGAGTCGCGCCGGGCGAGCAGATCGGTGCCGCCGGCCCGTATTTCGCCGCCGTGCGTGGTGAGCGCCTCGACGACCTCGTCGACGGTGGACGGGCGGGTCATCGGTTGATTCCTTCGCGGAGCCGGTCGGGCCGGATCGGCAGGTCGTGCGGACGCCACCCGGTCGCGGCGTACACCGCGTTGCCGATCGACGCCGCCATGCCGACGGTGGACATTTCGCCGAGCCCGACGCCGTGGCCAGTCACGTGCTCCCAGCCCTCCTGGTGGAAGTGGAGGTTGATTTCCGGTGTGTCGCCGATGCCCGGAATGCGGTAGTCCTCGAGGTTGTCGGTGAGCACGACGCCCGTTGCCGGGTCGATGTGGCGTTGCTCGAAGAGCGCGTAGCCGATGCCCTGGATGATGCCGCCCTCGCACTGACTCCGGGCGAGCCGCTCGGCGTAGATGTGCCCGGCGGCGATGCCGCACCACACCCGGGTGACCCGAACCGTGGCCAGCCGGGAGTCGACCTCCACCTCGGTGAGGTGTACGGCGCCGGCGAAGCCCCGGCCGATCGAGAGGGTGCCGATCGGGAACGGGGTTACGTACCCTCGGCGGTCGCGGCGGCGCCGGCCGACCACCCGCAGGCCCTCGGCATTGCTCAGGGATTCCAGGACGGGGCCGGCGGGGAGCGCGGCGCGCAGGCGGCGGGCCGCGTCGATGGCCGCCGGGCCGATCGACGGGGTCGCGCTGCTCGCCACCGACGCCGGGCCGTAGACCGTGCCGGTGCGGCCGAGCTCCACCCGGACCCGCCCCGAGGGCAGGTCGAGCTCGGTGCGGACGATGTCGGCGATCACGCTGCGGCTGCCGGTGCCGATGTCCTGGGTCGTCGTCCGGGCCACGACCACGCCCTGCTCGACGACGAGCTCGATCTCGGTCCCGGGATCGAGAAGGTAGAGCCAGTTGGTCGCCGCGACGCCGACGCCCCGGCGGAACCTGCCGTCCGGCGAACCCGTCGGCTGCCGGTCGGTCCACGCCGGGAGCGCCGCGGCCCATTCGTACAGTGCCCGCCGCTTGGGGTTGCCGTCCCAGCGTTGGCGCAGGGCGATCGGGTCCTCGCCGCAGCGGTGGGCGATCTCGTCCACCGCTTGTTCGAGGGCCCAGGCCATCGGCGGCCCGCCCGGCCCGCGGAAGGGCGCGCCCGGCGGCTGGTGGGTGAGCACGTCGTAGTCCCGCAGCTGCCGGGGGGCGGTGCCGTAGATGTAGCGGCCCAGCGCTGCCGCGTTGGATCCGATCGAGGTCCCGCCGTCGCTCCACGCGTCCATGCTCAGGGCGGCGAGGTTGGCGTCGCCGTCGGCCAGCAGGGAGAGCTCGATGCGGGTCGCCGGCCGGCTGCCGCCGTCGGTCAGCTCCTCCGCCCTGTCCAGCACGACCCGGACCGGGGCCGCGTTGAGCCGGGCCAACTCGACCGCCGCGACGAGGTCGCTGGTGATGTGGACCTTCGAGCCGAAGCCGCCGCCGACGTGGTCGGCGACGATGTGGATCTGAGCGGGCTTCAGGCTCCACCGCTTCGCCGCCTCCGTCGCGACCATGCTGACCGCCTGAGTGGACAGGTGCAGGTGCAGCTCGCCCTTTTCGTCCCAGCGGGCGACGCAGGCGTGCGGCTCCATCGCGGTGTGAACCTGGGCGGCGGTCGTGAACGTCGCCGACACGAGGCGCTGGTCGCCGCTCTCGCGCGCCGCGTCGATCCGCCGCATCGCCGTGCCCGCGCGCCAGCTCGCCGCGGACGGCCCGCGCACATTGCCCTGCCATTTGGCCGGGCTCAACGGCGCCTCGTTCGACTTGGGCGCGCCGCGCCGCCCGGCGCGGTCCTCGTAGACCAAGGGCGCGTCGGGCTTCTCCGCCTCGACGGTGGTCAGCACGGCGGGAAGCGGCGTGTACTCCACCTCGGCCGCGGCGGCGGCAGCCGCTGCCTCGGCGCGGGTCGGTGCGGCGACCGCCGCGATCGGCTGTCCCACATATCGCACGAGGCGGTCGGCCGGCAACAGGTCGGCGACCGCGACGCCGTCGACGTGCACCGCACCCACCCGGGCGTGCGGCCGGGTTGAGCGGATGATCACGCCTTCGAGCTGGCCTTCCAGCCGTACGTCGGTGGTGTAGCGGGCCCGGCCGGTGATCTTCTCCCAGGCCTCCACCCGCGCCGGCACCGGATCGTCGCCATCGTGGAGGCCCGCGCAGGCGGCCGCGATCGCCGCCTGGATCGACTCGTACGCGCCGCAGCGGCACAGGTGCCCGGCCATGGCCTCGGCGATCTGGGACCGGGTCGGCGCGACGTCACCGTGCGCGGCGCGCCACCGATCGGTGAAGGTCGCCGCCTCCACCACGAGCCCCGGCGTGCAGTAGCCACATTGCAGCGCGTCATGGGCGGCGAAGGCACGCTGGACGGGATGCGTGCCGGTCAGGCCCTCCACCGTGGTCACGTCGCGGCCCTCAAGCGCGTCGGCAGACGTCAGGCAACTGACCACGGGCGTGCCGCCGACCAGGATCGTGCAGGCGCCGCAGACTCCCGTGCCGCAGGCCATTTTTGTCCCGGTTAGGCCGAGATCGTCGCGAAGTAGATCTCCTGCGGTGGTGTCGGGGCCTGCATCCACTTTGGCGGCTTTGCCGTTGACGGTGATCTCCATCGCATACCCCTCAAAAACGGCCGTCGACCCGGCAAGCGATGGACACAATGGAACATCGAGAGGCTATGGTAGCGGCAATTCCGAGCGCCGCGATACACCCGGCGCGGCCCAATGGGGAGGTGCGGTGCCGGACGGACATCAGGCCGCGCAGGTCACGGCCGGCGGCTACGTGGGTTCCCGGATCGACGCGTCCCGGCCCCACATCGCCCGCGTCTACGACTACCTGCTCGGCGGCAAAGACAACTTCGACGCCGACCGCGAGCTCGGCGACAAGATCAAGATAGCCCTGCCCGGGGTACGCCTCGGCGTGGAGCAGCAGCGTGCGGTGCTGCGCAGGGCCGTGCGCCATCTCGTGGCCGAGGCCGGCATCCGGCAGATCATCGACATCGGATCGGGTTTGCCGACCGCGGGCAACGTGCACGAGGTAGCCCTTGAGGTCGCCCCCGGCACGAGGGTCGTCTACGTCGACAACGACCCCATCGTGCTGGCCCACGCCCGCGCGTTGATGGCCAACAACAAGACGACGATCGCCATCGGCGGCGACGCCCGCCACCCGGCCGAGATCCTCGGCAATCCCGAGCTGAACGAGCTCATCGACCTGGAGCAGCCGGTCGGCCTGCTGCTCTGCGGCATCCTGCACCACATTCTGGACGACGAGGACCCCGCGGGCATCACGGCGGCCTACCGCGCGGCGCTGCCGTCGGGCAGCTACGTCTTCATCCACCACCTGGTCGCGAACGGCGACCCCAGCGTGGCGGCGGCCCAGGCCGAGCTGCAACAGGGCACCGGGCGCGGGCAATTCCGGCCGAAAGAGCAGATCGAGCAGTTCTTCGAGGGCCTCGAACTCGTCGAACCGGGGCTGGTCTCCGTCGCGGAATGGCGTCCCGACCCCGACACCCCGCGGGTGGAGGCCAATCCCATACTGCGCCTGGCCGTAGCCGGCCTCGGCCGCAAACTCTAAGCGCGGTTCAGCCGGCGCTGATAACGGTGCCGTCTGCGGTCGTCGCCGACGTGCTCCGCGGCGGCCACGGCCGCGGTCAGAGCCGCCGGGGCCAGGCCGACCACGATCCCGGCGCAGCGGTCGGCGAGCTGGAAGACCTGGTGGGCACGGTTGCCTCGCGGCATGAGCGGCACCAGCAGGAACAGTTCCTCGACGTAGAACCGGGCCAGGTTGACCCGCCGCCACCGGCGGAGCGCCTTCGGCAGCGGACCGCCGTGCCGCAGGCCCTCCCAGGCCGCAAGCGGGCGGCCGGCCTGCCGTTCCAGCCGGGCCTGCGCGACCTGCGCCGACGCCCGATCCCACGGGTCGCCACGGCCGGCGCTCAGCTGCCGATGGATCGCCGCGGCCTCGGCGAACTCCCCGAACACCGTCTCCAGATACCACTTGCGGGTGGACAGCAGCTCGGGATCGGCGGCCGTCCACTGCTCCAGCAACTCCCGGGCGAGCCCACGCTCGCCGACCAGCAGGGCCCGGTCGATCCAGGTCCCGGCGGACTCCATCCGAGGATCGGCGGGGAACAGCTCACGCTTGAATTCACGCCAAGACTCGACCTCGGCGTCGGTGACGACAGGACCACCGGCGTCATCGGTAAGCAGGGCAAGAGGACCGGCGACGTCCGCACGGTCGCCGGAACGCACCAGTTCGACCGTTGCCCGCACCCCGCCGGTCACCAGATGCTCGACGTCGAGGCCGCAGGCAGTATCGAAGTTCGCCTGCTTCAGCTCCCACAGCCGCCAGACGTCCTCCGGCCGCCGGTACTCGCAGACCAAGAAGGCGGCAAGCGCGGCCTCTTCGCTCAATCCCCGCCGGGAATCCGACCGGCAAACGGCAGACTCCCGCTCCAGCAGAAAACGCAGCAACGGCAGATCGGCCGGCCTTCGATCGTATTGCAACGCCCACAGCGCCTGGGCACGTCGAGGCTGGTCCAGATCGGCCCAGGACGTCGGATCGACACGCAGCCGCCGCAGCTCCACGCGACCAGTACGCAGCAACCGCTCCACCAGTCCACCCCGAATCTCAGCCCGCTGAACCGTCACGCCGCCTCCGAACCTATTCGACTCGGCGCCCCCGGATATCCCGGGGGGCCTTGCGCTGTGCGAGGCTTCCGGCGTGCGATTCGACCAGGTCTGGTTCCGGTACGCGCGCCGCGCGGACTGGGCTCTGCGCACGGTGAGCGCCGTCATCGAGCCCGGCGAGACGGTGGTTGTGCTGGGCCGCAACGGTGCCGGCAAGTCCACCCTGCTTCAGCTGGCCGCCGGTGTGCTGCGCCCGACTCGCGGCGCGGTTCGCGATCGGCCCCGCGTCGTCGGCTGGGTGCCCGAACGCTTCCCGCCCGATCAGCCGTTCACCGCGGCGCAGTATCTGACCCGGATGGCCGCGTTGCGGGGCCTGCGCGA
>Ga0307516_10010130_pt1 | contig 10405 bp, 11 predicted proteins | sample 19_EM_MG_FD_203310 | JGI IMG/M metagenome (GOLD analysis project Ga0307516, IMG submission 203310) | Populus trichocarpa ectomycorrhiza microbial communities from riparian zone in the Pacific Northwest, United States - 19_EM | ecosystem: Host-associated > Plants > Roots > Unclassified | place...
TCAGTTGCCCCCACCCCTTCGTCCGTCGCCCTCCATAGATCCACCCCAAGCAATGTTGACCGGGCTGATCACACAAACACCTACTCAAACGTCTCTTATCCGAATCCTTCGGATGATGCGCCAGATGTTTCCACCACTCTGTGCGGTTGGGTAGATGAACATGGCAGCGTATGCGGAGAGCCGATCACCTACGACTGTGTAACACATTTGGCCACTGCACATGGTATCAGCAAAATGTCACCACGTACACGCGTCAATTGTCGTTGGTGCTCTCCACCTAGACGTATGACACTGGAAAACATGCTCAGGCATGTTAGAGAGGTTCATCTTCGATGTAAACGGAGCCGCATTAGTGAAAACAAGACATAGCCTTGCTTCGCTGCGGCGATGTAGGAAATGATACTGTACCCGACAGCAGCGCCGTGTCCACTGTACCACGCTGTCGCACTGCGTCCACGATCTGTGTCACTGTTGTACTGTAGCCAAATTGTGTAGTTCTGTATTGCAATTGTTGTAAATACACTGTAATCTATGAATGCTAGTGGTCACATCATCAATGCCGTGACCCGTCCGTTGCTGGTGGCATCGACATTGTCCCTATTCTTCGTTGCCGTTGTTGTTGTCGTCCGCCGTGGCACTGGCCACGCACGTCACCTCGCCTTCGTCGTCGTCTTCGTCATCGCACCGCCGTGGCACTGACCCAGGTGCTAGTGCTGGCGCCACCACCATCGTCGTTGACGCCGGTGGTGGTGCGTGCTGGCGCTGGGGTTGTTGTTGTCGTCGTCGCCAGTGGTCACACCGCGGCATGCGTGACAGTGAGTGCTGGTGCTGGGGTCGACGACGACGACAGTGGTCGCGTCGCGACTCGCAGCGTGCGTGCGTGCGTGCAGTCGTGGTACTGTGAGTTGGTTACCTGGTGGGTGGTTTCAATTATTAGGACATGTGAGTACTTACAACAAAACGAAAATAAAATTGATGGATACGTACCACCGTCGTGTCGTTCTGGTGAGTGTGGTCGCATCTTCAAGTGTTCGTCTGTTTGGGCGTGCGGTTACACCTATCAAGTTGCGGGTGCGGGTGAGTGTGTAGTAATAATAATTAGTTAACGAAAAGAGAAAAAAAAATACATACAGGTAGGGGGGGGGCGGTCGAAGCGGAAAGAGTGGTGGCGGCTGGCGTAACTGCCATTCGTGATGGTGGTTGGGGCTCCACCACCAAGCCTAGCAGACAATGCAGTCATGTTCATAGTTATTGTCGTCGAGGTGATCGTGGTTGTTACCGTTGTCGTTGGTGGGGCCCGGGGCTGGGCATTGGGTGCGGGTACGGGTACGGGTACGTCGGGTGCGCACAGGTCATGGTTGTGGTCGTCATTTTTGCAGTCGTCGTCATGGTGGTGGGTGGCCATGTCGTCATTGTTGTCAGGGTATGGAGCGTCCATCGCTTCACATCGGTGGGCTGCCATGCGAATCCGTCTTCGACTGATTCGAACCGAACGTTGACGGGATCGGTCGTGACCTGCGGTGCGGGGATGATGGTCATGTTAACGGGCATGGCGGTGGTGCGTTAGTGATGGTGACCGGTGTAGGTACTTACAGGTGCTCTGTTGTCATCCGTAGCGGTGGTGAGCCCATCATCCGTGCTCTCATATGTACTTGCGGGTTTACTTATGCGGCAGAGCATGTAGTATGCTACGGAGCTTACCCGCAGATAATTACCATCGGATCATTTCGATCGTCACATACTGTACTTACTGAAGTTGGAGAGCAGTAGTCAGGTGTTATAGCAAGACCGTGCTGCTACAACCTGGAAATGGGGTGGACAGGTGTGGAAGCATAAGAGTCTAAAGACTCAAACCTAATCAGCAGGTGACTCAAGAGAAACAAAATAACGGCCCTAAGTGGTCAAGTCTGATCATACGACATGCACTGCCGCGCACTGCCGCTAAAGAATGATGAAGCCAAAAGCGTAGGCGACAGCATTTGGAAGGTGAGGGTGCAAACAGTATATCATAATAGGGGGCCTGAGGACGAGGCAAAAAGGGACAAATAGATACAAATGAAAGCGAGGGATATCCTTAATATAAGGTAGTGGACATGACAACTCGACCCTAATCACATGATGCGTCACAGTGTGACGCTGTGCTGTTAAGCACTTACAACTTGCGGGAACGTGCGCGATACGATACGATACGAGTGGTACAACTGAGGGTGCGAGAAATATAGTTGGGCAAGCTTAGACACGCAGGAAGTGGGACGAGAAGACTCGGGCTTCAGATTGGAATCTCAATTTGCTCTACTCTGAAGTTCATAGTCTCAGGACAATCATATTTGTGGCTGTGCCCACGATGGCATCTGTGCACGATGGTATCCGCCATCCGCCATCCGCCATCCGCGTTCAGCATCGACTTGCCATTGGATCCGAGTCAGCCTCAACACTTACACCCAGCGTTCGACAAGAATCTGAGCCATTCCCTTAAACCATCCAGCGTGCTCGTGGCCCTTAGGAAAGTAAAGTGGCTGGGGGGACATTGTTTGGCAGTCAGTCATCCAAATTTAGACTAATCATGTTAGCCAAAGTAATTTCATATGTAGATGTTCAGGTTGCAAAATTAATTACAGTGACACCTTGGCAGTATAGGTCTACTACACCATATTGTCCTGTCCATTGTGGGATAACCTACAAAACAGCGCAACAGATTTTCGAAATACCTCCCCTATGAATTGTTATTAATTTGAGTGTGTGTTTGTCATGCTGTATCATGTGATTATGGTTGAGTTGTCATGTCCACTACCTTACGAGTAATCGATGGGCTACAGTTCAGATACAAACAGATGTAAATACCTCGTCAGCCAGAAGGACTCCAGCTCCATCCCAAACTCTGGATACCACGCCAAGTACTGTATCTCTGACCTCACTCTCTTTTCTTCATTCTGATCCTTACTACTACCCACATACATGAGGGTGCCTGCTTTCCTCTGCCACTAGAGTGTGGGAAAACTCGAGGATGGTGGTGGTGTGAGTTCAAGAGTGCCCTCTTGCTCAACCAAGGAGGTTAGAGTACATTGATGTTAATGACATAGGCAGTGACACAGTAGCTACATGGGACCTTGAGAAATTAATCTGTAAGGTCAACAAGGGGCAGCCTAGAGAGAACTGAGACCCATACTATCACTTACACCGTTGTTGGCACCCCCACCCATTCGGCACTTTGGTTTTTTACCACCCACTGCTCAACTACACACAACATTGACTAGTACAAAAATTATTTTATACCACTCGGATACTCTGATAGCTCGAAGCATCAATATACATGCAGTAGTTGTTGAGATTGCAAAAAATGCTGGGTTGAATGGCAGTCACACTCATTTGTCACCCAAGTTGTCACAACTGCCGAAGTGGAGTCACCATTCTCACCACGGAATCCATGTGACACCAGTGTATGGAATGCGAGACAGTCGTGCTTCATTTCCCAACCACAAATGCCGAAATTCAAACTCGATTTGGCAAATGCCGAACATGAGACTCCAGATAGGGTTCATCACGGGTATACCCATGGGTGGGAATAGCTCAACCTGTACCCACACCCACACTACATACCCACACCCACCAAGCAGGTATGGGTATGGTCAACGGGTATCATGGGTACCATACCCGTTGGCATACCCACAACGGGTATGAACAAGTATACCTGCGGGTCTGAGTACAATGTAGGTACAGTCTGGGCAAAGCATAGATACATGTGCAATGTAGATGTAGGTGTACTACTAACTAATCTAAGTTTGTGCCACCCTCAGTCTCATCTTCATCGTCAACTTCTGGTAGCACACCAACCTTGAGGACGTCTTCATTCTTGACAAGCCCAAGGTGGCTCCATGCACTGAGGCATAGCAATGCCCTGGTTGAATCAACAGACAGACGAGAGCGAACATGTGAAAGAAGTAGCTGGCCACAGCTAAAGAGGCACTCAACATCGATTGAAGTAGCTAGCGGAGATGTCAGTAAAAGAAATAATGTGAGGCCAACTGTGCAGTGCACACCTGGGACAGAAAGGTAATTGAGTGCCATCCTTGAAAGGCAAGGATATGTGGCATGGTGCTCATGCCACCATGCAATGGCATCTGTGACGTGCTCAATGTCAGTGGTAAGGTAGCGGTCAAGCTCCGTATGATGGTCGGAGGATCGGGGAGGAGGTAAAGCATCAAGACAGTCGAACATGTTGGGCACGGCAGCACTCTGCATGGCATCTGTTGAAGTGCCAGCGTCCAGTATCTCAACATCAGAGTCTTCTTCGGGCACAGAATATGACTGCTCAAAGGTATCGCGTATGAGTTTTTCTGTATTCCTGATCCAGGTGGGCAATCAGTGAGTGTTCTTGAAGTATGTTAATTTGTAGTGTGGGTGAAGAACTAGTATAATGTATGAATGTCCGAGACCAGATTCAGAAAACAAAGGATAACTTACCCATCGCGATGCGGTAAAGCACTGACTTGTCTGTTGATGAGTAGTAACGACTTAATGTTTTCTGTGCAAGCTCCATGGAAGAACAGATTGGGGCAGAATAAGATTGACTGTGAGCATAGCTGGTAAATTCCCTGTCCATGAGATCCATGGCAGGGATGACGGATGCAAGATTGGGGATGCAAACTGGTTGTTCTTTCGTAGCTTTCATTGGGATGTATGTACTGCTGCATGAGAAGTAGAGCATAGCGTCTTTGAGAATCTGCAAACGTGTCATTTGTTTGTTTGTTTGACGGAACACATGACCAACATGTGGCCACTACTGACCTTCAAAACATTGTGCAGCTCCCCCAACACTTCCCACTCATGGTCACTCAACTCAAACGCCCTCAACCCCAAGTCCCTACGCTGGGTAACTCCATCCACTGCATCCCAGTAGTCAACACCAACATCAACCATATCGCAACACGAATTCCAGCAAGTGGAAACATCACGCGGTATCAGGCGGGGCTCCAGCTCAAGATCATGGCAGATTTCTCTCCAAGCAGGGAGAACAATGGTCGTTGAATGAACAACCTTGAAGGCCAGCTTGCGCAGCTGTTCCAGGCAATTAACAGCTTGTCTCAGGTAAGTGTTTTTGCTCACCTTGCCAACTGCTAATCTGATCGGACAAATCGATGCCTGTAGCTGACACCGCTCAACATCACTCAATGCTTCAACTTCATCCACCCATCCTTCAGCATTGTCATTCTCGACTGCCTGTCCATCAACTTCACTGCTTGTCTCAGCAATCATTGTCGCATCCTCTTCCTCCAACTCTGTCTCAAGCTCAGCCAGTTCAATGTCCCCCAAATCTTTTTTCTTTGGATCAAACAGCCGCATCAGCGACTTGGCCACAAGATTCATTATATGCAAGAAGCAGCGCGATCATGCAGTTGCCCCATTAAAGCTGGGTACCTTTTCTTCCAGCTTGCGGACCATCACATCGTTGTTCGATGCATTATCGCATGTCATGGCGAGTATCTACTGTTGTTAGTCAAAGGTAAGTCGTCAAGCTTATAATATGTACCTTATTTGATATGTTAAACTCATCCAGAACCTGAGCAAAGACGTTCGCAAGTTCGTCCCCTGTGTGGGACTGTAATCCAATTGCCATCAGTCTTATTACATGATAGGTAAGTTATTCTTACCCTAGCAACTTCGACAATATCTAACGGAATGCTCTGCAGTGAGCCATTATTTTCAAAGTGGACGCCAAATGCTATATATGCACGATGGTTGGGTGATGTCCACCCATCCATCGTGAAATTGAGTTTTCCTGGGTACTCCTAGTAAGTTTTTCAGCATCATCACACTGTCAGTCCTCAAAGATACTGACCATCATCATCATAGCCATCCGCTTCCGTGTTTGAATGAAGACCGCACGAATGTCTTGAGCAATTGTGCTCACAGATGGTAAGTAGTATGCTGGTCTACTGTTACAACCATGTCCAACTCCGGGCCTTATCCGGTTACTCTGGTCGCATCGCAGCTCTACAGCTCAACTCCGGTCGCGCATCACTTACTCCGGTCACGGTCGTGCAGATATACCTCCGTTAAGTACAACCCTTGGTCTAATCCCTACTCAGTCCTTACTACACCTCACCGTCTACCCTGCCTTGATGTGACTTCTCTGTGTACCTGTTATATCCTTCACCTTGTATCATTTTCACCAGACCTGGTTTATTTTACCCGGACCTGACCTAGTCCCAACTCTGGTCGTTCCTTGTCTGCCTTTCAGGCTGTTTACTTGTCACCGTAAATACTTGTCCCTAGTTCTTACTTAGTATAAGTACTCTGTAGTTTATTCTGTATACCTCAGTCTGAAATCAACCATAGTCACTACTCCAGTTTCTATCTGTCTCCGTTTCCATCTCCAGTCTCTTGACCGGAACCTACGCAAGGGATCAACGCTCGTTGTCCTTAGTCGTTGAATCCAAGCGGTCACCAACTCCAGCCGGACTAACTCCTTGTCCAGCCCCCTGCCCTTGTCCTTCGTCCGCTTTTGTCCGGACTTGACCAGACCCCCTACCGGAGTAGACCCGGACTTGACATCTACCTGTCTTCATCAAGCACTGAAAAGCACAGTCTTTGACAATATGAAATGGCCGCAGGCTTTCGGCCACCCAGTGTACAATTTCTGCCCTTCATAGGTGCTACATGTCAGTCAATACACTTGTAGGTTGGCCGGCAATGTTACCTGGTTTCTGTGGGCATGTGTGGTCGAGTGGAGTGAGTAGGCTTTCCCTTTCCCTTCCTTTCAAAAGCCTCCGTAATTGACCCATTGCGCAGAATCCCGTTGACAATCTTTGTTCAGATGTCATTAACATCCTTTGCATCATCAGCGGTGTTCATCACGTCTTCACCCCAGCAGCTCTTGACATGCTTGCACAGGTTACTTGTAGACTTGGAATCTTTGGTGTCGAGAAACCTCCGGATCTTGACACTGCAACGAAGCCCACGGCAGTGGAATTGATGCGCATGGCGCCCATCACTATAAATCACTTTGGCCTTAAAAAATGTATAAACCGGTGAGGACCACTCCTTCAGCATATGCTCTACAAAATAAATTAGAAATAATGTGAATTTACAGATCCTTGAACGTACCCAACTCATCTTCAGGGCTCTCTGCTGGTTCAGCTGCAGGGCTCGAGTTGCGTGTGGACTCTTCACGGATTGGGACATCCTCGTCAACATTGGTCGTTGCACGTGCCTTCTTTCTGACTACATCACCACTATCAGTGTTCTTACGCTTTGTTGGTAGCTTCGTGGAGGCAACCTCTGGAGTCTCCCTTTTGTTGGGAGTGTCTGCATTGCTGTCTGGTGGTTTATTCAGCAATGCATGCCTCTCCTCAACAGCTGCTTTGGCTTTCTCGGTCAATTTTGGTACCTGTTTGCTTGTTGTGGTGGACATGGTGGGGAATATGGCTGCATAAGACAAATTTCACTTTCTCACTTCAGTAATGCCACAGTCTGTCACCGGAGTTTGGAAGCTTGACATTTGTCCATTGCAAGTTAGTTCGTGTACTTGGAGATTTGAAATACACTGCTTGGTCTGACATACCCAGGTACCCGCACACCTGCATACCCGTGGTAAAACCCACAGTGCAGGTATGGGTATGGGTACCAAATTTCATGGGTGGCTAGATTGGCAACCCGTACCTGTATCCGTGTGGTACCTGTACCCGCATACCCGTGACAAACCCTAACTCCAGACACCCATTTCCCAATCTTGAAATACCAATCTCGTACTTTGTATTATTATTTTCCAATCTTGAAATACTAATCCCTTACTTTTTATTATCATTTGTCAATCACGAAATACTAATCTCATACCTCGTATTATCATTTGTCATTTTGTCAATCTCGAAGTACTAATCTTGTACTTCATATTATCAAACTTGCAAGTCAAGTTGTCAAAGTTGCCAAGTTGCAAATCAAAATCTCAAATATACGAAGTACAAGTGCCAAATGTGAGGATGTACTAGTAAACTATGAAAGCCTAGTATGTCCTGCTGCCAGTCGTCAATGTATTCTGCCAGTCTCGTTATGACCTGCTGTCAGTCATCAATGTGCTACATTGGTTAAGTGGTATGGGTATGGTTAAAAGCATGCAGCTGAAAGCTGGACCACCTGCAAAATTTGTTGCAAAAATGCTGCTTCTCAAAAACAGTAACTCCATTCTCCACATTCCCATCACCAAAAAGCTTCAGACCTCCTCCGACATCACTAGAAAAGCTGGACTAAGTTCACATGAAGGCAGCAAGTCAAACCACTTATGGATGTGTGAGGATTTGTGGGTCTGTCAAAAGTAGACCACTGCCTGTATTAGTGAGATGTAATTTAGTTCATGAAGTTGAAATGCCAAAAAAACATACCCTGATAATCTGATATGTACACTTGACCATCCGTTTTGGCATACTGTACATGTTGCGTAAACACCAAAAATTCTGCAATCTCATCTGCTTTGGCATCAAAAAGGTCACAGGGAACTGCATCACCATTGTGAATATACTTCACAAACTTTCCCTCTGAGGATGTGGGAATAAGCTCCTCAGCAAGGTATATTGTACTGACTATACCACCGCCAGGTTTTGCCGACTGCGTCTTCTCCGATGCATGAGTGGTGACTGTTGCAAACGAGTATGCTAACATTAGGCCAGCATCAATAAAGTGTAGACAGGGTATTTCAAACGGCGGCAGTATGCTGGCGTCATTAATAGCACGATTGATGAAATCATATGTCAACTTCAGAAGAGCTTTTTCCCAGTATAAAACATTGGCTTCACGGTAGAGCAGGTTTGACTTTCGGAATTGTTGTCAATATACGGCCTTTTCAGGACAATATTGTGGTTGGAACGTGATCCGATGCCTGAGCGTCTGAGAGGCAAGAGCACCAGCTGAGCCGATTGGGCAGTCTTGAACACTCCAACTCCAATAAGGCCATTTGCGGAGAGATCAAGTCGGATACTGCCAGAAAAAAGTTCTGCTTCCCTGATGCTGAAAGCCGCCTTCATGGCAATGAGTTCATTGAGGCTGCATGTTGGGATGGGGTAGAAGTCCACTTGCTGGATTTTCTGCCAAAGGACTAGGATTTGTAAATAATATGTTTATACATGCAGGAATGCTTCACTTACCTTTCTTATCATCAAAATCGGACGCCCCACCTGACTGTAATGCTTCTTTGAGTTGATCTTGGTTCGGGGTTGGGAAAGTGGTCACATGTTTCTTTGGTGGTGGCAGTGCAGCAGAGCCACTCGACGTGCTGCTAGTGTGACAGTGATGGCATTTGGTGGACACAAACATGAAATAGTAAATAGGCACTTACTAACATCACCAAGAAAAAATGGTCATCTGCACACAGGGCTGTCACAACTTGGCAAGGAAAAATGCATGGCATCCGAGGAAGATACGGTGCATTCGACGGGCTGAGAACCAACCACAAGGCCATCACTTGTTTGCTGGGTGAGCATGACTTGAATGGCTCAGGAAACATGAGGTCTTGTGATAGGACACTATGGTCCCGACAGACCGGAAACCAACTGTGAGGCTGTATTGAGAGAGGGCAGGAATTGTGGCATTGAGGCACAATACAACTGGAACGACTCATGAGGTCAAGCGGAAATGAGACATCAGGTACTGATGGACAGGTTTGAAGTTCTGGTGGTTTGAACATAGTTGAGCAAGGAGGTGAAGCCAGGAACGAATGGACAAGGTGTCTGCTGACTTTCCTCAAGCGTGTGGCAAACTGTGGCAAACCACGTTGTAGCAGCATGTAAGGGGCCACATTGAGATTGAAGTAGCACTAGTCACCCATGAGTCCACATAGGAATAACATCACCTGGAATTCACCCCATCAGCTCATATACATCCCCTCGACTATCTAGCAAACTCGATGGCCAGGTGGTGTGAGTCAAAGTGTGGATTTGGGTTGGAGTAATAACCCAAACACAACACCAACAAAGGACTACGAAATTGTGCGAGTGGTGGTTTACCTCCATGGTGTCCAGAGAGGATGTGCTGAGGAGGGGGAGAGGGGATCTACACCAACAGGGTGATGCAGACAGAGATACAGGATACTCCTGAGGTACAGGAGCAACAGAAGATGAAGGGGACAGGTGTCTGGACTCTTCCTATAGCCTAGGAAGCGTCAAAGTGGGGATTGAGGTGACTGAGACTGAAGTAGTGATACTACACCTAGAGATTGGTGCAGCAAAGGGGCAAGGGGGCTCCTGACGTCCAGAAGCAATGGCAGATGAAGGATAGACTGGCTAGACTCCAATTGAGCCTAGAGAAACACTTGGACTTGAATAGATTGAATAAAACTTGGATATCAGAGCCTTTAGACCTTCACTGAAGCCTACAAGACTCAAAGTACTGAGGGGATACTGACTGAGAGAGACTGAGA
>Ga0307516_10010131_pt1 | contig 10405 bp, 4 predicted proteins | sample 19_EM_MG_FD_203310 | JGI IMG/M metagenome (GOLD analysis project Ga0307516, IMG submission 203310) | Populus trichocarpa ectomycorrhiza microbial communities from riparian zone in the Pacific Northwest, United States - 19_EM | ecosystem: Host-associated > Plants > Roots > Unclassified | place...
TGTATTATTCTCGGCGGCGCCTGGATCGCCATAAAGCCATCCCCCCGTCCGCCACACAAATTTATCCTGGGCGAAAAGTCCTTTCTCCTGGACGGGCAACCCTTCCAGATCATTTCCGGGGAGATGCATTATACCCGTATCCCCCGCGAAGCCTGGAGGCACCGGATGAAGATGGCGAAGGCCATGGGATTGAATACGATCGGCACCTATGTATTCTGGAATGTAAGCGAACCGGAAAAAGGGGTATTCGACTTCAAAGGCAACAACGATATAGCCGCTTTCATACAAATGGCCCGGGAAGAAGGCCTTTGGGTCATCCTCCGCCCCAGCCCATACGTATGTGCCGAATGGGAATTTGGCGGGTACCCCTATTGGTTGCAGAATGAGCCGGGACTGATCGTTCGCAGCCGGGAGTCTCAATATCTCGCAGCCTATAAAGACTATATCCTGCACCTTGGCCGTCAATTGGCGCCCCTCCAGGTCAACCACGGAGGAAATATCCTCATGGTGCAGATCGAGAATGAATATGGCTCCTATGGCCAGGACAAGGAATACCTGGACATCAATCGCCGGCTGTTCATCGAAGCAGGCTTCGACGGGCTGCTCTTCACCGGGGATCCGGCCAAAGACGTGGCGAGTGGCTGCCTGCCCGGCCTCCTGCCGGCCGTCAACGGGCTCGATGATCCGCCCCGTGTGAAGGACACGGTCAACAAATACTTCGCAGGTAAAGGCCCTTATTATATTTCGGAATGGTACCCGGCCTGGTTCGATTGGTGGGGAACACCGCATCATATCGTCCCGGCCGCCGGCTATGCCAGCCGGTTGGATTCCGTCCTCTCCGCCGGGGTATCCATCAATATGTATATGTTCCATGGCGGAACGACCAGGGGGTTCCTCACAGGCGCCAATTATAATGACAAAGACCCCTTCGAGCCCCAGATCAGCAGCTATGACTATGATGCGCCCCTGGATGAGGCGGGCAATGCCACCCCGAAGTTCATGCTCTTCCGGCAGATCATCCGGCAACATCTTCCGCCAGGGACCCCCTTGCCCGATGTTCCTCCAGCCAAACCCGCCCTTTCCATTCCCTCTATACGCCTGAGCAATTCGGTTGCTCTCCTCGATCAACTCCCCGCCCCCCGGCACTCAGATACGACCCTCACCTTCGAAGATCTCCACCAGGCATATGGGTTCGTACTCTACCGCACCGTTCTGCCAACGACTGCTACCGGCGGCACACTTTCCATCAAAGGCCTGCGTGATTATGCGCTAATCTTCGTCAACGGGCAACGCTGCGGGGTCCTTGACAGGCGACTGAAGCAGGATAGCCTGACCCTCCCGGCTGCTGCCGGCGGCTCCACCCTCGACATCCTCGTGGAGAACCTGGGACGGATCAACTTCGGGAAATACCTGCTGCAAAATAAAAAAGGCATTATCGGGCAAGTGACGCTGGCAGGCCAACCCCTGAAAGGCTGGGATATGTTCGGACTGCCTTTCGATAAAGCTCCCGGCGGGACGACCTCCTCCAAAAAGACTTCCGGATCGACACCTCCCGGCATACCCGTCCTGCGAAAAGGAACTTTCACCCTGCAACAGGCCGGCGACAGCTACCTGGATATGCGCAACTGGGGCAAGGGAGTTATATGGGTCAACGGACATAACCTGGGAAGGTTCTGGGAAATTGGCCCGCAGCAAACCGTCTACCTGCCCGCGGAATGGCTGAAGAAAGGAACGAACGAGATCGAAGTGCTTGAATTACTGAAGCCCGAACAGGAGGAATTGCAGGGCCTCGATAAACCCGTCCTGGACCAGGTGAAAAAAAGTGACGCCGCCTACAAACTCGTCTGGGCGGATGAATTCAATAAGGATGGCGCCCCCGACCCCGCGAACTGGACCTATGAGAAAGGTTTCGTCCGCAACGAGGAACATCAATGGTACCAGCCGGAGAACGTCCGCTGTGAGAAAGGGATGCTTGTCATCGAGGCACGCAGAGAGCAGAAGCCCAATCCCAATTACCAGGCCGGCAGCAGGGACTGGCGGAAGAACAGGGCCACCATCGATTATACCTCGGCCTGCCTCCGCACTGCGGGACTGAAGACCTGGAAATATGGCCGCTTCGAGATGCGGGGACGTATCGACATCGACAAAGGTTGCTGGCCCGCCTGGTGGACCCTCGGCGTGGAAAAGCACTGGCCCGCCAACGGGGAGATCGACATTATGGAGTTCTACCGGGGAAAATTGCTGGCCAATATCGCCTGCCAGGGCGCCAATGGGCAAGCCGAATGGTTTAGCACGAGAAGGCCCGTCGATTCCCTGGGTACGGCCGGCGCAGCCGCCTGGGCTTCCCGGTTCCATACCTGGCGGATGGATTGGGACGAAGAAGGGATCCAACTCTATGTAGACGATCTGCTCCTGAATAAAGTTCCTTTATCTGCGCTCGTCGATAAGGATGGCAGCGCCTTCGAGCCCTTCCGGCAGCCGCATTATATGCTGCTGAACCTCGCGATAGGGGGACAGAACGGCGGCGATCCGTCGGCAACGGCCTTTCCGCGGAGATTTGAAGTGGATTATGTGCGCGTTTATCAGAAGCAATAAAGAGTATGCACCCGCTTAAAGATCATTCCGCCTTCAATGACAGCTCCGCCTGCTGAACCCCGTGCGCCTCTGCCCGGAGGGTGATCGATCCTTTTGTATGACCGACCCGGATAATGACCTGCGCCTTACCGTTGAACAAGCTGCGGGACCAGTCTCCTTCCGCACATTGATCAGGCTCATGACTGCTGGGATCTCCGTTGCCGACGCCGATGATCGAGGCATCTCCGTCCAATTGGAAGCGGATCTTGTTGGCGGCATCCGGTACTTCCCGTCCTTCCTTGTCCACTACGCTCACATTCACCACCGTGGCCCCTTCTCCATCCGCCGGCAGAGAGCCACGGGCAGGCGACAACAGGAGGCGCCAGGCTTCACCGGAAGTCTCTACTTTGGATACGATCTTCCTTCCTTTCTTATAAGCCACCGCTTCCAGCACGCCGGGCTCATACGATACAGTCCAGGTCAGGTGGCCATTCTTAATCATATCCTTCTTTCCCTGGCTCTTCCCGTTGAGGAAGAGTTCTACATTGTCCGCATTGCTGTTCACCCATACCAGGATGGGCTTTCCTTCCCGGCCCTTCCAGTTCCAATGCGGGGCGATATGCAGGATATCTTTATCGGTCCACCAGGACTGGTAATAATAATACACCGTTTTAGGAAAACCGCACATGTCCATTATACCGAAATGGGAGTTGATATTCGGCCACCGGTAGGGCGTCGGCTCACCGCGATAGTCGAATCCCGTCCAGACAAATCCGCCCATATACCATTCCCGGGCGGCGGCAAGGGTCCACCATGTTTCCGCCGTACTGGCCCAGGGAGGGAATACACTGTCATAATCCGGCACATACGCGCGCACCGTATCCCGTACATAGATGCCCCGGGTACTGACGGTGCTGGCCATTTCCGTTCCCATGATCGGCTGATCGGGATGCTCCCGGCGATAGGGATCGATGCCTCTCAGGTTATAATTGAATCCCCGTACCGGGATGGCCTCGTTGACGCCCTGGAACACATTCCCCATATTACAGGCATATGTCGAGGTACGCGTAGGGTCCAGTTGTTGTTGCAGCAGGACCTGGTTCTGCGTGATACGTTTGCCGATGTCCGTACGCTGTGCGCCATGCTCTTCATTGCCCACCGACCAGATAAAGACACTGGGATGGTTGCGGTCACGCAGGATCAGGTCCCTCAACTGCCCTTCATATTCCGCGCCGCTGTTCAGCAGCCGCGTCTCGTCCATCACCAGCATGCCGAGGCTGTCGCAGGCTTCCAGCAATTCGGCCGTAGGCGCATTGTGGCTCGTGCGGTAGGAGTTGACGCCCATTTCCTTCAGGAGCCCGATACGGTAGTATTGCAGGTAGTCCGGTAAGGCGCTGCCCAATCCACCATGGTCCTGGTGGCAGCAGACACCCTGGATCTTGACGGGCTGATCGTTCAAGAACAGGCCTTTGTCCTTATCGATACGCACCGTCCGCACACCGAAGCGTACTTTCACACTGTCCACGACGCGGCCGCCCGAACGGACGATAGCAATGGCGCGGTAGAGATAAGGGTTGTCCAGCGACCAGGAGGTCGCATTACGAAGGGTGATGGATTGCAGGACCCTGCCGCTTTCATTAACGGCCAGTTTCAGGGGCGTCTCTTTGCTGCTGGCCAGCAGCCTGCCGTCCCGGTCTGTCAGTACCGTATATACGCTGGCATCAGCGGGACGAATGTCTTTATTGATGAGCTTTGTTTCGAGGGTCACTTCCGCATCGCGGCCTTTTTGCAGCGTATGGACAAAGAGGCCTCCGGGCTCGTCGATATGAAGATCGGAATAGCTGTTGAGCCATGCATGCCGGTAGATGCCCGCGCCTTCGTAGAACCATCCTTCGTCCTGCGTGGCATCCGCCCGGACGACGACCGTATTTTTGGCGTCAAAGCGAAGGAAATCCGTGATGTCGAAAGTTACGCCCGTATAGCCGCTGAAATGGCTGCCGATATAGTAGCCATTCACCCACACTTTGCTGTCGCGATAGATACCGTCGAACTGGATCGCATAACGTTTGCCACTATCCGCACGATCCAGGGAAAAGGTCTTGCGGTACCAGCCGATGCTGTTCTCCGGGAACAAGCCTCCCACAGGCTTATATCCATGGGCATCGAGATCCCCGTTGCGGACATACTGAAAAGGCAGCTTCACCGCCCAATCATGCGGCAACTGGACACTCTCCCAGGTGTTGTCATCATAGTTGGGAGCAATACAGGTTCCCGGCGCCCAGCCCGTCTTCGAGAAGATATTATTGATCCCGTAATTAAAATCTCTGCCGGGATCGGTCGCATTGCCGAGGTGGAATTTCCAGCCCGCGTCGAAGCTGACATGCTGCCGTAAAGACCGTTGCTGCCCGATCACCGATAAAATTGTAAGAACACAAAGCCAGGATAAAATAATCGCCTTTCTATACATAGTCTAAAAGAATTTATTTGTCAAATACCCCCAGGTCCCAATCATCCTTCCAGGGGATCGTCACTGCATCATCCTGCCATTCGATGGGCAGCCACAGGTAGCGGCTGTCTTTCAGGTCCCTTGGATTCCAACGGTCGGCAATAAATATAAAATCGCCTTTGTTCCCCTTTTTCCCTTTCTTCCCCGGCATCGGCAGGACATAAGCGGATTGTCCCCCGAAGGTCTTATCGGCATTCTCTCCCCGCATGGGGTTGTCCAATCTTTTCCACGGGCCGAACATAGACGTCGACGTGTAGAGACTGGCCTTATTGGGCGCCCAGCCGGTGCAGGCGCTGGTGATCATATAATAGACCCCCTTATATTTAAAAACGGCCGGCGCTTCCTGGTGGTCCCTGGCGATAAGGCTATCGGCGCCGGTCACCGACAAATAATCGTCCGACAAACGGGCGATGCGCATATCATAGTTATCCCGGGAAGAATAGATATGATAAGCAGTCCCGTCGTCATCCGTGAACAGGGTCATATCCCTGGACATATTTCCATTGGGCCGGAAACTGTTGACATAGCTATAAGGACCTGTTATCTTTTTGCTGACGGCGACAGCAGCCCTTGCCGCGCTGTACCCCTTCCCCCTCAACTCGAGGTGGAACCACATGACATAGTTGCGCGTCTTTTTGTTATAGAGGACCTTGGGCCTTTCCATGACACAGCCCGCCGCTATTTCGCTGGTCGTATCAGCAGAAGGGGCCAGGGAAAGTTCCTCGAATTTCCAATGGTAGAGATCTTCGGAAGAGTAGACATTCACGCCCTGCGAGCCATGGCCGCCCCTTTTCTCCCCGAACCAATAATACCTGCCATGATCATACAGGATGCCCCCTCCATGGGCATTGATCACTTCACCCTTATCATCCGTCCATACTTTACCCGGCAAGAATTGAGCCTGCCCGGAGATCCCGGATTCCATTTGTCCTGAACTAACGGATGCCATCAGCATGGCCACCGCAACTACTAAGATAGTACGCATATTCACTTATTTTATTCTTCCTAGAGATGCTTCGGATAGTTCAACAGGCTGACCTTCGTCGATTTGATGCCTTGTTGATCCTGTATATAATTCACCACGACGCCCACCGTCACCTTCCCGGGAGTCGTCAATTGAAACCCCACCTTACCCTGCGGCTGCGCGATCACCTGGTATAAGACACCGGCAGCGGTCGTGACGTTACTATAATCCGGCAGCGTATCGAGAGCAGGAGCCACGACGATATAGCCGGCGTCCTTGGTACCCTGCCATTTCCAGGACCCGCCCGAGCCATCGAAAGTATAGGTGCCGGCCGGAAGGTTGAGGGTCTGGTATACTTTCCCGTTCAGGATCTGTGCGGAGCCCCAGCCGGATTCGAGGTCCATCGTCTGTCCGTCGCCGTCACTGCTATATCCGCCGAACCCGCCATGGCTTAATGCCGCCGCATTCGCCTGCCACCCTTTCAGGGTACCCCAACGAGTACCGTTCATGCCGCTGGCGACGAACGGGTTGCCCGGGTTAGTGATATACTGTGCGGAGATATCCACTGCGGGACCGATCACCAGGCCGTTTACGTCCACGATAACAATGGTGGCGCCCTGTGCCGTATCCAGTACGTATTGGGTAGGGTTCGCGATCCTTACGGCCAGTACGAGGAACTTGCCCACATAATCGGGGGATTTCAACGCGCCGATATCGATGCCCAGGTCGAAACTGCCCGACCTGGCTCCCGGCGCCACATCCAGCCGGGTAGGGATCGTATACATCGTAGCGGGCATCAGTTTATACAGCGCCGGATCGAGGATGCCTTTCGTGAATAGCTGCTGGACGGTATCATTGTCCACCTTTACATCCACGGAATAAGCGCCATTGGCCGGACCGGACAGGGTAGCGCCCAAAATAACGTTCAGCTTACCGGACTTCGTATCCAGGTAATAGTTATAATTGGACGAGTCCGTACCGGAAGGAACGGGATAATTATTGTTCACGCCGCCGGACAGGTAAATGGCCTGCGGCATATAAACTTTCGAAAATCCATAAGCGATCTTCGAATCATCCTTCCTGCAGGACCCCAATAAGGCCGCTGTTAACAGGAAAAGAAAACATTTTGTCACTATTGTATTCTGTCGCATAGACATTTTTTTAAATTTTACCATCCCGTATTTTGTTGCAGCACTCCTTTCGATTTTATGATCTCCGATTGCGGAAAAGGATAATAATACATTTTTGAAGCATCGAAGACTCTGTTCTCCACTACGATGGGAGCATAAATGAATTTCCCCGAAGGGTCCCTGGTCACCGAGACGCCATTGACAGGCTGGTTAAGCGTCGTGCCGGCATCCTTCCACCGCAGCAGGTCCCAATAGCGATAGTTCTCAAAAGCCAGCTCGACCCTTCTCTCATGCTTGACAGCTGCACGAAAAGTCGTTTGGTCAGCCGCCACCACCGCCGGCATGGCTACGCCGGTCCTGCTCCGGACATTGTTCAGGGCCTGCCGGGCCGTCAGCGTATAACCGTGGGCGTCATCCGGACCATAGGCTTCATTCATGGCCTCCGCATATTCCAATAATACCTCGCCGTAACGGAACAAGGGCCAGTGATGTACCTGGGTGCCATTCTGTGGCAGATTCAATCCGTCATTAAGGAACTTCTTTAAATAATAACCCGTCCGGCTGGCATTCGCTTTCGTCCGGTCATCCGAACCACCGGGCGATTCGTCGATCTTCCTTGCATTCCAGGTAGTATCGTTGGTCACGATGCTATAGTACATCCGGGGATCCCTGTTCGCATAGGGCTTGTCGGGAACAGGCGCTCCCTTGTATTCATAGTCCGCCACCAGGTCCTGCGTAGGAGTGATGCCGCTGGCGCCGCCCGGTGTGGCAATGGGATAGTTCTGTGATTCCAGCCAGTGGTTGGCCGTGTTCCGGATGGCCCAGATCGTTTCGGCGCTGGTGAGCGTATTATTCTGCAAAAAATAATTCCGGTAATCGGCATGAAGGCTATAGGCCCCCGCTCCCTGTGCAAATACGATGACATCATTTAGCGCAGCGGCGGCATCCTTCCATTTCCCGATATCATTGGTCGTATTATGGAGGGGGCTGGCGGCATAGAGTAGGGTACGGGCCTTCAGGGCCAACGCCATTCCCCGGCTGATGCGACCGTCATTACTGGTGAAGGAAGAGGTCTTCCAGTTCGCCTGCAAGCTATCCTTATAGGTGTTGATCTCATTCACGATAAAATGAACGATGTCGTCGTAAGAGGCCTTCGGCAGGTTGGTATTATCGCTGATGCCCAGGGTAGTGGTCACCAGGGGCACGCCTCCGTAACGCTTGGATAGTTCAAAATAAAAATAAGCGCGCAATACATGCGCCTCCGCTCGGTACCAGCCCATGTTCAGGGTGTCATTGGTATAGTTGATCCTTCCCGTGGAGGAGCTGGTATCCCGGTTGAGAGCGAGAAAGGCTCGATAGGTGGGGGATTGTTCAAGAAAATAATTGACAGCCCGTATGCCCGTATAATAACCGCCATAATAATTATCCGGGTTATTGGTAGCATTCCAACTGCCGTCGTTAAAAGGCCTGACCCGGGCGCTGGCGGCCGTCTGCACCGTCTCGTCCGAGATGGGCGCGAACAGGTTGCTGTCGACGATCGTGAATTCATTGCGCAGGTAGGCATAGGGCGCATTGGCCAGGGAGATCAGGGTCGTATAATTGGAATTCAGGGTCTGCGCCGTCTGGGCCGAATCGATCTTCGTATCCAGGAAGCTCTTGCTGCAGGCGGCCGCACCCACGATCAGCGCTCCGGCCAGGCATCCTCTATATATTCTTTGCAGGTTCATAGCTATCATTTTTAAAAGGTCAGGGAAATACCGGCGTTATAGGATTTCACTCCGGGATAGCCGGACGGGGTCTCAGGGTCCAGGTTATAATGTTTGGACAGATAAGACCAGGTAACGGGGTTAACGGCATTTATATAGATCCGTAATTTCTCCAATCCCATTTTCCGCAAGGCTGTCACAGGCAGGCTATACCCTAGTTCGATATTCCGAAGCCGGAGGAATTGCCCTTTCTTCATCCAAAAGCTGGAGTTCCGGTAGTTATTATCATTGGCCTTCGTGGTGAGCCGCGGATAATTCGCCGTCGCCCGGGTATCGATGTTCTGTGCGGGATAATAGGCCCAGGCATTGCCTGCCGTCGGGTACACGTTGATATTATTCACAAAAGCGACGGTCTGGTACCAGGCGGCCGTCAACAAATTGACATCATTGCCCGAAGCGCCCTGGAACAACGCATCCAGGTCGAACCCTTTATAATGAAGGCCCAGGCTCAGGGAGTAGGTGAACGTAGCGCTATCGGGATTGCCGATCTTCGTCACATCGTTCTGATCTACCCGCCCGTTCTTATCCAGGTCCAGGTACTTGATATCGCCGGGCTGCACCGCTCCAAAGGCCGGCACAGGGATTCCGGTTTTTAAAGTGCCATCGGGATTGAAGTCGGTGATATCATAAAATCCGTTCGACCTGAGACCTATCACCGAATTGATCGGCAGGCCGGTGGTCTGGCTGTAGGCATTCACGGGCGGCACTTCCGATTGGAAGACGATCTTGTTCTTTGCATAAGCGGCCATCGCGCCCACCGTATAGCCCAGGGGCCCGATCTTATCGGTGTAAGTGGCGCTGACCTCATACCCCTTGCTGGTCACCTTGCCGATATTGGAATAGGGCAGGTTGGCGCCATAAAGCGCCGAGAGGTCGGTGTTCTGCGTGACGATGCCGGTACGGTTGTCCTGGAAGAGGTCCAGCACGAGGGAAAGGTGGCCGAAGACGGTAGCATCCAGGCCGACATTATATTTCATGCTTTTCTCCGCGAAGATGTCCGGGTTGGCGGCATAGCCGGGTACGATGCCCGTATTGGCCGTCAGCGAAGTGCCCGTATAATAGGTCCCCGTGGAAATAAAATATTGCTGATACAGGTAACGGCCCCGATTGGATTGATCGTTGCCCGATTGACCGGCGGAAGCCCGAAGCTTCAGGAAGTTGATGGAGGAGATCTCTTTCAGGAAGGCTTCGTTGCTGACGACCCAGCCCGCCGCTATAGCCGGATAGAAGCCCCATCGATGACCGGGTGCGAAATTGTCCGAGCCGCTGTACCCCAGGCCCAGTTCCAGGATATAGCGGGAATCATAAGCATAATGCACCCTGCCCCCCGCATTCACAAAATGATAGAAAATATTGTTGCCGGTATTCTGTCCGGCCGTATTGAGGCCATAGTCGGTCATGAAATTGCTGGCATAATAGTTCAGCGCGGCGGAAAAAGCGTGCAGCCCCACCGTCTTATCATACC
>Ga0307516_10010132_pt1 | contig 10404 bp, 14 predicted proteins | sample 19_EM_MG_FD_203310 | JGI IMG/M metagenome (GOLD analysis project Ga0307516, IMG submission 203310) | Populus trichocarpa ectomycorrhiza microbial communities from riparian zone in the Pacific Northwest, United States - 19_EM | ecosystem: Host-associated > Plants > Roots > Unclassified | place...
CGCTCGCTCTTCCCTTCGTAAATTGCGTAGACCCGTTTTTTCGGACCCTTATCCGCGGACACCGGACTACTATCGCCTCGTATAATTGCTACTACTACTGTGAAACCACCAGTAGTTCCGCTTAGAATAGAATGGGCTGCGCTGTGACACTGGATTGCACTTATGTGGCGCAGCACTGGAAGAGCCATTCAAAGCCGCAGCCGCAGCTGGAATCTCCACACGGCGGGGTTCTTCCATTTCCAGCCCGCCCGGTGAGAGATCTCCGATCAGCCTATTGAACCAAACGGGAACCACAGCGAAGCATCTGCGCGGCCGCCACCACCCGCAGGCTATATACCATATGCCAGTGGACACCGCTATGCTCATAGGACCGCGATCGTACGCCAGAGGAATGCGACATTCAGGCCAAGAGACGCCGCTCTGGGTGCTTTTCGTCGGAACTGTTCCGAAACCTTACCTCCAAAGCTCGACAATGAGCGAAGGTCATCACGAATCAGGGTGCTGAACGGGTCGACATCGGGTCCGTCGCCCCTTGAACGCCAAGCGCCCAGAATTCGGCTGATAAGATGTGGTCAGGCGGGCTTCCCCGTTTGGGGCATTTGTGGCCTTGCGACGTTCGTCAGGAAATATTTGGTATTCGATGACCTTTGCTCTTGATGCCCTTGCCCTTTTGGCAGCTTTCAAAGCCAATCAATTCGGCAAGAGCCCGTGGAAATTCCGCGGTCGGCGGGCGTTCCGGGCTTTCTCTTTTCAACTCCTCGGTGGGGCACACCTTTGGTAAATTCCCCTGAGTGACTCACGGCATTGATGTGGAATCGCCCAGGAACCTGGGTTGCCTGCTGGACCCCATGCTCCAAATCCGAGTCATCCTTCCGGATTCGCGCATGCACTGGTTGGGCCGGGAGTCGCACCCGGCTCAAGTTCAAAGAATACCTGGAGAAAATGTGCTACGCACTGGCCGCTCATGGCGCTGTGTGGGGCTCCTAGGCCTCACGGCCTCAACCCTGAGGCGCGTAACCGTTCTTCCATCGCTTTTGCGCAGCGAGCGGCAACTGTGTGAGTCGTGTGTGAGTCCTGCTAATGAACAAAGCGCCGTGCCGAACCTTGGGTTTTGGTTGGGTTATTCTTATATAAACCCCTCAACGTTTGGAGCTTCCTCGGTTCTCCCTCGTCGACGAACGTGCCCTCAAAAACCATTACCACCACCCCGCCGCCCGTCCAAACTTTCACGATGCCTTCTAGCTCCAAGTCCTCCATCTTCTCCACCAATTCCAACACTTCTTTGAGGCAAAAGTTCGCCTCCGTCTTCAAGTCAAAGAACCCGCCAAAGGCCAAGTACAAACCTTCTCGTGAGACGAATCGACCACTTTCATGATTGTTCACCCCCACTGAGCACAGATCGCAGTGCCTAAGCAAGAGGAATCTGACGGTGTTGACCGTCGGTTCGTTACCGCCTTCGACTCAGTCAAGGCTGGTTATATCCAGCCACCGATGGGCAGGGGCATTTGCCTGTAACCATCAGCTGACCCACCACAGCCTTTCGCAAGTAGTCTCCTGCCGCGCGTCCAATACCTTTCTGACGACTTACCGAGACCTATCCTCTTCACTCAGGCCGCCACGACATTACCGACCGCCGTGGCGGTGGTGGACGTCGCCGCTTGTATCTCCACATCATGCCCTCCCTCGCAAAGTCCTTGCCGCGGTTGGATGTTTACCATATAAAATTACATGCGCTGTATTGCATCCTCTTGTACCCCTGTCCTCGTCTAGCATTCCGAATATTTATCCTCCTGAGCCTCATTTATGATCGGAGGACGCGTCAAGGTGCGGCCCCAGTGGCGACGGGGTTACTAAAAGCGTCATGACAGCGATAGAACTGCCTGTGGCGGAACGTGCAGCCTTTCCCCTGAGTTCCCCCCTAGTGGAACATCCCGTTTCAAGGTGGGCTGGCGAGCATTATAGCACAGAGGTGTTGGATATAAATCATCCTTCACCCTTCACGCCGGCCTGAAGTGTGAGATGAGTTCCTCTTCGGTCCTAACCGCCATCAGTGGAAGGCGGCGTGAGCCGCCAACACTAAGAGTCAAGCGAGCGGCGGAAGGGACGACAGGTTGTGGTATTGGGTCAAGGACGGATGTCGCTAATCGATGAAAATACAGGATTTATATACCGTCTCGAAGTCAACCTCGATGACATCGTAGTAATCCGATCGGTAGGATTACAGTCAGCGGCCTCGCGCGTTCTGCATCGTGCCCGCAAAAATATAATTACATCGTGGACGTACACCAGCTGTGTCTAGTGGTACACAACGTGTTCGGTAGCCCTATCTAAGGATCCATCAAAGAAAACAGCCAGATGACACTCAGTCCATCCGCTTCTTAGCATTAAAAGTCTTTACAACCGCCGCAATCTGCCCGAAGAACCAACTCTGTGACGACTTGTCCGGGATATAAACGAACTTGTCGTGTTCCTTCCCAGCCTTGTGAGCGAACCGAATCCCTGTATCTTCGATCGTCACCCCTTGGACGTGTGTAAAGGGCAGGTCCCACTCCAGCGTCAACTTCCTTGACCAGAAGGAAACGACTCGGGAAGCGGTAAGGAGAACAATATTGTCTCCTCCAGGGACGTCTTGGTGTGGTCAGCCTGGTGATGAACAAAGAGGCTGAAGGCCTACTTATGTGTGCAACGTAGAATTCTTTACGGTATGCACCGTCGCTGAGTTCCTTCATGAAGTACTGCCCGTTTGCGGCCCTTCCATCGTACGGGATGAGCACCCCATCGGCTGGAGTATGGCGAGGCTGTAGGGAACATGAGGGTCCCCATGATTAGAAGCAGGGCAACTACTTGCCAGTCGGACGCGCTCTCGGGCGGGTTCATCGAATACGGTGGTAGTGTTACGGATACCTATAGTGGATTGAGGGGTGTGGTATTGACACGCGCGATAACTGCATACCTTCGCTGACGTTTGATGCAAGATCGAAGACACCGACCACGGGCTTCGTGACGGCACTGCTTGGGAACTGGTCGTGAGCAAAGTTATAGCCGGGGTCCCGCAAAGTGATCACGAACCCTACTAATCCTTTCCCAACACCTTTGAAGAACCCAACGGCGCCACCTGATTCCGCTCCTTCGATGGGTTTCATCTCCAAAGTCACTCAGGACCTCTGTTAGCAAAGTATAATAAAGACGCACGATAACACCCTCAAAACCACTTGCAACGCTCGTGGCGAAAGCTTCCGCTCCAGAAGCCACCCCATATCTTTCTCAATTAAGGCATAGTCTGGCGTGATGAAAGGCGCAATACTTACATGGCGTGTCTTGGCTTGTTTCTTCTCTGGGTCATGCGGCGTCTGTTCTGGTATTCTTCGTCCAAAGTAGCGGCTGAAAGGCCTTTGCCGACGCTGCTCGTGAACTTTGTGAGACTGTCCGAGAAGCCGAACACGGTCTTCTTCACGAAGCTCGCCGCTCCCTGCGGGGTGTTAGGTTGTGAAGTGATTGTGCACCGAGACACCTACTTTGGCGATGCCAATCCCAAGTTCCCTGTTACCATGGACGACCACACCGTTGAAAGGTTCATAGAAGATATCCGCGACACCAGAACTGACGTTCGTGAACAACCCGACGGGGTTGCCAATGAAATCCGCCGACCCGAGAATACGGTAGAGCTGGCGAAGGACTTCCTGTTTGTAGTGGTACATGATACGCGCCTGTAAGTCGGGTGTAGTCAAACGCATGTCCTTGATAGCAAGAGAGTTCATCTCTAGTGGAGCGTCATTGACGTTGCCGATGGCCATTGCCACAGCGTTCAGGAAGACGGCGAGAGGATTCCTCAAGTTTAGCCTGGTAGCTGTTAGTGATACCCGTGGTATTGAGACGTTGGAACATACTTCTCCTCAGAACTGATTCGCTCCGTCCGCATGAAGGAAAGTTGCAATCTGATTGGTTGGAGTTCGAGGACTTCGAAATAGAGGTGTTGACCAGGGGCGGTTTCCTTTGGCTCAGGGATATCGGTGGGGTGTTCGATCAGAACACTGATGCGATGTTAGCTTCTTCCCAGAGGTACGATAACGAGAACAACGAACTCTGTGACTTCTGCATCCCATGAAGCGCCTTGGATCTTCGTCAGGTCGTACAACGACAACAAGAAGTCCTCGTCGGTTTCGATGGTCAAGGCCTGTAGCAAGATCGAACAGTATTTGATGAACAGTACGCCGTGGGCTAGGTGATACCCGTTAGTCACTTGTCAAAGCAGTGGCGGTTATCCTACCTTGGTCGTTCAGCCATATCACTGAGGCTTGAATCGTGGGTGGTGATGCAACAGCCGAAGCTTCCTTGGGGATAGGAGTTGGTTGGAGGAGCACAGGGTATATAGCATCGTGAAGTTGATTGTCGATTTGTAGAGTGCCGAGGGAAAGGTTCACAGCTTGTGCCACGGGGCTACTTGAGTATTCAAACTTGAGAGAGTTCATGGACAGATAGACCACTTCCAGCATCTTCCTGCTCATGAGTGACAGCCCGATTCCCTCTAGATCAAGAGTGAACATGAGCGTTGGGGGGATATCTTCGGTAACGGCTTCGAACGCGTCTTGGCTGCTGGCGGATGTGTCCTGACGTGCGATCGAAACGGAGGCCCTGTGACGAGGGCGATATACACTTGATGCTTGATTGTAGTTCGTGATCTGTAGGATCTGGGTTTGGCCGTCGGCTCGAACGTCTAAAGAAACTGCCCTTGGCCCGGCACGACCCTACAGAAAAGGTGGTCAGGGGGACGCTGTGGGGATCTTCCTTGAACGTACACCGAATTTGAACGGCATAAGGTTACCGATCTCCAAAATGTCCACCGGTCGCCTCCATCCATTGATCGTGAGGAGGATCTTCTTCTCCCTGGCAGCTGGGTAGTCCCAGGCGTAGTCGATTGCGCTCTTTGGAGCCAATGTGTACGATGGATTGGCCTTCTGGTGTCCGGCTGGGTTCGTCTCGGAATGTGCAGAATCCTATGAGCGTTTAGTGTTTCGACAGCCAGGTGAGCCGGAAAGGTATACCATTTGAGCAAGGTCAACGACGTAATCGCTTTCGTTCTCAATTTTGAACGGCCAATGGTCTCTAGCATCCTGAAGATAGATGAAGAACGTCGAAGCATCGATCTTGATATCCGCCCGCACGAGCGCACTTGCGTACTCTGATGAAGGCAATCGGACATGGACTATACCGATGTCTTCCATGTTAATAGCGGGGGACCTAGGGTTTGTAAGCTATCAATTTATCTGAACACAGCATCCAACTTACCATCTGGCGTTGAGACCTGGGTACGCCAGAGTCAACAGTTTCTCGTCACTGGTCCTCATGAAGTGCATGAATGATTTCTCCCCTGGAGCGACGTTCCCACGAGCGGCACCCCCATGTTCACGGAATGTGATGTCGGTATCCAGGCGGTTGACCAAAACGAATCTGGGATTCAAGGTGATCACTTTGGTCAGCTTGTATTTTCCGAGAGCCTCCGCCCACGACAAGCCGATGTGGATCTCTTCCATCTTTTGTATACTGGACGCAATCGATAAATTTGCGTCAGCGGATGGAGCCTCCAAACTGACGACCTGCTCAAAAGTCAGAACAAGCCCGTCGGTCCAAAAGATATGCGAACCTTTGACCAGGTCGAGTCCCCGATTTTGAATAGGAACTCTTTTCCATCCTGAGGGTGAGAGGCGACTGTTTTGTGTGTTAGCAACCACTCTCGAATTACAACGTGTGCACCTACGGTACGGGGTGGGTGTTGCAAGTACATCTGGGTTTGCTTCTCCAGGGATATCCTGTACACTTCCGGGGCGATTGGAGCGTGTCGACCTGACGTAGAAGGGTAGCCCGGTTTTGTTCACAACTATGTACGGACTATATATCTGGACTTTGAAGGCCCCTCCAGAGTCCGGGAAGCGCCTGGCTAAACGTCAGCGCACGAGTAAATCAAGGGGGGAACTAAGATTACACGTAGTTCAGCTTCAACTGCAGTTTGCCGCCCTTCCTGTCCCCGATATGGAGTAAGCTTTCTACCTCGAAGTCGGAATGGCCGTCGGTGTTGATGATAGCAAAGTCGCTGGGTTGGTAGACTTCCAACCACAGTAAGTTAACCACCCCCACGGCGGAGTGTTCTAACATACCTGTATCCTGAATGGTTACGTTTAGGAGGACGAGGTGAGCGAGCTCGACTGAGTGAACAGGCATGATCCCGCCATGACGAAGGTAGCTCTTCCATTGCTGGTCGGTATTCTTGTCGTAGATACGGTACTGTATGTCGTGAGGGAGCAGGTTTTCCAACTCGATGGGCGCGCGAAGCCTGAGACTAAGTTTAGGAGACTTCCTCCTGGTTACCGTTCAGGGGCGTCAATGCGTGCAGAAACCGGAAGGGTGCTAACCGCAGGGTGATATCATTGGGGTCAACTTGAACGTGAGCATGGAAGCGGAAGGCTGACTCGCGTTCGTCTGAATGTGGGCATTTTATGGTGAAGGTCTTCCGTTGCACCAGATCTTCGTAACGGACCGCGTTTGACCACCGGTAACCGAAACCCTCTGAAAGCATCCGTTGAGCGTTCAGCACCCAACAACAGCAACAACGCGTGGCTCACGATCTGGCTGAAGTCTGATCCTATTGTGGCCGACCGCCTCGATCGGCAGGGCGTAGTCATGCCCAGGGGCTGTGAGCACCGTCAGAGACCCAGTAATTCATCGTTGCAATCGCGGGGACGAATGCGCACCGATCTTCTCCAAAGAATACACAGGCCGTCCCTTGTCATCCACCAAGGTAAGCTCAATGGGATAAAGAGTCAGGTTCTCTACTTTATATGTCGAACGGAGCGTGACGAGTTTGACGTTATCCTGGACCTTGACTTCGCAAAGTAAGCGATGCGCGGAGCCATCGGATCGAGGACGTAACGCGAAGCAAAATTCTCCCTCGCGATCCACCGGGACGCTACGTAGCTGCTCCCAATTCTGTTCGACGAACTGAACGCTGACACTATGGTTCCCGGCGGATGTGACATGCTGCGGGATGTTCGTAAGGGAATACCATTCTGCTCCTATCTGAGGGAACTCCCACCTCTCGCATAGTTCTCCAGTCATCGAATCTCCAGTCGATGGTCTCATTGTTCTGAATCCTCGTTGGGGCTACTTCTTGTGTATTGACACCTTCTGCGTCGCCCCAGATGTTGATTGGGGATCCTGTGCGGTTCCTGATCCGATAGGGGGCATAGCCGCCTCGGGTCAGAGCGAGTACCTCGTCCTTCTCCTTCGACCAGTGACTAGATACCGACAGAGCGAGTTCGACAAGAGTGGTACTGATGTTCACGTCCAGACGCTCCCGGGCAGAGATGGTGAGGTGTGTTCCGCCAGTGTCCTTATCACGGGAAACCTGATATGGGTGAGCAAACGCTGTTCTACGGGCGATGCGGGGAGCTTACCGTGGTCGAGAACGTCCATGGATCAATGACTACAAGGTAGATTAGAAATGAGCGTGTGCGCCTGTAGCTGGGACGTACAGGGTTCCCAGTGCGAGTTTGTCAGGTTCCAGTAGCTGATGTGTGTCGCTAGGGTGGTCGTCGCGTGTAACTGAGGCAGGTAACGTCAGTACGGGATCTCAGCATCTGGAAACCGGATAACGAACATCGCCGGACCAGTCTCTGACGGTGATGTTGAACGGGTTGATCTTCAGGTGCAACATCGGTTGCTCGTGGACGTCCCCGATGAGCACAACCCTCAGCCCCTCGAAAGTAGCTTTGAGCTGATTCGAACATCAGTGGCGTCCAGGAGGGGGTAATGTGAACCATTTACTTGTTCTTTCGACGTGATGACATGAGCACTTGCGACAGGGTGGGAAGTCGCTCCAGTAGTGACCGCGAGCCTACTGGATTTCGCTGTTACAGAATCGACGGTTGGTTTGGCGCCGGGCTCTGGTTTTTGCGCTCTTGCATTGGCCGTATTGCCGTACATCTCGAGGGCTTTGTTGGTGATGTTCATGATCAGATTAATGTCGTGGTATGACGCTCGGAACACGATTGGCTTCGCCCCGACCTCGATGCTCATCAATTGTTGGGAAGTGGTGGAACGGCTGTCCAAGGAAAACGTCAAGTCAACGTTATCCAAAAATCGTGCGGAGTCAGAAATATTGTTCATGCGTGTGAGAGACATTCCGAGATCCTCAATGGTCAAGGCGAGAACGCCCTGTACCCAAGGAATTAGTACGTATTGAAACAAAGAGACAGATAGTAATGCAAACTTACCTGTTGGGAGAGTAGAAGCTGCCTGACGTATAACCGCAAAGCTCGAGAGTCGACACTCGTCTCGTCTTCCAGGATACTGACAACAACATCGTGCAGGTCGAATCTAAACCCGACCACACCACCCTGTTCTTGCGGGTCTGGTTCCTGGGTGACCACCTGCGTACCCCCGGTTTTAACTTGTGCTGTTGATGCGGCCCCGGGTTGAGGTTGTGGAGTGGGCGCATTGAACGGGCTCGTTGCAAAATCCAACAACGCGAACATTGGATCGATGGCAAGGATGAGCTGTGGGGAATCCACAGTGACGATCGCAACCGAGGAGTTATCGCGGCCACCTGCCGCACTGTACAAAACCATCACCTGGTTCCTTTCATGCCGGGCTGCGGGAACGATCTCCGTGAACTTCGTGTCGCCCTTTCTGGTGTTGCTCATTGTGAAGGACTTGAGGATGACCTGAGCCTCGTACGACCCATTCGAGAGCGTCTTCATTCGAAGGGAGTTGTTATTCAGTGCGAACCTTGCAATTCCGCAGTCTCGCAAATTGCGCTCCGTCGTGTGCTCGTCGTACAGGTGTAGTTTCACTACGCCGACAGTGACGACCAGATCCATCGTCGTCCATGGTTTTGCGCCGCTTTCGACAGAAGGAACGACAAGCTCCGGTTGTAGGCTCGCAGAGATTTTGGCAGGGTCATTGTCCAAATCCGAGGGTTCCTGGTTGGAGCTCTTGATCGACAACGATTGGTCAGCCTGTATCTCCCCCTGGGGCGCGCCCTGCAAGATACGCGGAATAGCTTGAGATAGTCCGATGAGCACTTTATATTGAGTCTGGGTCAAGTGTAGTTTGACATCGGATATTGAGACCGCGATCTATAATAACGAGATCAGCCATGCGATACTCGGCCTGGTGAAGGAACTACCAACCTGTGAATCAGGACGGTTGAAGTCGACGCCCCTGTCAATACCAGTCGTCTGCTCGATTTCCGCAAAGATGTTGATATCGTCGATCATGCTTAGCGTCGAGGCTCCATCAGCCGCTTTGAAGTCAGAAGTGAGCTGTATCCCAGTCAATCCAGCAGTAATGGTACTAGAAGGGCCGTCGAACGAGTTGCTCGCACTCAACTCTCCCAAACGCATCGTGAGCCTGTCGGAAGAGTGCGTGGAGTCCGAAGGGAAGACGATAATTGGGGTTTTGACGGATACATCAAACTGCATCCTTTCGATCTCCTGTGCCCGTTGAACCGCCGCCTGTGTCGCAGCATCGTAAACACCCTTGAGCTTGGCGAGCTTGGTCAGGAATAGATAAATGTCGTGTAATGGCTCTTCCAAGAAGTTGACTTTAACCGAGCCCGCCGCAAGGTGGACCTTCGACTTGACTCCGGTGTAGGTTTCATGGTTCGTTGGGTCGAACGTTTGGTACGAAAACTCGGCGAAATTGTTTCCTTCTATCGAGAGGATTTGCTTGAACTGTTGGTGGATGGTGTACATCTCCGAATCGTCGATAAGGTTAAGGCTTCCGAGGCGACCGGTCACCAGCATCGCGTTGTTGCCTAACAGGACGCTGGCATTCGCGGTGGAGAGCGATAAGACGCTGAGCTTCACACCGTTGTTCATCAAAATCACTGTTATCCAGTGTCAGAAAAATGCACAACGACACCTGTGGACAAAGTACCTTGGACACTGGCCAGGTTGACAAGAACCCTGATCTTCTGAGCCGCCTGTTCTTGTTCCACCACGACCACCGGGGTGGCATCCTTACCCCGGTCTGTCGAAACTTCCTCGCCGACGACAGAGGCGACTTGCTGTTGCTGTTGATTCGGGGCTGGACTCGGAACAAATGTCGTCATCACGAAGTCGTAGACCGCTAGAACCGGTTCCGGGGCCGCCCTGAATATGAAGGTAGAAATCTTGACGTCCACGCTCTGGTCGATCCCATCGAATTGGACGAGGAAGGCGGGCGATTCTGGTTGGCATCTCTTATACCGAACGATTAGTAGGTCATCCTGACCCACGGTGTCCGCTGAGGACATGAACTCTATCGTCGGTAGGCCAGGCTGGTAGATGTTCATAGAGACGGACCTAAACCAGGAGACCTGATGAGCGTCGGCAAATGAACCAGACAAGGGACAACGAACCTCAAGTC
>Ga0307516_10010134_pt1 | contig 10403 bp, 8 predicted proteins | sample 19_EM_MG_FD_203310 | JGI IMG/M metagenome (GOLD analysis project Ga0307516, IMG submission 203310) | Populus trichocarpa ectomycorrhiza microbial communities from riparian zone in the Pacific Northwest, United States - 19_EM | ecosystem: Host-associated > Plants > Roots > Unclassified | place...
TCTTTTGTTTTGTCAAAGGTTGTTTCGAGGATGCTGTTGTTATTATTTTTTAAAATATTTTTTATTCAAAAATATTTTAAAATAATATTTTTTTATGTTTTAAAAATTATTTTTTACATCAGTATATAAAAATGATCTAAAAATATTAAAAATTTATTAATTTGAAGCAAAAAAAATAAAAAAATTTTAAATTTTTTAAAAACGCTTTTGAAATATTTTTTTTATTTAAAAATATATTAAAATAATAGTTTTTATTATTTATTTTTGACATGTCATTTTCATATTAATGCTTTAGATTAATTTTTTGATATTTTAAAATTATTTTTGTGTATTGATGTGAAAAATAAATAATAAAAACTATTATTTAATATATTTTTAAATAAAATCTTAAAAAAAAAACAATTATTTTATTAGTATTATAATATTGGATTCTTGAGGGCGCTGCAATATGTAATTAGGCCCAAGCCTTGCCACTTGGGCAAACAGTTGATCTGTTAATACCCTTTTCTTAAAAACAGCGGTAAAAAAAACAAGCATTCAAATTTCAAATATAATCCATTTCCAACGGTCACCTGATCACTTCCCTTCCCTGTCCTTCATTCATTCACAGCACCCCATTTTCTCCCTCTAAAACTGCCTACAGAGACTACGAAATAATAGTATTTGATTTCGTTTCAGAAGGTCAAAGAAATGGATGGTCCCGATAATAAGAGTGTTTCATCAACTCCTAACAAACGCCTTTCTTTCTCAAAGGTATAGTTCTTGCCCTTCTCTTTTCTGTTCAGTGCCAAGAATTAAAGAAATAATAAAAAGTTAAGGATTTTCTTTCTTTTTCCCAGAAACCAAACGATAATTAGGAGAAATTCCGTTTTTATTATTTGTACCAAGAAAGTTTTTTTTTTTTTTTGTGTCACAGGTACAGATGAGAATGATCAGAGCTATCAAGGAAGGAGTTTAAATGTGCAAAACCCAAAGAAACCACTAACAACAACATCAACGAAGCATTTCATGTCACCAACAATATCTGCAGCTTCAAAAGCTAACCCTCCAAGAAGGAAAATCTTAGCTGAAAGTAATGGATCTCTTGATACCCATCTCCAAAAGACCCCAACTTTTGGTTCGAAAACCATTTCCAGCATTGAATTTGCTGAATATGGGGAAAATGTTCTTCTTGATCATCTGTCGTCAAGGCCTTATGACCCATTAACCAGTTACATCTCTCCAAGGCCTTTTCTCAGATATAAGCCTAATCGTCACCGGGATATCTTTCTCCGAAGAGAAAATGAGGCTAGAGAGGAGACAAGTACTTGTCGTAGGGGTTCTTTAGAATAAAAAAACGACAAAGATGTTGAAGATGATTTAGGTACTTCTTTGGCTGATGTGCTACTCAAGAAGATGAGTGGAAGGGAAAATGGAAGAGATTTTTAAGGAGGTAGAAGAGGAAAGATGCTAGAGTTTAAAAGGAGTTCTGAAGATTTTGCTTTTGTTGGTTGTTTTGGTGCTTTCTACCTCGTATATTCCTTCAATGAAATCTCCTACACCTTCACCTGTCATGCAAGCTTTTGGCAACCCCAAGAATGGTTTTCACATGGTTCAAGATCATGTATATGGGTTCGTGAAGGATCTTGAGTCTGGAAATAGAAACTATACCTTGGTTCAAAATGGTGCTGGAATTGATGAAGAAGAGATGATGGATTATGAAGTGATGGGAGAAGACGAATACGATGATGAGTTGGATGAAGCTGTAGAGAAACAAAATGGAGAAAGTGAAGTTTTAAAGATTGTTGAAGCTGAAGAGAAGGAAACAATAGAAGGGTTTGGTGAAGGTGGAGAAACTGAGGTTAAGGAGATTATATATAGAGCATGAAGAGAAAGGTGAAATTGCCAAGTTGGGCAGCGTGGTAGAGACACAAGCTGGAGAACGTGCACCTGAAATGGTGAAAGCAGGAGAGGTGTCTGATGAATGAGGTTGCAATGAATCATGAATTGCAGATAACAGAACCTACAACAATGTCTGGAAGTCCATTCATAAATGACGGGGATGATTCTCTGGCTATGCCATCTAGCATTCCAGAGAATTTTGAAAAAGAAAATGAGGTTGCAAATGAGCCTGTCACAAAAGAAGTGGTTGATGGCGGAATCGGTAGTGGTTGGAATACCACTGGTGATCAAGCCAAAAGGATTCTTCTCCAGTTGTTCAACCTAGTTTTGAGCCTGTTGTAGTAGAGAAATGCCTCCCAATGTTTGCTTCGGAAGCAGATAAGAACGTGGAGAATATTGTGCCATTTACAAATTCTGCTAATTAATTCAATGGAAGAAAAATACAAAGTAACATACCAAAGACGAGTGTCGAGTGCCATCAGTTGTGTTTCTTGGTGAATTTGAGGTGGGAGAGATCTCTCTTAGGAGCTGTGGTATGGAAACCAGGATGACAGAAAGTGAAGTAATCAGCATCCGTTCTGTTTCTATGGAGAAGGGGATGGTCACCATGACTCACTCAGTTCCTGTTCATGTGCAGCCAGCTTTCTCAGAGATCTCCACCATGGATCCCCCTCCTCCTCATATGGAAGATTCACTACTGAGAAGAAAATCGTGAAGAAGCAGGTCTGGGACAACATCAGTTCTTTCTTTAATATTGTTAGTTGATTTTTAATTAAATGTTTGGCTATTTCACATCGCATATTTTCGCATGTTGATTGAACAAGTGCCAACGTTGGAATAGCTGAAAAGAACATTGACACTTGCCACCAATATATGGCATGCAAATAGATGCCTGAAAAATCATTAATGCATTGATTTTTATATATTTTTAAGAACTGCATAAATCTATCATCCTTTTTGTCCTTTTAAATTATTGTTTACTCTTTTTTATTGTGTCTGCTTTTGCATTATGATGAAGCGAGAAAAGAATGGGCTTTCATCGGGGATTGTGATGGGCTAGAAGATGGGTGTTGTTCCTTAAATTCTTAAAATAATAAATTTAAAATAATATTTGAAAGCTTTTAATTTATTTATCTAAAAAATTAATTTTCTTAGGTTTTAAATAATTTTTTAAAGGTTACGTTATTGTAAATCATAAATCATCTAATTGTCTAGCCTCAAATAATAATCTATATAACCACCTATGAAAAATCTCTTAAATCTCTATTTAGAAGAAAAAGATTGCTATGCCTAGGGTGGTAACTCTTTATTATGTAACTTGCATACCTTTTTTTTTTTATCTAATAGACAATCTCTAAAAAATAAAAGGCATAACTTTATATTTATAGAAAATCCTAAAAACCCTATAAATGATAAAATATCTATTTACCCCTTAAATAATATTCATATATTATTTAAAGATAATTTTAGAAATTTAATCAATCAAGTCCCTACTTGATTATTCTAGAACTAGAATTATAATCTCTGAATTAAATACATTATAGTACTTAATTTCTAAAATTATTTTCAATCAAGTTACATTTGATTAATTATTCTAGTTTAATTTCTGACTAATGGTTCTTAATGTGTGTGACCCATTATGTTCCTAATATATTGACCCATATATAAATTATAATTCTAAATAAATAGAATTAAATAAATCAAAAAATTAATTTATTATCAATTCAATAATTGATTAATTTATATTTGAAGATCAAGTGCACCATCTAGCAACTTGTCATGATCCCTAAATATTAGAAAAGTCATAAGTGGTTTGACTTAATCTTTTAGTGACCGGTTTTTCAGTGTAATTATTATCTATTTATTAATAATGTTCCAATTTAGATATTTTAGCATGAAGTGTGTCTGCTATGTCAAATCATATTTGTTTGCAACATTATAGTAATTGATCATTTAAATAAGATTTGAAACTCTTTTCAAATCTTAGTCAAATCATATTTATTTATAACATTATAGTCATTAATCATTTAAATAATATTTGAAACTCTTTTTAAATTTGAAACTCTTTTCAAATTTCATTACATCTTGCACAAGGATTTAACAATCAATACTATTTGAGAACATATGAAATATTTTTTCTAATTCACCTAAAGTGATGAATCTTCTCTTGATCACTCAAATACCTTCATATAGTTTATGTTATATCCAATGTATGCTCATTTATTACCTTTACCAAGATAACGTGTAACACGATCAAAACATAACACTTTTATATAAGATAACTTAGTGATCTCAAGTCTAAGAATCACTTACACAACCGTCACGTAAGCCTTTCCATAAATACAAGTGATATCTCCATATGCAATTCTCATACGGGTCAGCTCAGTGTACATGTTTTATAACAAACGCCTACATATTAGTTCTAGGTATTTCTTATACCTCAGCTTATGAGAATAACTGCTTCCCTTCATAAAGAAAAGAACATAATATGTATCAGTCTCTATGACTATAATAAATATCCAATATTTAAAAGAGCATTGACCATGAACATTTTAGGAATAATGCTTTGATGCAATAAGAATATCATAATTATAACAACTTTATAATTTCATTTTCAAAGCATTTTTGTTCCATGAACTTTATCTTTACTTTAGATTCATAAATCAAATATTAGATTCATTAATATAATATTATATGAATATTAAAGATAAATTAAACCTTTATTAATAATAAATATGGAGTTACATGAATATAATAATACCACATGTAACCAACCAATTAACTACATGACATATTAAACTAATAAGTGTTACTTGTAAAATAATCCAATGATATTTAAGTTAGTTTAGGGTTTTTCATATGTATATATATCAAGGATATACCAACTAGTTATAATAAACACTGAAAGGCGTTGGGGATTCACTTGCAAATTGTACTGTGGATCCCCTCATAAAACACCATGGACTCACTATTCATAATTTTTTTGTCCTTTTTTTTTTTTAACCTTTATAGGACCAAATTGTAGGTCAATTAATGTTCATTTGTTAATGAATGGTAAAATTAAAAGACAGGGGATCAAATTGAAAACAACAAAGGAAATGGGTGGCTTTTTTGAATTTTGGGTGGAATGCTCATTATTGTTCTCATACTTTTCAAATTATAAATATTGTGGTCTCACCAATTTCCAAAATTTCAAAATAAAATCAATTTTAGCCCAAAACTTCATTTTTCTTATTTTTAAGTCCATGATTTGAGAGAGGAGAGAGAGAATCGTTATATTTCAGTGGTAGAGAAAAAAAATCAACATTAACATCAATTTTAGGTGCCAAAATAATTGATTTTGATGTTAACGAGTTTTATTTGGTGAAGGACGTTCCATTTAGGTGTTTTTTAACCTTCAAGTTTCATAAAAACCAGATCCAAGCTTAGAAAATTTTTTGGTTTTGATTTGATTTCGAGTTTTTGAATGGTTTTTAGATTCTAAGGCCATTGATGAGTTTATCAATGTACTTAAGGTATTTTTAGGTGTTTTATGTCCACAATAGCTTTCTATGTTAAAAAACCATTAACCCTGATTTTTCACCTATCACTGTGATCGAAATTTAAGGAAAAGCAGATGATATATACATTGTCTGACTTTATTTTTTTCAAAACAATTGAGAGTGGATAACATGTTGTTTGTCCCATTAGCAATAAAAAAAAATAAAGGTCCACGCACCTGACCTCTTTTTTATGTTTTGTTTTTTCTAATTTTGTTTTTTTAATATATTTTTTTAATTTATATTTAAATTAATACCCTTTCTCTCTGATTTTTTATTTTGTTTATCTGGCTTTTTTTTAAATAAGGATTGCTTCTTTTTCTTTTTTAATTATCTTGTATGTATTTAATTTTTAAAGAGATTATTTTAATTCATCTATAAATTTTATTTTTAAGTTTTATATAAATGAAATTTATTTTTTAAACTAAAATATTTATTTTTAGATAATATTTCTAATATGTGTATCCATACATAATATTCTTTTCCTTGTATTTTATTTAATCAATTTCACGAGTTTCTATTTCTATTATCATTTGATTAAATAAAAAATTGATTTTGATAAATAAAGTAATTATACACAACCGATCAAATTATTACGAGGTCAAATATCTTGATCTATATCTATTTTTTTAATTTTTTAGTTTTATCTTTAGTTATCATTAATGATCTTTTTAATTTATTTATTAACACACATAGTTCTTCATTTATTTAATTAAATGTATGCATAAGTTTTTCAATTCATATTTATAATTTTTTTTATATAAAAAACACATTCAAAAACCTACCAATTCAATTTTTTCATTCAAAAATTAAAAAAAACACCCGACTCACGAACGAAATGCGGGTCATTAGACTACATCTCATGATTGGTGTCCTGCTATTACCTAGATTGCAAAATAAGAACATGAATGATATTATGCAATGGTAAAAGAACCCTTAAAGAGGTACTTTGTTAAGGTCTCCCTATTTCATGATCACATGTGGAAGACAAGACTGGATATGAAACGTGAAAAGTGCTTGGAATGGCCTGGCATGCTACACAAAAGAGTACAGATGGGCATTTTGTTTCAGATAAAGTTGCAGTATGGGCCTTTGTCCATTAGTACTAACAAATCACTCAATTTCAAAGGAAGATTTTCAGAAGACATCCATGCTTATCCTTGTGCTGAAGGATTGAAAGAAACAGAAATCTAAACCTAGGAGAACTTGTTTCTAAGAAAGAACATTTAAGCTACTATGTCAATGGAAGTCTCCATTTCTGTTCTTTCAGAAAATAAAATCTCTCGTCATTTTCCATCATCTACAATTTAACATATCCTCTCTCATTGCTTTATCCTTGAAGTATATATGAATATCTCTACACACAAAAAAAAATTTGTTCTACACAGCAAGTCAAGCAACCTTGTGAAGTTATACATCAGAACTTCTTGTGCAGTGGAATTGGAGGCGGCCTAGCACTATTTAAGAAACTGCCTCTTCTACCTGGAAAACATAAAGATGGCATAGAACCTCTTGATACCTTCTTCGCTATGATGGGCTTAGGAAGTGTGTATGATTTGTGAAGATCCAAACCATTCAAATAACTCTTAGATGCCTTCCCTTTCCTTCTATTACGCGTTTCGTTCTTTGCAAGATCTTCAATGCTTGCTACCCTAGATAGAGATGTAAAAGACTGGGACTTGCCTTGATAATATTTAGATAATCCTCGCCTGCATAGAGTAGAACATGACCAGAGGATTTAGGAGAGTTTCGACAAGAAAGAGATCAAAATTTACAAAACTGTACTTTCTATTATTTTCTCCAAACAAAAGGGCTGGGATTAATTGTGTTAGATTCTTGTATAAGATGATCAAACAAGTACTTACTTGATGGGCAGATGGGACAGGAGCTCAGATAATTCAAACAAAGGACCATTAGAGTTTGAGGATGAACATGCATCATCCACCATATCTAATGAAGAAGTTGTTGATCCATTAGTAGTACTTGAATTATCTAGGGAAGATGTGTTGTAGGAATCATCCTCACCACCACCACCACCTTCCATGTTCACCCATTGATCCTTATGTTTTTCATAGCTATCATCATTTCTTCGTGCCGTACATGGAGATTGGAGCCTTTTTTCTTGACCTTCACCCATAGACGAGTAGAGTTGTGAAGAAGACAAAGGATAAAGCGCATAAAGTAGTTCCCAAAACCACAGTATTTCTCAGACATATAATGAGCTTGGAGACATTCTCTAGAAGGCACAACTTATATCCATACACAGAATATTACATGCACAAAATAATACATGGATTAGGTTGGTAATCTTTAAGAGGAATGAAACCAAAATGACAGAGAGTAGCATAAACTTTTAATGATTTTTATGGATAATAACTCCACATGTCACAAGCCCATTACTTGACCTTCGACAATAATTTCGATTAGATGGATTGAAAACTCATTTGGCCTGAGTTGCACAAAGAATCCATGCACTTGGTTTGTGTTCTTGATCAGTAAGGTCACTTTCCCAAGTCATGGTGACATATTTTCTTATTTGCCTTATCCTTAGATTCGATATTATCTATTCTTATGGTTTGGATTTCTTGACCTTGTCTACTGTTATAAGGAAAGGATAAGCATTATAGCTGTGAAGCCATCATCCATATTCATGAGTCACCATCCAATGCACCCAGGGCCCTACTGCTAGCACTTTGTTTACTGTTTTCTTTTCTTTTCCGTAGTATTTGCTAGGGTTTGGTTTTTTTAGGTAAAAAGGGTTTAGGAATTAGCAGAGTTTGGATGCTAAAAGAGGCACTGTTCTAGTCTGCGTCTGGGCTTATTTAAACCATATCTTGGACACTTGCCTTGAGAATAGTAATTATAAGAGTCTATTTCTGTTCTTATATTTCCTCCTAGCGGGTTCCAGCTTATATGGAAATTGTTATGGTATTTCTTCTTTTCTGTTGTTTTCCTTTTTCCTATTCTATACATATCATCACTTTTTGGCTCAATGATATTTCTATGTGATTAAGCAAACAATAGACAAAAAAGAAAAAGAAAAAGGATTCAATTGTTTTGCATATTAAAAATTGACAAAAAAAACTAAAAGAGAGTAGCATTTTAATGTGTAAATTAAACATGTCTCATCTTCTCACATTTCATTATTCATAGAACTATTAACTTGGCAAATTTCCTTCCTCAATCCCTTAAAAGTTTATATTTGGTTAAATTCACTCATCTAACTTTAGTTTCTTTTAATTTGGTTCTTAAAAGTTTTGTTGTGATCATCCTAATTTTTTTCATTCTATTCGTATTTCATAATATCATGTGTCTGAGGTGTTGAAGATTGTTTTGAGATTAAATGAGATATCAATTTCACATGAAAGAATTCTTAAGAATGGTAAAAAAACAAAATTAAAAGAACAAGATCTAACATTGACATTGACAAAAATTGATAGCCTTTTTCCCATGTATATTGCATAAGAGGCACATACATCTACACTTTAGTCTTTTAATTTTTTTTTTACATTCAGTCCCCTTTTTGGATTTTTTATTTAGCTCCCAAACTTTATTTGTTTAATTTCTCCCTCTAATTTTAAGACAAAAGAGAGAAAAGTCATTGAAAGAATTTGAGGAGGGACAACTCTTAGATGATTGAATTTCGACCACTAATAACTTTGATTTTAGTATATGTGGATTCAATTTTGAGACGGATTTAATAGGAGTAATTTTCACCTTTAATGATGATGAAAAAAATAAATCAAAGCTTAACAAGTTTTTTTTTATTTGATGATTTTAAGTTTTTAGGCTAATTAGAATGTGTTTTGTAGTTAGAAATGAGGCTATAGAGATTCATGAGATTTTTTTTATTTTTTTTTTGGTGAAAAGAAATGGTTGGCATATGGGTTTTTGAGGTTAAAAAATTGGATCCTGATTTTATGGTCACTTAAGCCATCTTCATTAATCGGAAGAGATAGTAGATAAACGACGTGTTATTTACCAAAGCAGACAACGCGCTGCCGATCTAATTTAAATAAAAATTAGACCATATGAATTTGAAAAAATAAATAAAAACTAGACGCGTGAGTTTGAGTTTCCAAGCCCAAGAAGGCCTGGATCTTCACTGGGCTAGGTGTATTGACCCATTCTTACAACCTATATATATACACACATGAGCCCATTCTTCGCACCCAGTCCTTCAATTTTCTTATCTTATTTTTTCTCTTTTCACTTGTTATAATTAGATTATTTTAAAATGAATTTGTTTAAATAATTATCTAATTATATCATTATTTTCAAATAATATTAGTGTCTTTAGGATAATTATATATGAACATAACATGCATAATTTTCTAAATTCAGATAAAATATCTATATATATTTTTATTTTTTTACAAAATTTAAACTGTCACTTTTCTTCTGAAAATATAATTTTATTGTTGTATAATAAAATAAAATAAAAAATTAAAGAGCTTCTCACGTCATGAGATCAAATATCTTCATATACATCTATCTTTCAACTTTCTGCTTTAGTCTCTAATTAGTGATAGCCATTATTTTATGTTTTATTAGTTTATATAATTTTTAATTTATTTTATTAAATGCACACATCAACTTTCCAATTCTTAATTAAAACTTTTCATGCAATGCTTTTCATATATATATATATTAGAAATTAACTTGGAATAAACTTTCCAATTTATTTTATACTAACAATTTTTTTTATAGAATTTCAATTATTACTTTTCTTATGAAAATATTTTTTTTTGTATAATTAAATAAAAGAAAAATTTAAAGAGCGCCCCGTGTCATGAGATCAAATATCTTTATGCGCATATATCTTTCAAACTTCCTGCTTTAGTCTCTCATTAACATTGACAAGTATTTTTATGATTTATTGATTTATATAATTTTAATTTATTTTATTAAATGTATGGACAAGCTTTTCAATTCTAAATTAAAGTTTTTTTTATATAGTATCTGTGCATTATTTTCTTATAA
>Ga0307516_10010135_pt1 | contig 10403 bp, 14 predicted proteins | sample 19_EM_MG_FD_203310 | JGI IMG/M metagenome (GOLD analysis project Ga0307516, IMG submission 203310) | Populus trichocarpa ectomycorrhiza microbial communities from riparian zone in the Pacific Northwest, United States - 19_EM | ecosystem: Host-associated > Plants > Roots > Unclassified | place...
AAAAGATGGAAAATCAAGCATTTAGAAATCAAACAGATATGTGATGGACCCAGTGCAACAATGACCTGGGTAAGCTCGAGTCACACGCTGTGAGACATGATAAGAGAAGAGACCAACAGAAAGGAGAGAAACTCACACAATGCGGGGGTGGATGACACAAGGAGCGATGGAAGAAGTGGACTTTCAACGTTGCTGCATGTTGATTGTTGAACTCAATCTGAACTTTCACACATTCAATCACCATGGGCAGCTGCAACATCGCAACATTTGACACTGCCAACAGGCCCCAAATTATGTCATGGATATTGGAGGTGGGTGTTATTGTCCTCTTTGGCTACCGTGCTAACCCTCATCTTCAGGCTCAACTTTTGAGGGGTGCATGTACAACTGTCCAAGCCCCATTGCCATCGGGAATGATGTCTTCTATGTAAGTACTGTAGCTTACCACCCCATAAATGTTTTTCTAAATGTTTTTCTTAAAGTCTTCTATACTTCATAGCCTTGCGTTGGCTTTCATGAAGCCTGCTCATTCTTGGTCAACAACACCAGGACAAAGTGAGTTTGTGTTCTGTTTGTAAAAGGTTCACATTGGTTTAACAGATTACTGTCTCCTTTCCAGATTCTTACTCTTCCATTTCCGTCTTAACTGCACTGATTTTGGACAGAATCCTACACCGCCGATGTTGTGGCCTCTCGCACATGTTGTGCATTTGTGCTTGCACAGCCAGCTCTTTGCTCAGATGGGTCCTTGTAGCTCATGTTGGCCCCCATATTTCTCGGTGTGCCCACTTTGACTTTCTGTGCTATGGGCACCACCACTACCCATGATGTTGTTCTTTCTCCAATAGCACCAACAATCATAGACAGCTTTGCACTTGGTGTGAGATGCCCGTACCTTTACCCCTCATGAATACCACACCTTTTACTGGATCTAGCTACCAACTCAGAGGAGGGGGGAAGTCTTTTACCTTTCCTGTAGAAGAATTGGATGAATATATCATCGGCGGTGTGCAGAACGTCGCATTGGGGGATCAACTAAAATATTTGAATCACGTTGAGCATGACACTCTTGGCAAATATTCTACAGAGAAGGGCTTTGTTCACTCCAGGAATCCTGTGGATATCTTGAGTACAAATGCAAGCATCATGACATTGAAAAAGCTGGCACAAATTCATCACATAAAAATTGGCTCCATGCACACTTCTAACACAATAGCCCTCTTGTTTGAGAATCATTCCTGTATTAATTGTAGCTTGTATTACAGTGTATTTGTAGTTGTACAGTCAAGACGAAAGAAGGAGAAAAAAGCGGAGAAAAATGTGATGAAAATAGCCTTCAAAGTTGAACATCAACTTGAAGACCAAACTGCCGGACTCAATGAGATTGTTAGTTCAGATTTCTTGCCTCCCCCTGCAAACAAGAGTGTTTCTGAAAGAATTATAAGGGAATTCTGCACCGCATCCAGTACCGAGAATATTGAAGAGGATGTATGTGCTGTCTGTGGTACCCTTCAGCTGATCAAACATCTGATGCGCTTGAAGAATATGAAGGGCCACCTGGAGGTCTTGACGGCATCAGGTGTTACGCATCAAGAAAGAAAGAAGGTGAGCGATCCAATCCTGGAATACAACGCACCTGTGTTTTCATACACTTGCAGTAAGATATGTGACACATGCAGGAAAAAAGTCATGTGTGGCAGGGTCCCCGGTTGGCTCTGGCAAATGGATTGTGGCTTGGAAAATTATCCGAGGCACTTTCACATCTCAATTTCGTTGAAAGGTTGCTGGTAGCAAAAGTAAGGATCAATTGTTGCACAGTTCAGATTCTGTCCTCAGGTCTGCGCCAAATGAGGTGTAATGTGATAGCTTTCGAGGTGCTGATACCCAAATTATACAGTGCTCTCCTGCCTCTGATTGACGACCTCAGAGACATCCTTGCCATCTTGTTCACAGGGCCTGCAGTCCCTATGCATGAGGACCTAAGAAGAGTCCCATTACTAGTCCAATGAAGTGTTGTCAAAGACGCTCTGGATTGGCTGATCTTGAATCACAAGAACTACAGTGACATTGAGATTTCGGCAGAAAACCTGGCTGGATATCCAGAAGATAGTCCACCTGTTAACATAGTATATTAGCATCATGATATTGAATCCATGAAGGTACCCGAAGGAACAAGCATCTTTGGGACAGAACCTGTGACCGAGGAAGAAGGTACTAGTACTGGAGAATATCCCTTCATTGTCCATGGCCTAACTGGCAAGCGGTATGAGAAGAAGTCATGGGATGAGCAGATTGGTGAGGCAATTAAGCATTGGAACAATGGATGAGCTGCTCTGAGAGTTGGCCACAAAGAGGAACCTGAATCAATATACCGAAACCTGAGTCTTTACCCACAAGTATTTCCTTGGCTGTTTCCATATGGATTGGGTGGAATAGGCTATACAAACCTTTCCAAAAAAGCCCACAAGAAGCAGGGGTTGATGTATCACAACAAAAGATTCCAGATTGACCTTCTGTTCCCATTTGTTGCATTTAATAATCAGCAGATGAAGGATTCGTCATCAGGTAGCTTTTTACTTGCTAAAACTGCGAAGTTTGAGGATATAACCCATGACCTCCTCTCCATGGATGAGGCTGTCTTGGCTGACCTGACCAACAGATTAGCAAAAGGAGAAACACTAAAACTGACTTCTGATGCCAAGAAAGATTGTTATCAATTGATAAAGGACCTTGATCATATTGGAGAGAAAGTCGATGGCTCATTCGCGGGAAAAAAGCTCAGAAGAAATGAAGTCTGGTCCTTGATAGTGTTTAAAGGTGGCCCACTTTGGTATGTGATGCTCAATCCTACTGATGTCAAACATCCAATCCACCTGTATTGGGCAGGAACACAAATGAAATTCATACCTGACTTGCCTCGCTCAAGCGAGGAGAAGTTCAAGCTCATAGCAAACAACCCAGTTGCAGGGTGCGCTTCTTTGACTTCATGGTACGCAACTTCATCAAAAATATTCTTGGCATCAGAGCAGATCACCCAGGCCTATTTGGCAAAACATCTGCATATTATGGCACCATAGAGCAACAAGAACAGTTGACACTTCACCTCCATATGCTCATTTGGATTGAAGGCAGTCCTTCCCCTGAAGTATTGAAGGTACACTATGGAAGGGTGCGACTACCTTATCTGATTGTAGAGGGTACTTAGGAGTAGACTACATGAGTAACTCACAGGGAAGCAAGTTAGATTGCATAGGCGAACTGAGCGCCCTTATATATGCCCAAGGTATCTAGATATGGTAAGATATGTAATCTAATCTATATACAGTGTCATCAGTATGGAACAATATACTGGTGTCATGTGGTACGTCATGTGATGATGTCACATGCATGTCTCAGACATTCGTCTTTCAACACACCCCCTCACTAAATATGACAGTAAGCGCCTTGTTAAGCATTTTTAGAAGGTCCAAAGGTAAGATCTAGTTGCTCTCGGAATTTGACAAATTTAAGGTGATCTAAGTTCTTTGTGAACATATCAGCCAGATTGTCATTTCCAGAGACAAGGACAACAGAGACTTTGTTGTCCTTGATGCATTCCCATATGTAGTGATAGCAGATATCAATATGTTCAGTCTGCTTCGCTTGTATAGAGTTTGAGCCAATGAATAGGCTACCCTGATTATTGCCACAAATAGTGATCAGTGATATGGAAAAACCAATTTCTCCAAAGAGATTGGTGATCCACATGGCTTGTCAACAGCAATCTGAGATTGCCATGTATTCAGCCTTGGTGGAAGAGAGGGCTACGGTTTTTTGGGCTCATGAGAGCCATGAGACCAATGATCCAGCTAACTTGAAGAAGTAGCCTGTGATTGAGTGGCAATTATTAATGTCCGCGGCCCAATCACTATCAGAATGCGCAATCAAGCCTTCATTATTATTGCCATCAAAGACCATAGTATAGTCTTGAGTACCTGCCAGATAGCGACAAATGTACTTAGCCCATTCAAAGTGTTCTTTACTAGGGTTGGCACTAAATTGTGATAGCTTTATCACAGCAAAAGCAATGTCAGGACAAGTGCCTAACATCAGGTACAACAGCGAGCCGATTATGGCTTGGTACTGTGTCTGAAGTGTGGGGTCAGGGTTGCCGGTGTGTGTGATGGGTGTGTAACCATGTGGCAGAGGCATGTTTGCTGTTATAGCATTTGTCATACTGAAGCGATCAAGGACCTTGGTCAGGTACACTTTCTGATCTAGTATGATTTTACGACCAGAGCATCTGATGGTGATTCCAAGGAACTTGTTGAGTTCACCAAGATCATGGCATTCCCATATGCCCATAAATGCTTTTTTCTTTTCTTTCACAAGGATCACATTATTACCCATAAAGCCAGAGTTGTCGACATAAATCATTGCGATGATAATATCTCTATTGGAGGCTTTGTGAATGAAGATCCCAGCATCAGATTGGGAGTGCTCAAAGCCTATTTTTCTCATAGAGGTGAGCAGCTCTTTCCACCAAGCTAGGGCTGCCTGTTTGAGCCCATAGATGGCTCGGCATAAACAGAGGACTTCCCGTTCCTGGCCATGGATTTTAAACCCTTTGGGTTGTTCCATATAGATCTCTTCATCAAGATGCCCATAAAGGAAGGCACTCTTAACATCAAGTCCCTCGATGTACCACTATTCTAAAGCAGCAGCCACTAATAATATGTGTACAGACTCGTACCAGACTACTGGTGAGAAGATCTGATTGAAGTCTATGCCTTTGACCTGAGAGAAGCCTTTGGCTACAAGCCTGGCTTTCTTATGACCATTGCTCTTAGTCATAAATACCCAGCGATTTTTGATGACCTTACAGCCTGGAGGTAAATCAGCTAGTTCAAAGACTTTGCACTTATGGAGGGCCTCTAACTCCTCCTGGCATGCCTTTTTCCACTGTTCCCTAAGCTAAAATGGTAATCTAGCTATGTCTTTGTAAAAGACCGGTTGATCCACTGCCAATGGTACTGCTTTATTCAGCAGAAAGGCAATGAATTCAACTCCCCCTTCCCGGACTAGGCAGTTTAAATGCACTTGGCCCAAGGTTTCTACAGGGTCTTCCCTTGTGTTGTCATCAGTGTCAGTTGTAGTCTGATGTGGAGGAGGCAGTGCATGACTAGATCCAGGGATAGGATTCTGTGTTGGCTGTTTAGGCGGAGCATGGGAGCTACCCAGCTGATTGCCAACTCTCCTGTGCAGGTCGTCTCTTTGGAGATTGACAGGTGTTCTATTGCCATAGATGCTATCTGGATGACTGCATACTGTTCACTGTCTTGTACCATGCCTTGGAGTGTCATTGTCATGCCAGTGAGGCAGCAGGACTGGCAGGTTTCTCTGAGTATGCGAAGGGTGTTCCATGTCTCAATCAGGGACAATGGGAACTTTAGGTTCAGAGGGAGGAGATGACGGTGGGTGATCGTCATTTTCCGGAGGGAACGGCAGATTATCACCAAAATTATTGTCATTGGACTGATCTATGGGATTGTCTGGATATCTATTCTTAGTGGGTGTAAGGTCATCTAATTCCATAAAGTGTCGCTGTTTGCCATCAGGGCAGCACGGGAAGAAGGTTTCATCAAAAACAGTAGTAGCACCGATAAAGATGCGCCCAGTTGTGATGCGATAGAAGCAAAATCCCTTATAGCTGGCAGGCTGTCCAAAATAAACCATAGTCTCAGATTTAGGGGATAATTTATTTGCTCTAACACCTTCCAGTAGGAAAATGTAAGCACCACATCTGAATACACAGTGATGGGAGACATTAGGTTTGTTGGACCTGAATGCCTCATAAGGGGTCTGCCATTTTATGTGATGAATGGGAGTGTGATTATAGACATGTTCCGTATGGTTCCATAAAAATTCCCACATAGTATCAGTGAGACAGGCACAAAAGCGCATTGATTGCGCCTTGTCCATGATCGTGTGATTTAGACATTCAGCATGACCATTCTGTTGGTGCATATAAGGCACACTGGTCTCAGACAAGATACCATTATTGCGTAGCATTGTTTTAAATGCATCATTGAGGAATTCAGTCCCACCATCAAAACGCCAAGTGCTGATGGAGGCATTGTGTTGATTTTTGGCATAGGCAACAAACTGCCGAGCATAGATGATTGTATCAGATTTCTTTTTTAGATTAAATGACCATGCATGGGACGTAAAATCATCAAGTACAGTAAGAATGTAATGATAGCTGCTGAAAGATCTTTTGATCATATCCTTCAGGTCCGAATGGACTATCTGGAAAGGCTCCATTGCTTGCAATACTGATGGGGGGAAAGAGTGTGATGGCATCTTTCCTTTCACACAAGCTTCACAGGGCTTCTTAGCTATAGGTATAGTGATTAGCTTTGGTGTCCATTTTACCATTTCAGGTGATTTCCAGAGTATGTCATCACTGGGGTGACCCATACATCTTGGCTGATAGTGACTGAACATACTTTATCATTAAGTTCAGCCAAAATATAGTAGAGCCTACAACGTGTGGTTGACATATGAGAACAGGAAGTTTATTCCTTAAGAACATAAGCTGGTGATTATTGCCAGTGATGAGCTGTTTGTCATTCAGGAACTCCCCCATAGAGAGTAAATAGGTGTTTAATCCATTAAGGTAATATATTGGTTGTAGGCATGTTGTTTTCTCATACGCCTTACTGTTTCGCGGAAGAACAGTGTGTGTAATAAACACTGTTCCGACCTCTTTGACTTGAGTAATGTTATTAGCCATCTGAATCATGAGTGGCTGTGCCAATTTGAAGGCATCTACTAAGTCGGATCATTGGCCTGTAAAGTGCATTGAAGCACCAGAGTCCAATAGCCATTGAGGCTGTTGAGGCTGCTCTCGCTTACATCTCGAACATGAACATTTATCAATGAAATTGTATTGCACTCCTATAGGGCATGCAGATGCTACAAGGCTATAAAGGCCAACTGGTACAGAGCATGTAAAAATATTTTTAATTGAGCCAAAAAAAGAGGGGCGATGTCAAATTACATTGCTGAATAAGGCTCTGCTCAATGTAGTTAGCAGCAGGTTCATGATTAACAAAGATGGGGACTGACACAAAATAATCTGGGTCAAAGTCACTAGTGAATATCGGAGGTGGCATGGGGCTGCCAAGCGACATGGTCCCATCATCAATGTGTTGATGCTTTGATGGAGTCCCACTTCCTGGAAGGTAGGGGAAATTGTCTTCAGTGAAGACGAAGTCCAGAGAAGGCATTTGCCATTTCAGAGAGTGATCCTGAGGCGGAAGGATGATGTCAGTGATGTGAGTCTCAAGATGCTTGAGCATTGAGATCATCGGAGTTACCTCCATGTGATCGGCTAGATTGCGGGCCTTTTCAGCATTAACCTATATGCCGGGCCTTGTTTCTGTTGAGCTGGTGTACCTTTGAGGTATATGCTTGGCAGCAATAGCTGCCAGAAGTCCTTTTGGGACAAAGGTGGAGGCAGGGATAATCCTACCATTACCATTGATGTTCATTACAACCGGAAGGGGAGTAGGAGCAGGAAGTGGAGCCTTTGAAGAGGCTATAGGAGCAGGAGGGTCAACTGCCATCGCCATTTCAGCCATGTGGCTATGTTGGCATTCTTTGGCAGCTTCTTGACATTCCTTTACCTTTTTCCTGCACGAGATTGTCCTTTCTTCTCCTTGCTATGATCACCGGAGCCAGAGCTAGAAGGGTCAGGCTGTTTGTTCTTGGATTTTCCTTTTCAAGAAGGCAGGTGATCAGGCTTTCGCTTGACAGCAGAGATCTTATTCACCAATTGCGAGGGTCATGAGACCCCTGCAAGGCGTTGATGCTCTCCAATGATAGCATTAGCCACTACACTATATTCGAGTTTATCAAGCGAGTAGTAGGATAGGAGCCATGTCGAGATTGTGTCCTATTTCTGGGGAATAGCAATGATCAAGATTGAGGCTTGGACAAAGTCGGGGACCATAAAGCTGCATTGCTCATGATGAGCAAACATGGCAGCAAGCTTCTGAATCTCATTAGTGGGGTTGCCACCAGAGAGTCGGAAGCTGAACACTTTGCGGATCTCCTGTAGTACGGACACAGTGGATGCTTTGTCATACTTCTCCTTAAGGTCCTTCCAGACCCCTCCAGAAGTGTCAGCGGTTGCGGGGATACCCGCAACGATTGCTTCTTGACACTTCATCTTAATGTACCTGATCACAGATCCATCATTATTGACCCAGTTGGCAATTTCCTTGCCATTGGTGACTGGTCCAAGAGTGGTAGTGGCGGGACGGGAAGAGGATGAGCCCAAAGGCTGAGGGGAGGTGGCTGGAGCAGAGACTGTCTCCCTGATAGGAGCCGGCTTGGTGTAGGTCCCAATTACATAGGACCACACTTTATTAGCCATCAGGAATTGAGACATCCTGGCAGACCAGGAGAGCCAATTGGAACCATCAAAGATGGGGATATCAGTGAATCTGTTCTTGAAAGACATTCTGATAGAGAGGCTAGAAAGAAGCATAATCAGTGATGATTGCTATATGAAAATGTGAGGCAAAATCAGAGAAAATGCCAGAGCCTTCGAATCAGAAGTGATTTATTATGTATCGCTTAATCGTAGACACTGTCTGCAGCAATAGCCAATGAAGGCTAGTGGTTTAACCAGGGAGGAGCCAGTTATTGATCACTATAGTGTTCATTGTTTATACAGAGAATGAGCAGCGATGATGGCACCACTAGGTACAACCAGGCGAGGCCTGCCAACACCACTGGTATTTGCGCTGAAGCGCATAAGCCAGTGCGGGCAGGGCCCATAACCTATTGAAGGTACACTACGGAAGGGTGCAACTACTTTACCTGATTGTAGAGGGTACTTAGGAGTAGACTACATGGGTAACTCACAGAGAAGCAAGTTAGATTGTATAGGCGAACTGAGTGCCCTTATATATGCCCAAGGTATCTAGATATGGTAAGATATGTAATCTAATCTATATACGGCATCATCGGTATGTAACAATATGCTGATGTCATGTGGTACATCATGTGATGATGTCACATGTGTGTCTCGGACATTCGTCTTTCAACAGAAGATACAAGGAAGTTACCCATGGATAAAGACTCAACATTTTCAAAGAAGTTTATCAAGTACCTGGAAGGGTCTCACAGGGGGGAGTTTGTGACAGGAACATTGCACAATGTGGGTGAGCGAGTTTGGAGAGAAGAAACGCTACCTGAATACCATGATCCTACAACTTTGATGTCTTGGCCACCGCCTGTTCGTTGCATGAAAGGATTGTTGGGATAAGCGACCCAATCTGACAGATGATGACGAAAACAGATGAAGATGGTATTATCGTTTGGCCTCGGTGAGCTCGAGAGGCAAACGGATGGGGTGCTACTATGTACCTAAACTAGTTATATATGTACAAGGATAATAGAAATATGAAACATGTACCTAGAATGTAAATGACAAAGGAGAAAACCTGGAAAAGGAAAGGTGCGGGCAATGCATCACACATGCTCGCATCAATTACAAATTCCAACAAGGATGTGATCAATGTGATCAATATTTGTCCTTGAAAGACTGATGGACTTACTTTAAGTACGTTGTTGACAATATTGTCTTCAGATCAAATGTTCATACCTGCCGATCAACTCTGGACAAAGATGGGAAAAGGAAGAAGAACAAAAGCTTCACCGGGTGTCTTGATAACATATAGAAGAAATGCAAAGCCCGCTTTCCATGCTTGCTTTCAAAGTTTATGGTCATTGACCCTGAGACGGGGAGCATTACTATGAAAAAACTAGCAGAATGGATTAATATGTTTTCTTCTGTCATCTCATTTCTACTATGGTGCAATGTTGACATTACGAGCCTGAGGTCAGGGACTGTGTCTCGTTTTACATTACAAATTATATCACTAAATCATCGCTAAAAACTCATATGATATTTGATGCCATTCGGTCCGTTTTTGAAGACAACTTGGCGATAATTTGTGGACCTGACGGTGTTGGCCTTGTTTGTCATCGCCTTCGGGTCACAGTCACGTGCCTTTACTTATATATACATGATCCCGCATTTCCTCAATCTCAGCCGTCTCTTCCTTCATCCCTGACGCTGAGGCCTCGATCGTTCGTTCCTAGGTCTCGCCCTTACAACCTGAATCCTTGGGTGAGAATGCACGGAAACTCATGACAAAAATGGTCAACACAATGGGCGGAAATCGGCTCACCAATGGCCTGCATGTATCTCCTCAACAATCCGGATCATTACACAAGCCACGAATTCAAGACATTCTTTTGGATGTCGTATATACAGGAAGCATGGAAGGTTTGGGTTATTGATCCAAATGACAGACTGTATCAAGAAAAGGTACAACTCCTAAAGC
>Ga0307516_10010136_pt1 | contig 10402 bp, 11 predicted proteins | sample 19_EM_MG_FD_203310 | JGI IMG/M metagenome (GOLD analysis project Ga0307516, IMG submission 203310) | Populus trichocarpa ectomycorrhiza microbial communities from riparian zone in the Pacific Northwest, United States - 19_EM | ecosystem: Host-associated > Plants > Roots > Unclassified | place...
CTGTAGTTCAATATAGCTGTTCAGGTAGTCGATCTCTTTTTGAAGAGCGACCTTTTGTCCCTGCGCATCATACAACATATACCGCATCAGATCGGATAGCATGATAAGGGAAGTCTCCAACTTATCCGATTTTTTACGGGCAAGGGACACCAGGTTCGTCAACACATTGAATAAAAAATGCGGGCTTATCTGGGAACGAAGGAATTTCAGCTCTGTCAACAACTGCGCCGCCTCCTTTTCCTTTTGCTCCCGGTCGCTACGGATCCCATCGAAGATCCTGCAATAAATAAAACTGATGACGAGGACGGCCACCGACGGGCCAAAGACAAATTTATAAACGGACGGATTCCTGCCCATATCGGGCCACCAGGTGGTCATGATCTGGTATTTCAACCAGAAACTGGCAAAGATCAACAGGGCACAAGCCGGGATATAAAGGAGCCACCATCGCCTGTTGGCAAGTCTTGGATAAAGGAAAAAGACATTGATGTAAAAAATAGCCATGTGGATAAAGCCGGCCACCGTAAAGAGCCCACCGGGTACAGCGCCGATGGCATACCCGCTTGCAGCCGTCGAAACAAAATAAGGCAGCAGCAGCAACACAGCCCAGATCAGCACATGCAGGGAGATATTGATATGTCGCGGTTGGATCCTCTTCATGGGGCGGTATAAGCTTAAAATACTTACCGGACCCTAAATGTAGTAAAGAGATCTGACAAGAGCAGTCCCTAACCCTAAGGTTGATGAAAAGCCTCCGTCACGAAAGGAAGCACATTGGCCAGCCCAGCCCGCCAGAAGGTCCAGTTATGTCCGCCATCGGCCACCCGGAACTCGTGCGGGATCTCTTTCTTACGCATCGCGATATGCGCCAGGGCGCTGCCTTCACTCAGGCCATCCTTATCCCCTACGGCCAGATACCAGCGGACGGCTTTTTTCAGGCTGTCCGGCATATTGTTCAATTGGGCGAGCACACTCCGCGTATCGAAAAAGTTTTTTACCTGCGCATCGGTGGCAGCCGGGTTCGTACGGGCCAGCATCCTACGGGCATCTTCCAAAGCCACCGGACCGATATCAGGGCTCAAAGGGCAGGACGAAGAGAAGAACTCCGGGTGATGCAACGCATAAATAAAGGCGCCGCCACCCCCCATCGATAAGCCGGAGATGGCACGATACCGCTTTTCCGTTTTGGCGCGATAGTTCTTCTCGACATAGGGGATGAGTTCCTTAAAAAAGAAATCCTCATAGTTCCAACTGCCATCGGGATAATTGAAAAATCCGGGATGCACGGTATAGCCGTCCGGCATCACGATGATCATCGGGGTGGACCTGCCTTCCGCGATTGCCTTATCTGCAATTTGCGCCACTTCCCCAAACTGCACCCAGCCTGTTTGATCGTCAAGCCCGCCATGCAACAAATAAAGTACGGGATAGCTGCGGTTGGACGTTTCATAATCCGGGGGTAGATAAATGGAAAACTTGCGGTCCAGTTGCAGGATCTTACTGTGCACAGCCAGGTTATCGAACACCTTACCGCCCTGGGCGCGGCTGATGGCCGGACCCAATAGCATCATCGAAAGGAGCATTTGCAATAGGTATTTTCTCATCCCTCTAATATACAGTTCCAAAATGAATTTTCCTGATCGACTTCCGGAGCCGGAAATTTTAGCATTATAGCACAACAAGGGTTCCGATAAGAATAGGTACATTCAGCCGGCCAACCTTTCAACGCCAAAATAGGTTAGAGATGAAGAAGATCATTGCAGCATTCTTTTTGGTTTCCTCTTTAACGGGTCCGATACAAGCGCAAAGATCCCCCGTGAATTATGTCAATCCGCTCTTAGGCACTGCCACCCTGTGGGACAGCGCGGACATCGGATTCAAGCCCACGCACCGTACCTGGGGAGCCGAAGTGTTCCCCGGATCATCCTTGCCGAATGCCATGGTCCAACTGAGCCCGGTGACCCAATTCCACAGCGGCTCAGGTTATCAATATGAAGACACCGTCATCTATGGCTTTATTCATACCAGCAAAGGACATTGGAACCTGGGTTATGTCCCTTTATTACCGGTCACAGGCACGGTGTCGCCGGATGCCTATGCCTCCGCCTACAGCCACAAAAAGGAGTCGGCCCATCCCGGCTATTACCAGGTCTATCTCCAGCGCTACGCCGTCAATGCCGAACTGACCTCTACCTTACGATGCGCCTTTCACAAATACACTTTCCAGCCCGGCCAGTCTAAAAAACTGCTGGCAGACCTTTCCATGTCCAACGAACGGGTCAGGAGCTGGAACATCCAACAGGAAGGCCCACACGTTTTCACCGGCTTTCAACAGGCAGGCGAAAAAATATATTTCTATGCGGTAACTAACCATAGCATCAAAAACATCGACTCCCTCACAGCGGAAAAGAAAAGGATCCCCGTGGTCAACTTCGTCGATGCACCCGGGGCCCTGGAACTGCAGATCGGGTTTTCCTTCGTCAGCGTGGAAAATGCCAAAGCCAACCTGGAAAAAGAAATGCTGGGTAAAAGCTTCGCGCAGGTAAGGGAACAGGCTACTCATACCTGGGACACCCTGCTCTCGAAGATCACCGTATCGGGAGGTACGGAAAGGCAGAAGGGACTTTTTTATTCCACCTTGTACCGCAGTTTCCTCTGGCCGGCCTTACGCAGCGACGCCAACGGGGACTTCACCGACCTCGGCGGCAAGGTAGTCAACAAAGGGTTTAACTATTATACCGAGCCCTCGCTCTGGGATGATTACCGTAATAAACTGATCCTCCTGGGACTGCTCTCTCCAAAAGTCACCAGTGATGTCATCCGTTCCCTGATCGATAAAGGGGAAGTGAGAGGATTTATGCCGACCTTCTTCCACGGCGACCACGCCTCCGTCTTTATCACCGGGTCTTATTTAAGAGGACTAAGGGGATTCGATGTGAACGCCGCCTATAAGCTCATGCTTAAAAATGCTACCGTGGAAGGTATCCGGAAATACGTCAACGAATACAACGACAAAGGATATATTTCCGAGACGGAGGTAGCCCACCCGGTGGTAGAGACGGTCACTAAGGCGGCGGTTACCAAAACACTGGAATATGCTTACGACGATTATGCAGTGGCCCTGCTGGCAAAAGAATTGGGCGATACCGCCAACTACCGGATGCTGATGAAAAGGACGGGCAACTATAAGAACCTGTTCGATGCTTCCACCCGGTTCATGCGGGGACGCCTGGCCAATGGCGATTGGGTGAAAAATTTCGACCCCCAATACCCTTATTATGAATACATGTACCGGGAAGCCAATGGATGGCAGTCTTCTTTCTTCGCCCCCCACGATCCGCAAGGACTCGCCGCCTTGTATGGCAGCCCTTCGGATTTCGATAAAAAACTGGATTCTCTCTTCACCCTTCCCTGGGACGGGGTCGAAGCCTATAATATTTCCGGGTTCATCGGGCAATATTGTCAGGGCAACCAGCCGGATCACAGCGTTCCCTTTATGTACTATTTTATAGGCAGGCAGGAGAAATCCCAGGTGATCCTGGACAGCATCCTGAATCATTTCTATGATCTGGGCAAGGATAAGCTGGCCTATGCAGGCATGGACGATGCAGGGGAGATGTCATCCTGGTATGTCTTCAACGCCATGGGGTTCTATCCTTTTTCACCGGCCGATCCCCGTTACCTCGTATCGGTACCCCTTTTCGACAAAGTGGAAATAAGAACGGACGATAAGAACAGCTTTACGATCCTTAAAAAGAATGCCGGCAAAAAGATCAGCGGGATCAGTTATCAGGGCCGCAGGATCGATGGTTATTTCATACCCGACGCAGCGTTGAAAAAAGGGGGGCAGTTGGTTATAACGACCCAATAGTTCATCACCGCCTGCTCTCACTTCTCATGAAGGCACAACCCATTCCCATCGGGGTCCTTTACCCACGCGAATTTGCCCCAGGGCTGCTGATCGACCTTCCCGAATGCTATGCCCTTTGCCTTGAAATCGAGGATCTCCTTTTCAATGTCATCGGTCTCAAATAGGATCCCATGAAAACTCAACAGGGAAATAGACGTGGTTTGGCCCGGCAGTCCCATTTGCAGCCAGGTCTGCCCGTGATCGGCGGGTGCTTCCACCAATACTTCAAAACCCAGCTTCAGATAGAATTCTTTCGCTTTTTGCTGGTCCGTTACAGGGACCATGACGACTTCAATTGCTTTCATAGTTCATTTATTTGTTGTCAAAACTATGGACATTTTATGACCCGGGCTCATGGTAAAAACGACAATCCTACCTGTTGATTGCGACAAGACTTTAGGATATATTTGGGGTATGAAACACATTTCCATCCTGGCGCTAAGCGACGCAACGATGTCCTCCATAGACAGCAGCTACCAGATCCTCAGCCGAGTGAACGATTTCCTGCACTACCAGGGGAAAGCTCCGTATTACACCGTGGAGATCGTCGGCACCAACAAGCATACCGAATTGAATAACGGGCTGTATAGCATCCATGTAAACCGCACCATTGTCGAGATCCCGGCAACGGATGTCATCGTCATCCCGCTCACCTGCGGCGACTTCTCCGGGACCCTTGCAAAGAATAAAAACTATGTCGATTGGCTCCTGGCCCAATATCGCAACGGCGCCCAAATAGTAAGCCTCTGCGTGGGTTCCTTCTTCCTGGCATCGACAGGTCTTCTCAACGGTCGGAAATGTGCGATCCACTGGGCCGCCAGAAACGAATTCATGGCCATGTTCCCGGAGGTACAGGTCATGGACGATACGATCATCACGGATGAGAACGGCATCTATACCTGCGGCGGCGGCTTCTCCTACCTCAATTTGCTCTTATACATCATCGAGAAACATCACGGACGGGAAATGTCCATCCTGGCGTCAAAAATGTTTGAGATCGACATCGAAAGAAAAAGCCAGCATCCGTTCATGATCTTCATGGGCCAGAAAAGACATGAGGACCAGGCGGTGCTGGCCGCACAGGAATTTATCGAACTGCATCCCACGGAGATCTTTTCAGTGGATGAAATTTGCGAAAAATTCGGGGTCGGCCGAAGGACCTTTGAAAGGAGGTTTAGAAAACACACAAGCAATTCCGTCGCGGAGTATATACAAAGGGTTAAAGTGGAGTTTACAAAAAAACAGTTGGAGTCGGATACCAAGACGATCAACGAGATCATTTATGAAGTAGGATACAATGACATAGATGCCTTCAGAAGGATCTTTAAAAAGCACACCGATCTCTCTCCCATGGATTATCGTAAAAAGTATCGGTAAGCTAACTCTTTCCAGGTTTACAACTAACTCTTTTCATACAGTTTCTCCGGTATTTGGGAAAGGGTAGAATGCCGGACCCGTCTTCCCAGCCCATAAAATTGCTGGAAGCTCATCATCAGGGGCCGCCATTTATCAGGATCTACCCTGTTGGGGTGCCCTTCCAGGAGGATGGATTCTTCGAGATGTACCCGTACGATCTTTAATTCGATGCTTACGATCAGGCCCCGCTCGGTGGGATGTTCCTCGCCGATAGGATGAATGGCCGCGACCCTTGCCTCCATTTGCACGGGGCATTCCGCCACTCTGGGTGCTATTACGGTATGAGAGGGTTCAGGTCGGAGACCGGCCCTTTCAAATTTTTGAGGTTCATAACGATAGCCCCTCCGTATCTTCCCTTCCGGCACAGGGTTCGATCCTGTCGTCAGGGCCAGGCGGTCGACGGCGGCGGCCTCGTGGACAGAGGGCAGGTTCAATACGCATTCCCGGGTCCGCCGAAGATTCTCCGTGGTCCTGGAGGCCGTGCCTATTCCTATGATACAACGCCATCCCAGCCAGAATATGGAAGAGATCGGCGCCAGGTTATAGGTTCCGTTCTCATTCACTGTGCTGACGAGGACTACGGGCGTTCCGAAATAAAGGATCGAAGGTTCACAAACTTTATGCATGGCTGCTTTATTAAGTGTACAAATAAATGACCAGACAAAGTTTGAAAATTTTATCAGGGAGTACAACCCGGTTCTTGCGATCTATCCGTTCTGATCCATCCCTTTACTGCCTTATTCTCTATAGCTCATTTTTCAACGCATCGATATTCTCTTTCAGTCGATCGGCGACCTGTCCAAAAGCCTTTTGGCTCATCCATTTCGCCAGCACCCAATAAAGCGGCGCGGCTACCGCGATCAACACGAGCAGGGTGATCAAAAAGCGTGGCTTCTGTATGATTTCCCCGATAGGCTGACCCGATCCTAACCCCCAGCCCAGCAGTACGCCTGCCGTCAAATAAAAGGGGAGGAGCAGCAGGTTGCCCCATTGCTGCAGGTGGATCCATCGCCGGATGGCATGATAGTGCCGTTCCATTTCCTGCAAGAGGGTATACCCATCGGCAGGCTTCCCCAGATCCTTATACAAGACCAGGGTCTTTGCCACGCCCATGAACAAAAAGACTACCCCTATTCCCAGACAGGCGATGATGGGCCAGGCAGGCCACCGCAGCAGGACGAAAATATACCCGGAGCCTATCAGCAGACCCCAGCAGGCGTTGATCAAAATAGCACGCCGGATCTTTTCCAGCGGGTCCTTTGAAGGCAGCTTGCTGATAAGGGGCATAGCCAGTAAGGCGGACAGCAGGTCGTCCTTCCCCTCTCCCACTTTCTTCCATGACGATTCGAGTTCCATTAGGATTGTTTTAAGAAGTTCGTTAATTGTTGTTTGATACGATGCAGTTTGACGGCTACATGGTTGTTACGGATCCCGATGATCGCGGCGATCTCTCCGTTGTCATAGCCATCGAGGTGAAGGGAAATAAGGGCCCGGTCCGTCTCCCCCAGTTGGCGGATCGCCCATTGAAGATGCCGGGCATCCTGCGCAGCTTCTCCGGGATGTGGGACAGCGGCTCCTTCCTGCTCTAAGGTCTCCTTATATTCTATCGGGGAGGGCTTTCTTTTTTGGGTGAGGATGGTATTCAGGCACACCCGGTACAGCCAGGTGCTGAATTTCGCCTCTCTCCGGAAAGAAGGCCAGGCTTTCCAGGTCTGTAAAAGCACCTCCTGATAGAGATCCTTTTTCTCTTCCGCATCGGCGGCATATAAGCCCACCAGCTTGTAGATAATTCCCTGATGGTCCCGGATCTGGTCTAAAAAGGCCTTTTCGTTCACTACGTTGAGAGTTTAAGGTGATTAGTATCCAAATTTCCCCGGGAATTACAGGAAAGCCGTGAAATTAAAAAATTAATCGTTCTTTGTTCTTACAACATTGATCATGGCCATATCGGAAGCATACCTGCAACTAAAAAAATACCTCGGGGAAAATACCACCTTAAATAAGGAGAAGATCGAAAAATGTGCCTCTTTTTTCCAATATAAAAAAGTGCGACGCAATGAAATGCTGGAAAAGGAAGGAAAGATTTGTAATCACTTTTATTTTATCGCCAAAGGCTGCCTCCGCCTGTATGAGATCGACAAAAAGGGAAAGGAAGTGATCGGTAAATTTGCGCTGGAAGACAGTATGATCAGCGCCATCACCAGTTTTATCACGCAGAAAAAGTCGCTCGATTTCTTGGTAGCCCACGAACCTTCGGAAATATTCACTATTCACAGGAAAGATCTTTATACCGCCTTTGAAGAGTTCCCGGAATTCGCCGCGCTGTATAACAAGTTCATGGAATTTGCATTTGTACATTCTCAAATGCGGGTCTATATGTTCCTGGGAATGGAAGGGCTGGATAAATTGAAATGGGTCATGGAGCACGAGCCAACCCTCCTGACCCGCGTCTCCAGCAAGTCCGTTGCCTCCTACCTGGGCATGACGAATTCAACGCTCAGTAAATTAAAAGCCAAACTCTAAGATCGTTGTCATAAGACAACGATTAAGATCACGGCAGCCACCACCTTTGTATAATTGATAACAAATAAAAAACATCAATTATGCCACTCACGGTAATCGCTACGCAAGGTATCTTTACGCCTGAAAATGAAAAGAAGATCATACCCGAATTGACCGCACTCATGTTAAAGGTGCACCACCTGACGGGCAATAAATTTATGACCCCGATCGTGATCGGTCACCTCGAGCTGGTGGCTCCCGAACATATCTTCTCCGGGGGCGCGCCGGTAACGGGCGTTTTTATCGAATGGAAGGTTCCATCCTTTGGCTTTGGGACACAGGAGATCCTTGATGAGTATGTAAAAGAAGCAACCGCTATTACCGTTGAATGCTCGGGCGGAAAATTGTCGAAAAAGAACGTCTTTGTAAATGTCGTCCACGCGGTAGATGGCTCCTGGGGTGTACACGGGAAAGCCTATACCAACACCGAATTAGGGGCGGCAGTACAAGCAAATATCGCTTATTAGGCAGTTTCCAGCAGCCTGGCCAGTTTCCGTAAAGACTGCCGGCTGCCCTTATCATTGTCTTCGGGCCGGATACCCGGTGGGATGTCCTGGAAAAGTAAGGTAACTTCAGTACCTCCCTTGGTGTCAGCGAGGCTGACCGTCATTTCCATTTCCCCCTTCATCCGCGGGTCTTTCGACTCGAATTCAATGATTTCCACGATCTCTTCATAAGGAATGATCTCCGCAAACCTTCCCCGGAAACTGTCCTGGTCCTTGGTAGTCTTTCCTCCCGGTGATTGCGCTGGATCCAGGTAAGTAAGCGTCATTCGAAAGGTCCCACCCTCCCGGACGTCCCAATCATGTACTTCCCCTCGCATATTATCCGGCGCAAGCCAGACAGCGACGGATTTCGGATCGATAAAAGCGTCATAAACGGCCTTGCGCGAAGCTTTAATGATCCTTGAGGCTTTCGAGATCCCTTTACGGATCAGCAACTGGGTTGAATTAGGTCTTTTTTGCATGGTTGTTTAATTTTAGGTCAATCATTGTGCCTGCAATTAATATACCACCCTAAAAATTATAAAATGTTCCAAAACAATAAATTATATTGAACCCAATTTATAAAGAGCCACTATGCGACGCACGATCTACCTCCTTCTTGCCTGCCTCGGCTGCCAACTATCCACATTTGCCCAGCCAAAGACAGATACCCTCCTGCAAAACATCCTCCTTCGCAACAACAGCCCTCTCCTCCAAAGAGTGTTGCAGCAAAAAGACAGTTTCCGCTTACAGATCATCTACACCCAAATCAACCGCGACCATAACAATACGCCCTCTTTCCACAACTATACCTTCAATCTCGACAGCAATCTTTATTTCAACCCCGCTTCCACGGTAAAACTGCCGCTTGCCTTACTCACCCTGGAAAAACTCCACCAGCTCCGGGTCAGGAACGTCGACAAATACACCGCCATCCAATACGACAGCAGCTACCCCCGGCAGATCGCCGTACGCACCGACAGTACCTCGCAGAGCGATCTTCCGTCCCTGGCTCATTATATCAAAAAAGCCTTTCTCGTAAGCGACAACGACGCCTACAATCGTATGTACGAGTTCGTCGGACAGCAATCCATCAATAGGAATCTTCGCAAAAAAGGCTACCCTAGCACCCGCATCACCCGCCAATTCCTGGGACTTTCCGGCGAGGACAATCGTCACACCAATCCCATCCGGTTTATCAACGAAAAGGGCGAAGGGATCTATCAACAGCCCGCCGCCTATAATACAGATTCCTTTTATTTTGGCAAGATCATAAAAGTCGGCAAAGGATACCTCAATAGTAAAGACAGCCTCATTAACGAGCCGATCGATTTCACCACTGCCAATAATCTTCCTTTGGAAGACCTGCAGCAACTCTTGCAGTCGGCCCTTTTCCCTTCCTCCGTCCCGGTCCGGCAACGATTTGATCTGGGGGAAGAAGATTACAAATTCTTATACCAGTACCTTTCCCAATTCCCTTCGGAAACAAATTACCCGAAATACGATAGCTCCCAATATTATGACAGTTATGTAAAATTCTATTTCAGGAACGATAGCCATCAAATGCCGCCCGGTATCCGGGTGTTTAACAAAGTAGGTTGGGCCTATGGCTTCCTGATAGATGTCTCCTACGTAGCAGACTTCGAACACCAGGTCGAATTTATGCTGACCTCGACGGTCTATGTCAACAGTGACGGCATCCTCAATGATGATAAATACGATTATGACAGCATCGGCTGGCCCTTTATGTACGAACTGGGGCAAACGATCTACCAGTATGAATTACACCGGAAAAAGAAATTCACCCCGGATCTTGGTAGGTTTAAGATAAAATACGAACATCGTAACCTACAGGGTACCCATCCCGTTATAAAGAACGTAGACAATTAAAAAGCACGAAAGCCTTTACAGTTTCTGCTGCTCGAATATAAATACGCCCTTCTTATTGGATACGACGATATCCAATCGTCCATCCCCGTTCATATCGACCGCCAGCACCTGTAGTCCCACCCCCGAGTCATTATCGATC
>Ga0307516_10010137_pt1 | contig 10402 bp, 8 predicted proteins | sample 19_EM_MG_FD_203310 | JGI IMG/M metagenome (GOLD analysis project Ga0307516, IMG submission 203310) | Populus trichocarpa ectomycorrhiza microbial communities from riparian zone in the Pacific Northwest, United States - 19_EM | ecosystem: Host-associated > Plants > Roots > Unclassified | place...
CCACCAATTTCCCGTCATTCACGACCATCCTACAACATCCCTCTCGCCGATGTGGCAAGGACCATCAAGAAGTATCCCACAAACCACTCGGGGGCCGAGGGTGGTGTAAGTTACGGCCTCCACTCTCGTGCTCCCTTTTCGATGGGTTGTCCTAGGCATTGGTTCGCGATAACTTTGGATGCATCGCGATCGGTGCGATCGACCAACACCCCTGGAGTGAATATGGAGAACTTCGAGGAGGGGCACCACGGGGGACGAGAATAGTAAAAACGGAGTGCGCCTACATCTTCACAGAGTCCACGAATGTTGGGACAGGTGAAACCCCGCTGAAGGTATTTTCATCCCTTTTACGATCCAGTGTCGGTTTACCAGCCTTCAGATGGAATACGCCCGGAACACCTGGACAATAATTCGCAAATTTGGACATGAGTATATTTATAATGAACTGGTGGGGGAGAGCGGCAACATCCACAAACTGCGGACCCTCGATTCCTCCCTCCACGATTTGTTTGATGGGCTGAAAGTCTGGTTTGAAGCAACTGTGCGCCCCGCCCTTACATCTCCCCCCTACACTCACGGAAGTACTACCGCCAGGACACTCCGGATCTGTACAGAGTGTGTTCAACTATTCCGGACTAGCACGGACCGGCACAAGTTCCCGAGTATGTGAATTTCAGGACCCAATGGCAAGATCTCCCTCTACCATCACCGAGGTATCTGGAGATTCACGCAGCTTGAAGTCATGTTGCGCATATGTCCGGCGGAGTATTACTGTGGTTTGGATGACGACGATCCCTTCGTGGCCAAGGTCCAAAGTTTTGATCCTGTTGGATCCGATTTTTCGATTGCGTTCCATACCCGCCTTCTTGACCTGAGCGAGTGGCGGGCCGCAGCTACCGTTGCGGAACTCGAGTCCGAAGAACACCAAGGCGGCGATTAACCTCGATCACAATTTCGCAACAGGTTCAATTCACCAATCAGGTACCAGAGTACTACAGACCCTGGCCGTGAGATCCGCGGACAGGAGTGAAGGGGGTCACGAAAGTCGATTGGCTCTGGCCATCAGTAATTGGAGGCGGATAGGTCGACGGATCATCAGGGTTCTAGAGAAACGAAGCGTCACGGAGGTTGGCCACCAACGTGAAAGGACTCACGTAGTAGGGTAGAGGTGCCCCGGCGGGACCGAGGACAGACGACGCCAGCTGCCCTTTATCATACTCCGACACTTGGTTTCCTCCACCCTGTTTCCGCCATCTCAGATACCAAAACGTCCCGACCGTAAGTATGATAAGCGCCACAACGCCTCCAACCACACCTATCCATAATCAACGATGGCACACGACAAACTGAGGGCAAACCAAGCTTACCACCGACAATGGGTCCGGTTCTACTTCCGCCGCCACTGCTGGTCGGATCCGGCTTGCCGCTCCCCGTGCCAGATACTTTAGGTGTCGCTTCCGGGTATCCTAGCCCACAACCGCATTAGAAACGCATCAAGGAGTAGGATAAAAGACCAGGCTTACGACCGACGGCCATAGCCACGGTCCCGTTGTAAGTTTGGTCCGGTAGATTCTGAGAGTCGGGGCGTAGCACGTAAGGCCACCTAGCCCAATTGATAGAAGGGTGGGTGCACTTCATACCGTAATGTTGAAGAATGCCCATCGCGGGATCGCAGTCCCAAGCGGAATGTCATGGGGATACCTTAGAGCAGTCCGTTAAATTCTGAGGCCTGTGCCAACGCAAAGCGATCAAGTCTCGAAGCTCACTCTGTTAGGTGAATATCTTTGCACTGGGAAATCCACCTCCCCCATCTACGCACCGACCCAACAATCGTCAATCCACATGCGATTCACTCATACACCCACAAAATGCACACGGATCGAATACTCACGAATACATCACACCGCCCTGACAGGCTGTGCACCCCATATAAAGACTGTATATTGGCACACCCGCCACGGTCAATCAACCCATCACCACGGCTGTTAATTGAAATGGAGGCGCACCTGTACATGACGCTATCGCAGTCGCAGCTGAGGTCCAAGGTACTCTCTCGTTGGGGAGGAGCATAGTTTTGCGTGGAGTTTATCGGGGGGATTAAGTAGAGTCCTAGAATATATAGGTCAAAAGAGCCAACCACACCGATCGCTGTCTGCACACTCACCGATACCACGACACGCGCCATCCAGCATGGAACTGATAAGACATGGATCTTGCCCAAGCGAGTTCTCGATCTACAAAGTGACACGGTCCAGACATGAGCGCCGATAAAACTATAGGAAGCCTTTTTCGTTAGAGACGAGCGGGCTCAAATAAAACGCACCCACTCCCAGCCTGCAGCACGAACGTCGAGATCCGAGGCGGGCCCGCCTCTACTGGTGGAGGGTGGTGGCGGGGGCTTGGGACGGCACGATGCTTGCTCCTGGGCCCACACTCCGGGAGAGGGAGGGCCAAAAACAGACAAGGCAAAAACAGCTGCCCAGAGTCGTTTCGAGTTCATGGGGAGAAAGGGTAAGGAGGAAGGGACCCAATTGTCAGCATGACCATCCCCAGGGGATAGGGCGGGTCAAAACGCCAAGATCCAGTTCTCGAGCGGCCTATCTCGTGGCCTTGATATGCCTGAGAAAGGAAAAGCAAGCACGAGTGGTGCCACGGACACCTGTCAATGTTCCGAGCATGTTTTGAAGCACTAGGCTTTTTGCGATTAGACTCGGCTGAGCCACCGAACGCCGCGAGCCGCCATGTTGGCGATCTGCAATCTTAACTTCATGACACTTGTAGGTGAACCCTCGAGGGAGGAAAGCTGTGAACGGCGTACTTTCAACAGGGCGCGGCTTGGAAACCTCAAGTGAGAGGCGATCGGTGTAGATGAACGCCCGGCCTTGAGATTTTAAGACTCAAGGCCCGCCGCTTTGCCAGGGGGATTTGCAAGCCCGAACATTTTGCCACCGTCTCTGGCAGCAGAACCCGGTCCCGAAGCGATTATGGAAGGGGTGCCGTGCACAACGGGGTGACTATCCGTGGGGTTTCACTCCCGGATGTGTTTCCAAACGGACACGAGGGACTCTTGTGAGGGAGCTGTCAGGACAGACACCGTCCATCGCGCCCGGCCATGATCAAGTGGTCTCCAAACCACGCACGTTGATTCGTGGCGTTCAGGCCGTTTCGCCCGGAACCCAACCAAAATCGTGGGGGACGGAGGCCAACCTACTTCAAGCCCGTCGAACACTAGTGTTACCTTTGTGCTTAAAGCTTAAACGCTACGTGGGGAGGCTAATAAGTAATTGAGTAATGACGGACATCCAAATCCCTGGCTCTACTTAGCCCTACGGGTGGTCTCCCAGTAGATTACAAGGGGAGAGCGATAAATTACATACATTATCAGTAAATAAATAAAATCCATACCAACAACCGGTCGGTCATGGTCAGGGTTCCTCACCAGGTTCGATTACCCAATCACGGCTTCGAGATATCAGAGTACGGACCCTGATCTCGAGGTCCGCGGATGTGAGAGAAGGGACCCACAAAAGTCGATGAGTTGTATACATTGACCGTCGGGGGTGGCCAGGTCGACGGATCATCAGGGTCCTAGACAAATGAGGCGCCGTAGAAGTTACTATAGTCACCACACGAGAGGAGAGGAAAGCGACTCACGTAGTAGGGTTGAGTTCTCCTGGCCGGATTGGGGGCGGATGACACCGGCTGCCCCTTGTCATACTCCAACACTTCTTCGTTCCCTCTGCCTTGTTTCCGCCGTCTCACATACCAGAAAACCCAGAGCGTAAGGACTACAAGCGCCAAAAAGCCTCCCACCGCCCCTACACGAAATCAACAACAAAATTCAATCCATCAACCATCGAGAATGCACCTAAAAAACCGGGAGTGAATTGAGCTTACCACCAACGATGGGTACTATTTTGCTCCGACCAGAACCACCACCGCTTGTATTTGTTGGACCCGGAGTGGTGCTTCCCGCTTGGTTACTCACTGGTTTGGGTGTCGCTTCAGGATCCCCTAGCCCACGGCCGTGTCAGAAACGCGTTGAAGGGTCGAATGAGATATTAGACTTACGCCCGATGTTCATGGCCACAGTGTAGTTGAAAGTTTGGTCCGGTAGAGTCTTTAAGCCGGGGGTGCGGCGTGTAAGGTTATAAAGCTCGATTGGTCGTCGGGTGAACGTGAAACGTACCGCAACGTCGTAGAACGCCCATCGCGGAATCGCAGTTCCTTGTGGAATGTCGAGGGGATACCTTAGACCAATTCAGCAAACCCTGCGGCCTGGGTTGACGCAGATCAAGCCCTGAGTTTGTCGGAACTCACTCTGTCAGGTAAACCTTATCACACTGGTAGATCCACTTCGGCCACCTACGCACCGACCCAACAATCATCAGTCCACACGCGATCCACTCGTGCACACGAGAAACGGACACCCGTCGAGAAAGACTCACGAATAGATCTGAGCGCCCTGGCATACAGTACACTGCATATAAAGACTGAATGTCGGTGCGCCCGCCGCGATCGGTCAACTATGGCGGTTGGGTTAAACGGAGGCGCACCTGTACATGACGCTATTACAGTGGCATCTAGGGCCCCAGGTACTATCATGCTGGGGAGGAGGGTAGCTCTGCGTAGAGTTCAGCGCCGGGGCGTGGTAGGTGACTAAACAGAACCAAATTAACTATGTGGGAGCCAGTCGGGGCGATCACTGTCTGCACGCTCACCAGCACCACAACACGCGGCATACAACAGGGAAGCAGTAAAGCACGGATCTTGCCCAAGCGAGTTCTCGCTCTACAAGGGAACATGACCCACATGTGAGCGCCGAAGAAACCCGCAGGTAGACTTTTTTTAGAGACGATCAGGACCAAACGGAACGCACCCACTCCCAACCTGCACTACACGCTGCCGGATCCGATTGGGCCCACACCCTGGAAGAGTAAGGGTCGAACGTAGAAAGGGCGAGAATAATCGCGGTTGCTACCCAGAGTCGTTTCGAGTTCATGATGAGGAAGGATAAGGGAGGGGGAAGAAACCCAGCTGCCGGCCTGACCATCCCCAGGAGATAAGGCTGGGGCGTAACGCCAGGGCTCCGCCATCGAACGCCCTATTTCATTATGTAGTTTGATAAACCTAAGAAAGGGAAGGCAAGTACGAGCGGTGTCAGTCACCTGCCGTTAGTCCCAAACATGTTTGAGAGCCTCGGTGGGGGTACTGTCGAAGCGAAGAGAGATATGACTCTGCGACGCAGCCCACGGAGTACTCCGACGGGACGCGACATGGGTCCCTCGAGTGGGGAATGAACGTTTGGATGTTCGAGCCTGAGGACTTGAGAGTACTCGAGACCCATCGCTTGGCCGCCAGGGGGATTTGCAGACCCGGATCATTTTGATCGTCCGACTCCAGGAACCAGCAGAGTCTGGGCCCGACTCGGTGATCGCAGACAAACTTGAGAAGGAACGCGATGCAAAACAGGTGACCGTCAGGACCCCGTCCGTTGCATCAGGTCTACCCCACAAATTCGTACTTCATCAAATGTTAATCTAGTCTTTCCGCGCGCAGGGATGGGCCTCGGCTAGTGGCACCCTTCTTCGAGGGTACACTTGTCTCCACCTTATGGGCAATCACCCAGTGTTTGACAAGAGGCGTAGCGGGAAACACATACATTATTTATATATTATAATACCCACCCAAGCCTCGGGATCCGAGGCAGAGGACACGGGTAACAGTTCGGAAAAAAAGGCTTTTTTACTTTGAAAAAAAAAGTCCAGAGCACGAAACGAGCCAAAAAGGAGTGGAATGTTAAAGGAAAGGAAAGAAGGGGGTTCAAATAACACTGATTGTGGGGGATCGTGGATCGAGCGATAGTGTTCAAGTCCGAAGAACACCAAGGTGGTGGTAAGCCGTGGGTCGTGGTCGGGATTCCCCATTAAATCCGACCACCAAATCACACCTCCGGAATACCAGAGTACCTGCCAGGACCTTGAGACCCATAGACGGGAGAGAGAGTATGTGGGTAAGTAATCGAGCTTTGCCCATCGCCCACCGGAGGTGGGTAGGTCGTCGGATCCCCAGGGTTCTAAAAAGAGAACGAGGCGTCACACTGTTAAGCCACCATACAAAAGGAGCGGAAAAGCATAGGAGACTCACGTAGTAGCCACCGCTATATGGGGGATTCGCACTGGTCGGGCTGAGAATGGGCGACACTGGCTGGACCCTATAATACTCCGACACATCTGGCTGTGGTGGAGGCGGTGGCGGCGGTTGATTTGCTTCGCCCTGTTTCTTCCGTCTCAAATAGAAGAAGACACCGACCGCGAGGATGGTAAGCGGCACAACACTTCCCACCACACCTACACACAATCAACAACCGAGTCGGACCAGCCAATCATCAAGACCAGGAACAAATCGAACTCACCGCCAACAATAGCTCCGGTTTTACTTTTGCGGACAGCACCACCACTGGCGCTACCACTGCTGGTCGGTCTCGAAGTGCCGGAAGTACTTGAGGGCTTGCGGGTGCTCGACCTTGAGTTGGTAGAGATTGTGCTCGCTGGTTGAGGCTTCGCTTCCGGGTTCCCTAAAGCCACGATCGCGTCAGAAACGCATCAAAGGGCGGGGTGAAAGAACAGGCTTACTGCCGATCTTCATGGCCACAGTATCGTTGTAAGTTTGGTCTGGGAGACTCTTATAGTTGTGATCGTAGTATATAAGACTTGGTAGTCCAATTGGCAGGGGGGTATTCGACGTACCGTGATATTGTAGAACGCCCATCGCGGAATCGCAGTTCCTTGCGCAATGGCATTGGGGTACCTTAGAATAGTTCGGTAAATCCTGCAGTTCGAACCCAGGAAAAGCGAGAAAGCAAAGCTCACTGTGTTACGTAAACACTGTCACACTGGGCGATCCACCTCGACCACCTACGTGCCAACAACCGTCAGTCCACGCAAGAAATATACTTGGACTGAGAATGACCCACGCATAGATTCGACCACCCTGACACGTCGAGCATGCCATGTAGAGGCTATATGCCGGTCCCCGCCACAATCAACCGGCCGATCGCTGCAGTGGTCGGCTCAAATGGCGGCGCACCTGTACATGACGGTATCACAGTCGCATTTGAGGTCCGAAGTGCTGTCCCGTTGAGGAGGAACATAGTTCTGTGTAGAGTTCAGTGGTGGGATCGTGTAGATGGCTGAATACGCTGAGTTAAAAGAGTCCGTCACAGGAATTACTGCGGATACTCACCAATACCACGACACTCGGCGTCCAGCATAGAGCTAATGAGACACGGATCTTGCCCGAGCGAATTCTTGTTCTGTGAAGGAATACAATCCACAGGTGAGCACCCATCGAGACCACGAGCAGTCTCTTTTTTTGTCCACAGGAACGATGGGCTTTAAATAACACGCACCCATTCCCAACCTGCAGGACAGGCTGCCTGCGGTGACTGGGCCCACACTCCAGAAGAAAGGGGGCCAGACGCGGACAGGGCGAAGAGAATCGCGGTGGTCGCCCAGAGGCGTTTCGAGTTCATGACGAGGCAGGGATAAGGGAGGAGGAAGCGGGTCGGGTCGCGAGCCCAACAGTCATATTACCGAGGGGTATAGTGCGGGGGTAAAATGCCAAGATCACCGCCCTCGACGTGATTTTGATTTGCATGAGAAAGGCACGAACGGAACGGGACGATGCCGGCTGAGAACTCCCACTGAAAATCGGTCAGACCTGTCAAATGTTCCAAGCATGTTTGGAGCTTTTCTGATCAGATTACCCTCTGCACTCGCGGTCCGCAATCCCAACTTCACCAGTGAACGGGAAATTCGAGTGAGCAGGACGGCGCGCAACCCAACCAACAGACGGAGGCGACATGGGCTTTTTGAGTGTGGGAGGCGTGCCTTACATCAGGAAGGATCCCACGTCCTCCGGCAATACCCGGCCGTTCAAGGGGTAGTGCTATCACTGCTTACTTATTCACCCGAGCTGATGTAGGCCGCGTGATCCACCTCGGAGGGGATTGACAGACTCGGATCATCTTGCGATCACCTACGGAGCTGATCGCGAAAGAGCCAAGGAAAGAGTACGATGTATATCCCTCACCAATCGGTGCGAATAAACAAGTGCATTTAAGATCCAGAAGTAATAAACGAAGATCGTGACGTAGTCGTATGTCAGAGCAGTCCAACCCAGTTCAGCAACTGAAGAGAGAACGATATCAAGGAGCAAGATCTAGCACATAGCGATCACACCTCCGGGATGCCGGAATAGGTTCCACGCATATTATTGTTGGATGGAGTGGTGTATGTCACCGAGCTTTGTGGGCTCTGAGCAGGGAAGGTTGATGGATCGGAGGGGTTCTGCAAGAAGAAGTAAAGGTGGATCCCAAAACCTCATGCTGCACGAAAGACTCACGTATGGGGTGTAAGGGGAAATTGGAGGCCCATACATCGAGGGTCGTTGTGGTTTGTATGGATCCACCCCATCTATATTCTGCACTTGTTGTCGTTCAGCTTCCTTTTGCCGACGGTACCGCAAATAAAGGAACACCCCAACTCCGAGGAACGTGAGCGGAACGATGGAACCAACGACACCTGTCGAGTGTGCAGGATCAGATCCAGTCATAATTTGAAACTCGAGGTTCCGAGGCTTACCACCAACAATGGCTCCAACGTTCGTGTTACTTTTAGAATTATTGCCAGAATCCCCCGTGGCGCCCGGTAGCCCGGTCGAGGTCCGGGAACTGGTGCGGGTGTTCTTTGAGCTGGAGGTACTACTCGAGCTCACAGTTTTCACCGGTGGAAGTTGTTCGGGATCGCCTAATAAAAGCAGGTCAACGAAATGGGGGGGCTTATTCAAGGTCAAACTCACGTCCTACGCGTATGGAGTTAGCGTCATTGTATGTTTGATCTGCTACCGACTGCGTGTTCGACATCAACACAAGCGTGGCGCCAGATTGGAATAATAATACTAACCGTGACGTTGAAGTACGCCCAATGTGGAACGGCGGTTCCTTGAGCGATATCGGCCGGGTATCTGATTAGGTCGGATGCTGTCGGCGACGCAAAACGCGGGCGGCGGAAGGAACAACTCACTGTGAGATATAGACAGTGTCGCAAGCGGTTAGCCACGATGTCCACCTGAGGGGTCATCAACAGGTAATGTGAGACTGTGGTTGTCCAAGATCTTACGGGTAGATCTGGCCGCTCTGACATGCAGCACACGCCTGGTAGAGACTAGCGGAACGGAAGTATAATTAGCACAAGAGCGCCCTTGGAAGGGTTGAAACTCGTACTTGTACATCACGGTGTTGCAATCACACGTCAGGTCGCCGGAGTGGTCCTTCCTTGGGGGAAGATAATATTGGCTGGCGTTCAGCGGCGGATAGTTGTATAACACTGAAAACAGACAAGGATCCTCAGAAACGATGCGGGGGCGCGCACGATAGCCGACTCACCAAGACCGCGACACGAAGCGTCCATCGTGGAACCAACAAGGCACGGATCCTGGCCCAGGGAGTTCTGATTCTACAAACCACAAAAAAGAAAACCGTTGGAATGTTCAGCGCCGGCATCCACGCGGATAAAGAAACCGAACGAAAGAACGCACCCATCCCCAGCCGGGTTTGCACTCCGCCATATCAAACTGGGCCCATACTCCCGAGGCGAAGAGGAAAGTGAGTGGGATGACCTTTGAGAGGAGCCCGTGGGTCATGGCGGTCGGGGGAGCGGGTCGACGACGGAGTCGGAAGAGAGGGATGGTGGCGGGGGGAGGGACGCCAGGGCGGTCGATGACCAACCTTATTATTTTTGTACACAACCCTGGAAGGGGCCGCACGTGGATGGAGGTAGGAAGGTCTTACAGGTTCCACTTCCCATCCGAGTTGGCGAGGTTTACGGCATGTCTGATATCGATCTCTTCAAAATCGGATCGCCATCGGACCGCCTCCTCACCATACCGAAGTGAGCTCCCACACGGATCATTCGAGGGGATTCAAACACCCTGCGCTGGCCAGACCAAACCTAGGTCGCCACTTGGCCGGAAGAGGATGAGCGTGGAGGGCCCGAGGGCAGAGTCACGTGTACCCCAAAGTCGTCGGCGGAACGGGAGCCGCCGTCTTGTCACTCAGCGCGGAGCAGTCGTTTTTTCTCACCTTTCTATGGACAGCGCTGGCCTGTCCTATCCACCTTCGAAGTTCCGATTCCATTCAAGTTTGAACTTTTCACACGATTCGGAGGGTACATTACTCGACCACCCAAACACACCCCCGTTGCTTAAGCTCAAGGAGTTTGGCCTAAGCTCTGACGCATTTAGGCGCCAAAAACTCGCGGATCACGGTCCCGCGGTGGATGTGTGTCTGGTTCGCGTGTGACGAGGTTGATATATCTAATCGACAGCGAATGATAAATCC
>Ga0307516_10010138_pt1 | contig 10402 bp, 13 predicted proteins | sample 19_EM_MG_FD_203310 | JGI IMG/M metagenome (GOLD analysis project Ga0307516, IMG submission 203310) | Populus trichocarpa ectomycorrhiza microbial communities from riparian zone in the Pacific Northwest, United States - 19_EM | ecosystem: Host-associated > Plants > Roots > Unclassified | place...
CAAAGGGTGCGTGTCGACTGGTTTTCGATCGCCGGCAAGTGTGACAGTTCCTTACAAACCTTTCCACATCTTGCCGCATTTTCGGCCAGTGGTAGTTCCTTGAGAGCAATTCGAGTGTTTTCGATCATCCGGGGTGGCCCGCTACCAGTACTTCGTGATGCGTTTGGATCAGATATAATCTCAGAGGGCCGTAGGCAGGGGCATAAAACTTTCCTCGATACAGTAATCTGCCTGTTGGGCTCCGGGAGCACTCCGCTGGAGTAATATCCTTACAATAGCGGACCTTCTTCTCTAGCATAGCCAGTACCTTCATGGGAAACGGATCCCAGTTGTGGGCTTCAGAGAATAGTTCAGTGATCTTGACGTTGAGGAGTCCGAGTCCGAGTCCGGCGCTGCGTTCCTCGAGTCCTTCGAGTCCGGCGCCGCATTCCTCGAGTCCGAGTCCGGCGCCGCATTCCTCGAGTCCATGTGCGAGTCTGGTGCTGTGTTCCTTGAGTCCGAGTCTGGTGCAGCATTCCTCGAGTCCAAGTCCGGTGCCGTGTTCCTCGAGTCCGAGTGCGTGTCCGAGTCCGGCTTCAAGTCGTAGGATTTGGTGTGGTTTTATGACGGCATGGAAGTTTTCGGTCAGTCGTTTATCCTCCTCCTTAGGAAGATCTCCGGATCTTCGAGTCAGGGAGTCCGGTTTGGCTCCCGCTTTCCCCGGTCGGTAGACGATTTTGAAGTTGAATTGGGAGAGAAACTGCGCCCATCTCGCTTGTTGGCGGTTGAGCAGTTTGGTCGTCGTGAAATATTCCAAGTTCTTGCGATCCATTAAGACCGATATCGGGTTTTCCACTGATTGCAACTCTGCGCGCCACTCCTCAAACGCCCGGACAATTACCATCAGTTCCTTGTTATAAATTTCATAGTTGCACTCAGTGGGGGAATGTTTCTTTGAAAAGAAGGCCACAGGGTGTAGGGTTCCCTCGTCGTCGTATTGCGACAAGACTGCGGCAGAGACGAAGTCAGAGGTGTCGGTTTCCACCACAATGTCGTGGTCGTGATCCAACCGACGCAGAATGGGTGCCGTTGTAAAGGAGGTATTCAGTCCGTCAAACGATTCCTGTTGCTTTGTCTCCCACTTGAACGGCTGGCCTTTTCTTGTCAGCCGTGTCAGTGGCTCAACTACCTTTAAGTATCCTTTGACGAATCGGCGGTAGAAATTTGCGAATCCCAAGAACGTTCGCACATCTCGTAGATTTTCGGAAGGGGGCCACGCCTTCACTGTTTCAACCTTGGACGGATCCATCTTGATGCCATCCGCACCAATGATTAGTCCCAGATACTTAACTTCCGTTTTGTGGAATTCGTATTTTTCCGGTTGGAGGTGGAGGCCGGCATCGGTCAGTCGTTCCAATACTCGGTGGACATGCCCAGTATGTTCTTCCATCGTATCCGAATAAATCAATATATGATCAAGGTACGCTGACGTAAAGTGATCGAGGAAAGGAGCCAAGGTTTCGTTGATGAATCGTTGGAAATCTGCTGGCGCGTTGGTCAGGCCAAACGGCATTACCAATGATTCGAATAGGCCGTAACGGGTTCGGAAGGCGGTTTTCAATTCTTCTCCTTCTGCCATTCGAATGAGATTGTACGCTCCACGAACATCCAATTTCTTGAAAAACTGAGCCTTCGATATTCGCATCAGTGTTTCCCGAATCAGCGGAAGGGGGTAACGATTTTTGACGGTTCCTTCGTTGATACCTCGGTAATCCACCACCAATCGCAACGATCCGTCACCCTTCTTGACAAACAGGATCAGGGCTACGGCCGGGGATGAAGAGGCCTGGATGAATCCCTTATCTAAATTTTCCTCGATCCATTTCTTGCAGGCTTGCAACTCGTGACGGGTAAGGGAATATAGCGGTCCAAAGGGCGGTTCGAATCCCTCTTTCAAGGGAATGCGGTGGTCATAGGGGCGGTGTGGAGGTAACTTATTTGCAATGGATTCGCAGAACAAGGGGAGGAACGAGTGATATTCGGGAGGGATTAGGGATTTCAATCGCTCATAGTCTGGAGGCTCTGCCTGCTCAGTGTCTTGCGGGTTCGGTGTAGGCGTTTCAAGAGCTTTGTTGATGTCGTACAAACTCATAGCAAAGATTTGAACCGATTCCTTTCGTCGGATTAGTTTCTTCAAGTAAGCCGAAGAGATTACGCAAATCGCAGGAGACTTAGATTTGAGGTTCGATGCCACATCCTGTGGCTTCGGTGCCATGCCCGGGCATGGCGTTGTAGTTCCTTTCGGCGTTTCTGTTGCCATGTTTGTCGTCTTCGGCACCACGCCTATTGTCTGTAATGCCACTCGAGGTGCCGGCGGTGGATTTCGGTGGTCGGGGCACTGAAATCGGACCGAATTACTGACAAAATCGGTAACAATGGTGTGTCTTCGGAGCCAAGGAATCCCGAGAACCAGCGAGAAGTGTCCTAACTTGGTGATGAAAGCGGATAACATTTCGGTGTGATCCTGTATTTGACAGGAAATCTTGGTGAGATGGGTGATTTGGCTGGATTCGATGGTTCGTCCATCGATTACTTCGAGATCTCGGGGAGGGTTTAGTCTATAGCGGGGAAATTTGTGTTGGCGTACAAAGTTTTCGTTGATAAATGCAAAGCCCATTGCGTCTGTGTCAATCATTGCAGGAGTTTGGATAGAATGGTCACCATTACAGAGAGTAGCTGCAACAAAAAGATGCTCTCCTTCTAATTCACATTCTTCCACCACTCGACCAACTACAGCAGGCGATTGCAAATGGGGAAACGACGAAACCAATGGGGAACGTCCCACACCGGTGCCAACTGGTTGGCATGGGACAGCTAGTTTTCCGACTACTCGTTCAGAATGGCAGCGTCAGGTTTGGCAGTCGTATTGACGGTGGCTGCCATAGCCAGACGGTGGTTCCGAGAGGTAGCACATTGGGGGCATTCGCGGAGGAAGTGACCAACAGTTCCGCAATACAGACATTCGCCCCGGGCTATGCGTTCTTGTCTGATACGATTTTTCTCAACAGTCCTCTGCGTGGCCGATACGTCCATTGTCGCCACGCCATAATGTCCGCTGTTGGTGCCTGTCAGATTCGCTGGAGCCAGGGTGGGGGTGCTGGCTGAGGATGGCCCGGAGTGGGGCAGTCGCTGGGTACGGCCAGGCTGCACCCGTTCCAGGGCACGAGCATGAATCCGGTTGTCCAACTCCCGACAGATCTGGATCAAATAACCCAGACTATCGGATCGAGGACGGGAGGTGACCAAGGTATCTTTTATTTCATCCGAGAGGCCTTAGTACAATTGTTCTCTCTGGGCCTCTTTGTTCCAGTTTAGGTCTCCCATGATCCGACCAAACTCGGCGAAATAGGCGGCAAAAGTGCCGCTCTTTTGCTTGAGTTTTCGAATCTCACGGTTGGTAGTGCGGGTTCTGTCGGGGTTGTCGAACGTCTGGCGGCGGAGGTCGAGGAGTGCGTTCAGAGATTCGAGCTGGATTCGTCCAGTATTCTCAGATATATAGCCGCGAATCAGGCAGAGGGTGGCCCCCGAGAGGCGGTTGACCGCATATCGGAGGCACGCTTGGTCGTCGGGGTAACAATGGGGTTGTGCGGCCAACTTGTTGCGCAGCTGGATAATCCAGGTGTGCAATTCTTCGGGCTTACCGCCGTCGAAAATTGGCGCATCAGGAAACCCCTTCTGGGTGGCATTGGCACCACCCTGATGAGGGGCAACGAGAAGCATGACATTCTGAGAGGTGGATAGGCAGCTTCTTAAGGAAGTCCGCCACCAACACTAGCGCCGCTCTGTGACTATCCTTCACGAGCCCTACACACCCGTGCCGAGCCCACACCCAACAACCCCGCAACAACCCTAGACACCTCTGCTGCAGTGGCATCCACTGCTCCCAGAATCCTCCTCCTACAACCACTCCCTTCCCAAGAAAACAAGTGGCCCCCCTCCAACTGCAAGCAACCGAACCACAAAGACACCAGGCTTATAACAACAAAAAAATGCTTTTCTTTTCCCTCTGAAGCGCCATTCTTCAGGCTGCTCCCATCCACTGGTAAGTCCACAAGCCATTCGCTGCGTGATATTCCCTTAGTAGCTTGTTGCTGCTACCTCGCAGATTTGCCAATGGCTCCCAGGTGGGGTCCGTGTAACCAACCCACTTGACCAGATATTCCAGATTTCGAAGCGTAGTGCCCCGATGCTCGAGAATTGTCTGCACCTCGTATTCGGCGTCGGCGTTGGCAGTTGAGCGTAGCGGTGGCGGTGGTAGGTGATCACGGTTTTTGTCGACCTTGGACAGTTTAAGCCAGGAGATATTGAAAACCGGGTGTAAGCGCCAGTATGTCGGGATGTCCAGAACAAAGGCGTTCTCTCCTGCCTTTTTCAGTAGAGTGAATGGTCCAGCGTATGGGTGTTGGAATTTCCGGGAGTTGTTGCTCTCATTGGCTGTTCCTGATACATTGGCATAACCCACCAGTAGCAGCCTCGTGTCTAGGAATACCTCATCTCCAACTCGGAATGGGTGAGCCTGCCTCTTTTCGTTGGCCTCTACTGTCATTGCCAGCTGTGCCTCCTCCATCCGCTGTCAGAGCATTCTGAGATTTCTGGCCATCTTGTCTGCGTAGGAAGCACCAGATTCCGATTCTGAGCCGGGGGTCTGTGGGCTGGGTGCCAAAAGATCCAGAGGCAGCCGTGGAATATAACCAATATCGGCCTCGAAGGGTGACATGCTGATTGCCTTATGCTTCGTGGCATTGTAGGTGAATTCAGCCAATGGCAAGAGGCGCATCCACTGCTCTGGGCGAGGCATTTGAGCAATATAAGCCTTCAAAAACGTCTCCAATGTGGCGTTCACCTTTTCCGCTTGGCCATCAGACTGGGGGTGGTAGGCGGTTGACATCTGAAGTTTGATACCCTGCTGGGTGGAGAGAGTCCTCCAGAATTCCGAGGTGAATCTGGTGTTCCGGTCTGACACGACTGATAGGAGGAGCCCACGGTTCTGGACATATCCTGAGATGAAAGCCCTTGCAAACTTTTCCACGGTCAGTTTGGCCTCTTTCACTGGAATCCAACGTGTCCTCTTAGTCAGGGGGTCGATGATGGTTGCCACTGCGTCGTATCCATCTTCTGAGGCCAGAAGCTTGGTTATGAAATCGATATTGACCCTTTCAGCACGTTCTGAGGGTATTGGCAACACCTGTAGGAGGCCATATGGACGTGTATTCTTGTGCTTCACCCTGTGGCAGGTATCACATCCTGCAACCCAAGTCGCGATTGAGTCGGTCAGTTTTGGCCAATAGTATCAAGAGGCAACTGCCGCTGCAGTCTTTTCGACACCTATGTGCACGCCTCCAAGAATAGCGTCGTGTGCCTCGCGGATGATATCCGACCTTTGTACCTGCGGAATACACAAGGTTCCGCCCAATGCCCGATGGTAGAGAAGGTTGACTTCGAGAAAGTATGCCTTTGCCCGTTCTCGTATCTGGCGTGACTTCTTGCCGTTGGTCGTTCTGGTATCGCCGCTGACTTCACCACCCTGTAGGAACTCTACGATTGGTCCGAACACATGATCCTGTGTGTACCCATCGCGAATGTCATCAAGCCACTCCTTTGACGCCGAAATTCGCAATTCCACGACATTCACAGGTTCAATGGCTGGAGTCGGCTCCAACTGGGTGTAGGTAATCCGGCTAAGTGCATCTGCAACCACGTTTGCCATGCCAGGGTAGTACTTTACCTCGTAGTCATGTTGTTGGAGTCTGTCCGAGTGGCGCCACTGGTGGCTCGTTAGTTTATTCTGGCCCAGGATATGTTGTAAGGCTGTGTGGTCCGTGTAAATCGTAGTACGTTTACGTCCATGAACATAGCAGGCCCAATATTCGAGGTTTGCGCTGATCGCAAGCAGCTCTCGGTCATATGCAGGATATCGAGACTCAGCCGTATGAAGCTTCCTTGAAAAATAACCCAATGGCCGTTCGACCAGCTTTCCTTCGAACATCTGCTTTTGAGCCAACACGCCTCCCAGTACAGTGTCCGATGCGTCAGTTCGTAGGATAAAATCACCATCTGGGTCCAGTGTCGCCAGTACTGGTGCTGATGTCAAGGCTTGCTTGAGATCCTCGAACTGGTGGCAATGTTGGTCTGTCCATATGAACTCGCTTTTGGGTTTTGCGGCAAGCTCATGTAGCAGGTGGGCCCTGTGGGTGAACTTCGCAACGAATTTTCTGTAATATCCTGCCAAGCCCAGAAATCCCCATAGTCCCGTTGGTGTTTTGGGAGTTTCCCAATTTCGAACTGCTTTAACCTTCTTCTCTTCGGTGTGGATTCCGTACTTGTTTACTCTGAAACCCACGAAATGATGTTTCCAGAGTGCCGAATACACACTTGTCCTCTCTCAACCGCAACCGTTCCTTCCGCAAAGCTCATAGGACATCCTCCACATGTGCTTTGTGTTCTGCCAGCGTTTTTGAATAGACCAGAACATCGTCCAGATACACGATCGAGTTTCTTCGGTAGGGATGCAATATCTTATGCATCATTTGCATGAAAGCAGCTGGTGCGTTTGCAAGGCCAAACGGGATAACCTTGTACTCGTAGTAGCCATTGGGGGCTATGAATGCTGTCTTGTGGCAGTCGTCCGGATGTACTCGCACTTGGTGGTAACCACTTGCCACATCCAACTTCGTGAAGACACGTGCCCCATGGAGTTTATCAAGCAAGTCTTTGATGTACGGCAACAGGTATCGGTCTTTTGCCGTTATATTGTTTAAGCCTCGATAGTCGACACACATCCGGAGTGTAGCATCTGGCTTTTTCACAAAAACTATCGGTGCTACGTAGTGTGAATGTGAATCCGTCACCCATCTATTTGCAAGTAGCTTCTTGATCTGCACCTCGAACTCAGCCCGCTCTGCCTGTGTCATCCAGTATGGCTGACGGTGTGGGGTTTTTACAGTCGGATCGGTATGGATACGGAAGTCGTGTTTTCCAGGAGGTGGAACACCGGTTGGTGGCTGGAAGAGGTCATTGAATTCCTGTCGGATCTGTACCCTCTATTTGGCCAAATCAGCCAGGATCAACTCATCTTCTCCAAATTTGTCGCCTACAGCCCGCTCACGAATGTCGACCACAAATATCTGATCACCGCTGGACTTTGTCATCGTGAGTCGTCTTGTTTCGTCGGCCGAGATCAGGCTGATATGGGCTGCTCGAGCCACTGCTGCACAGTGGTTGTGAACTTCACGGTAGCGGCCTTGGTGGGGACAGAGTCCTTTCAGCGAAATCCTAGACACGAATGTTGGTTGTCCACTGGCAGAGAGATCTCTGTCTAGCAAGTGGAGAACATTGTCTGAATCCACCAAGTGGCATGTCTCCGAATGCCAGTTCTTTCCCACTATCAGGTCATATCCACCCTTGAGGTCGAACAGGGTGTAACAGCCAGTGATTGTAGCATGGTTCCCCGTAATAGCACGGATCCGACCCTCGAGCCAGACCTGATATCTATCGGTAGTTGGGTGTTGGGTGCCGGCTGTTATCACCGACATTTGGCCTGCTTGACGCAAGGGTAGGCCAAGGTTTCTTGCATACTTTGAATCAATATAGCCATGTGAGGCTCCGAGGTCCATTAAGGTATATGCGGAACGGGTTTTGGAATGGGAAGTTTGAACTTTTGCGTAGAAACATAACAGATCTGAATTGTCATTGGTGTTTTTCTTTATCACACTAAGATCTGTCAGGTATAGAGTTGCCGCTTCCCGTTCTCCAGTAGAAGGACGTTCCATCACTTCTACTGGTTGGCTTTTCCTGCCCCCAACCCTGTACCTCCTTCACTTGCCTCCTCATCTGATGCTTCACCCAAGTCCTCCAGTCGATGTCTCATGCCATCCTCCATGCCTCCATTGTCATCCGTCCATCCTCCAGCGAAGTAGGCACCCGATTTGGAGTCGGAGTCATCGACAGTGTAGACTCTGCTACGCACAGTCTGGTTTACCATTCTTCCAGCGTCAGAACCCTGCTGGCGACGCCAGTTGGCACTCGTGTCGTGGCGTCTGGTGATTTGCTGGTTGTTTGACTTCCGTTTGGATGACTCACTGCTGTCATGACGTCGGACGCTTTGCTGGCCGTGGGGATCCTAACGCAAGACGTGTGGTGGGTCGAATCGCTTACCGCTGTAGTCACTGCCAGATGCCGGGGACTGACGGGAAGTATGCTGTGTCGAGCGATGGGTCGGACCACGGGCAGAGGGTGAGGGGCATTGCCGGGCGAGATGTCCCATACCACCGCACTGGTAGCATCTGGGAGGTTGACCAATCGCGTTGAGCTGCTCTTCAACATTACTCAGATCCATAGGGTCGACATGTCCCACTGCAGCGGCTTGAGCCGGACCTGGACCACTGTCATCTCCAGTGGGTTTGGTGCCGAGCGATGATGGTGGGAGAAACGGAAGGGTTTGTTCAGCAACGATATCCATCATGCCAGAGAGTGTCAGTTTGGTCTCCTTGAGTACATTCATGAGGCGGGCTTGTTGAGAAATATCGTTAATGGTTGCCTCTGGGAGCTTCTGAAGATACTCTTCCCAGAGTGGATTGTCGTGTGTAATCGTGAGCGCGTCTCCCAGAATGGTAATCAGTTCCAAGGCCCGAGTTGGTTTGCGAGACGATCCAATTCCGCTGGATCTTCCTGGGCTACTCGACCTGCTTTTTCCAGTTGATGGATCTTGTTCTTCAGGCTTGCAACCGTTGCCTTGTCGATCGTAAGGTTCTTTTTTTCTTCTTCCAGGACGTCGATCTTCAGGGACGCTTCTCTGTGAACCTCGTACCACTTTTCGTATACGCCCACAACCGGTGTCGCCAGAATGGCAACAACCTCGGAGGGGTTGTTCTCGTTCCTTGAGAGGCTGGATTCACCAAGCCACGCAAGCAGATCCTGGGGTGCTGGCCAGATGACCGGCATATTCGACATTTTTGTTTCTTCTCTCGTTTCCGGTTTTTCTTATTATCAGTTACTGCTGGCAGGCACAACTTTCTTTCTTGGAAGACGTTCAAGACTGGGCCCCGATTTCGCCAGCCCCCGCGCTTACCACTAGCTCTCTCCTGGAGCGACTTTCCACATGAGGGTTGTTCGACCCCAGTTCTTTCTGTTCCTGCGAGACAAACATTGGGAGTCTGTGCTGTGGCTGTGTGCTTCTTTCGATTTGATGATCTCGTTCGCACCCTCCTTCGCCAGCGGCGGAACAGGGTTATTTGGTAAGAAGGAAACGAAAAGGGGGGGGGGGTAGTGGGTCGTGGTGACTCTCACTAAAGAAAGAGAAGTGTTGCTACCAGTTGAGGGGCAACGAGAAGCATGACATTCTGAGAGGTGGATAGGTGGCTTCTTAAGGAAGTCCACTGCCAACACTAGCACCGCTCTGTGACTATCCGTCACGAGCCCTACACACCCGTGCCGAGCCCACACCCAACAACCCCGCAACAACCCTAGACACCTCTGCTGCAGTGGCGTCCACTGCTCCCAGAATCCTCCTCTTACACCTGAGCTGTAGCCATGGCCACCACCTGGGCCTGCAGCTGGGTGAACCGCTGTTCGAGGGTGGAGCCGGAAGCGCCCATGTCCATGGATTCCGAACTCATTACGAGTAGGTTAGAATAAAAGATGCAACCTAGTGTAACGGCGGCGGTTCTCCAAGGCACTCGAGTGAGTTCTGGTGACGCAAGCGAGCGCGGGAGCGGAAGCAGGGGGGGGAACAGGAACAGGAACGGAAATGGAATGGGAACGGGAATGGGAGATAGAGACCGACAGCGTCAGACGGACGTGTCGGACAGAGAGATGGACAGCGTCAGACGGACGTGTCGGACAAGAACGGACAACGTCAGACGGACGTGTCGGACAGGGAGACGGACAGCGTCAGACGGACTGGTCGGACAGAGAGACAGACAGCTTCGGACGGACGTGTCGGACAAGAACGGACAACGTCAGACGGACGTGTCGGACAGGGAGACGGACAGCATCAGACGGACGTGTCGGACAGAGAGACGGACAGCGTCGGACAGACGTGTCGGACAGAGAGATGGACAGCGTCGGACGGACGTGTCGAATAGAGAGACGGACAGTGTTGGACGGACGTGTCGGACAGAGACGGGCGGCGCTAGACGAGCGTCGCCGATACAGAGATACGGTGGAAATGGAGGAAACGGAGGAAACGGAGACGAGGTTGATATTCCGAATAGAATACAAGAGGTTGCATGAAGAGAATGTAACACTCGGGTGTTTCACCAACGGCACAATCGCCCAGGTGGTCACCAACAGTCTATCACCCTTGAGCGGGCAACACTTGTATGATGGCAGCGGAGCGACTGTGTAGTCCCAAAGGATTCGCACG
>Ga0307516_10010139_pt1 | contig 10402 bp, 18 predicted proteins | sample 19_EM_MG_FD_203310 | JGI IMG/M metagenome (GOLD analysis project Ga0307516, IMG submission 203310) | Populus trichocarpa ectomycorrhiza microbial communities from riparian zone in the Pacific Northwest, United States - 19_EM | ecosystem: Host-associated > Plants > Roots > Unclassified | place...
GCCGGGTGCCACTGGCATTGATGAAACAGACAGTGGTGCAGTCTCAGAGGTGGATGACCAATATGCCCATGTGAAAGTATGTGATGGATTTAAATGTATCTTGGCCCTCACTAACTATTTTCAGGTGTTGGATGAGATGCCTTGGTTAAGTGAAAGTGACATTAAGGATATCCCTCCTGTAAACATTCCCAATCCATTACCCTCCCCTTCCACACTCATTGTGTTTGCCTGCCAGACACGAAGTCACCTTTATCATATGGCTATCCATCACAAGGTTACAAAAGTGTGCCAATATTCACTGATGCCTTCTCCCACTAATGCATCCATTCTGGACACAGGATATACAAAGGTTCAACACAAGTGATAAACAGAATACCTTGCAGCAACTATTCCCACAGTCTTCACCATGGTTCTGCATTCCAGATCCACTCTCAGTGGTATGTACCCCAGACTATTGAGAAGATCTCTGGCTTAATGGGAAAAAGAAACTGCAAAGCATGGCAATCACCAGGGCTAAGGATGGGTATCACACTTTCCATGCAGGCACTCCAAATTGGAGGAGGCCTCACCACCTTGAAAGTTCAAAATGTTTCAATGACTGGAGGGAACTTCAGTTGCTCAAATCACAGAGGGTGGCCCCTGGAAGTAAGTGCAGTGACAGTTTCAGACTCCAAATAGCTATTTTCTCAGGGTGCACAGGTGTGAACCAGGTTGCTCAAAGTGGAGGAATCATTGCTATTGCATCATCAACCATCCAAGGGGGGGATGACAGTTTCCCAACTGTGGATAATATGGGTCCATCTCTAATATTCTGGGAGAGGAATTCTGGTATAGACTCCTTCCATAGCTTAAAGGGTGCAACAATGATTGACCTCTTTGTTAGGATTCCACCCAATGTACACTCACACAAAATTCTATGGCACAGATATAGTCCCCCCAGATGAAATTAGAGGTGGGCTGTATATTTACTGGCTCAGGGTATTTCTCAAAGCTTCCCTTGGTTCCCTAGGCCAAGTTATTGAGGGCCTCAAACATTTTACAGTCAGTGATGTCAAGTTTCATCCCAAAAAGTATGTTGTGGGTGTTTGGTATTTTCCACTTTCTAACATACTCTAGTCCTCAGCATGGTGCATCATGTGGATATGACAAGCATGTTTTCTTCTGGACCTTTGGCACAGATCATGATCAACTGTATCCTCAGATTTCTGGAAGGAGTATGTGGCCTTATTTCTCCACTTACATTTTTGACCAACTCCCTCTTTGATGTTGTAGTTGAAATGGACAATGCACCATCTGAGCTTCATTACAGAGGGGATGACCAGGGTACTCTTGCAGTTGTGGCTGATGGGTAAGAATTCAACTGTTCCACATCCAAGCTGGCCTCAAGGGCATTCAGGTCTATCTATGTTTGCAAGCACACCCAAGGATTACCTGCTGTACTGGGGTCAAACCAACAGTTTGAACCAGCCAGAAACTGTTGTGTTTCTGGCCTGGAATGGGGACGAAACAGGACATCAGACCTCCTATTTGTTACTTGGCAACCCCATGGGAACAGAAAGTCCAACAAACACAACTACCACCAGTCACTGGGTGTTCAGGATGGCAACTTGGTTTACAATTTCAGCACTTCAACTTATCCTGGGAGTGCACTTGACCTTAGTCCTGATGGTTTGTTGTATCCTTGGCCCCACTGAGTAGAGCTCATTGACCCAACAGGATCCCAAGTGGCACTTGCAACCCATACCACCACATTTCATAAACTCTCAATTTTTGATGTGAGGATGGAGGCATCAAAATTAGCCACAGAACTCACCATTTCTGGAATTCCACACGGAAATGATATCGAGCACCTCAAGTTTGATCCCAGTGGTGAATACCTTGCCATTGGGCGCTCTGACAACATTGTGCAGGTTGTTGACACCCGCATGGGTGCAATTCTGCATACCCTCCATCATGGTGAATCAATCTCCACAAAACCCCCAAACGAGCGATATGGGATAACAGCAGTGGAGTGGGTTGTTGGCTGGCATGGATACGGGGTAAGGTTACTCACTGGGGGTGAAGACGGTGAGTGGCTTATGATCAACTCCCCATAGTGCACTACCAAACTGATTGGAAGGTTGTGTGCGAATGTGGGACATTGCGCGACCGGCGAATGACCACCGAGCAGGCGCTGCGTTCCAGGGTGGCCGCCTAGGTCCGGTGAACGGACATGCGATCGCAAGAGAAAAGGATCCCATCGGCCATTTCTCCATTGGAAACACGGGGATTTACGACGACCACGAGATGGAACTCGTCGTGTATGTGTCCTCAGACAGTGGAGCTGTGACATTGCTGACACCATTCTAGTGGCGACGAGTCTGGTTATGTCTCGATCTACGATAGAAGGGGAATTCTCCGTCGATAACGTCTCCCTATGTCGAGTTGTACTCATGGGCTGGGGGTAACCAACTGGTTGCGTTGCCCACACCCACCTCTTAACAGCCGGGGTCTGCCTCTGGGTACCATGTGGAGGGAAAACTCTGACAATAAGACGGAGGCCGCCGAGGGCTACATACGCAAACCGAGGGAAGCAGAACAAAAATAAATTTCTTTACCCGTAATTAAAAGGTTTGATTGGTAGGAGTGTGAAGAGTGAGAAACGGAATGCGAAACATGTTCATCATCACCATGGACCATAAAAGATGGAGGCAACGAAGTAGATGACACAACACTGATGGCCAAATATACTGTTACCTCTTGGGGTTGGGCATGCGCGGTCAGATTTCCAACGGTTCATGAGATCGCGCATCAACGCCACGGACCACTTGGCTTTCGCTGGCGGCCACCCTCTCCCTACGGGACTCGAATCCACCGACTCCGGGGCCACGTGGTTGCCGCATGATTGTTGGACTTTCGGCCATACCGTTCTGGACACTCGAGGGAAGACTCGGCACAGGAGGGATGGACCCATTTCCGAAACCATTGCTACTAAAGAGGGACCCGAATCCGCCTGGAGAGCGGCGGGAAGGGGAGGCGATAGTGGCGTAACCTTCACGAATATTCCCGTTGGACGAACGAGTGTTCAATCGTGGTACAGGATTCTGCAGCGATTTCATGTCAGGCATAGATTTCTTCCCCCGCAGTAGGATGGTTGAAGGTGTGGTACCAGTCGGCGTTAGGTACGCTGAAGGGGCGCGGGAAAGCGTATGACGAGGTTGCTGCCGCTGTGGATGGACGATCAACACCGTGCACCGTCCTGGGAGCTCGTCTGAAGAGGCTTACCGTGGCCGGATCTATTCTTGTGACAACCGCATAACGTTCGTCGCCCTCACCAACAGAGTAGTGATAAACGCCGAGTTTCTGAGCAATCAAATGTACAACCCGCCGCTGTTTCGGGGATAACGTCCGAGAGAATGCAAGCTCGTCACGCATATGGTCATCCTTGAACAACAGGATTCGGGAGTAGATGTCCAGAGTAGAGGGATCGTTAAGATCCAATTCATTGCTCGGGGATTTCACTCCAGGACTTGCGGTGAGTGGCGAGATCAAGCTTTGCAATTGCTGAACGTTGGTGTTGAGGAATGGCGGAGAAAGTCCGGAGATTGCTGCGAGCTGTGGAGGGGAATACTGTTGTTGCTGGGAAACGTATTGGGCGGAGAAGGATCGCTGAGGTGGGAAGGCAGGCGGCATGACCGGACCAAAATCGTCGTACGGGGGCATAGAAGAAACCGACTGTTGCTGCTGCTGCTCCTTCTCGAGTTGCATAGATCGCATGCGCCGAATTGCTTTCTCCCTCTCAATACGTTCCTTTTCGCCGGCTTGGAGCACCTTTTTGTATTCAACTCGCAACTTGCGGCCCTGAACGTCGAATCCATTCAAGGCCGCCACCACCGCATCGGCATCGCTCGCAGCCCTGAAATTTGCGAAAGCAAGGCCACGGAACTGGCCAGATTGGTCGAGGTGATAATTGAACGCATATGGAGTTGGGATCGACAATGAAGCCTACGCTCAAGGTCAGGCGGATTGGAATGAAAAGGAAAGGGAATAAACTGACGATGATGTCCAGCAGAGTTTCCCTTTTGACGTTGAAGGGAATATTCTTGATGACAATGGCGGTGGGGATTACCTCGTCGTCGTTTCCTTGAACTGGAGTGGTAGGCGCGTTGATCTGCGACGCCGGTGGGGAGCCTCCAGTGGAGGAAAGGTCGGAGTTGTTGTGAGGGGAAAGCGGCCGGTTATCGGGGATGGGGTTGTCTAGCCATTGCTTCGATGTTCGGTAAGTCCAGTGTTTAACGGTGGCAAGAACTGGCGGGAAAAAACGCACCGAGGGTAGCCCACCCCTCATTGTTTTGTTCTTGAGAGGAGACTGGTTGAGAGTGAGCGGGTTGTATTGGGACTGGGCGGGGATTGGAGGTGAGGTAGAATAGTGGTACTGGGATCTTGCACCACCATTGCCGCCATTGCCTTCGTAATCGTAAGAATCATGAATGCGTTGCCGGGATGGCTTTGAAGAGAGCGAGAGAGAAGCGATATCCGGCGTCGGTGAAGGGCTGTTGCTCATGACGGATTCCGTTTCGGTTTTGCTGTCGCTGGGCTGAGAAAATCAATAACCTGGTCGTAAATCGTAAGGAAAGGAACGAGAGAAAATCGCCGCCTCAGTCGTTGACACCGATGTTGGCAATGGGATATGATGGCGGATTTAGCCAAAAAAAGTTGCATGGCTCGATTCCTTATTCTCACACACCACGAGGTTGATCTCATCACCCGTCTGGGCTCGGTGGGCCGGGAGTAAAATTCGAATTTTTAGTCGTACAATCGATACAGAGCCAGATACGAAACGAGAAGCAAGGATCCAAAGAGGTAGAACACTCGACCTTCATATTCGGCCTCCCCACCGGACAAAAAGTTGCGGAGCGGCAGGAACGAGAGCCCGACGACGAAATTAAAGATCCCTTTGTCACGCTCAGCAATCATAACGGCAACACGAAGCGAGATGACCACGTACAGTTCATTGATAAGGCGATTGAAGTCAATGCGGACACAGCCTATAAATCGCGTCGGGACAATGGCGAAGAAATAAACCGAACATGAGACTTACATGCGGCGGCGAGACCTCCGGAAGCATGACAAACGGAATAGGTCCGAGGCCGGAAGCGAATGCCCTGATCACCTTGGGTGAATTGAACCCAACTCGGCGGACGGAGAGACGTACATGATGAATATCAAGATCGCGACACTGCACATCGTCACGAATCCATTGTTCAGCCCAAAACCAACAAACCCGTGCGCCGCCACCGCAATCAATACCGAAGTCGTAAGGAGTTTCTTTCTTCCAACGCGCTACATGTTGTGGGCGTCAGTAAACGGGCAGAAAGTGAGGTGGTCATTCGCATTAACCTCGATCAGGAATATCGGGGGGAAGGTCATGACGACGTTCACAACAGTGACGAGAATCGAAATATAGGGACCCAGCCCAGGAATCACGTTGGAAAGGATATCGTTGCTGTAGTATAGGACTGGCGAAAGTCTGTCATCCTCATACATTGAGGATCGAACTGCCAAACATACCAGCATTTACACCTTTACCACGCCACCGGAAATTCAGTAGCATGACTTTGGACGAAGGGTTTGTGCACTGTACCAGAGATTTGTTGGGAAACCATAGCGAGGGAGACGACCATGAGCGGCACTCTCAGTTCCTTCGCCTTTAGAGCGTACGGGACGCTGACGGCGTGTTCCGGTCCATCGTCGGGGTCTTTGGCGAGCAACGGGTCCTCATCTGGGGCTGCAAAATGATGGTCAAGTCAAGCTCATTCCAAGGGCTGGTTGCTTACAGTGGGAGTCACCATCATTCCAGAGCCTCTGGCGGTACACTTTTCCAGACTGGGGGTCGCCGTTGCGGATCACCCACACCGGTGACTCGACCATTGCAGGGCTGACGAGGAACTGCCCAACAGCGGCCAAACCTGATAGGAGGAGAACGTAACGCCAGGCAGTTGGAGTCGCAAGCTTAAACCCGATGAGTTGCGTGATCATGATCCCAACCACGACAGAGAGTTGGGTGAGAACCCCTGTGACCAGATATGAAGGGGGACTCTAATTGGTGTTTCGGCGAAATCCACTAACCAACTTTGCCTCTAATTCTCGCTGGCGATACTTCTGCGATGAAGATTGGGGTTAGGCAGCTTCCAACGCCGGCAGCGATGCCGACCAACAGTCTGGAGTGATTGGTTCTGTCGGGGGATGCTTCGGGGGAAGGGCGGCACACACCTTCCAACGAAGAGTAGAGCATATCCAGGGGCAATGGTCATCAACAAAGCACCGACTGTGGTGAGCACAGCACTGATACGGAGCGCGCCACGCCTTCCACGACTATCCATGACCACGTTCGCCCCAGCGCTGCCGACCAAGCCTCCGATACAGAAGACAGAAGTGAGAGCGGCGAACCGACCGTCGGTCATAGGGATGCAATTTGGGAGCCCTAGGGGGGAACCATCGTCGGAGGTCGTTTTGCAGGTTAAGACGGCTTGGATCTGGTTGAGGGCGGAGATGTGATAACCATACTGCGGAGAGAGTTAATGAGCCGACAATGGATTGGATGAACCGTCAGCTACAGCCGCTGACCTGGAAAGTGCTCGCGAGTATCCAGGCGCAGGCTGCGATGCCGAAGGAGGTGAACGACTTTTGCTCTCTTGGAACCATCTGGTTATGGTGCTACCTCAGGCCCTGGCGCCTTACGTTGGTGGTCCAAATCGTGATGTGGGGGGTCAAACGCTCAGCTGTCCAGGCTGTCCCTCTCTATTCCCCACTCACCCATGGACGACTCCCTCTCTATCCAGCACCTGACGGAGATGGGGCACGAGCTGTAGGTTGCAAGAGTATTTCGCCTTCGATACAGCGCTGACGGTGCCAATCACCAGGATGTTGACAAAGGTCGTGATTTCCCACTCATTTCAACCGAAACCCGCCAACGCGACTACAGTATTTTTCTGTGGCGGTTACTGCCCTCGTGTTGTATGAGTATTTGTTGACCCTCTCAGATGAGGTCGGCCAACGATCCCTCCCACCCTCGCTGATCGTGCGCTCACACCCACACCAGATTCGGTATGCCTGGGGTGGAAGGAAAAGTTGGAGTATGCATCTCCTCTCAGTTTCCTCGGACCGCAGAGTATTGACGCGAACCCCAGTTTTCTATCTCTTCCTCTACGTGAGTACTCAGTCATGCGAGATGGACGCGCGCCGACTGTATCCACTCCGATCTCAGAACAGGTACACGCCCATAGCTGTGAAGATCTGCAGTAGGTTTTGTAAGCTATTCCATCCACGCTCGTAGGCACGCAATTTCAAATCCGTTGCAGCTGGCTACGATTCCGAACTCATCCAAGAGGTCCGTGTCTGTTCAACCTTCGCTCAGCGTTCGTTAACAAACTGTTCTCCCCCTGAAAGAGGTACGCCTTGGTCAAAATCCAACACTCTCGAATCTGGTTTTCCGACCCTCCCCCCAGATGCAATAAGACCGCCTTTCTTGCCCTGGTTTTCATCGTCACATCTACGCTCGTTACCCAGGTATTTCTAACCCTGAGGTCCGCATTCACATTTGAAGGCCTAGATGCACCGTGCCTCACGAGAACCCGCCAGGCTGTACGCATTATCGCAGAGATCCAAGCGCTCCCTCGCTTTCTTCTCGACCTTGTCACTTGTTCAATTAATTCTCGGGCTCGTGATGATTAGTTCGCCATCGAACTCGGGTAAGGCTGGCGCAACCCTTACCGGCCATACACTGCAAGCACTAATTACCACCCAAAGGAATGGAGTTCCCCCACATACCTCTGGATGCATTTCGCCTGTGTGTGTTGAGGGCCGAGGCGGCCTATGAAGTTGGCTATGCCGGCTCTTCGCTCGTATTTGGTTAGTCCGCTCCGTGCCCAAAACCCAACTCGTCCGACCCTAATAAACGTAGACCTCGCGACATTCGCCATGATTGTTTACTATGCCATGCACTCAAAGTCCCAATATGGAATGCCACACATAATCAAGACGGTGCTCAGAGACACGACCGTTTATTTCTTCGTGATGGCAATGTGTCATTCGGTTCTGGCTCTGTTCGTCATCTTTGCAAAGGTCGTGACACTTCCATTTCTGAGGGCATACGCGTAGCTCACCCTCCTACAGACCACCATCAAACTCTTACCTGCAACGTAAGTTTGTTTCAATTTTCCCTCGCAGGCGACCATAGGCCAACCCCTTATTTCATGTGTCAAAGTGGAAGTATAATGTGAGTCACATAATGTCGATTGATCTCCCTTTCCTGAGGCCCTTCCCCAGACTCTTGCCCATGCTCGTAACGCGTCTGGTCCTTTCTCTCAAGAAAGCTGCCGATCCAGAATTTGGTGTTGGGTGGGGGGTTGACCACTTTACAACAAAAACCGAACAGCCGTCCTCCCTACTGTCGTTTGAGCTAGGGTCCATTGCGGGGTCATCTGTCAGTTCCAGAACCGGATGACCGTAACACTCGATTTCACGTCGTTCCTCAACGAGCTGTTCATTGTATCACACCATGTAATAAACGAAGATCTAAACTGAACTCTTGCGGGACGAACGCTGTCGACGTGACGATGTTACTGGTGTGACCGGGCGGAAAACAATCGATCGAAGATGCGCGGCGCGGCCCTCGCCCACCCTTTCACCACACTCGACAATCGCAATGGTGAGCCACAAGCGGGTACTCACAACCACACTTTTTGATATCCTATTGGGTTATAGGAGTCTTCTCTTCGTGTCGTGCCCGCTCAGGGTCTCAAGACGACTAGCACGGAGGCGACGAACAACCTCGGGCTACATGATACTTTACGGCATGGACCGCGCAACATGGCCAACGAGCTCAAGTCCCATAGTGCGATCAAGGATCGCCTTGAGAATGTGAGCCACTCCGTTTCACCCGATCCGCAAGCTAACGCCTTGAAGTGGGAAGAGACGCAAGACACTATGAAACTTACACTCATGCGTAACCTATACGGTGTTTCCCTGCCGCTACAGATTATGATGGAGAGGAAGATCGTCACAAAGGCAGGCAAACGGCGTCTATGGTTCGACCCTGCTGACCTGGCCATTTGCAGAATGCCCACATGCCCGCTCTGCCCCAAAGTAATATCCACTTAGACATACTGATGGGTAGGGACGAGTCTCTCGATGTTTCCGATTTATTCGGAGGTAGGCGATCCACAAACCCGTCCGAATTCACATAATGCTCACGACCCTCGAAGGTACGGAGAACAAGCCATCGATGGACATCCACAGTGATATGGAGAAGAAGTTACGGATGTAGCTGCGAGCTGCAAACCACCACTGAGGAATTTGCCGGACACGCGGGTATCGGCGTTTGGGCTATGTACGTTTTGAGAGAGGTCGTTGGTCGTTTTAAGCGGGTCTCCCCCAGTACATACTACATAGCATGAGTTTCGATGTAACCGCTGAGTTCGATCGAATGAATCATGCACAGATGGCCACTTCCAAGAGACGCAAAACACCAGTCACGGGAACTGGTACGAAAGCCCGGCCGTCGTCGACGAAAACGAGAAGTGTGATTCGCAAGTTTCACGTGTTGCTCAAGTCGAAGAGGAAGTTAGAAAGACAGCCAGGCAATGGACAAGAACTAGGTGCGATAGACGAACAGATAAGTAGCCTCGGTGGGTTGGACGCATACCAAGGGATGTCGAAACAGGGTCAAAGTGCAGAGAGAGGAGGGGGTACGGAAACCGTCCTCATCGGTTGGTTGAAGGACATCGTGAAAGATGGCCCGCTGGGGGATGGCCAAAAGTTGAGGTGCGCGAGGGCCGTAGGATTCCCTCCTGTCTCCGCTAACGGTACCTACGGTTTAGGCTGCTGGAGGTGGGGGCTTTGAAAGCGGATAATTATCAGAGGTGTTCCTCCTGGATAGAGAGTACGCCCATCGACCTCAATGCGCAAGACCCCGGCATCAGGCAGCAGGATTTCTTACAGATGGCGGAGGATGAGAACGACTGCGAGTGGGACGTCCTCAGTCTCAGTCTTGTTCTCAATTTTGTCCCTGATCCGAGGGAGAGAGGTACGGGAACCTTACTCGCAAGGATTTCGCTTACCCCTCATGTTTTCAGGGAGGATGTTGCGGCTGGCTCACCTGTTTCTTGGCACTGCGCGTGTACATTCGGGCCTCTTGTTCGTAACGGTTGGTACCTGACCTCCACCAGGGAATTGGTGGCTGATCACTCGGTGTAGCTCCCTTTGCCGTGTGTGCAAAACTCGCGCTACCTCACGCTCAACCGTTTTGAAGGTCTGATGAGATGTGTGGGGTTTGAGAAGATAAGGGAACGGTGGAGAGCTGGTGGAAAAATCGTCTACTGGTTGTTCCGCAAGGTGAACTCCACAAGTTCGGAGGCGTCGG
>Ga0307516_10010140_pt1 | contig 10402 bp, 9 predicted proteins | sample 19_EM_MG_FD_203310 | JGI IMG/M metagenome (GOLD analysis project Ga0307516, IMG submission 203310) | Populus trichocarpa ectomycorrhiza microbial communities from riparian zone in the Pacific Northwest, United States - 19_EM | ecosystem: Host-associated > Plants > Roots > Unclassified | place...
TTTTTTTCTATACTTCGGCGGGATTCCACAATGTCGGTGGGATCTTTTCCCATTATTGGCGCACGTTAACCCGCCGTCCTCTAAAGTTGTCCATAGATTATTGTAGTATATAATTTTGGTGGCATTCTGTGTCGTCCCCCCTTCCTCATCACCTCGCCCGTTCACCCCCTTCGATTCAGTCTCGATAGTTATGATGCGGATGGCGACGTCGGTGGGTCCTTGGGTGGGTCTGCTGATTTCTGTCTCACGGACGATGCAGACGGCGATGTGGGTGGGTCTGCTGGGTTCGGTCTCACAGGGTCTTCGGATGCGAGAGGAACTGGCTAGCCGGATCCTCGCTTCATTCTGTTTGACCACTCTCGCAGTAACCTTGCACTTATTGACGCGTTCAACTCACCCTGGAGTGCAGCCTTTCTTAGATGATGATGCATTGTAAAATGGTTATGGATAGAGGATCTGTGGCGTGTCGCGTCGCCATCGCACGGTGACGCGGGAAGTGCCGCCAACTTGGAGTCGGGGGAGTCGGGGCGGCGCCCGGCCCGGATACACGAGTTGAAAACCAGAATCGACGATTCTGTGCCTTCCCACGATTCTTGGGACTTTCGATTCTGAAAAATCGACTCAGAATCGGTGGCCAGAATCGACCGAAAATCGGCCACTCCCCTATTCTAAGATTCCACACCCCAACCTCCAAGGTCTATTCCTTCCAGCTCCCCGACAGTTTCTCGACGTTCGCGACCCACGACTACAAATAAGAACAACTTGGAAAGACCTCCTAAAAGCGACGCTTTAACGATGAGAACCAGCCGCCATCCCCACTCATCGCCGAATGTTCGCCCCGCTCTCCAACACCAGCGCAAAGTCCGCGGACCCTGCTCGTTGTCTCCGCCAGATCTCCAACCGGTTCGGAAAAATTGTTGGTTTGGATCCTTGCGCAGAAGGTTGGGATATTTCTGGTCATCATCCCATTTATGCTCGCTATCCGTGTAACCATTACCATGGGGTTCTGACCCTTCACATGGGATAATCCAGGTAGAATTTTCCCAGAATTGGGAAGGAAACCGTGAGGTGAGACTAGGATATCGTCTATCATAGTTGCTAAACCGACCTCCGGGCTCCGCTATATCGCGCAGGAAGGACTTGGACTAGATCCATCCTTCAAACGCGAGTCTTCTGAAGCTCAAGTATATAACTATGAGACGATATTCCTTCCCACCAGTCGTCTTTCCTCGTAGAAATTCCCCCCCATCCCGTGGACGTTATAATCATTGTATGTCTCTGATCGCGATCTTCAATCTCCCTCCCATACCATCACCTCATGATACAGCATGTCTTTTAAAACGGAGAAAAGCTCCATGCCGGACAATCACAGCCTTTCGAGTGGCTCGGTGCGACATCAAGAGAAGGGGTCCCATGTCTTGGGAGTTGAAAATGCAGGGGTACCTGATGGGGGTCGAAGAGCTTGGTCTGTTCTTTTCGGCGTGTAGGTGTCTCCTTTCTCGAGATACACCTCTTCTGAAGATGAAATATCCGTAGTTGGTTGATGCAGTTCTGTACTTTCGGGTATGTTTCCTCTCTTCAAGCGGCCTGATACATCGAGAGTCTGCAATATCGGTTTGCAGATATATCAATGCCTTCGGCGTATATAACGGTAAATTTTCTTACTTAATTTTCCGCTCCTAGACCGAACCATATTCACAGACTTTTATGTCCGAACTTACCTGAGCGAATGTTCTTCATCACAGATCAGGTGGCTACATTTTCTAATTGAGTTCTGTTCGTCCGTATTCATCTCTACAGTTGGATAGGCAGTACCCAGCTCTTTCTTCTCTGTTTTTGCGGCTTGATAGCCGGCAGAGCATATGACACCGGCTACTTGTTCGTTTTCCCTCCTCGTTTTCTGCCGATGACTGCTCAAACATTTCAAGTTATCATATGACCATTGGGGGATCAACCCTATTTGTTTTCTGCCTCTTCATGCTTTCTCTGGCTCGACCGGGTCAATATTACCATGTTTGTCTTTGCTGTTTTGCACGGCATCGAATGGTTGGCCGTACTGTAACTGTTCTTCGTAGGTTTTTTTTGCCCAAGGTTTGGGGGTTGGTCTCGCCTGTGGCATGTGTTACGTGCCAAGTCTAGCACTCATCTCGCAATATTTCCATCGCAGGAGGGCGTTGGCGATGGGAATAGCTTCCTCAGTACGGCCCTCTTCCGGTGCCGTCATCAGTGTGTCAAATAATCGGAACATTCTTTCAGGCAGCTGCAATCGGTGGAGTGCTCCATCCCATCATACTCAACCAAGTTTTCAATGAATCGGTTGGGTTTAAAAATGGGGTCCGCGCAAGCGCTGGCCTATGTGGATTCCTTTTTCTCTTGAGCCTTTTCCTCATGAGGCAGAGAGTAACACCCATTAAAAACGACTCTGACATGTTGCGCATGGCGCAAACTTTCGCTACTGATATGCCATTTGTGCTCATAACGCTCGCGTAAGTTTTGGGTGGAATTTTTTACTTCCGATCGTGCACTGAATGTGTCGATCAGGGCTACTGTTAATTATGCTGGTCTCTATTTCCCTGTTTTCTTCATCCAGCTCCATGCCATCAAGAATGGTGTCACTCCACAATTAGCCTTCTATATGGTTCGTTGGGCATTGACCCATTGTCTCAACGTTGCACGTCATGACATTCTTCTGTTAAGATTGTCATCTTGAATGGTTCCAGTGTGCTTGGTCGCACAGTACACCTGTTTGTCCCCCGCTTCGGCGTATTCAACGTGACGATTGCATGCATATGGATAGTTGTTATCCTCATTTTCTGCCCTCTTACTGTCAAAAACGTGGAGGGAACCATAATCTACGCCATTATGTACGGATTCTTCTCTGGGTCTTGTAAGTCTCCCGTTTCGCACACGTTGGTTGGATGCTGATACCCATCCAGACTCCAGCCTGATCACACCGTTGGTCGCTTCGACGGTCGACGATCGCTCGGAAATTGGGGCCCGAATAGGCGTTTGCTGTACCGTCGTTGGTGAGCGCGCTCGAACCCTTTTCTACTCGAATGATTGAAATATCTTTACAGCCTTTGGCGGTCTAATAGGTGCGTATTGACCTAACACGACCACGAGGGTTCTTACGTACTCACAGGTCCACCGATTGCTGGTGCATTGCTTACCACTTCGTTTATCTGGTGGAGACCTTTGTTATTCGCAGGGCTTTGTGTTGCTGTGTCGAACATTTTTTTCACTACCGCAAGACATTTCTATTCCAAGAAAAAAGGTACACAATGGTTGTAACTATTTTTTTTCTTGGGAAGTGGTAGGACGAACGTGGTCATACTTTCTGCGGCGATTTAGATTAGATAGAGATTGACTGGCGAGCCTTCTTCAATGTATCACGCGTGGTCCTTACCGGTAGATAATCCTTCTGCGAAATATCATTAGACTGGTCCCATTGAGAGAATTCTCGACACCATCTTAATAGAGTGAGAAATGGGAGAAGGTTTTGATCGGCAGTGTCGAGGATGAGGCCACATCGATGAGGTTCAAATTCTGACCTTGAATGAACAAACCGCAATGCGCGGCAACCTCATTTAGTTATTTTCGATGCCACCAATCAAAACCTTCTCCCATTTCTCACTCCCACCAGCCTGCAAGCAGCCTTACCGAAATGTCAGAAAAAGGCCCCGGCCACCAACCCTGGCTTGACGACTCATCCCCTCCCAGGCCTATCTTTATAATGTCGAATCAGGCTGGGAGATTTTTCCGACAAGCACATCTCGTCGCCATTGTCTCACTGACATGTTGACGTGATCATCTCATTTGCCATTTGCAAGCGCAGTCAGCGGTGCTATGGGACGATAGCTGGAGCTGGGGACAACAACACGGATATCTCTCTCCGCAATGACCCAGATCCGCTAGTCCCCCATATTTCGTTCACTCCAACAGCTCTCGCATGCGAACGATAACGATCGTTACATCTGGAAAATGGGGGGTAATCACACAGTCGAAGGGTAAGGGGCGCCTAAAAGCAAGAGATGGTTGTCATCGATCGGGGTGGAACGGGATGATGTATACAATTAACACGACCACTCCCCCACTAAGAGTTTCCAATGTGTAGGAGACGATCGGTTTACCTGCTTCGTCCTTTAGGGCGGCGACGTTCGCCGCCCAGAGGATAGTTACGATGTTGATGAAGACCGAATTATTCGCCATGTGCCGTCCCACGCAGATTCTACGTGTTGAATCTATCAAGGGTGAATCGACGGAGGCATTGAGATAACCTTGGCCCGAAGCCCAGAGGCATAAGGTCTTAGGACCGGGTGAACTAAATAATAATAATTCCTATGACTTACAAACGTTACGTGTCCTGTGGGTACAATTCGATGGCACAGAGAAACAATCACCTTCTGAGAGCGGAACGCAAATGAGTCAATAAATAGATGAATTTCATGCCAAATGACGGACGCACTATCCCTTGCCTGCTATTGCAGGAGTCACTTGGCTATCTGCATCAATGAAGCGGTCAGGATTGAAATCGTCCGCCTCAGCTCCCTGCGAGATAACGGACGTCAGGAGAGGTCCTCAGAGAACGCAGTACACACGACGTACATAGACCGTCTATTCACGGTTCATACACCTAAGACAAGGCATCAGGTTTCTTGAATCGGAAAAAAATGATACTTGACATCATACCATACGTTTGCAAAACCCATCGTTCCCTTGGGAATGAAAAATCCTTCATACCAGTCATCCTAAAAGTGTTCAGGAGCATTAGTTAGGGATCCAGAAAGTCTCCAAGAGACGACGAGAGAAAGCTGCCTCCATGGTATAGTGCTGTGCGCCTGCCTCACCAACCTCGCGGTAAATACGGTGGATGGAACAATTCATATTGGGCAATAGCTCACCAATAGGGCCCGGGGTGCGCCAGCGGAGCAACTCTCAGAGGGTAGCACGGGTATAGGGAAGACTCTCTGTCTCTGAACGTGGGCATGTGAAAGCGACCGATGACCCTATCCAGCTCTTTTTGACATTTCTTTGCACCTCTGGGTACGCAATCATGGTTAGCATGAACCAGGTCATCATCGTAACAGACTGTGGAGCCGAAATCAAGAAAGGGATAGCTTGGGTAGGATCACTACACAACGAGATTCAGACCCTGCAGCACCGATGAATGTGAGATAACATGGCGGGATCCCGCATTCAAGTTGGAAGCAGGGGAGCAGTTGCTCACACCGCTTCTCGGGTAGTCAGGCGATGGTGCTGCTACTCTCGAATTAAAGTCCCGGCGAAACTCGAGCGTTCATCCCGTGTTTCTACAAAATAGATAACCAGGTTGATGCAAAGTAGAGGGAATCAAATACGTACAATCCGACGCTCAACATCGCAAAACATGGCCTCAAATAATGCGGAATACTTTTTCTGCCGTTCTTCCGCCACCCTCTTCCACTTTGCGATCGATGACGGGATATATAACATCCACGTAAAAAAAAGCTCCACTAGGGAATTGCCTGGAAGCGCATATTCGGCACCTATTTCACTGAACGTGTTTATCTCCCGGACCGTAGGATCGTCAGCAGATGGATAATATTATGGACGCTGCCGATCTGCGTTCATAGGTTGACGAAGGTTGAACGTAATTTACCAGTTAACACTTTCCGACGGAACTCAGCCCTTGGGGTTTTGTAACAGGTCATCGATTAGCATGACGGCTTCCTTCTCGTGCAGGGGATGAAGTTCGGTTACGCGGATCTTGCTGAGCGCCTCCTGACTAGCGCGCCGCATTCTCCGCCAACTGTGCTCTCCATTAGTTATCAAGGAAGCTCCAAGAGAATGGAACTGGGTGCACATGTCGTCGTAGTCGAGCAAACCCATCAGCATCCCGCTGCAGAGTATCTCGTTCGTTAAAAGTCATATAGATATGAGATACAGAATGCTGATGATAGCAGCCGCACTTATGTGCTGACCATACGAGGTCTATCGCTATAGATGTGTCCTCGGCGGTCCAGTAGGTCAGCTGCAACTTGATGCGTGTTGAGGACGAGGATTCCCTGGCCGGCCACTGTAAGGTACACCAAGGGTCCTGCATTGAGAACGAATCAGGATCGAAAACGACGGAGGAATGGGTAGAAGTCGCATATTGTTTCTTCCAGACCTCGAACTCCTTCCATGGCATCAACGATAGCTGGAAGAGATTCCCGAGACATGGGATACCTTTGGGCCCCGGTGGTAGCTTTCCCATGCGATAGCTCTTGATGGTTCGGAGTGCGTAAATCGATACGAGAGTGATGGAGATACAAAGTCCGAGAGGGTGGCTTGGAGATCGAAAGGACTTCTGACGGTTCAGGTATTAACTAGAGGATAAGGGGGTTGGTTGTCTCCAGGGTTCAAATACGCAACACGGCAGGGTGTGAGCCTTTTCCACAGTGTGAGTATCCGTTTATCGCAGTTTCACGGTGCGAATCACGAGTCATCCCGACCACGATAGGACAGAGGGAAGACTGGTTCGAAATTGATTCGGCCCGAACTCCGATCCAGCTTCGTTGATTGGTGTGTTGATTTTCATACCGCTGTTACTCTTGAGCTGAAGCCCGACAGGTCATGGAGCTGGCTAGCTGAATAAATCAAGTTGCTTGCTGCGCGAAACGTCTGGACGCCAGGGAATACTTATTTCCAGGGTGTCCAATGCATGGATCAACGAATTGAAGCTTACTTCTGGCCAGAGAATTCCTCTACCATTTCAGGCTCTACAGCTGCAGTGCGTTGTAGGACAATATTATGAAATTCGGGATTAAGGTACGCGAGACACTCCTTTCCTCTCTACCATGTTGCGATTTATGAAGTGCCCAATGGGAGGATCCAAAACAAGCCAAATTCCAAGTGTTCTTCTGCTCCCGACGACGAGCACAACTCGGCCGCAACTCTTGTGGGTATCCAGGAGCAAGGAGAAGAGGAGTGACTGTCTCATGCTGGTGTGAGTAATGCGCTGGGTCTTATCAAGTGCAACGAAGGAGACGAGGCATTGGCGCGTCGTCTAGCCCAGGAACCGGAACACCCCATCTCATCCGCCTCCGTTTCCAAACGTTAAGGCCGGGAAATCGACTTGCTCGACCCTCCTGCCGAGAGGCTGTCTCAGTTTCGAGATCTCTTCACGGGGAGTAGGTGCTGTTCTAAATGCAAAAAGCCAGTTCGTTCTCCTCGTGGGCATGTAGTGCGTCGTTCAATTCTCCCTCATGCTTTGCAAACGTTCACGCGACACTCGTTCAGGTAATTTTTGAAAAGGATTCCCTGCTGCCTCGAAGTATCATTCGGCTTCATGCTCCATGTGCATCATGCGGCACAAACCATTGCCGAGGGTGCTGGGCTCCTATTCCACGCGAGCCTCATGTGGCAGCACCTGCCCCGTCACTACCTGTTGCGCCGCGGTCCCTGCGGTGGCTATTTTTGGGACTCTCAGTGCTCTTGGTTGCCAGCTTGGGGAACGTCCCTCATCGCAATCCCGCGTCATAGCCGTAAGGATGCGGGCTGTTAGCGTTGGCCCCGGGGGAACAGGCTACCACATGGGTGGCTTTCCTAGGTTTAGACTTTCAATAGGGACATCTCCCACATCGGGGTCCAAAGGTGTAGCGAAAGATTGGGACAAGGTTGTCGTCCCTGTTTTCAATGTTCTTACCGACCTCTTACCGGCCCCGTCTTCCGAGTCTCCCCGGGCATATGATCTCGCCCCACACGCAACATTACGGAGCTTGCTCTCCCTTTCAATGTTGCCGAACATACTTGCCAGCCTCCTCCGTAACGACTCCGTGACCGATTGGAACGCGAGCAGCGAAGTATACTATACCATGTTAAGATTTTGCGTCGTACGGCGGCTGTCCAAGTGCTGTTTGAACGGCGATGGGACGTGGCCCGTACCCCAGGGCTTGAAGCTTGGATGTGGGGTAAGAAGCAGAAATACACCATGGAACATAGCCCTCCACTATGAGTACCTCAATAGGCTCGTCAAACAGGGGGAGATATTCCTTACGACAACAGAGCGCGCGGTGAATGCACAACCTCCTGAGGTACAGTTTTACATTAGCGCAAGCCAAGTTACCTTGTGGAGACATGGCCGCAATCAACGTATCATGGATGTGCAGGGGAAAACCACGGAGGACCAGTCTTCCACCGTTGACAAACGTTACGCTAAAGCATGCGATGAGTTGGCTTTCAAACATGTCGTCTTGGGACTCAACAAAAGCGGCCTGAGCGGCTATATGAAGCTACCGGCCTCACGTCGCTCCATTTTTTCTTCGCTACTAACATCACCGGAACACAAGATGCCACCCGAAACCCCAAGAACCACTTCCGCCTTGCCTCGGAATTGGCCACACTGGCTACGAGCATGCCTCCCAGCGTGTGGGTACACGTCGACGAAGTACGATGTAATATGCGCGTTTTTCTAACACGTTGCATCATGGTACGTGAGACTCACGGGTTTGACAGTAAAATCGTGATTGCGGGTCCAGAAGGCACCTCTTATGAGGGAGGGCTTTTTGAATTCGATTGCTTCATGCCACTCGAGTACCCTAACGTTCCGCCCCTTGTGCGTCTGCGTACGACGGGGGGCGGCAGGTTACGTTTCAATCCAAATCTCCACAATTGTAGCAGCGTCTCTCTGTCATTGCTCGGAACGTGGGCTGGCTGGTGAGTAAAGATGACGACCGAAGTGGCGTGTACTTATGAAGATCTGATTCGCTTAGATCCGAAGAAATGTGGAGCGCAAAGTCTACACTCCTTCAAGTCGTCGGACTCGTAAGCATACAGGGTATGATTCTTATAGACGCACCTTACTTCAACGAGTAAGTTGTGATGAAATTTCGGGGCATTCGACACTGACGCCTTCCATCAGACCGGGATGTGGCAGAAACTGGGCGATCCTTCCAGCATCGCTTACAATCGTCAGCCGCTTCCGATACTGTGCACTGGGCTATTCTCGACTGGATACAAGATAAACACCTGAATGGTATCTGGGAAGTATGTCATTCTTTTTTTTCTTCTCTAAGGGACTTTTCTAAGATACGTATAGGAAGTCATTGTATCGCACTTCAGCATCAAGGAGGCCGGGATTCGCGACAGGTTTCCCCTTATTCCTTCTCCCGCGATTCCCTAGTTGTATTAATGAGAGCTCGCAGAATTATGCAATTGCATGGAAACAATTCCCCGGAGTGGGGATGGATAACGAACTTGTGTGCTTCCCGTTCCGATAGGGCTTCTTCGAATTCCAGCACTATTCTTGCATGGAGCGCATCCGTAGCTGGAAGGGGACAAATTTAGGGGCAGACTAGATCACTCTCGGGGAACTGGAAGGACCGCGATACCAGACCGCGACTTCGTACCCGGAGAGTCAAGGAACCGTCAAGGTATTGTCCACGGAACATACCAGGGGAATTCGAACGTTCGAGAGCATCAATTTTGTAGCGCACAATGAATAAGGCACGACCCGATTTACAGAAACCATCCAAACAATTCTAGATAAAATAGTCCAAAGTGGAGCCACGAAGCACTTGACAATATTGTTGCGAACTATGGTCAGGTCGTAAGTGTTCCGAAGCATGGATCCCCCGTTCTCCGCTTACCAGAATATGTACAGGGCACGTGGATTGACCACTGGGCCAACGTTCAGGTGCATTTTAAATTAGGTCTATAGCAGAGAATCAACTTGGGATCATCAGGAAGTGCTAACATCGGACATACACTTGCTTCCTGGTGTCTATGCCAACCAGGTTGTCTGCAACTTATACATTGCCTGGACTCTATGCCCGCACGTCCTTCCAAGGTGGGTGCTTCCAACGGGACTAGACTGGCCACGGTCCAGTTCTCGAACCTCGAGAACCAGGTTCAAACCTGAACCTAACCCGTGGTTCAGGGTCTGGTCCAGCAAATCCCTGGACTGGACCCCCATGGAGAGGTTCATGTTTAGGGACCAACGGAACCTGGACCAGAGGTTCCGAACTGTGTGATATATCGGTGATCTCCAGTGCATGCTGGCAATGCACTTCACACCGTTCGCCATCTATCCATCGTCCTCTGCTCATCTGCCATCGCCCATCCATCCATCCTCTGTGTCCATGTCTGTTGCTCATCACCCGCCTCATCATGGCTGTCTCGCCACGCACGCTGTTTGTGCACCTGTGGGAGATCTGCCAAGAGTTTTCTAGTGGGTGCTGAGGTGCTCCATCTCTCACATTCAGTGTCTAGGCGATAGCAGGAGGTCACTGGCAACTGGTGAAGGTTAGCACCTTTTCCTCTTCCTCTTCTTGCTCCAGCTGATTGGACAACATCCATCAGCCAACAAGCACGAGTGTCTACACCTCTTATTCTAGGGCCAACCCAACCCACCACCCTCATGACCTCTTCGGCAGAAAACCAA
>Ga0307516_10010141_pt1 | contig 10402 bp, 9 predicted proteins | sample 19_EM_MG_FD_203310 | JGI IMG/M metagenome (GOLD analysis project Ga0307516, IMG submission 203310) | Populus trichocarpa ectomycorrhiza microbial communities from riparian zone in the Pacific Northwest, United States - 19_EM | ecosystem: Host-associated > Plants > Roots > Unclassified | place...
GCCAAGCCCGAAGCGGCCAAGCCCGAAGCGGCCAAGCCCGAAGCGGCCAAGCCCGAAGCGGCCAAGCCCGAAGCGGCCAAGCCCGAAGCGGCCAAGCCCGCAAGGGTAAGCCGGGCAGAAGGCATGCATGGGCGAGGCGGGTGCAGCATGCTGGCAGGCGGCCGAGCCGACGGCAGCGTCAGACTTCGGCCAGGCGCCGGCCGGCATCGCGGCAGGCCTTCAGCACCTCGCGCACGTATGGCTGGGATGCGCCGGCCAGACCGCAGGCCGGGGTTATCACGACCTGTTGCGGCAGGCGGGCGGCCGGGAAGCCGAGGCGGCTCCACAGCTTCCGCACCCGCTCGGCGACCTGCGCCGAGGTCAGCGCGCGCCCGTCGGCCGGCGGCCGGGTGGATGCGGCACCGGCGAAGAGGCCGAGGCCCGCCTCCAGCGCCTCGCCCAGTGGGTCGAGATCCTTGATCAGCGACAGGTCGAGCGTGGCTGCGGCGGCCCCGGCATCCCGGAAGACCTGCAGTGGCACGTCCGGAGCGCAGCAATGCACGATGACCGGCACCCCGACCGCGTCGACGATCGTTCGCAGGCCCGTCGCGGCGTCGGGGCCGTCAACCGCCTTGTAGGCGCTCAGCCCGCTCTCCGTCGGGATGTGCCCCGCGAGCACGGCCGGCAGCGAGGGCTCGTCGAGCTGCAGCAGCACGGACGCCAGCGGAAGCCGCTTTCGCAGGTCGGCCACGTGCCGGCGCAGCCCCTCGGCCAGCGACTCGGTCAGGTGGCGCACGGCACCGGCGTCGCGCAGCATGCGGCCGCCGATCGGCAGTTCCAGGTTGGCGGCCAGGGTCCACGGCCCGGCGGCCTGCACCTTGATCGTGCCGGCGAACCGGTCGGCCTGCTCGCTCAGCTGGTCAAGGTCGCGTTCCAGCAGGTCAGCGATGTGGCGCTGGTCCTTGCCGGGACGCGGCGCCATCTGCCAGCGGCCGACGTAGAGCTGCACGGGCAACTCGGCCAGCAGCCCGGCGGTGCGGCCGACCATGTCGGAGCCGGGACCACGGTTGGGCAGCTCGGCGAGGTGCGGCAGGTCGGGCAGCTCGCCCATGACCAGGCGCTGGGCCTCGGCGATGTCCGTCCCGGGAAGTGAACCGATCCCGGTGGCCGCACCGGACGGCCACGGGAAGTCAGGCACCGCGCGCCGCCCCGACCCCGTCGGCGGTCGCCTCGGCCCGGAACGTGCCGGACGTGCCGGACGTGCCGGACGTGCCGGACGTGCCGGACGTGCCGGACGTGCCCGACGTGCCCGACGTGCCCGACGTGCCCGACGTGCCCGACGTGCCCGACGTGCCCGACGTGCCCGACGTGCCCGACGTGATTGTTGCCGAGCCGAGGACGATGTCGCCTGCCGGGTCGGGGCGGTAGGCCACGATCGCCTGGCCGGCCGCGACGCCGCGGGCCGGAGCGCGGAGGTCGGCCACCAGGCCGTCCGGCCCGACGGTCACCACGGCCGGGACGACCTCGCCGTGGGCGCGCAACTGCACCTCGCACTCGACCGGGGTCTGCACGCCGTGCCAGATCGTCCGGGTCGCCGTCACGGTGTCGACCGCGAGGTCCTCACGCGGGCCGACCGTCACGGTGTTGGTCTTCGGGGTGATCGACAACACATAGCGGGGCCGCCCGTCCGGGGCCGGAACCCGCAGGTCGAGGCCCTTGCGCTGGCCGATCGTGTAGGAATATGCCCCGTCGTGCTGCCCGAGCACGGCGCCCGTGCGGCCGTCGACGATGTCGCCCGGCGCCTCGCCGAGCCGCTTGGCCAGGAAGCCCTTGGTGTCGCCGTCGGCGATGAAGCAGATGTCGTGCGAATCCGGCTTTTCCGCGACGGCCAGGCCACGCTCGGCCGCCTCCTCACGGACCCGGGCCTTGGTCGAGTCGCCGAGCGGGAAGACGGCCCGGTCGAGCTGGGCGCGGGTCAGCACGGCCAGGACGTAGGACTGGTCCTTGGCCATGTCGACGCTGCGGCGCAACAGGCCGTCCGGGCCCAGCCGGGCGTGATGGCCGGTCACGACCGCGTCGAAGCCCAGGGCGACCGCGCGGTCCAGCACGGCGGTGAACTTGATCTTCTCGTTGCAGCGCAGGCAGGGGTTGGGGGTGCGGCCGGCCGCATATTCCGCGACGAAGTCGTCGACCACGTTGTCGTGGAACTGCTCGGCCATGTCCCACACGTAGAACGGGATGCCGATGACGTCGGCGGCACGTCGCGCGTCGCGGGAATCCTCCAGCGTGCAGCAGCCCCGCGCGCCGGTCCGGTAGGTCTGGGGATTCCGCGCCAGCGCCAGATGCACCCCGGTCACGTCGTGACCGGCGTCCCGGGCGCGCGCGGCAGCGACGGCGGAGTCGACCCCACCGGACATTGCTGCAAGCACTCGCACGCCGACAAGCCTATCCGCCCCCACCGACAGTTTCTTTTTCGGTAGGTCAAACCCCATTTCCGGTACGGGCACAGCCCCGTTCCCGTGGCACACCGGCCCGGGCGGTGCCGTCCCGGCCCGGCCACGCCGCCATCCGGGCTGAGAGCAGCGGACAGGTTGCTCTCCGGCGCCGTCGCGTCCGGCAGGGGTGGAAGTACCGTGCGGATCGCCGCCCGGCGCAGACTCCATGCCTCAACGGCCCAGCATCACGCCGATCTTGTGCCGTTGCGGTGCAGAAAGAGCCTTCTGCGTGACTGGATCACCCGTTGATCGCAGTACCCGATCAGGCCCACGGGCCTGATCGGGCCCGATCTTGCAGCGGTGTGGTCCGCCCCGCACCCGCACGCATCCATGTTGATCCAGGGTCGGTGACCTCGGCGAAGATCTTGTTGCGGTGTGGTCTGTTCCGTGTCCGCGCGTATCTATGTTGGTCTGGGGTCGGGCGAGACGGCGAGGATCTGGCAGTTTCACGGCAAGCGTCAGGCCCGCACGGCCATCGCACACCCTCGCTCCAGCGCTGAGCAAGCACCGCCCGTCCACGCTCGGCTTACCCGAGTGCGCTCTGCTGGCCCACTTGGCCCGGGGCCAGATCTTGTGACGGCACGGTCTGCTCCAGACCCGCGCGCCTCAACGTCGACCCGAGGTCGGCAGTCTGGCCCGGATCCTGCGGTGGTGTGGTCCGTTTCGCGCCCGCGCGCATCATCGTCGATTCAGGGTCGGCCAATGCGGCGAGGATCTTGTGGGCGGCACGGTCCGCCCGACACACGCCCCGAGAATCAGCCGGAGCATTCCTGCCCGAAATACCCGATATAACGCCCATGACCCGAGCGCCTTACGGGCTGCGGCCTTTCCACCGCTCTCAGCCCGGACGGTGGCGTGATGAGGTCGGGACGGCAGCGCCTGGGCCTGTGTGTCACGGGGCCCGACGTTGTCCGTACCGGAAAAGAAGTTAGCGGGGGGTTTTCCAGGAAGTGGCTCGGCGGGCTCGTTCCACGGCGCCCGGCAGGGCGTTCAGCAGTTCGTCCACGTCCTTGGTCGTCGACGTGTGGCCGAGGGTGAAGCGCAGCGAGGACCGGGCCCGGTCGTTGTCGGCGCCCATCGCCAGCAGCACGTGCGACGGCTGCGCCACCCCGGCCGAGCAGGCCGAGCCCGTCGAGCATGCGATCCCCTGGGCGTCGAGGAGCAGCAGCAGCGCGTCCCCCTCGCAGCCCGGGAACGAGAAGTGCGCGTTGCCCGGCAGGCGCTCGTTGCCGTGGCCGTTGTAGACCGCGTCCGGGATCGCCCTGCGGACCCGTTGCACCAGGTCGTCGCGGAGGGTGGCGACCCGCTGGGCGTATTCCTCGCGGGTCTTGACCGCGGCCTCGACCGCCACCGCGAAGGCCACCACTCCCGGGGTGTCCAGGGTCCCCGAGCGCACGTCGCGCTCCTGGCCGCCGCCGTGCAGCAGCGGGGTCGCGGCGATGTCGCGGCCCAGCAGCAGCGCGCCGACCCCGATCGGGCCGCCCAGCTTGTGACCGGTGACCGTGAGCGCCGCCACCCCGCTGGCCGCGAAGTCGACGGCGATCTGGCCCACCGCCTGCACCGCGTCGGTGTGCAGCGGGATGCCCGCCCGGGCCGCCAGCCGTGACAGCTCGTCGATCGGCTGGATCGTGCCCACCTCGTTGTTCGCCCACTGGGTGCTGATCACCGCGATCTCGTCGCCGTGCTCGGCCAGCAGCTTCGCGAGCGATTCCTCCTCGACCCGGCCGGTCTCGTCGACCGGCAGCCAGCTGACCTCGGCGCCCTCGTGGGTGGCGAGCCAGTCGACCGCGTCCAGGACCGCGTGGTGCTCGACCGCCGAGGCCACCACCCGGTTGCGGCGGGGGTCGGCGCCGCGGCGGGCCCAGTAGATGCCCTTGGTCGCGAGGTTGTCGCTTTCCGTGCCGCCGCTGGTGAAGATCACCTCGGAGGGGCGGGCGCCGAGCACCGCGGCGACGCGCTCGCGGGACTCCTCGACCAGCCGGCGGGCGGACCGGCCGGCGGCATGCAGGGACGACGGGTTGCCGACCTCGCGGGCGGCCGCGACGTAGGCGTCGAGCGCTTCGGCGAGCATCGGCGTGGTCGCCGCGTGATCCAGGTAAGCCATCAACGTGAAGCTTATGCCTTGAGCCGTCAACCGAAACGGCCCGGCGGTGGGACCGCCGGGCCATTCGAGGTGAACATGCCTTACTTGCGCTTGCGGATCTCGTCGTCGGCCTGCGGTACGACCTTGAACAGGTCGCCCACCACGCCGAAGTCGGCGAGCTCGAAGATCGGCGCCTCGGGGTCCTTGTTGACCGCGACGATGGTCTTCGAGGTCTGCATGCCCGCCCGGTGCTGGATCGCGCCGGAGATGCCCAGGGCCACGTAGAGCTGCGGGGAGACCGTCTTGCCGGTCTGCCCGACCTGGAACTGGTGCGGGTAGTAGCCGGAGTCGACCGCCGCGCGGGAGGCGCCCACAGCGGCGCCGAGCAGGTCGGCCATCTCCTCGACCAGCTTGAAGTTGTCGGCGTTGCCGACGCCGCGGCCGCCGGAGACGACGATCGAGGCCTCGCTGAGCTCGGGCCGCGAGCCCTTCTGCTCGGCGACCCGCTCGACGACCCTGGTCAGCTTGTCGGCGTCGGACGCGACGACCGTGAGCTGCTCCACCGCCGGGGTGGCCGGCTGCGGCACCGGGGTGACCGAGTTCGGGCGGATCGTGATAATCGGCACACCCTTGGTGACCTTGGACTTGACGATCGTCGAGCCGGCGAAGACGACCTGGGTCGCGGTGCCGTCGGCGGCCACCTCGACCGCGTCCACCAGCAGGCCGTTCTCCAGCTTGACGGCGAGCCGGCCGGCGATCTCCTTGCCCTCCTGGGTGGAGCCCAGCAGCACCGCGCCCGGCTGGACCCGCTTGACCAGCTCGGCGACGACGGTGGCCTTCGGGGCCACCAGGTAGCCGTCGATCTCGTCACTCTCGGCCGCGTAGATCTTCTCCGCGCCGTACTCGCCGAGCTTCTCCGCGAGCTGCGCCGCGGCGCCCGGCCCGCCGAGCACGACCGCCGACACCGAGCCCAGCGAGCGGGCGATGGTCAGCATCTCGAGCGTGACCTTCTTGACGCCGGAAGCCTGCGAGGCCTCGACGACGACCAGTACTTCAGCCATGGGCTTATCCCGCTCCCTGCTCAGACGAACTTCTCGGCGGCGAGGTACGCGACGAGCTGTTCGCCGCCCGTACCCTCGTCAGTGATCTTGGTGCCGGACGAGCGCGGCGGCCGCTTCGCGAACTCGACGACCGCGGAGGTCGCGCCCGCGGTGCCGACCTCGTCGGCGGAGATGCCCAGGTCGGCCAGCGACAGGCTCTGCACCGGCTTCTTCTTCGCGGCCATGATGCCCTTGAAGGAGGGATACCGCGGCTCGTTGATGGTGTCCCAGACGCTGACGACGGCCGGGGTGGCCGCGGTGACGACCTCGTAGCCCTCGTCGGTCTGCCGCTCGGCGGTCAGCTGGTTGCCGTCGACGGTGAGCTTGCGGGCGCCGGTCAGCGCCGCGACGCCCAGGCGCTCGGCGAGCATGTGCGGCATGACCTGCACGCGGCCGTCGGTCGACTCGGCGCCGCAGAGCACCAGGTCGGCGTTGAGCGTGCCGAGGGCGGCCGCCAGGACCTTGGAGGTCGCCACGGCACAGGAGCCGTGCAGGGCGTCGTCCTGCACGTGGACGGCCTTGTCGGGCCCCATGGACAGGGCCTTGCGGATCGACTCGGCGGCGCGCTCGGGGCCCATCGTCAGGACGGTCACCTCGCCACCGTGCGCCTCCTTGATCTTCAGCGCCTCCTCGATGGCGTATTCGTCCATCTCGTTGATGACGTTGTTCGCCGACGATCGCTCGACGGTGTTGTCGCCCGCGCTCAGGGTGCGCTCAGCACCGGAGTCGGGTACCTGCTTGACCAGTACGACGATGTTCATCGCGCTTCGACGACCCTCCTGTTTGTGGACGCACGCCTGCAGCCGGAGCTGCTGTCCCCCCGGCCGATGTTACCCGTCGGTAGCTTACGGGTCTCCACCACCGAGAGTGACTCACCTCACCCGAATTGATCAGCCGATCGCTACAGTCGGATCAAGGGGGTGTTACGACATGTCCGGCCAATCCACTCCTGTTACGTACGGGCCACCCCCGGCCCCGACTCATCTTCTCCCACCGCACCGGCCGACCAAGCCGGAGGGAGCCTGGTGCACCTGCGGCCGGCCCCGCGAGGCCTGCGTGAGTGACCAGATCCGCAGGTTGTGGACCGCCGGAACGAATGTTCACCGGGCTGGTCGATAATCGGCGCGTGCTCGGCCAGTGGTTCAACCCGCAGAAGACCCCGGTGGTCGGCGACAAGCCGGACTACCGGTTCTCGCTGGCCAACGAGCGCACCTTCCTGGCCTGGATCCGCACCGCGCTGGCGCTGCTGGCCGGCGGGCTCGCCTGCGCGCAGTTCCTGCCGCCGCTGCCGATCGCGCACCTGCGCGAGGGGATCGCCATCGCGCTGCTGCTGCTCGGCGGGGTGGTCGCGCTGCGGGCGGTGGACCACTGGGCGCGGACGGAGCGGGCCATGCGGCTCGGCACCGACCTGCCCAAGTCCCGGTTCCCCGCGATCCTGGCCCTGGTGGTGGCGGTCGGCGCGCTGCTGCTGGTCGTGGCCGTCGTGATCAAGGCGGTCGGGTGACCCCCGACCCGGGGGCGTCCGCGGAACGCACCCGACTGGCCTGGCGGCGCACCGGCCTGTCGGCCACCGCGGTGGCGCTGCTGGCGGCCAGGCCGTCCTTCACGCCCGACGCCGGGCCGGGGACCCACCTGGCCGCGGCAGCCACCCTGGCCGGCTGGGCGGTGCTGGTCGGCCTCGGGTACCGCCGGGCCCGGGGCCTCGACGCCGATCCACCGCGGCCCGGGCAGCGCACTATCACCGCCTATGCGGCGATCACGGTGACCTTCGCGATTCTCGGTACGGTGCTTGTCACGCTCTGAGCGTCGCCGTTACCCGTGCGGCGCGTCATCATTGCCTCATGGTCCGGCTGTTCGTCTTCCTCGCTGCGGTGCAGCTCTTCCTTCTGGTGCTCGCGCTCATCAGTGCGTTGTCGGTCCCCCGGGTCCGCAACATGCCGCGAGCACTCTGGGTGCTCGTCATCCTGCTGATCCCCCTGCTCGGTCCACTCGCCTACTTCCTCTCGGGACGACCGAAAGCGCCACCGCGGGAGCACGGCCCGGTGCTGCGGAACAAACCGCGGCCGGCCGCCCCGGACGACGATCCGGATTTCCTGCGCTCGGTGGACACCGAGCAGTCCCGGCGCGACCGGGAGCTGCTCGCCCAGTGGGAGCGTGATCTGGAGAAGAACGACGAGTGAGGAACGCTCAAGCCAGGTTGGACGACCTCGGGTAGGCGTCCGCCGGGTCGGTCAGCACGTTGACCAAGTACGGCACGCCCGCGTCGAACGCGCGCTCCAGCGCCGGGCCCAGGTCGGCCGACTTCTCCACCGTCTCGCCGGCCCCGCCCAGCGCCTTGACGACGTGGTCGTAGTGCAGGCCGGGCTGCAGGTCGGCGGCGACGTCGTAGCCGTACATGGCCTGCATGGGGTGCTTCTCCAGGCCCCAGATGCCGTTGTTGCCGACCACGATCACGACCGGCAGCCCCTGCCGGACCAGCGACTCGGCGTCCATCAGCGAGAAGCCGGCGGCGCCGTCGCCCATGAGCACACAGATCTGCCGGTCGGGGTAGGTGACCCTGGCACCCATCGCGTAGCCCATGCCGGTGCCGAGGCAGCCGTACGGGCCCGGGTCGAGCCAGGTGCCGGGCTGGGCGGGCTCCAGGTAGCGGCCCGCGTAGGAGACGAAGTCGCCGCCGTCGCCGATGGTGACCGCGTCGGGAGCCAGCACCTTGCGCAGCTCGCCGTAGATCCGGGCGGGCTTGATCGGGTCGCTCTCGGCCGCCATCGCCTCGGCGTCGCGGGCCTTGCCGGCGTCCTCGGCGGCGCGCAGGCCCTCGATCCACTCGCTGTGGTCCGCGCGCTTGCCGACGTGCTCGGCCAGGGCGGCGAGGATGAGCCGCAGGTCGCCGGCGGGCGAGACGGCCGTCTCCACGTGCCCGGCGCGCTGGCTGGGCGCGTCGACGATGTGGACGACCTGGGCGGCGCCGAACTCGCCGAAGCCGAGCCGGAAGTCGAGCGGGGTGCCGATGACGGCGACCACGTCCGCCTCGTTCAGGGCCGGGCGCCGGGCCTTGGCGAAGGAGAGCGGGTGGCCGGGCGGCAGCGCGCCCCGGCCCATGCCGTTGGTGAAGACCGGTATCTGCAGCGCCTCGGCGGCGGCGCGCAGTTCGGCGATCGCGTCGCCGCCCCACACGTCGGAGCCGGCGATGATCACCGGGCGCTCGGCGGTCGCCAGCAGGGCGGCGGCGCGCGTGACCTCGTCGGGGTCGGGCTGGACGACCGGGATCCCGGGCGCGCCGGGCGCGGCGGCGTCCTCGCTGGAGAAGAGCACCTCAAGCGGCAGGTCGAGGAAGGCCGGACCGCGGTGGGCGGTCAGCGCGGCGGTCAGCGCCTTCGCCACCTCGCCGGGGATCTCCTCGGTGCCGGTGACGGTCGCGGCGTACTTGGTGACCGGGGTGACCAGCGGGATGTGGTCGATCTCCTGCAGGCTGCCGGAGCCCCAGCGGAAGGCGGGCGCCCTGCCACCCAGCACCAGCACCGGCGAGGCGTTGAAGAACGCGCTGGTCAGGCCGGAGATGCCGTTGGTGACGCCGGGACCGGCGGTGAGCACGGCGAGGCCGGGGCGGCGCTGCAGCTTGGCGACGGCCTCGGCGGCGAAGACGGCGGACTGCTCGTGCCGTACGTCGTAGATCGGGAAGGCCGCCTTGTGCGCGGCGTCGTACAGCGGGAAGACGTGGCCGCCGGAGAGGGTGAACATCTCCGTCACCCCGTACGCCCGCAGCGCCGCCAGCGCCAGGTCCCCGCCGTGGCCCTCGATCATTTCCGCCATGCCAGCTCCCGCCGCTCGATCTTCGCCCGCAGGTTACCGGGCCGACCGGGAAAGGTGAATCAAACTCGCTCTAGGAGCCGCTGCAGGTCTTCCAGGATGAAACGCGCCGCCTCCGGCATCGACACGTCGGCGCTGACGCCGTACGCCACCACCATCGCCGCCAGCGGGACCGTGACCAGCATCAACACGCTCAGGAACACCTGGAGGAAGCGCAGCGCACCGCCCGCACGCCGACGCCGCGGCGGCACCGGCTTCCGCGGCGCAGCGGGTTTCCGGGGCGCCTGGAACGTAGTGGTATGCCCGGGCCGGGTGCCGGCGGCGGGTCGTGCCGGCGGCGACACCGGCCGCGAGATCACCGAGCCGGAGGCCGTCCTCGCCCCCGGCGGGGACACCGGCCGGGAGGCCGAGGGCGACACCGGCCGGGAGGCGGCCTCGGGTCGCCGCACCGGCTGAGTCGCCGCGGCAGCCGCCGCCGAACGGGTCGGCGGCGGGGGTGTCTTGGGAAGCGCGTGCAGATCCCATGACGGGTCCGAGGCGACGGTCTGCTCCGGATCCGGCACCCAGTGCTGCTGGGCGTCCGGCCAGGGGTCGACGGCCGGCGGCGGCAGCAGCTGGTCCCGCGAGGACGGCACGGTCTCCATGTCATCGGCCGACATCCGCGGCGCCGAAGCCGCTGCGGGGGATGTCGCGGGCGACACGGCGGTGGGCGGCGCCGGAGCGGCGGCCGGTGCGGCGGGCGTGGACGGCTGCTGCGTCTGCCGGGAGAGCAGTCGCATCTCGGACGTGGGGCCAGGGGCGGCGGGCTCCGAGGCGAGCAGGGCCGCGTCGGCCAGGATGCTGCCCTCGGCGACCACCAGTTCGGGCTGCTCGATCACCACCGGCGCCTCGCCGAGCGCGCGGTGCAGCAGCGTCGCCACCAGCGGGATCCGGCTCGC
>Ga0307516_10010143_pt1 | contig 10401 bp, 7 predicted proteins | sample 19_EM_MG_FD_203310 | JGI IMG/M metagenome (GOLD analysis project Ga0307516, IMG submission 203310) | Populus trichocarpa ectomycorrhiza microbial communities from riparian zone in the Pacific Northwest, United States - 19_EM | ecosystem: Host-associated > Plants > Roots > Unclassified | place...
CGTACGGCAAAAGTCAAAACACATTGACGTAAAATATCACCATGTTCACGACGAACAGATGAAAGGCGCAGTTAAGTTCCAATACGTTACCTCAGAGTCTAATCCTGCCGATCTGCTGACGAAACCTCTTGCGGTTCCCCGACACGAACGACTATTGCAACTCACCGGTCTCACTCCATTCGGCCCCAACGACAGAGAACCCGAATACGTTGAATGACGCCGATCTCGAAAAGAAAGAGGGGGTGTGGGTGATAAGGAATTGGAAGAGGATAGAAGGTTTCTTTGTTGAGCATGTTCTTGCATCCTGTTGGCAAGCGTGAGTCGGCACTCTTTTTCCTACTAGCTAGTGTTTTTCCCACGAGGTTTTCACTGCAGAGGTTTAAATGAGGTTGACGAGGATTTAATGGGATTGTTCTTGATTTGGTGGATTTCTGTCTGGTATGGAGCACGAGAAGAGGGGGTGTGTTGGAATTGCTTCTCGCCGCTCCGGTGTGGCGCGCCGACGGAAGCGACACCGCAGCAACGGCGGCGGCAGCAACGCCCTGGGGAGCAACGCCATGGTAACGACAATGGCAAGGGGATCCTGGTAACGACGGCTTGGCATTCTTCCATAGCAGTGTCTTTTGCACTCTTTCTTCTATACTCTTACATACTTCTTCATAGCGTTGAATAAGATACTCGTTACGTCTACCTCGGGCAATTTCATCACCCGTCAACAATCAAATCATCTCATTCAAACATAATCTCTTTCTCTCTCTCTCTCTCTCTCTGCTCGTGTGAAGATTCTCAGAGAAACGGTGATCGGGCAATCTTTAACAGGAAATTCAGGCTTCCAAGAACCTTGTTTCCTCTGGCTGCTGCCACTGCAGCGTGGTGTTTGAACATCAGTGATTCGTCGATAAATACTCAGAGGTATTTAATTTGTCGTCTCGCCGAGTTCGTGGTACTGAGCAGTCGATGGGGCGGATGTGATGAAAGACTCTTGCTTTTGTCCTTACTGGTAAGGGGGACGCAGTAGAGAAGTTCAGTCTTGGATGTCGTAAAGGTAAGTCCAAGCTGTATACCTTTTGCCAACTGTCATTCAGTCTGTTCTTCAATGTGTGTGTTGGCTTCAGGAACTGGCCGTGACAGCTGAACCATACAGATATCGTCCACATAGGAGGTGTCAATAGTGTCAGGAAAGCCTACATCTTTTTCGAGTATCTCATTACTGTAAATAAGAAAGAGGATTGGCGAGACTGGTGATCTCTGTGGTAGGCCACATTGGTAAGGCTGTGGCAGTTCAGATTGCTGATCAAATCCAAATGCCATTTTGCGAGCAGTATTGAAGGCAGCAACCAACTTGGTGAGATACAATGGCATCCTCCGTTGGTGCATAATCTCCTCCAGGGTCACTGGGCGCACCTGGTTGAATGCTACTTCGATATCGTGTGTGAGCACTGCTGGCCGTGTAGGATACTGATTGGTTGTCTTCATCAGGAAAAAAAAAATTGCGTCCTGAGTGTCCGGACGCACTAGACGCTCTGGATGCTTCGGACGCAACCTGCAAAACTCGAACGCAGTTTGCCATGGCACCGTGCATCCGGACGCAGCACACCACGGCACTGTGCGTCCGGACGCAGCTCGCCACAGCATCTGCTTACCGGACGGAGGGTGTCAGGGCATTTTCCTCCTGAACGCAGCCATGTCAGGGTATTTTCCTTCTGGACGCAGCCGTGTCCGGGCATTTTCCTTCTGGACGCAGCCATGTCAGGGCATTTTCCTTCTGGACGCTGCCGTGTCAGGGCAAATGGCATCTGGACGACGTGTGTCATGGCACCGCGGTCACGCTGGTTGTCAATGCATGAAATATCGCAGCAAATACTCTTGTCGCATTCGCAAACACGCAGCGGGTTCCAGGCATAGTGACTCAGTCCAGTTCTATTCATTTTATCTAATGTACATCTATATATGCTACTACCACACTTCGTGCAGAAACAAAGGAAAGTTGGCAAATACGACACGAAGTGTTGAGCACGACACGATGAGCACGACGCGACGAGCAGGACGCGATGAGCAGGACGCGATGAGCACGACGAGATGAACACGACGCGATGAGCACGACGACTATGAGGAAGATGGCCATGAGCACACCACTGGCGGCGAGGACGATAGCAAGTAGGACGCTGCGAGTATGATTGCGAGCTTTGTGTCATGGTTAGAGCAGCTCTCAGAGTGACAGACAGCGGGAAGTTGTACAATACAACATGACGAGTATGATGTCAATGACAGTGCCGGCGGCGAGAACGATAGCGGGTAGGATGCGGCGAGTATAATGTCAATGAGGGTGCCGGCGGCAAGAGCGATAGCGAGTAGGCCGCGGCGAGTATGAGCGCGCGTAAGATGTGGCGAGTATGATGTCAATGAGGGTGCCGGCGGCGAGGACGATAGCAAGTAGGATGCGGCGAGTATGATTGCAAGTAAGACGCGGTGAGTATGATGGCGAGCTTTGTGACATGGTTAGCACAGCTCTGGGAGTGACAGACAGCGGGAAGTTGTACAATACAACGTGACGAGTACGATGTCAATGAGGGTGCCGGCGGTGAGAACGATAGGGGGTAGGATGCAGCGAGTGTAGGCGAGTAGGACGCAGCAACTATGAGAGTGAGTAAGACCCGGCGAGTATGATGGCGAGAAAGGCACAACGAGTAAGATGTCGATTAGGAAAATGTCGATGAGTAGGATGAGGTGAAAGGAGAAGAAAAAAGGGGTCTATCTATGAGTGATGAGCGAGCCGAACCTTGCAAAAGCGCAAGCGTTAGTAGTGGCTTGGCGCTTTCAATTGCCATCGTACTTATCGCGTCTTTCATGCCATCATACTCGCCACGACTTACTCACCGTGTCCTACTTGCTATTGTCCTCGCCGCCGGCACCATCATTGACATGATACTTGCCTCGTCCTACCCACTATCGTTCTCGCCGCCGGCACCCTCATTGACATCGTACCCGTCACGTTGTATTGTACAACTTCCTGCTGTCTGTCACTCTGAGAGCTGCGCTAACCATGTCACAAAGCTTGCAATCATACTCGCCGCGTCCTACTTGCTATCGTCCTCACCGCCGGTGGCATGCTCATCACCATGCTCCTCTTAGTTGTCGTGCTCACCGCGTCGTGCTCATCATGTTGTGCTCATCGTGTCGTACTCATCGCGTCGTGCTCATCGCGTCGTGCTCATCGTGTCGTGCTCATCGCGTCGTGCTCAATGCGTCGTGTCGTATTTGCCAACTTTCCTTTGTTTCCGCGCGAAGTGTGGTAGTAGCATATATAGATGTACATTAGATAGAATGAATAGAACTGGACTGAGTCACTATGCCTGGAACCCGCTGCATGTTTGCGAATGCGACAAGAGTATTTGCTACGATGTTCCGTGCCTTGGCAGACAGTGTGACCGTGGTGCCATGACACGTGTCGTCCGGACGCCATTTGCCCTGACACAGCTGTGCCCAGAAGAAAAATGCTCTGACACGGCTGCGTCCAGAAGGAAAATGCCCTGACATGGCTGTGTCCAGAAGGAAAATGCCCTGACACGGCTGCGTCCAGAAGGAAAATGCCCTGATACGCTCAGTCCGGTAGGCAGATGCTATGGCGGGCTGCATCCAGACACATGGTGCCCTGGTATACAGCGTCCGAATGCACGGTACCATGGCGTGCTGCGTCTGGACACACGACGCCCTGGCATACAGCATCCGAATGCACAGTGCCATGGCGTGCTGCGTCCGAATTCACATTGCCTGTGCGTTTCGCGTTGGGAGCGGTATGTGCCCTGCCAGGGTGCATCCAGAGCGTCCCGAGCACCTGGTGCATCCGGACACAGCCTTTGCGTCCGGACGGAGATTTTTTTTCCTGATGGAGCCAGAGCCCACGACCACTAGGTAATATGGTGGCGGTTTACGCAAGCCGAAACTCGCAGCTGCCAGGTGGTGGTGGGCCAGTGGGTACGTGTGTGGGTACGCGTGGCCGCCGGGATGGGTTGTGAATGGTGGCTGGCAGCCAGGACAGGGGTCCTGCTGTAGCCGAGGTGTGGGTGGGTGTGGGTTAGGCTGACTTTTCAGGGTCAAAGCCATGCCCCCGGGGTTTTTGAGGAGGGGTCTAGTCGTGCCGACGCAAAAGACGCGACCAGAGAGCAGTTGTCATTTTCTGTCCTGCTAGCGCGACAGGAAATGAAAGAGTTGGATCTGTCGCGATGGCGCAACAGAGGAAGTGTTGCAGATGCCCTTGGCCATCAGAGGTAGACTCTGATGGCCGTGGGCAGAAGTTGTTGTTGTTGCACTCGCGGAAGGTTGGGGGTGTTGGAGTGGATAATATGCAACTTCAATCTATTACGCTCAGCACTACAGGGTATCTGCGCTCCTCCTCACCATACCACCCCCATGGGGCTCCCATCTTTCCCAAACCACCAACAAAGTAAACATACAAAGGAAATTTTTGCGAATCAATCAAGCAGGTAGCGCGACATAGAAGCATTGAAGGGGAGTAAGACAATGGTAAAGCAAATCTTCTCCACCAGCCCTTCCCCATTCATGCATACAAATCGTGGTATATCAAGGCTTGAAGGCATTGAAGTGGGGCTCAGACGAGTCTGAGTCGGAGATGTCGCCGCAATCTGACAGGTTGTTGTTGTTGTTGTTGAATCGCAGATGAGAGGAATAGCCGAGGCCAGTTTTCCGCAGGAATTGGCGCAGTGGTTGAGTGTTTTGAGGTGTGGTGAGGAAGGCTGGGGTCTGGATATCACCAGTGGTAGAAAGGAGCAGGGTAGCTCGCTGTCTTGCCAGCAGTGGACAGTCCTGTAGGAGATGGTGTGAGGAGTTGAGGTCAAGCCCACACGGACATGGGTCTGCAGTGATGTTGGGTGGTGAGTCGGTAGGTGAGCGGTTGCAGAAAACCCTCCATATCGCTCGGGTGTCGGCCCAGTCAACCCCGTGTAGGTTTGTAGGGAACTTGAAGGATGGGTTGGACAGGGGTAGTTTGTTCTTGCAGCATGCAAGAAATTCAGCTAGCGTCTGTGTCCGCAGCCAGGTTTTCGTAGTCAGTGCAAATTGGCAGGGTGTCTTCGAGGATGCTCCAAGTTTGGCAAGTGTATCAGCCCTCTCATTGCCATGGATGTTGCAGTGTGAAGGGCACCACATAGTGAAGATCTTCCAACCGAGGAGTTGAAGGGTTTCAATGATTTCGAGTGATCGCCGTGCGTATTTGTGGTTGTGCTTGTTGAATCTGAGCGTATCGATAGCTGCCTGATTGTCGATACAGATGAATACTGTTGTGGGTGGTACCGCAGCCATAAGGAGAGTGGTAACTGCCTGCTGAACTGCATGAAGTTCAGCATCGTATACCTCAGCTCGACTTCCAAGATGACATCTTCCTTCAGTCAGCCGGTGCAGTTGTTGGTCTCCAGAATGGTAGATTGCCCATCCACAGCCAACAGCTCCATTGTCGAGTTTGCAACCATCTGTATATATGGTAATCGTGTGGTCGGGTAGTGCCTCCAGCCATCTGTCATGTAGTTGTTTCGGCTTTGTTGTTTTGTCGGGACTTGGAGATGTGATTGTTGTGGCCCCTTCTGCAGTTGTAGTTGTTGTACGATCCTCCAGCTTGCCAAGCACAAGATGCTTGCTCAGACTGTAGTGATGGTGAAGTCCTGGGAGGCTGTCATGGGTATTCAGTTCAGCTCGCAGAGGGCCAAGTGCATGGTGGGTTGGGAGGACGTGAAGTCGAATGGCATATCGTAGTGAGAGATAATCCAGATATACCTCCATTGGTGGTAGATGAGAAAGGGTGATGAGGTTGGTGGTTCTTGTGTTCAGTGGCAATCCGGTAATCCATCGTGCAACAGCACTGTAGGTTGTTCGAAGTGTTGCCGTTACTGCCGGAGTGCCAGTCCACCAGGCTGGTGATGCCCAGAACATGGCAGGAAGGATCGCCGTCATTGCGAGATGGTGGGCGATGTGGGCTGGAATGCCACATAATCGGTGTCGTAAAAAGTTCAGGCTTCGCAGAATCTTGTTTCCACGAGCGGCGGCCATTGTAGCATGGTATGAGAATGAAAGAGATTCATCGATAAATATCCCCAGGTATTTAATTTGTCGTTTGGCAGTAATAGTGGTGTTGAGTATTCGGAGTGGCGGGTGTGATGCAAGACTCTGGCGTTTGTCTTTGCTGGTCAGTGGGAGACAGTAGAGTAGTTCCGTTTTGGAGGTTGCAAAGGTGAGTCCAAGGTGTGCTCCTTTCTCCAGATGTTGTTCCGTTTGTTCTTTGAGGAGTGTGTTGGCCTTCGAAATTGTCTGCGACATTTGCAACATACACACATCATCTACATAGGAGGTATCCACGGCATCGGAGTGGTAGTTGTCTTTTTCTAGCATCGCATTGCTGTATATGAGGAAGAGGATAGGTGAGATTGGTGATCCTTGTAGGAGGCCACATCGGTATGACTGTGGTTCTTCAGATTGCTGATCAAATCCAAAGGCAATTTTTCGATCGGTATTCAATGCTGCCATCCGTTTCGTGAGGTATAATGGCATACGGCGTTGTTCCATTACCTCTATGAGGGTTGACGGGTAGACCTGGTTGAACGCACGCTCGATATAGTGTGTCAGGACTGCTGGTTGTGGGGGTTTCCTGTTGGTGGTTTTCTTCTTGCTGATGCAGTCGGCAATAGGTGTAATCGTTCAAAGAAGAGCATCAATTGCAGAATTCTCAGGTTGGGCTCCCATCTGCGATGGATGTGTTGCCCCACACATCAGGGCCATTTGGGACAGTCGCTTTGCCACAATTGATTCCAGGAGTTTTCCAAAGCATGACAGGAGTGAAATTGGGCGCTATGATTTCGGATGTGAGTAGGACTTCTTTCCAGGTTTGGGGATAACAACACAGTTGGCAGTTTTCCATTCCGGTGGATGCACAGCATATGCAAGACATGCAGTGAAGAGGTGCGGGAGAAGTTGTGGCACCGCTTCGTTGAAACGTCGCAGTGTGTCGTAAGTGATCTTGTCTGGTCCAACTGAGGTGCCATACTTCAGGTGAATAATGGCCAAGTGAATCTCTGCTCTGGTGACTTGTCTTGTCTGTTGGCGTAGGTCTTTTGAGGAGGTAAGGAGATTTGGTGGAAGTGAGGGTCGTAGTACAGTGTTGACTGTTGGGAAAAGTGTGTTTCGTAGGACGTCACACTTTCCCTTGAAGTCCGACTGTCCATCCAGTGGTGGAATTGGTTTGTGGTGCGTATTGTGATGTTGGATCATTTTCCAGACTGTTCGAGTTGATGTGGCTTCGAGTTGGTGGATTCGATATGCCGTTTTGGCGTTGCGCACCATTGTTGTCCACTTGTGGCATTTGCATTGACTGTCCTTGAGGTTCATATCGGTAGGTTGCAATCGGGCTCTTCTATCAGCACGTTTGACACTCTGCTTTGCCAGTGTGAGGCTGTGATTCCACCAGGGTGCTTCTGATTTCCGCGGCTTCTTCATGGGAACTGCAGCATCGACTGCTTGGTGGATAAGCTTGGTGACGTTTGTAACTGCACGGAGGGTATCTTCTGGTCCTTGGAGTTGTGAGAGTTCCATCTTTGTTGACTGAATCTTTGTGTCAAAGATTCTCCAGTCAGCCTTATACCAGCATCGACGGGGGGATGTTCGTACTTCGGCGGATGGTAGTGCCAGTGTGACCATGAGGGTGCTGTGATCGGAGGTGGTATCGTGATCAACTGCCAGTGATAGGATAGATCGAGTTGTTGCTCCACGGGAGAGGCAGAGGACGATTGTTGAAGGGCTGCCACCATTTCTGGGATGGTGGGTCGGTATTGCTGGTTCATTTTGGAGGTGAAAGTTGTTTTCTTCAAGCCAGTTCGCAATGGTGTGGCTTGTAGGGGAGGTTCGTGTGGTCCGTGGGAGAGGGCCCTGCCACCATGGGTGGTGTGCGTTTAAGTCTCCCATCAGGAGACAGTCTGCTGGTAATGTGAGTGCTGGGAGAAGGGCAGCCACTGGCTCCGGGCGTCCTGGTGAGTAAAGGTTGAAAAGAGTGAAGGTATTCGTTTGTCCATTCCATGAGGAAGTGATGGTGGTAGCTAGAAATGAGTCCTTTGAAGTGAAGAATGTTGAAGCGGTCAATCCAGGTATTTGTCGAACGTATGTAACGCATTTGGGTTTAATTGGAGTGGGAGTAAAGGTATTGAATCCTGGTAAGGAGGGTGGTTGTCCATGTCTGTCACACCATGGTTCTTGAAGAAGGCAGATAAGGTTTTCTGGTTTTTTGGCGAAATCTTGCAATACTGATATTGTAGTCGCTTGGCCTCTCGCACAGTTCAGTAGCTGTACGGACCCGACAGCGTGTAGGGCCATTTAATCGGCTACTCCCGCCATGGGGACATCTCCCTGGTTGTTTGTAGTCGATTTGGTGAGGATGCGTATCTTGATTCGTTCGGGGCAATTCGGGTCGCTGGTCTTATGTGGTGTATTGCAGTTTGCACAGCGGATCGGAGGGTGTGTGCATGCCGGGCCTTTCTTGCATGTCGGGAGGGTGCACAGATGCTCTTTGGTTTCGTGGGGGCTTGCGCAGACAGCACAGCAATAGGTGTTTCGGCACAGAGCAGCAGGGTGTCCGTAGACCTGGCAGTTGTGACATTGTGTGCTCCGACCGTATGCGATATAGTCTTCCAGCTGACATTGACGGTTGCAGACAATGAGGTTCAGACGACCAATGCTTGACTTTTTGATGTTCCCAGTAAGTGTCATGACGATTGTCAAGTTTGTTTTGTTTTCTCGTCGGTTGGCTGGGGTCAGCCAGCGTGGAGTCTGGCCTTGGACAAGTTGGGGATAGTTAGTGGCAATGCTGTTAGAGATTTCGAGTAGGGAGAGGTGAGTGGGAACACGGTGAAGGAGAAACTGGCTGAAGCGTTTTCCGATTTCCACTGTCTCGCACTTCCCATAGTAGATATGAGCGTCAGCGATTATTGTTTTGTAGTCCTCGTAGACTATGTTGTTCTGGACGGTACTGGTGGTGAAGATGATCGTACCCCGTACCGTGACACGTGCACAAATAAACGGTGGCGCAATGACATCTTTGTTGTTGATAAGAGCAGAGTTGACATGGCGGAGTGCTGTATCAGCAGTGTTTTGTCGTGCAACATAGTCGTTTCCTGGTGTGTCGTTGTCTTTTTGCTTGTGGAAGTGACATGACACTTCACGCTCCACTTGTGGGTAGATCGTTGGGATGAGTTTCACTGGAGTGGGGTTCTTCTGCTTTTGCTGGCCAGTACTCTTCACAGTCTCCCAACCTCGGTTGTTCGTGACTGGTGTTGGTGGTATAGTCGACGATTCGGTGATGCCAGAAATAGCACTGGCAGTGCTGGCCCTGGCCTGGTCCTCGCTGGTGTTCTTCTTCTCTAATTTCATCTTGAGAATCTTCTTGGTTGGGGCTGCAGTCGGCGTAGTTTGAGGAGGGAGGGTCGACTTCTGGTTTGTAAGAAGTTGCTGCTGCATTTGAGTGATACGCACGTTTAGCAAGCCAATTTACTGATTGAGTTGGCTGGTGGTCTTCTGGAATGTTGCAGTAACAGACGTGGTGATTTCGTCTGTAATTCGCGCATACAGTTGCTCCATGGCGGTAGCCATGATGATTTCGAAGTCTGCCCGAATGGCTGCATGTTCGGGACTGAGGGGAGGAGCCATCGTAGGATTGAAGGTAGGGAGTTCATCGTCAACATCTCCTATTGCCTGGGTCTCGGTGATGTACTGAGTGGCGTTAGATTGGAAGTCCATCTGTTCCATATCTGCTTTTTCGTTATCTTCACTCTCAGAGTCGGAATCAGGGTCGCTGTCCTCACGGAGTCGCTCGGTAGACACGCGAGCGTAACTACCTGTAGCTTTAAGAGAAGGAGGAACCGGAACGGTGTCTTTTGATCCCTGGCCAGGGCCTGAGGAGAGCATGAGGGAGGCTGTGACCGTGTTGGTGATGGGTGGATACGCAGAGTCCGCGATCACTGAGGGAGGGTCGGGGTGAGGGTCGAAAACGAAACTCAAGCGAATCGGCTTTCCAGCTAATGAGACTGTAGCCCGAGACGCAGGGAACGTTTTGAGGAGGTTTTTATCGAGATTGATGGTCGGGGAGAAAAGTTCTTTTCGAAAACGTGGGGGGGTTGTCGGAGAGAATATGCAACTTCAATCTATTGCGTTCAGCACTACAGGCTATGTACGCTCCACCTCGCCATACCGCCCCCATGGGGTTCCCATCTTTCCAAAGCCAACCAAAATCACAAAACAAAACAAAACAAACAAACAAACAGCAAATCAAGATCACATCGTAAAGAGCATCTGGGACGTTCCAGCGAAGAAAGAGCACGTCTTCCCATCTATCCTCCTCCGCCCTTCATT
>Ga0307516_10010144_pt1 | contig 10401 bp, 6 predicted proteins | sample 19_EM_MG_FD_203310 | JGI IMG/M metagenome (GOLD analysis project Ga0307516, IMG submission 203310) | Populus trichocarpa ectomycorrhiza microbial communities from riparian zone in the Pacific Northwest, United States - 19_EM | ecosystem: Host-associated > Plants > Roots > Unclassified | place...
AAATTGCAGAAGCTGAAGAGAAGACGAAATACCAAAACAATTGCAGAGACAGAATAGAAATACCAAATTGCAGAAGCTGATACCAAATTGCAGAAACTGAAGAGAAGACGAAATACCAAAACAATTGCAGAGACAGAACAGAAATACCAAATTGCAGAAGCTGATACCAAATTGCAGAAGCTGAAGAGAAGACGAAATACCAAAACAATTGCAGAGACAGAACAGAAATACCAAATTGCAGAAGCTGAAGAATCTAAAATAATGTTTCAGATATTAATTCTTCAGCCGCAAGCACAAAACTTGATCTTCATCCTCCATCTTTTAATAGGTCAAACAACCCATGTCTGATGTTTTGAAAAATGAATCTGAAGTTAAGCTTCAAAGGAATGCATTGAGCGTGTTGGAACATCCTACAGGGAATGAAGTGGATGATGATAACGATTTTGATACGAGCAGTGGCTCTAACATTGGTGAACATGATTTCTACAAGGGCAGCGAGTTCCATAAAATTAACAAGCCAAGGGTTCGATCAACTAGGCTCTGATACCATGTTAAAGTAATTCAGATGAAACATAAAAGGAGGCTAGAATTCTGAATAATATGTTTATTATGAATGCTTAAGTTAACCTAAATACAAAGGAATTATATATAGGTTAAACTGAAAATACTATACTACCCTTAATAAATAAAACTAGATAAATATTACTTAACAATTTCAATGTATTTTTTTTGAGTTCCGTGAAGTAAGAGCAGGTCACGCACCACCCGATGATGTAGACCTAATTCTTACGACCCATCTCCAAATGAACCACTGTGGTTAGTGGCACATTTAAATTCTCTGTGGAGGGTAGAAGCAAATGACACAACGAGACACCAAAACAGAATAGGAGCCCAACCTTTTCATTAATGATATTTATTTTTCTTCTCTAATGATAAGTTTGTTCTTCATCATTAATTTAATCTTTATTAGAGGTTGATATAATCAGATTTATAAATATTTTAAATCACCAAATATGTGTTCGTTAACACAAGTAACAACAAAATATAAAATAAATCTTTACAGTTAATCTCTAAACACAACATGTTATTTGAAATCCTTGAATTGAATTTAGTTCACGGTATTAAATCAATTTTTATGTTTGGAATTATTTTTTAGTGTATTGATTTAAATTTTAAATGGAATTCAATTCAAAATATTAGGATTAAATCAATTCTTGTGCTCAGAATTCTTATTGAGTATATTAATTTAAATTTTAAATGGAATTCAATTCAAAATATTAATTTTAAGATGAATTATCTTATAAAATCCGAGTTTGAATTGCATTGAATTGGTAGATTTAATTCAATTCTTTTATATTTGAAACTATTTTGAATATATTTATTGGAATTCAAAATAAAATTTAATTTATATAAAAAAATGCAAAAGCAAAAAACCATCTGATTTACTTTAGTAATTTTTCTTAAAATTAATATAAAAAATAATATTTTAAAAATATCCATTTCTTTCTCTGCATAATACCTCTTCTTATGTGGTCTACATTCCTGCTGTATAATAGCAATCGGGGCCTAACAAGGTTGAAATAAATCATGTGGTGTGCGGGGATTATTTTTCCTGGAAACTTAAAAGAACACTTTATTTTGCTCAACATCTTTTTCCCTGGGAATTATGGAATTCATTTCGTCTTCTCTGCAAACATCACAATCAGCTGTCCATTGCACTTGATATTTTTATAATCTCTCTTGCGTTATTGTTTTAATGGTTGCCAGAACTTTACTTGATCATGATAAGAATTACTTGTTCTCTAGGAGTTCCCTGCCTTCAGTGAACTCACCTGGCTGTTGGTTTGCAGAACCTGTTACAGCAACCACAATTAATACGGATGTGAGTATATTTTGGTTTCCCTGTGATAAACTAATTTATTGCATGCTGCTCCTATGATTATGTGAGTTTTAAATGATGCTTTTTTATTTTTATTTTTAATAAACTAGTCTTTTCTAACAAATGGACGGGTTATCCATGTCTGTCATCAAAAGCTGATTACTGGGTTCTTTAGCCATTCAATATACAGGTATATATGTTGAAAATCTTCTTGACTCCATTGCTCTTATGATTTTTTTTTTCTTACTGTCCTTTTACAAGTTTTAATATTTTTCCTCTATGCCGAGTAGTTTGAGGTTTACTTGGTATATATCACAAGTTGTTTGAGTGTTTCATCTCTTACTCTTAGAAATAAATTTTCCATACTATGATAATTGAGTTTTATATCATTTTAAATAAATATAAGTGTCATTATAACAAAAAAAAAAAATTTATGCAATTAAAACTAATTTTTAAATTAATGACAAAATAGTTAAGATTGTCAATTCAATTTATTTTCATAAATATTCTAAATAGTATAATTAAATTTCAATATGTGGTTAATATTTTATTCTAAATATAAAAATTATAACAAATTATCAATTGAATTCAAATTTGCTTATTAATTGAATTCAATTTAGTATGTGATTTGATTCTAAATAGACTAAAAGCAAAGCATGCCATGCAGGGCTACATATCCACATTGCTACTCCTATGCTGATGCTCCTGCTCACTCACTGCACCACTTATCTTCTCCATCACTTACTTTTCACACTCAACATACTTCTCTCCTTCTGCACTTACTAATTTAAATATTGAAGGGGTTTTTTTTTTTTTTTTTTATTTCGTCAAATAACTTGTTTTGCTAGAAAACTCATGGGAATCACCACGGTACCAATGGTTAACCTTAGTCACTCCATTAGATAAAGACACAGTCATGAAAAACCAAATCTAATCTAAACTTTTTACGATTTCATCAATACCATTGGTCTATCATCTAAATCTAAATGACCAATGGAGGGCAATCACTCAGTATAAAAAGGCTGTTTTGTGACCGAACATTGGCAAATGTATATTTACAACATCTTACCTAATTGTTTTTTGAAAGTAATCATGAAAATGAATAAAAAGAGAGAAAGCAATCTAGAAGATAAATGAAGAATTTTTAAATGAGAAAGTACTAGTGAAAAAAATTCAAATAGAGAAAGAATTATAAAAGGATGACAATAAGAAATTAGAGGGAGAAATATAATGAAGCAAAATAAGGGAATGTGAGATGGATAAAAGAGAGGATATGAGAGGGAAATTTTTTTTATCTAAACACTCTAAAACAATTAGGGTTTTTTCTGTGGTGCTTTATTATTCATATGAATAATAATCACCTTAATATATTTTTCTTACCCGTTTTATAATAATTTCATGTTGTAACTTATGTCATCACTATTTTTGACCCTCTTTTCAACCTATTTTCAAAAAACTTGGAAAAATATATAAAAATACCAAAATTCTCAGAAAATACATTTTTGACACGATTTGACTAATTTATGGTCATTTCATGATTTTTGACTATTTCACGTATTATTCTTGTATTGAATTTTTTTAAATAAAAATATTCAAAAGGAAAGAAGAAAAAAGAGAAAATCATTCCAATAATTGTTTTAGTGAGTAAAATGTAATTGAAAATAAAAAAAAACCTAATTTAGTTAAAAAATTATAAGTGCAAAGAAAAAAAAGAGAGGGAAAATGAAACTTATCTTATGCGAGGGAATTTTAAAAATTTGAAAGGTGAAATAACTCTCAAGAAGAATCAAGAAGCTGGAAGAACTCTCCAGAAAAATAAAAACAAATGATAGAAAGGTGGAAGGGTTGAGAATGTTCATCATAGTATAAATAGACATACACACCTACACCCCTCACACTCCCGTATACAATATCTTTCATCATTAGGGAGCGACAACAACACCGAAAGAAACAACCACCGGTGATTGATAATTATTCTAGTAGCGAAGGCCAACAACACTTGACAACATCAATGCAGTGGACAACGCGACAAATTCTCCTCTTCACTGTCGGCAGACTAGCAACCACACCAACATCAACCACACTAAGATCAACCCTAAGGTTAATTATCCTCACTGTTATCTCCTTCTATTTTCAACCTAAATGTCAAGCTCTGTCCTTCACAACAACCCTAGATTCACGCCTCAACCATAAAAATTGCTATTATAAAAAATCTTCCACGCAAGAACTTACATGAACTTACATGTGATCTTGTTGGTCAATTGCCACTCAGGTTATCAGCCAACACGCCTCCATCCACGGTTACACATGGTCCACACGTGCCAACACTGTTTTGGTAGTCTCCAATAGTTTCTCAGTTGTTCTACCACTATTCTAGCAATCATTCAACCTTGATTTTAGTATATCTTAGACATTCCAAACATCTCGGAAGGTCGATTCATAAACTCAAACCGTTTTTTTTATAAACTGCTAAAATGTTGTGAAACTTGGGATAAAATGCTTATTGTTGTGCATGCTATTTGTATTGTTTGGACATTATTGATTTGAATTGATATGTGTTTGTGATTTGAGATGATTTTCATGAATATTGGATTGGATTGGACATGAATATTATGAGAACTTATTTTGAATGATTGAAATTATTTTGTCAGGGGCTTGTTAAATTTGTTCAATATTTGATTTGATTTTGTTTTTATTGTGATTAAATTTGGATTGATTAATTTTGAATTTTTTTATTGATTGGGTGGATGTGATGAATTTTTGGGAAGTTATAATATGAGTTGGTTATGTGATTTTAAGAAAATGATGTACTAATCACACTATGGATATATTATTGAAAAAATGATAATGATGAAGAAATATGCATATATAAAAAAATGTGAAAAAATAATTAATCAACCCAAGATGACATGATCTAAACTTAGGCCCTGTCTACTAGATGTTGATTAATAAAGAAAAATAAGATAATAATAAAAATGTTCTCGTATTAATTGTTCTTATTAATTGTTAACCGGCCTAAGATTGAATGGTCTTATACTAGGCCATGTCTTTCAAATATCAATTATTGGATAATATGATCAATGAATTAATTTTTTCTATGTATTATTAATCGACCCAAAATGATATGGTCCAATATTAGGCCCCGTTCTTTATATGTTGATAAGTGAATAATAGTACCAATTAATACATGATCTCTAGGACATTAATTAATAATATCTTTGGTCACCACATAATCATTTTATTTCACAATTTTACAAATTCAATTCAATATTCCTATCATTTATTAAGTAGCCCAGGATGGAATGGTTTAATAACGGGCCTTGTTTTCTGGACGCTGCTTAATGGGTAAAATGACTTTTTCTAACCATAGTAAGTCTCATATAATGGTGTTCCCATCATTTCTAAAATTAGACCCTGTCCTTCGAACATTATTTAGTCAGTTGAACATGATCATGATATCCTAACCTCTTATTAAATGATTTTATCATATGTTAAAAGACCTAGGATGGAATGGTATCGTAATAGACCATGTTCTTCAAATGTTATTTAACATATAATAGAGCTAATTAATATAGTCCACCAAAAAACCTAGGATGGTAAGGTCTAACATAAAACCCTGTCATTTGGACTTTGTTTTGTGGATAATGATAGTACTTTAAATAATATACATACCAGTTTAGGAAAACCACATTAAAATACATTTATCATTGAAAACAAACAACATTGCAACTTATCTCAAGTAGTATGTGTAAGATGATGTCTATCTTACCTATTAAATAATCAACCCCTTACCGAGAAGCTTTTAAGACCAGTTAGGGTTCCTAGTTACCATAAAACTAGGTGGTGACTACTTTTCCTTTTTTTTACCCCTTTTACTTATCAACTCGCCTCAATGTCCACATGCGACATAATGATGACTCCACTGAGGTTCCATAAAGACTTAGCTTATTTATTGTTTTTCAATGATGATGTGATTAGTTTTATTGTGTTTGTTTGCCTAATTTGGTTAATTCATTAATTTATACTTTATGCATTGTTTTTTGGAATGCATATAGAGTTATGCCTATGCACACAAAACACAACATTTTCATTTTACCATTACCAAAGCCATAGGATTAAAAGAGGAAGTAGTGGTGCCTCAATGGTCTTTGGCCTAGGTAACATACATGAAACCACCAACTTCCATTGAAATTCTACTTGGACATGGATAGTAGGTCGATGTGTTATCACCCCGGTCTATGCATTTGTACCCTGTAGGCCTTGGTTCAGCGCATCAAGGTTGTTCATCGAGCAATATAAAACCCTTTTTGAGACTAATTTAGTTAGCCACCCTACCCTACATGTAATGGCTAGAACCCTTTCTTAGGTTATTTCCTGGTATTATTACCACTCCATATTCAATTTGTTATTTCTATGAATATTTTTATTTAGAATAGTTAGTTTTTGAGTTTTACAGAAAGAGAAAATGGGAAACAAATACAAATAATATTTTGAAAGCTCAGTTTTCTCAAATTCATGGACGACAAATAAAGAGCTTTTTTAGAGCAGAACCATTAGAGGGAGATAAAATTAATGAAAAACAAGATAGCTAGTTTCACCTGGTTGTTTGAATAGATTCACCAGATAAGGTCATCAGGTGAAGGTCCTTCCATTAGGGAGAACATTTTAGACATATATGGTCCTTAGCACAATCCTATAACTCTTGGATGCACCACCTGATTTCCACCCACTTCTAACAAGAGATCTTAGTCCTACTGGGCCATTTAATCCAAGATTTCAAGGAGTGACATTTGATGTTTAGCCACTGAAAGCTTTATTTGTGGTGACACTGCCATATTAAAAGACAAAAACTACTCCCACTTTTAAGCCTAATATGGAAAAAACTTTGAAGCCAAAAGTTGGGTTAAAAACCGAGAAACTCTTAGCAATTGAAGATCATTTAAAGGAAATTAAAGGAATGGATTAGTTTGATTCCATGAAAGCACATGAAATGTTCATAGTATCAGATATTGTCATACCACAAAAGTCCAAAGTGCCTGACATTGTTATGTATACAAGAGTTGAATGCCTAAATACTTATTTAAAGATCTATTGCAATAAAATGACTGAAGTGATTAAAAATGGTAAGCTCCTAATTCATTTCTTCTATAAGAGTCTGAGTGGTGCTGTCTTGACTTGATGTATGAACTTGGATGAAAATTAGATAAAAAAGTGGAGAGATTTAGTTGAAGCATTCATACATTAGTGTAAGTTTAATATAGAAATGACTTAAGTTGATCTAAACTTTAAAGCATGGAGGAAAAAATAATGAGTCCAATAAAGAATATAGTCAAAGATGGTGTGGTATGGCAGCACAAATTCACCCTTTTCTATTAGAAAAAAGGAGCTTATCTCCATTTTCATTTACACCTTCAAACAACAATACTTTGAATACTTGATTGGTAATTCAATAGCATATTTTATGGATATTGTGACTACAACAAAAATGATTGATCGAACCCTAAAATTAGGAAATATAAGAAATTTAGTAGTGAAGTTTGATTTTCATTTACATCATGCTAAATGATGAATCAAAAGATAATTTTCAAATATGGAGCATTGATAAAAGACATTCTCATTTTACACATTATCCTACCTGGTCATAACAAGCACCATCGAGTTTTATGGCATCATCAACTTCTCAAGTGCCATTATCTAAGATTGACATCCCTTTATTGCTCAACATTGTTTACCAACATCTCTTAGTGCATATTGATCCTACCTTAACAAATCCCATATAACCACCAAACCTAATGTGTTATAATCCAAACATAAAGTGTGACTATCATGACAAGATTTTAGGCCATTCAATTGAAGATTGCAAGAATTTCATATATCACGTTCGGAAGTTGGTAAGCCAAGGGTATGTTGTATTTGTGAATAATAAACCATTTTGTATTGAAGAAATCATAACTTTGTTTCTCTTCAATAAATTTTTTGGGACTATGTTGCGTCTTTCAGTGAAATTTATTCTTTATCTTTGTCATATGATTGTTTTGAGATCAACAAATGTTCATTTTATTTCCATCTATTATTGGATATATATAATGACAAATTCATTTAAAGACTTTTAAAATTGATCAAATCCCAAGACATATAATATGAGTGCTAGGGGCAATACTTCATTTTGCATGTCAAAATATTTCCTCTTATATTTAATAAGCCTTAAAAATATGAAATCTCGCTTCAAACCCTTTTGACCCTGAAATACTCATTTTTTTTTCACTCTTAATGAATCTTAATAGTGAGAATCTTGCTTGAAATAATACAATTTTGCCCCAAAAAAAAATCAAATAATTTGATGTCTTAAATAATGATAAACAATGCATATTTGGGTCATAATCCAACCTATCCCACCATTTTCTTTTCTAAGGTTAACCTTATGGTTTTCCTAATCAATAATGATCTTCAATAAGGTTAAGATTTATCAATATAGATAGATTTAGATTTTGAGATGAAGAAAGACCATCTTTGATATATCTTTCACAAATAAAATTTATCCTTTGTTATCCCTATTTGAGCCTAAAATATGTTTTTTTGATAATAACCAGAACTAGGATCACCCCTCATTTTGGGAGCATGTTTTGGAAGTCCTAGATAATTAATGAAATTCTCTAAATGGAAAGAAATAAGAAAATATGAAAGGGACAAAAGTATTATATAAGAGAGTGAGCAAATACTCTAATAAAAATGAAATGATAAAAATAAAAATAAAAAAAGATGAAGTTATTTTTAAATGTACCTAATGATAAACACATTTAGATCAATTTGGGGCAATTTAAATCGAAGAGACCTTTTGTAATGACAATAGCCAGTTAATGACCTAAAGAGCTCCAATATATGATATGAGTAGTAAAAGACACATCTGAGAATGATGGTGATGCATATATGTTTTTTGATGGCCATTGGAAATATAAATATGGCTAGATTGGCTGGGGTAATCCTATTTTAAGAATGAAGCAATCCATTATGATATCATTCAAAATGATGAAATGAAAAACACTTTCATTGGTATGGTGTTGATTCCTTCACGAAGATAATGAAAAATAAGCAGTATTGAACATATATCCTTATATGAAACTTCAAGGTGATGACAAGTATAGGCAATATGGGCCAAATTAAGATGATGTACTGATTGTGCCCATCCAATGATAAAAAATGGAGTCCATGGAAAGATAAACTTATGGTGAGCCTAAATAGAACTTCTTTCCTTTGAAAAAAACCCCATCCAAGCCAATGCCAAAAGATTTCAAAGACCTAAATGACATAAAAAGAAAATTGAGCTTTCAAAATAACAATTTATGTCTTTCTATTGACTTTAAGAGGTAAGCTCTATAACTAAAATCAGAAAAAAAAAATTCCGATAATCTTAAGCTAAATGCTCTAATAGGATGTTAGTTTTTAAAAGCAATGTACATAGGTGAAAATTTATTTTAATTTTAGCTTTAAATTCTTATTATCTCAATTGACAATATTTTATTGAGTATGATCCCAAAGAAGGTAAATTTTTTGATCAAGCCTCGCCATCAAGTCAACTTGTAGATTAACCCTGCAATCAGGAGATCAAATCTTGCAATCAAGAAATTCAACCATGCAATCAAGAGAATTAGCACTACCATTAGATCAACCCTGCAATTAGGAGATCAAACCTTGCAATCAAAAAGTGAAGCGCTGTAATGAAAAAGTTGAACCCTGCAAACAGGAGGTCAAACCTTGCAATTAGAAGATCAAACATTGTAATCTAGAAGTGGAGCCCTGTAATCATAAAAAAAGGGTTAGCCTACCATCAAGTCAACCTGTAGATCAACCTTACAATCAGGAGATCTAGCTCTGTAATTAGGAGATCAAACTCTGCAATTAAGAGAAACAACCTTGTAATCAAGAAGAAAAAGCCCTACCATCAGGAAGTTTTGGTTTCAGCTCTACTATCAAAAGGTTTATAGCTAAGCTAACTTGTTTGAATTTCATGTTGAGGTTGGTCACTTGATAATCATACCTTCTCAACATTGGTCACCTAACAATTGGACCATTTTTTGTTTTTTTTTTGTTTCGAGGATAGTCATCTCTTAATGACCACTTTTATTTATATGGATCCCAAGTTGATCCCTTCTCAATTGAATGGATCCTATATTGATCCCTTTTTTTATGGATCTCAAGTTGATCCTTTTTTATCCATATCATTCCTAAGTTGACTTTATTTATATGGATCCCAAGATGATGCTTTCATAGATCCTATGTTGATCTTGATCCCAATATGATCCTTTCATAGACCCTAAGATGATTTGGATCCTAAGTTGATCCTTTCATAAATCCCAAGATGATCTGGATCCCAAAATGATCCTTTCATAGATATCAAGTTAATCTAGATTCCAAGTTGATTTAGATTCCAAGTTTATCCTTTTTTTATATGAATCCTAATTTGATCCTTTTGATATGGATCAAGAGTTGATCCTTTTATTACATGGATTCTGAGTTAATCCTTG
>Ga0307516_10010145_pt1 | contig 10401 bp, 6 predicted proteins | sample 19_EM_MG_FD_203310 | JGI IMG/M metagenome (GOLD analysis project Ga0307516, IMG submission 203310) | Populus trichocarpa ectomycorrhiza microbial communities from riparian zone in the Pacific Northwest, United States - 19_EM | ecosystem: Host-associated > Plants > Roots > Unclassified | place...
CGGTCGATCCGGACGCGGATCGCTTCGGCGCGATCGCGCTGGCGGTCGATTACGACCCGGGTTCGGTGCTGGCGGACATGCCCAACTACCCGCTCGATACCAGCTACGTGGTGCCCGTGCTGCATCTCGGCGACATCATCTCCTATCCCGATTCGTTCACCGATCCGGCGCAGCGCGCACGCGCGCGACGCGCGATTCTGTTTCCGTTGCAGGCGCTGCACGACGATGCGCTCGATTTCCTGCTGCACCCGCGGCGTCGCGCGGACGCGATCCTGCGCTCCCGCCCCGGCTGGCTCGATGCCGTAGGCCTTTATATGGGCCACGAGGAAGCGCTTCCCGAGCTCGCACTCGACGAGCACGATGTCCCGCGCGACTGGGGCGCAATCGAACCGGCGCGCCGGCAAAAAATCGAGGACTACTTGCGCAATGCGCGCAGCCGCGCAACGCCGGCGCTCGAGGCAGCCAACGAAGATTACGTGCGGCGCTGGATCGGCGGTGTCGCTGCGCGCTACCGGGCGCACGGCGTTCCGGTATTCGTGTTCGTGGTGCCGCGTGGTCCGTGGCATCAGGCGCTGGTACCCGCACCGACGCCACGCGGCGCGATCGCCGAGCTGGCCGACACCGGCCAGATCATTGCACTCCCCGGCGACGCTTTCGTCGCGCTCGAGCAGCCGCACTTTTTTTTCGACACGCTGCACATGAACCGCGCAGGCAGGGAACGTTTTTCGGCTGACCTGGCGCAACGCATCGCGGCGCTGGTGCCCTGATGCTGTTCGACACGTTGACGTATTGGCTGTTCTTCGCCGCGGTGCTGCTGCTGGTCGCGGTGCTGCGGCCACGGGCCGCGAAACTCGTGCTCGTGCTGGCGAGCTTTGTGTTCTACGCCTGCTGGGACGCGCGCTTCGTGCTACTGCTCGGTGCGAGCATGTTCGCGAACTGGCGCTTCGGCCTGGCCATCGAACAGCGCGATGGCGCAGCGCGGCGCCGCGCACTGACGTTGGCGATCGCGTTCAATCTCGTGACGCTCGGCTTTTTCAAGTACTTCAACTTTTTCGTCGACACCTTCGCCGCGCTGTTGCGGCTCGATCCGCACGGGTTCGCGCTGCACATCGTGCTACCGGTCGGCATCAGCTTCTTCACGTTCGAGGGCGTCGCCTACGCCATGGACGTCTATCGGCGTGATCTCCAGGCGCGACGCAGCGCGCTGGACTTCGCGCTGTTCATCGCGTTCTTCCCGCATCTGATCGCCGGTCCGATCATTCGTCCCATGCAGTTCTTCCCGCAGACCGGTCGTCCGCTGCGACTGGACTCCGAAGACGTGCGCTGGGGCCTGCGCGAAATTCTCAAGGGCCTGTTCAAGAAGATCGCCCTTTCGAACTACAACGCACCCATCGCCGACGCGTATTTCCATCATGCGACATGGCAAGGTGCCGAGGTGCCCGCGTGGATCGGCGTGCTTGCGTTCACGCTGCAGATCTATTTCGATTTCTCCGGCTACACCGACATCGCCCGCGGCTGCGCACGCCTGCTCGGTTACCGCTTTCCGGCCAACTTCGAGCGACCCTATCTCGCGCCCAGCATTGCCGAGTTCTGGCGCCGCTGGCATATCTCGCTGTCGTCCTGGTTGCGCGACTACTTGTACATTCCGCTGGGTGGTAGCCGATACGGCGAGGCACGCACGAACCTCAACCTGCTGATCGTCATGGGTCTGGGCGGACTGTGGCACGGTGCAAGCTGGAACTTCGCCGTGTGGGGCCTGTACCACGGCACGCTACTCGTTGTGCATCGCGCGTGGCGCCACGCCGTGATGCGCTTCGGCATCGGCGCGGTGGTCGATCATCCGGGCGTGCGGCCGCTGTGGTGCGCGCTGACTTTGCTTACTGTTGCGCTCGGCTGGATCCCGTTCCGGGCCGTCGACTTTGCGGCTACCGCAGCCACGCTGCGCGCTCTGGCCGCTGCGCCGGACCCGACTCTGATCGCGGCGCATCCCGCCATCGCGCTCATCCCGCTGCTGAGCCTCGCGTTCTGCGGGATCGACCGCAGACGGCGTGTGCAGGACTGGTTGGTCGAGCGGGCACCTTTCGCTGTTGCCGCCGCCGGTTGTGCGTTCGCCGTGCTGGCGCTCCAGCTGTTCGGCCAGATCGATGCACAGATCCCGTTCGTGTACTTCCAGTTCTGATCCGGCTCAGATCGCGTGCGGCGCGTTGCTGTCGAACGCACGCCACAACAACGCCTCCAGTTCGACATCGCGCGTGAGTTCCAGCGCATCGACGCCGCAAACCGGCTGCACCGCGAGGCTGGCATTGGTCAGGAACGTGGCGCGGAATGCCGGCAATTCGTCGAGTGCCACCGCGCGCACGGCCTGCTCCACGCCCATGCGCTCCGCGCCGGACTGCAGCAGGCGCATGCTGATGCCATCGAGTTGCGGCGCCTGCGGCCAGACGATGCGCGTGCCGTCGAAAAAACCGATGTTCCAGACCGATGCTTCCGCAATGCGACCGTCGTCGCCGACAAACAGGGCGTCGTCGAAACCGGCGCGCTGCGCCAGCGAGCGAAAGTGGAAAAGTGGAAATGTGCCGACATGCTTGACGTGCGGCAGTTCGCGTCCGTAGCGGAACGACTTCAGGCGCAGCGGCGCCGCGGGTCGCGCGGCCGGCGTTTCCAGCACGGAAATCATCACGTCCGCTGGCACCGGCGCAGCCGGATGCGCGCGGTCGAACCGGCGCGAGAACACATTGATGCGCACCGCCAGCTCTCCGTCGCGTCCGCTCACGACGGCACGCAACCAGCTCCGCACTTGCGTGGTGTCGAGGTCGGTGGCGAACAATTCGCGCGTGGCCTGCGCGAGGCGCTGCAGATGCAGATCCAGGCCGCGCACGGCACCACGTTCAACGCGCAGCGCGGTGAAGTGGCCGTAGTTGTTGGCGACGATCGTTCGCAAATCGTCGGCGTTTGCAGGAGCTCCGTTGAGAGTAAGCACCGCGCCCATACTTGCGTTTCTCGTCATCCCGGCGAACGCCGGGATCCAGTGTCTTTCGCCGTGACGCAAAGAGCAAGGCGCTGGATCCCGGCGTTCGCCGGGATGACGGGCAAAAGAATTCGAGCGCCGTCAGGCATCGACGGGCGTGGCGTTCAATTCCGTCGCGAAGAACCGTTGCACATCGCCAAGCTCGCGCGTGATCGGCAAGGGCGGCAGGCTTTTCAGGAACAGTTTTCCGTACGCGCGCGTGGTCAGGCGCGGATCGCACAGCACCAGCACGCCGCGATCGGTCACCGCGCGGATCAGGCGTCCGGCGCCTTGCTTGAGCGCGATCGCCGCGGCCGGAACCTGCCACTCGAAGAACGGGTTGCCGCCGGACTCGCGCAAGGCCGACAGGCGTGCTTCGAGCACCGGATCGTCGGGTGCGGCGAACGGCAGCTTGTCGATGATCACGCACGACAGCGCCTCGCCGGCGACATCGACACCTTCCCAGAAACTCGCCGCGCCGAGCAGCACGCCGTTGCCCGACTCGCGGAATTCGGTGAGCAACTGATGGCGCGGCGCGGTGCCCTGCACGAACAGCGGAAACGGCAGATCGCGCAGCAACTCGGCGGCGCGTTTCAGCGCGCGGTGCGAGGTGAACAGCAGGAACGTGCGCCCGCGCGCGGCTTCCAGCACCGGACGCGCCACGGCAATCACGCGCTCGGTGTAGTCCGGTGCGTTCGGATCGGGCAAGCCTTTCGGCAGATACGCCAGCGCCTGGCGCGCGTAGTCGAATGGACTCGGCAGGCTCGCCTGCACCGGATCGTCGAGCCCGAGCTGCCGCGCGAAATGATCGAACTGCCCCGCGACCGACAACGTGGCCGAGGTGAAGATCCACGCTGCGCGCGACTGCTCGCGCAACGCGCGCAGCGGTGGCGCCAGATCCAGTGGTGTCGCATGCAGGCTGAAGCCGTGCGCGGAAATCTCGTACCAGTGCACCCACTCGCGCGCGCCGCCGTCGAGCACGTCGTGCATGCGCCGGCACAGTGCTTCGGCGCGTTCGTGCGTGGTGGTCATGCCACGCGAACGCTCCGCCTGCGGTGCGAGTGCGTCGGCCAGGCGGCGCAGCTCTTCCTCGAGCACGTGCAACTCGGCCATCACGGCGGGGCTCTGTTCGATCTGCGCGAACGCACCCTTGGCCGGCAGCTTGTCGAGCGCCAGCCGCGCGCGGCGCAGCGCCGGCGCGATCGCGTCGATCGGCTCGCGCAGCGCTGCCAGCGCACCGGTCACCGAACCGCATTCGGCCAGAGCGTCCCTGGCCAGTTCGTCGACCTGCCGCGAAGTTACACTTGTGGAAAAGAATACTCCGGCCAGTTCCGGGATCTGATGCGCCTCGTCGAGGATGAACGCGTGCGCACCGGGCAGGATTTCGCCGAAGCCTTCCTGCTTGATCGCGAGGTCCGCGAACAGCAGATGATGGTTGACCACCACGAGGTCGGCTTCCTGCGCCGCGCGCCGCGCCTTCACCACGAAACAGTCCGCGAACATCGGGCAGTCCGCGCCGAGGCAGTTCTCGGTCGTCGACGTCACGCGCGGCCATAGCGGCGAATCCTCGGGCACTTCGGCGAACTCGCCGCGATCCCCGCTGCCACTACGCTCCGCCCACGTCACGATCGCGTGCAGGTGCGTGACTTGCTCGAGCGACGTGAAACGTCCGTCCTTGCGCGTCTGCTCGAGCCGGTAGCGGCACACGTAGTTCGCACGCCCCTTGAGCAGACTCGTTTTCAGACGCGTCCCGAGCACACCGCGCACCTGCGGCAGATCGCGATGGAACAACTGATCCTGCAGCGTCTTCGTGCCGGTCGACACGATCACGCGCTTGCCCGACTGCAACGCCGGCACCAGATACGCAAATGTCTTGCCGGTTCCGGTCCCCGCTTCCGCGATGAGGACGTGCGCATCGGCGATCGCGGCTTCGACGACTTCGGCCATTTCCTGTTGGCAGGCGCGCGGCACGAAGTTCGGAACTTCCGTCGCGAAGGGGCCATGCGGCCCGAGGATTTCCCTCGCGCTCAGGTTTTTCACGATGCCTGACCTTGGCGTGTGGGTTCCGTTCGCGCTGCGCGTATGCGGGCTAGCTGCGAAAGCGCAGCTTCCACTCGGCTTCCGGCCGATCGATTTACTTTCGAGAGCAAAGCTTCCACTTCTCCTGCGGAGGAGCGAGACAGGGGCAGAGCTTCCACTCCTCCTGCGGAGGAGCGGGTCACTTCTCTTTGCTTGTGCAAAGAGAAGTAACCAAGAGAAAGCACACCCCACGGGCGCGCCTTCCGGGCATCCTGCCCTGCAGGTTCGCGAGTCCGCTCCGAGGTTCGCAGACAGCACATCCCTGTACTGACTGCGAACGCGGCGCGATCCATCGCGCCGCCCGCTGCGCGGCTTTTTCTCCGCGGCCTCGCCGCGCCCGAAGGGGCCCCAGAAGCAGCGCACATTCCATGTGCGCAGAGGCAAGAGCGATGGACTGAGGAGAAGAGCAGCTTCGCTTGCGCTGGTGATGCTGCCTTGGCCTTTGCTTCTGCGCACATGGAATGTGCGCTGCTCCCGGGTCCCGTCCGGGTGCGGCGAGCGCACGAAGGAAAAGTCCCCGCAGGGGATCGCGCGCACGATGCGCGCGAGTTCGCAGTCAGCACATGGATGTGCTGTCTGCGAACCCCGTAGTGCGATCGCGGACCTGCAGGGCAGGATGCCCGGAAGGCGCGCCCGGTGGGTGTGCTTTCTTTTTGGTTACTTTTTCTTTGCACAAGCAAAGAAAAAGTGACCCGCTCCTCCGCAGGAGGAGTGGAAGCTTTGTTCTCAGAATTAGCGGCCAACGCGCGCAAAAACGTCAAAATCGTGCCGGCGCCGGCACACGACACCCCGAGACTTGCTGTCGCGCCGCGTCCGCGCCGGCCGTATCGCCGAGGCTGGAACGGGCTTCCACCAAGGTCTGAATGTTGCGCGCACACAGGCTACCGACCTTCGGCCCGAGTTCGTAGGACTTCTGCGCGGATTCCGCGCCATGGCGCCAGTCGCCGGCTTCGATCGACAGTTCCGCTTCGTATTGCAGGATGTCGGGCGAGTTCGGCGCGATCGCGAGCGCCTTGCGCACCAGCTCGAGCGCCTGCGCGGGTTGTCGCTGCGCTTCTACGTCACGTGCCTGCTTGAGCAGCCCTTCGACGGCGGGATCGCGCAGCGGACGCACTTCCACGCTCGAATCGAACTGCGCGCCCGCGGCACGGATGTTCGCCACGGTCGCCTGCGGATCGCGGTCGGGCTTCTGCGCGACACGCGCCGGTGGACTCGGCTGCGAGCAGGCGGCCAGTGCCGCGGCGAAAGAAATAGCAAAATATACAAATGGAATTTTTTTCATGACACACCTTCCGTGCGAATGGGCGGACGTCACTGTCCGCCGAACAATGTTTTGATCTCCTGCCACACGCAATGTTCCGCGCCGGCGGGTATCGTGCCGGCGGCGAACGGCAGCTGGCGCGCGTGCGGGCACTCGGCTTGCGTGGCCTGGCCCGACACGGTGTCGATCCACGCTGTTTCCAGGCCGTCCTGCGGCAGGTTCAGCGGTGCCGCCGGTAGCGAGCGGAACAATGCGATCCACGCCTGCAGCGCGCCGGTAGAGCCCCACAATCCGGTGACCTTGTTGTCGTCGCGCCCAACCCACACCACGGCGAGCTGCGAGCCGGTGAAGCCGGCGAACCACGAATCGCGCTGCGAATCGCTGGTGCCGGTCTTGCCGGCCACATGCAGCCAGCCGAGGCCTTGTTCGCCGATCGCGTGCGCGGTGCCGTTCTGCGCCACCGCTTGCATCGCATAGCTTACCAAGCGCACGGCATCGACGTATGCCGGCGCGCGCGACTTGACGGTGTAGTGCGTGAGCGGACGGCCCTGCGCGTCGAGCACACCGCGCAGGCTGCGCAGCGGCAGCGCGTGTCCGTCGGCGGCAAGAAACTGATACAGCTGCGCCACCTGCAGCGGCGACAGATCGACCGCGCCGAGGAGCAGCGATGGGTTTGGATTGATATCGGCGGCGAGGTTGAACGATTGCAGCAAGCCGCGCACCTTGTCGATGCCGAGTGTCACGCCGAGATGCACGGTGGCGAGGTTGTAGGAATGCGCCAGCGCATCGATCAGCGTGACGCGGCCGTGCGCTTCGTGATCGTCGTTCTGCGGCGTCCAGTGCGTGCCGTTCGGCTGCAGCATGTCCACCGGGGTGTCGTCGAGCAGGCTGGCGAGCGAATACGACTGCGGCTGCGCGAGCGCCACCATGTACACGAACGGCTTGATCAGCGAACCGATCGGCCGGCGCGCTTCCATGGCGCGATTGAATCCGGCGTCGCCGGGATCGCGGCTGCCGAGCAAGGCCTGCACCTCGCCGTCGCGCGCGCCAGTGATGACCATTGCGCCCTGCAACTCGGGCTGACGCTTGCCGAGTGCGTCCAGCGTCTGCGTCAGCGCGCGTTCGGCGAAGGCCTGCGTCGATGGCGCGAGCGTCGTATAGATCGACAGCCCCGCGCGTTGCAGTTCGCTCGCCGGATAATCCTGCTGCAATTGCTCGCGCACCAGATCCAGATACGCCGGCGTGGTGTTGCGCGGCAGGCCGGGTGTTTCCGGCACGCCGAGCGGCGCGGCCTGCGCGGATTTGAACGTCGCGTCGTCGATCAAACCCGTTTCATAGAATTCGTTCAGCACGCGCGTACGCCGCGCCAGTGCCAGATCCGGACGGCGGCGCGGATCGTACAGGCTCGGTCCCTGCACGAGCCCGACCAGCAGCGCGCTTTCCGCCACGCTAAGTTCACGCGGCTCGCGGCCGAAATAAAATTCCGACGCGGCTGCGAAACCGTGCACCGCCTGGCTGCCCTGCTGACCGAGGAACACCTCGTTCATGTAGGCCTCGAGGATGCGGTGCTTGTCGTAGCGCGCTTCGATCAGCAGCGCGAGCAGCGCCTCGTTCGCCTTGCGCGTGAAGCGCTGACCGCGGTCCAGGAACAGGTTTTTCACCAGCTGCTGCGTCAACGTGCTGCCCCCCTGCACCACGCGGCCGGCGACCACGTCGGCAAACGCGGCGCGCAGGATCGCCGTCACGGCAATGCCGTGGTGATGCTTGAAATCGCGATCCTCGACCGCCTGCAAGCCGGCCACCAGCAACGGCGGCAACTGCTCGAGCTTCACCACGCGGCGCTCTTCCTGCTCGGTGCCGTAGAGCGTGGCGATGCGCGCCGGATCGAGGCGCACGTGTTCCAGCGCCGCACCGGTGTTCGCATCGGACAACGCCGTGACCGAATTCGACGACAGCGCCACCACGATGCGCCGTGGCGGCTCGCGCCCGTCCGGATCGGCAAAGGCGCGCGTTGCTATCGTGAACTGCGCGCCGCTGTGGGCATAACTTCCGGGCACGCGCGCGGCACTGTCGGGCACATAGCGCGCCGCTGCCAATTCCATGCCCAGCGCGTCGGCGGACATCGGCGTGCCGGCGCTGAGTTCCAGCGGGCGCGCGTAGATGCGGCTCGGCAAGTCCCAGGACAAATCGTCGAAGCGCGCGCGCACCTGACTATCGAGGTACAGGCAATAGGGCGCCAGAAATCCGGCCAGCGCGCCCGTGCCGATCCAGAACGGCACGCGCAGCACGCGCCAGACGAAACGGCAGAAAACAGAAATACCGCTGAAAAAGGACAAGGCAATCGGAATCGGGGAAGACCGAATAAAGACGGGCCGGACACGCGCAGTTTAGCGCAAGCCCGGCGCGTCGTTCGCGGTGACAGGGAACGCCGGTTCCGCGATAATTCAGCCCGGTCAGTGCTGACTGCGCTTCCCCCATCCAACCGGAGTGTCCCCATGCCGCGTCGTCTCGCCCTTGCGCTCGCCCTCGCCTGCCTCAGTTCCGCCGCCTGGGCGGATTTCCGCGCGAATTACAGCGGCGCCGGCGAAGGAAATACGCCATCGATGAGCCGCTTCGAAGTCGGCGGCAGTCACCTGCGCATCGACGCCGGCAAGATCAGCATGCTGCTCGACAGTGACAGCGGCAAGACGATCATGCTGATGCACGACAAGCACCAGTACATGGATCTGGCGAAGGTCGCGGAAATGGCCGGCGCCGCCATGGCGCAGATGAATGCGTCGCTCGCCAACCTGCCGCCGGAACAACGCGCGATGATCGAGCAGCGCATGCACGGCGCGATGGGCGGCGCCGGCGCGCAGGCGGCCGTGCGCATCACGCCGACCGGCACCAGAGATCGCGTGGGCAGCTGGTCCTGCGAGGTATACCGTACCGAGGTGGGCGATAGTCGCGTCGAGGATTCGTGCCTTGCAGATGTCGCCGATGCCGGCATCTCCGCCGCGGATCGCGCCACCATTCGCCGCGCTTTCGAGCAGCTCAAGCAGATGTCGGAGAAGATGTCGGCCGGCATGTTCAAGTCGCCGCTCAACCAACTGCCGGAGGGCAAGTTCCCGGTCAAGATCACGCATTACGACAAGGGCGAAAAGGGCCAGACCGTAGTGCTCGCGAATGTCGACACCGGCGCCGTCAGCGCCTCCGACTTCGCCATTCCGGCCGGCTATACCGAGCAGGAACCCGACATGCACGGCCCGCCGGGCCGCCATCATTGAGACAACGCCGCGCCTGGCATGAATTGATACGTACATGGCTGTGGTAGATCCCGCCGGCGCGCAGAATGCGGAGCCCACATCGAACGCGCGCGTCGTGGCGTGCCGCGTCGGCATCATCGGTGGCGCCAGCGCCGACTGGCTCGCCGGCGTGCGCGACGCGGTCGACAATCGTGCTTCGATCGAGACGTTGAGTGCCGTCGACGCGCACACCGGATTGCGCGAAGCAGCCGCACGTTTCGCGGGCGACGATCTGATCCTGGTGCGCGCGGGCAGCACGCTGCCGCCCTGGTGGTACGAGCGCCTGACTCGCGCTTGGGAGTTGCCCGATGTGCTCGTCGCATCGCCGCTGGACAACTCCGGCGGTGCGCGCGCGCCGCTGCCGGCCGGCTTCACGTCCGCCGCGCCGGCGGCAGCCATCGATGCGGCCTGCTATGCGCATGGCCGCCACGAGGCGCTCGACTGGTCGTCGTTCTCGCCGCTGCTCAGCGCCTGGCGCGGCGCCGCACTGCAAGGCGGCGCGCTTGAAAGAATCCACAATGGTACTTTGCTGCATCCGCTGCCTGGCCGCTGCGTGCTGCTCGATCACCTGTATGTCGCCGATCCGGAGCGAGCGCTGCACGGACCTGCGCTGCCCGTGCCCGGCGACGATCCACCGCCGCCGTCCGCCTTGGGCGAATTGCGCGAAGCGGTCGCCGCCGCGGCAGCGCGGATGCCGTCCGGGTTCTATCCCGGCCTGGACGCGAAACCGGTCGTGCTGCACATCCTGCACGGCTGGGGTGGCGGCGCGG
>Ga0307516_10010147_pt1 | contig 10399 bp, 8 predicted proteins | sample 19_EM_MG_FD_203310 | JGI IMG/M metagenome (GOLD analysis project Ga0307516, IMG submission 203310) | Populus trichocarpa ectomycorrhiza microbial communities from riparian zone in the Pacific Northwest, United States - 19_EM | ecosystem: Host-associated > Plants > Roots > Unclassified | place...
CGGTTGCGTTTCTGGTATCGCACGGACACCGGCCGCGGCGTGCCGGTGTGCGTAGACCACACCACGTCGCGGTGGCCGGTGGTTTCGAAGTCGAGGACGTCGACCGCGTGTGGCATGGCACCGAGGGCGGCGCCGTACGCGAGGTAGCGGTCCCAGATCGCGACGGCCGCCGGCGGCAGGTCCCGCAGCGGCTCGTAGGCCCGCAGCCAGGCCGCGACGCCCAGCCAATGGGCGGCAGCCTGCCGGCCCTGCGCGGTCAGGTGATTGCTGTCGGGGACGAAGATGGAAACCGAGATCGCCAGGACGAGGTACCCGAACGCGGACCCGAACACCCAGCCGCCGATCACCAAGCCCAGCAGGCCCAGGCCGCCGTCGTCCAGGTTGGGTGTGCTGCTTCGGAGGATCCCCACGATGATCGCGGCGGTCGCGACGGCGGCCGCGACCCCGGCGACGGCGTCGAGGCCGATCGAACGGCTCCGGACCAGGCCCAAACGACGAGCGTCGCGAGCGACCTCCTGGGTGAGCCGCTTATGCCAGCGGTACGAGCCCGCGGCGTAGCGCTCCCGCAACTCCTCGACCGACACGGCCTCGGTCCCGGCCACCCGACTCAGCCGCTCCAGCACACGCAGCTCATATGGTCGTGCGTCGCTCGGCACCGGCCGGCGGAGCCGCACCATGATGTTCGCCCGACCCGGTGCGACCTCGAAAAGTTCGACGATCCGGCGCGCGGCGAGGTCGAGCAGGGTGGCGCTGGCGGCGTGCGGCGCCTTCATCTGGTGTATCAACAAGCTGACCACCGCCGGTGGCTCGTCGCGCAGATCGGGTGTGGCCGGGCCCGGCGCGACCTGACGCGGCCGCGTCACCAACCATTGGACGGCCACCGTGACGTAGTAGAACGCGACCGCCGCGAACGCGATGCTCCAGGGCGTGACCAAGGACATGCCGACCTCCTGGCGCTACGCCGTCGGTATCGCAGCCGATGTCAGAGACGGTAGCGCCGGAAAACGGTCGCTGGTTGCCGGCGGCGGACGATCGGGCCGTCCGGCCACCGTCTACTCGCCAATCGGACGGACGAGATTTTCGGTACGGCCGTCACGATCAGCACGACCGTCGCGACAGCGCGGCCGCCGGCCTAGGACCGCGACGCCACGACCGTGAGTGCCGGCGAAATCGTGGCCGGACTTCCGAAATCTTTCGGGGAAGTTGGTGCTGGCTGGAGGCAGCCCCGGTCCCATCACCCGCAGCGCCGTAACAATTTCGACCGGTATGGGAAACATCTACGCAACGAAAGTTTTCGTAAGTCTTGAGGGTGTCGGGGCCAGGTCGGAAGACTTCGGTCAATGGCAGTCCGCCATCTGGATCTCGCGCGGCGGACGCCGTCCCCCGAGCCAGGCAGCACCGTCCTGGCGCGTACCGAAGCGAGGAAATCCCCATGCCTGACTTGGTGAAGCGCACCGCCGGTCCTACGGCGTCGGCCGACGTCGACCTCATTCTGGCGTACTCGGCCGCCGCCGGAGGTGCGCGATGAAGCGGGCATCGAAATGGACCGTCGCGATGAGAATGACCGCTGCTGCGGTCGGCGTCCTGCTGGCCGGCGTGCTGATCCCGACCGGTGCGTACGCCTACCAGCCGGTGGTGCAGAACCTCTACACACCGGCGAACACCGGTAGCTGCAACAAGTTCCCGTGCGTGCTTTATCCAAAGTCGGCGCAGTTGTCCAGCGGGCGGATCGTCGCCACGTTCGAAGACAGCGAAGGTGCCGTCGTCGGGCAGACGATGCCGATCTACAAGAGCGACGACAACGGCAACACCTGGCAGAAGCTGACCAGCCTGAAGGCACCGGCGTACCTGACCAGCAATTCGGCGTTCGCCAAGTACACGAGCGCGTGGACCAACCCGTACTTCTACGTCCTGCCGCAGGCAATCGGCAGCATGGCGGCCGGCACGCTGCTGCTCGCCAGCGTCGTGTCCGGGCCGGACACCGCGCCCAACCCGAACGGCAACGGCAACCGGCAGAACGTGGCCATCGTGCTCGAATCGAGCACGGACCAGGGCGTGACCTGGACACCGCGCAGCGTCATCGCGGCGGGGCCGAACCAGGCGCAGGATCCGGTCTGGGAGCCGTATCTGATGGTGTACAACAACCAACTGGTCGCGTATTTCTCAGACGAGAACGAGGCGAATTTCGGCGTCTCCGGCGAAGGTGGGCAGATTCTTGCGCACCGGACCTCCAGTGACGGTATCAACTGGTCCGCGGAGGTCGCGGACGTTCCGACGAGCTCCTACAGCGGCCGGCCGGGGATGACCAACATGGTCCCGACCACGGACGGCAAGTGGATGATGACCTTCGAGTACTGGGGCGGCGGCGCGAACACCCGGATGAAGTTCTGCAGCAACCCGGTGAGTTGCGACCCGAGCAACCTCGGGTCGGCCGCGCCGGGCGGCGGCGGTAGCCCGGTCACGGTACGCCTGCCCGACGGCCGGCTGGTCTTCAACGCTGCCGGCAGCGGCGACGTGTGGGTCAACGAGAGCGGCAGCAGCACCGGCACCTGGGTCGACCAGAAGACGGCGATTTCCTCCGGCTACAGCCGCGACCTGCAGTACGTCTCGGGCACGAAACGCTTGGCGATCCTGCAGGCGAACTGGGGCAGTTGCTGCACCACCGGTCCGGTCCGCTACGCCGAACTCGACCTGGGCAACTCGGCCGGCGCCTACTTCAAACTCCTCAACCGAGGGTCCGGACAAGCGTTGTCGGTGGGCGGCGGGTCGCTCACCGACGGAGCTTCGGCGATCCAGTGGGCGGACAGCGGCACCGCGGACCAACAGTGGCACCTGTGGACGCTGAACAACGGCAACAAGCTGATCGGCGGCAACAAGAACAGCGGCCGGGTGCTGGGTATCTGGCAGGCGGGTACGGCGGACGGCGCGAACGCCGTGCAATGGGTCGAGACACAGGCGAACGATCAGCAATGGAAGCTCGTCGCGACGGGCGCCTACTACAAGGTGGTCAACGTCAACAGCGGTAAGGTGCTCGGGGTCAAGGGCGGCTCCACGGCGCAGGGCGCCCAAGTCGTTCAGTGGACCGACACCGGCTCGCTCGATCAGCAATGGCAGCTCGTACAGACCAGTTCCTGAGCTGCGACGGAGAGGACACCCTGTTGGCCCTTCGCGAACCGCGCCGGGCCGGGCAGCACGGGCTGATCAGCGAGGTCGCCCGCGCTGCCGGGGTGTCGATCTCCACGGTTTCCAAAGTGGTGCACGGACACCGCGACGTCGGGCCGGCCACCCGCGAACGGGTGCAGGCACTGCTGGACACGCACGGATTTGCTTCTCCCCGGCGCAATTCACCCAAGATCCTGGCATTGTTCCGCGACCTCGACGGGCCGTACACGCTCGAGGTCGTCCGCGGCATCGTCAACGGCGCCGCCGGGACAGGCGTTCACTCGGTCGTCGGCATGACCAACCGACAGTCGATCGCCTGCTGGCTCGACGAGTGCGCCACGGCCGGCTTCGCCGGGATGATCCTGGTGATCAGCATGCTTGCCGAGGCCGACCAACGGCGCATAGTCGACCAGCACATACCGGTCGTGCTCATCGATCCGCTCAGCGAACCGGTCCGCGAAATCCCGAGCATCGGCGTCACCAACTGGAACGGTGGCCGGACCGCCGTCGACCACCTGATCAGCCTGGGCCACCGCCGGATCGGCATGCTCGCGGGCCGGCCCCACTCGCTGGCCGGCGCGGCCCGGCTACACGGTTACCGTGCCGCGCTGCAGGAGGCGCACATCCCGATCGACCCCGACCTGATCAAGCCCAGTGACTTCGACTTCGGTGAGGCCACCACCGCCACCGCCGAGCTGCTCGACCTTGCCGACCCGCCGACCGCCATCTTCGCGGCCAGCGACGCGCAGGCTTTCGGTGCTCTCGATGCGGCACGCCGCTTCGGCCGGCGCGTCCCCGACGAGCTCAGCATCGTCTCGTTCGACGACACCGCCGTGGCGGCCATGGCGTCGCCACCCCTGACCGTGGTGCGCCAGCCGTTCGAGGAGATGGGCCGGACCGCGGTACGCACCCTCATCGACCTGGCCGAGGGCAAGGCGCCCCCGACGCCGCGGATAGAGCTGACCACCCACCTCATCGTCCGCGAATCGACCGGCCCGCGAAGGTGATCTCGGTCCCGACCGTCCCGCACCTATCGCCGGCTCACCGACACGGCGGCGTGTAGCGGTGGATGCGGAGACCGCGAAAGTCCAGCTGGTTGGGCGTCTTGCCGACGAAACCAGGCCCCGGGCCTCGCCCCGGGCGACCGCGAACGGGTGAGCGGGCCGGCCGAGTTCCGGCAACCACGTCCAGGCCTGCGGGCGCAGGCTGAAGAACCGGGTGACCAGGCGCCCGTGGGTGGACGGGATGGCGGTGGCCCACTGGGCGCCGCCGCTCCAGTGCGAGGCCGGGCGCAACCCTGCCGGAAGCATTCGCCTCAGTCAATCGCTGCTAGTGGGCGGCGCGGCCACCGCCGGGTTCGCCTGGACGACTAGCCGACCGGTGCCGCCGACGCGGTTCCGGCCAGCGACCACACGGCGTTGGCGATGGCGTTCGAGCCCAGGACCACGCTGTTCTGGGCCACGTCGGTCAGGTCGTCGCACGCCCGGTGGTAACAGGCGCCCAGCGCGCTGAGGCTGCGTACCGAGCTGACGCCGGTCACCTGGACGCCGGCACGCTTGAACGCGGCGTGGTCCGAACGGTCGTCGGTGTCCAGCGAGGGGTTGACGGTCACGCCCTGCGAGCTGAAGTAGGTCTGGAACGGCTGGTTCAGCCCGTTCGACTGGCCCTCGGTGTAGAGGCTCCAGCCGACTGTGCGGCCGTTCTCCGGCCTATTGCCGATCATGTCGAAGTTGAGGTACGCGTCGATCGTCGCCGCCCCGCCGCTGGGCAGGTGCGACACGTAGTAGCCGGAGCCGACGTCGCCCTCCTCCTCGGCGCCCCAGAAGCCGAAGCGGATCCGCTTCTGCGGACGCAGGCCGGACCGAGTGATCACGGTGGCGTTGGCCAGCAACGCGGCCACGCCGGAGCCGTCGTCGTTGATGCCGGGGCCGGCCGCGACCGAGTCGGAGTGGGCACCCGCCATGATCACGTGGGCGGCGTCGCCGTACGGCCATTCGGCGATGACGTTGGCCGCGGACCGGCCGCCGGTGGTGAAGTTCTGCACGGTGGTCTGCCAGCCGAGCGCGTCGAGCTGCTGCTTGATGTAGTTCACCGTGGACGTGAAGCCGGCGCTGCCGATGACCCGGGTGTTGTTGCTGGCCTTGGCGAAGTCCATCAGCTTCTGCAGATGCGCCATCGGGGCGTCCGCGCCGATCACCGGGGGAGCCGCGGCAACCGGGGCCGCGACCGCGGCGATCGGGGCGACCGGGGTCGGGCCGGCGTAGGCGACACCGGAGACCGCGAACGCGGCGGTCAGGGCGGCGGCAGCACCGGTATAGGCAAGCTTGCGAACCCGCATCGTTCCTCCCAGAGTAGGTACCGAAACAGTACGAACCCGGGCGACGTATAGGGGCATATCAATCTGACCCTCTTGCCGGTGGTCTCACCCGCCGGGCGCGAGCCTCGCGGCGGCGATCCGCGGTACGGCGGTTGACGGAAACCGCGAGATCGAAGATCGTGGATGGTCAAAGGCCCGGCGCACGGTGCCGCCGGCCCATCCCGATCGAGGTACCGATGACCTGGTTCTCGCTCTTCCCGCAGTCGCTTCTCCGGCGGCTGATCGCCGCCGGAACAGGCCTACTGCTCGTCCTGCTCGGTGCTGCGTTTGCGCTGCCCGGCCGCGCCGCCGCGGCCGTGCCGAGCACTGCCGATCTGGCCTACTACGACGTCCGGTCGCCGTCGGTGGGCGCCGGGAGCCTGGCTGCCGACCTCACCCAGCGCGGCTACGACGTGCTGGACGGGCCGCTGACCAATGGCGTACCGATCCTGGCCACCGCCGCCGATGCCGTGCTGTTGCGGCACCGCGGGCTGACGGTTCGCTACGCCGGCCCGCTGTATCAGCCGGTGTCGGCGTCGGTCTCGGCCGCGGCCGGCACGTACTACGGCGGTTACCACACCACGGCCGGACACGAGGCGCACAATCAGCAGGTCGCCACGGCCCACCCGGACCTGGCCGTCCTGCGCACCATTGGCCGCTCCTGGCTGAAGACCCAGAACCGGGGCGGCCACGACATTCAGGCCCTGTGCGTCACCAAGATCAAGGCCGGTGACTGCGCGTTGAACTCGGGCGGAACCAAGCCGAAATTCACCCTGATGGCCCAGATGCACGCGCGGGAACTCGCGACCGGCGAACTCGCGTACCGGTGGATCGACTACCTGGTGAACAACTACGGCAAGAACACCGCCGTCACCCGACTGATGGACACCACCGAGTTGTGGATCATCCCGATCGCCAACCCGGACGGCGTCGACATCGTCTCGTCGAACGCGACCCGGCCGGTCTCCCAGCGCAAGAACGCCCACGACAACGGATGCTCGGGCACCGGCCTCGGTGTCGACCTCAACCGCAACTCGAGCTACCACTGGGACGTGAATCAGGGCACCAAGTGCAGCGAGACCTATCCCGGCACCAGCGCGGCGAGCGAGCCGGAAACCCAAGGCATCCAGAACTTCCTGACCTCGGTGTACCGCGATACCAAGCCCAGCGCCGACTTCGCACCGGCGAGCACGGAGACCACCGGCACGTTCCTCACCCTGCACAGCTACGCCGAGCTCGACATCTATCCGTACGGCTGGACCAACACGCTCGCGCCGAACAACGTCGACCTCAAGGCGATCGCCACGGCCATGAGCCAATCCAACAGGTACGACGTCGTGCACGGTGACGGCGGTCTGAACTACTTCGCGCCCGGGGCCACCGACGACTGGATCTACGGCACGCTGGGTGTGCCCGGCTACACCATCGAGGTCGGCCCCAACGCATCCGGGTGCAGCGGCTTCTTCCCGCAGTACTCGTGTATGTCGTCGTTCTGGAACCTCAACCTGCCCGCCTTCATGACCCTGGCGAACGCGGCGGCGCGGCCCTATCCGACGGGGAGCTGACGCCTGGATCGGCCGCATCAAGCCAGGTGGACGGTGACGCCAACCGCCGTCAGCGCCTCCTGACTCCGACCCGACCCGAGCATGTGCTTCTGGTGGTCGAGGTGGTCTCACCCGGGTCGGAGACGACCGACCGGATCGTCAAGGCTGATCAATACGCGAGGGCAGGTATTCGGTTCTATTGGCGTGTGGAGCAGGCCGCCACCGGTGCACCTCTGGTTTACACGTACGTTCTTGACCCGGCGTCTGGCCGCTACCGCGACGGCGAAATCTTCACCGGCGTGGTGAAACTAGCCGCGCCGTTCTCGATCGAGGTCGATCTGTCCGCCTAGTGTGCGGTGCGGCCGTGCCGGCCCGCCGGAGCGTCCGCCCGTCGGTCGCTGCCACGTTCGGCTCAGCCGGCCGTGAGTGAGTTGATCGCGGCGGTCTGGTCCTTGCGGACCGCCTCGAAGAGCGCCTTGGTCTTCGTCGGGTCCGGCAGTACCACGCTCTGATCGCCGATCATGCCGGTGCCCTTGCTGGGGCTGGTATAGAAGTGCAGGTTGCCGCTGCGCAGGTTTCGCAGCTGCGCGGCCAAGCCGATGATGTCGAGGGTCTTGTCGACGCTGACCGTGTTGGTGGTCGCCCGGAGGAAAGCGTTGAGCTGGGTCGGGCTGGAGAGCATTCCGCCCGAGGCGGCCTTGTCGAGGATCGCTGTGATCACCTGCTGTTGGTGCCGGATGCGGGCGAAATCACCGTCCTTGAACACGTAACGCTCGCGGGCGTAGTCCAGCGCTGCTGCCCCGTCCATCACCTGTACGCCCTGGTCGAAATGGCGCAAGCCGTTGGCGTTCAGCGAGTTGGTCGAGGTAAACGATTTCTCGACGTCGATCGTCACGCCGCCCAGCGCGTCGACGATGTCCTTGAAGCCAGAGAAGTCGACCAACGCCACATGGTCGATGCGGACGCCGGTGTAGCTCTCGACGGTCTGCACCACCAGCGGGACGCCACCCCAAGCGAACGCCGCGTTGATCTTTGCGTTGACGTTGCCGTGCCGCCCGTTGGCTGACTTCGGGATGTGCACCCAGGTGTCCCGGGGGATCGAGATCAGCTGCGCGGCGTTCTTCTCCTTGTTCAGGTGCATGACGATGATCGTGTCGCTACGCCCGCCGTCCTTGTTGCTCGGGTCGCGGGAGTCGCTTCCCAACAGCAGGAAGTTCGTCGCGGCCGCGGCCACCGCCGCTTTCTGCGGGCGGCTCGCTTCCGGCACCGAGGCGAACGCATCGACTCGCTTCACGTTGCTCGACACGTTGTGCAGGTAGAAACCCGCCGCGAGGCCGCCGATGCCGAGCAGAATCAGCGGGATCAGCACCGCAATGAGGATGATCTTCCGCTTCCGCCGTTTCGGCTTCGTCGGGGTCGTCGGGGCGATCTCGTCGTCACCGGCCAGGCCGATTACCTCGGTGGCGTCGCGGTTTTCGGTATCTTGGCTGGTCGACATGGCGGTGACGGTACCGACGCACGCCACGCTCTGGGGTCCGCCGATCCGGCACAGTGACTGTGCGGAACGGCATTGACGGAGGCGATATGATGGAATTGCAGGCATAAGCCCTAATCATCCCGAATGTTGCGCAGCCGGGCTTTCCGGACCCGTCGGGCCCGCTGGATCGCGCCGCCCATGATGGACATTGCCCGCTGGTCGGCCTCGATTAGACTCCGTTCCCGTACCCCGAGCACCCGACCGGGGGCGGAGGGGCCGTGACGTCTGAGGCGATCGAGCGCGTCGCTGCGTGGTGCACCAGGCAGCGACTGCCGTTCGAACGACGCGCGGATTCGGTGTGGTTGCCCAACCCGGCCGCGCCAGGTTTCGGCGTCCTCATCCGCGATATCGGCGACGCGACCGAGTGGAGCATGCCGTTCCCGATCCCGGCGCAGCCGGGGCGCGTCGTCGAGACCGAGCGTGCGCTCGCATGGCTGAACCAGCGCTCCGCGCCCGGCGAATGGCAGCTACTCCCGGACCGCACCGTGCGCTACCGGCTGCGGGTGTCGCTCGAGCAGATCGCTCGGGCCGATACCCAGGGCGATGCGCCGACCACCGTCCGGACTGATCCGATGTGGCGCAGTATGCGTGCGGTCATGGACGCCGGCAACACGCATGTCCACGCTCTCGTCCAGATCATGGCCGGTCGAGAGCCGCCGGAATACGTCGAGACAATGACCGGAGGCCGAGGGTCGCCGTCGACGGCCGACGACGGCGACCGCCTCGAGCCGATCGACGAGCGTCAGCTCGTCAAGCGCAACCTGGTGTTCGCGCCCATCTCCGACGATGACGCCGACGATGACACGGCGCTCACGCTCGACCGGCTGGTGCGGTGGAGTGAAAAACTGTGCGTCCTGCCGCCGCTCGACTATGCGCTGGCGATGGCCGAGCTCGGCATCACCGGCTCGATCACCCCGCGGTCGCGCGGCTACGCCACGGTCGAGCCGGCACCGCCGGACACCAGGTGGCTCGCACTCGAACTCGAGCACCTGGGCGCCAACGCCGGTTCGCTGAGCGGTGTCGAGGTCGCATTTACCGCGTCGATCACGCGCGGCGAGCTCGATCGCGAATTCGGGGCCGGCGACGTGGTGCCGATGATCGACGGCGGCGGCGAATTCGAGACCGGCTACCGTGTCGAGATCGCTGGCGCACCGTACCGATGCATGGTGTCCGCGCGATTCATGGGCGTGCCCAGCGACGACACCCCCACCCGTTCGGTTTATCTGCGCCGCGACCCGGTCAGGTCCGGGCACCCGCCGGAGCCTCGATGACCGTCGGTACGTGCGGCGGCCGGGGGAGCGGGCGGATACCGACCCGTTCGACTTCGGCGATGACGTCCCACAGGATGCGCGGTGCGGTTGCGCCCTGGACGGTGGAGACCGTCTTGCGGTGACCGCCGCGGTCGGTGACCGTGAGGCGGTAGGAATAGCGGTCGCAGCAGGGATCCTTCGGCTGATACGAGCGGTGCAGCCGCCGGAACGCGGGGCTCGCGGCCATCCGCAGCGCATGCCGGCCGCCGGCGGTTGAGCGGTCGACCGCGAAGGAGTCCCGGGCTCCCGCGAAGCCGCCCGCGCGTTCCAGCAGGATCGCGGTGGCGGTAACCGGCGCGGCGGCCGCCGGGGCGGTCGGCATGAGCGCGGCGATGGCGCACACGGCGACCAGAGCCGTGATGCCCCGGCGTGTGATGGTGCTTCCCACCTCGCCCACCCCCACCTGTCCGGCGTCGCCGTTGACGCCTCCCTTACGGACAACACCACACAGGCACCTCAAGGTACGGCATGAACTTCGCAAAACGGTCGG
>Ga0307516_10010148_pt1 | contig 10398 bp, 7 predicted proteins | sample 19_EM_MG_FD_203310 | JGI IMG/M metagenome (GOLD analysis project Ga0307516, IMG submission 203310) | Populus trichocarpa ectomycorrhiza microbial communities from riparian zone in the Pacific Northwest, United States - 19_EM | ecosystem: Host-associated > Plants > Roots > Unclassified | place...
CGAGCTACGATTTCGTACGTCACACCCCCACCCACCTGTTATGGATCTGATCGTTTCCGGTCGGTGCAGGTGGGACGTGTGGGCATACAATTGCTCGACCTTGGCTGTCAAAAGGTGTGGGATGATCGGCCATTCGTGGGGCTCATGACCGACCCATCCGTCTAGTTTACTTGTCATCCGTCGCCGAGCCGACGTCCCACGCTGGGCACACCTGAACGCTGTGGTTCGTAGGTACCCTCCAAGAAGCGTGGATCGTTTCTGAGCGATTTCTTCGTAGGTGGGCAGCCAATGGAACGAAATCGGGGCCCGAGAGAACAAAGGTATGGACGGTCCCGTCTTCAATATTCCGGATTCGAACCTAAAATCTGAACCCAGGTGACCAGTCAGCCGAATCCGACGGGGTCTCTACCACTCTATTTGGTGTTCGTAGGTCCAATTCCCCGTTTCAGTCACTCTGACTATGCGACTTCGGCACACCTCACAACTTTTTTCGACAGTCATTACCCTTCCATTCCAAGTGATCGTACTTTGCCTTATCATCCATTGTGGCTGCAAACTCCATTATGCGCTTAAGATTAAGAGGTCCGAAAGGAGAAGGGCGCGTGCTCGCCAGCCTGCCCCGGTGGTGACTACGGATGTGCCAACTATGGATGTGATTACGGAACTCGCTACTGCACCAGGGGAGACCTCTTCCGATCCGTAGAGGGTGGACGGTGGCCCCGAGTGTCGTTCGGTGCGTCAGAGGTTATGCTATGTAAGTATTTGGGGTGTCTGCCGTTTCGTGTTTTGTTGACAATCTCACCTTTTTTCCCCCGTCCAGGATCCATTCGATCCATCCAGCGTTTTGTCCCACGCTGAACTGCGATTAGTCGAATGTGGCTTGTACCGACTCAACGGATGGTGCTGGGAACCACCGCACCATCGTATGCTATCCAGTGAATTTACTTACGCAGCTGTTGTGAATGATTAAGGTCTCCAGTCACCCTAGTTTTGTGCAAGCGGAGTGGGGGTGTCATGCGTTTTTGGTTCGAGGCGACCGTGGATCATCTGCAAGACCAGGCCGAGCGGGGAAGCCGCACGTCGTGAAGTCACATTAATATATTACGGCAGGTTCCTGCATTCGCCTTGGACTCTTTGGGATAACGCGCTGGTCGATGGATGAGCGGTTGCTCTGATGGTATCTTTTTCAAGAAATGCAGAGACAAGGTCCGTTTGGCTCCGGTGCCCGCAGCGGTGGAGCCGCGCCACAATGCACAAGGGTTTCGTATCCGGTATCAGCGTTAAATAAGGAGGACCACACTCGCTTATGATTTGCACCTGTATCGTGGGGAGATAGTCGGAACTCAGAGAACCAGGAATCGAAATCCGACCAGGTTTTTACAATTGTCTGGTTAACCCGTATGTCCACTTCCCCGTTTCGACCATGTGCTTCGATACACCTGACACAACCTTTTGTCGACAGTTGTTGTCGGTCAGATTTCACTGGTCGTGCTTTTCTATATTTGCTACGGCCTCTATTTTACGGTTGAGCAGGAGATCCGCGCAAGGAGGAGAAAGGCGCGTGCTCGCCAGCTTGCCCCGGTGGTGACCACGGATGTGGCTATGAATGTGACTGCGGAACCCGCTACTGCACCGGGAGAGGCCTCTCCTGGTCCGTAGAGGGTGGACGGTGGCCCCTTCTTGTCGTTCGGTACGTCAGAGGTTACGCTGTGTAAGCATTTGTAGTGTCTATCGCTTCGTATTTTGTTGACGATCTCATCTTTTCTCCCTCGTTGTTTAGCTGGATCCATCTGATCCACGTTGAATTGGTTGAACGTGGTTTACACCGGCCCCCTGGGAACCACCGTATCGTCATACAATATCTACTGGATTTACTTACGCACCTAATACGAATGATTAAGCCCATCATCCTAGTTTTGCGCAAGCAGAGTGGGGGGGGGTCATGCGTTTCGGCTCGAGGCGACCGTGGATCATCTGCAGGGTCCACCAAGATCATGTTGAGGCCACGCCGAGCGGGGAAACTACCCGCCATGAAGTCTCGATGAACCTTGTGGCCAAAACTCTACGGCGCGTAGCCACATATATATTACAGATGGCCGGCGGTTGCTTTGATGGTATCTCCCGCTAAAACCTCACTTCACCATCCTGTGACGTTGGCAGTCTCGGGACTAAACCAATCAAGCTCGCCTCTTGGTTAAGGAGTGCAGAGACGGGGTCTAGATCTGTTTGGCTACGGTGCTGGCAGTGGTAGGACCCCGCCACGATGCCCAGCGGTTCTCGTATCTAGTGCAAACGATAAGGAGGGTCATGTTCGCCCGTTCGTATCCAGGTACCCAAGTGCACGTCGTACCGCCACTTGGGATCTACGCCTGCATCGCGGGGGGCATGGTGATCGTAGTCAAAAAATGGGGAAAGCCCGAGAGGCACCCCATGCACATTCATACGCCCGGGAGACGGGTTGAGTACCCACAGGTTCCAGCTCAGCCCGGTGGGGCGACACCCCACGTCGTTGTACCCCCCTGATTCTTCCGACAAATCGATGGGTGCACGAACCTACTCGACGTGCTTCGACGAACGCTTATGCATAATGAGCGACCAGTCGGACGCACAACACATCTGGGCTCTTGCCCTGATCTTCTGTGATCAGCTGATTGCCATAGAACTCCGTCTCCTCCCTGACCCTTTGCAAATGGCCCAATTTAGCTCCCCAAAGAACACGTGTGCAGAGGTAGGACTCAACCACAACACATTGCTTTAACGACGCTCACCGTCTGGATAACCTGTCCCGCCACACCGGACCTGTCTCCACATGTCAGTCGTTATCCACTGCCGATAACGGGTCGGGCTGCCGATTGACCTATTCTTTTAACGCATCGCTATAAAAGAGTCGTTGAGTTCTATGAAGGGCTTTCCTCCAATGATGGTCTTGTTGTAAGCTGTGACACGTTTCGGGATCCTCGATCGCAACCGCTTCCCCCGGCAGATCGAAGATTGGTGGGCCTCCTATATGGGCCCGCAGGCTGGACTCCTGGTGAGCTCGAAACATTCGCGTGCCATGTGGTCACCGCGTATCCTTGCCAAACCTTTTTCAAAGACAATGGTTGGACAATTGACTTCAAACCTATTCGGATCCCAAGGGAGGTGGTGGAGAAGATGCGGCCGAGAGAGGGCGAACACCCTCAGCAGGTATATGATCTCCACGGGTTCCCCAAGAGCTCTTGTATGGCGGGATGGATCTTCGAGTCTCCGAAGGGCTACGGCCGATCCCCATCACTAATGACCCTTCTTCAATTCGCTCGCCATTGATCCCTGCCGGCGCCCCGTCGATGTGACCGTTCCATGTAATCCTTCGTCGTCTCGTGTCGAGAAAAGGAACATGATCCACGAGTTCCGTTCTCTGACACTGTCGAAGCTTTGAAACCTATATTTACCACCGTGACCGCCGCCCCACGGAGCGCATGAAACATCAATACACTCTAACCGCGCGTTAAAGGTGCAACGCGGTCTTGGGACCAGGCCAATCAAAGTTAGCCTTCGGGCAAGAAATGCAGATGCAGGGTCTGGAGCTTGTTTGGTTTCGCCGCCGGCAGCGGTGGCGGAATTCCGCCACGATGCCCGACCGGTTCGTATCCAGCGTACGTTGAAGAGGACAACGTTCGCCCGTCCGTATCCAGGTACCCAAGTACACGTCGTGTGCGTGCTGCCGTTACATGCCCGTATCCCGGGATACCCTTGTGACATCAAATGATGGGCGACGATCGATGGTCGGAGTCGAAAAAAGAGGTCGAGGGGTACCTCATGCTCATCTATGCTTGTACCCCCACCCCCGGGCGCTCCAGCGTCATGTATCAGGATAAATGGTCCACCCTTCCCCACTCTTCTATTGCGGTACTCAACTGCAGAAGTCGCAGACGGAATCGAAGCCCATCTCCCCCCTAACCTAGTACATACAGCACGCTGACCCTGAGCTTCCATAGAACAGGCACAGGGCCACATCTCGTAATTATCGAAAGCATATCTATCAAAGTTCTTTTTCCACTTTTCTTCCCTTTCAGCTGTCTGCACCCCGCATCGAGGATCATTCAGTAATCCCCAATCGACGAAACTTGCAATTTTCGGGCTGTGCCCGTCCAAGCGACCAGCTCTTTGGCCCCGACGTGGTACACCTCACGGTATAGGAACCGGTGGCGGTCCATCAGATCAAGGGTGGGTTGCTTTTAGAACGCCCATGTGGAAGCGCCCTCCGCCTGGGGTTTATAATCACCGGACCAACGGTTCCATGTAGATACCCAGACCCGCAAAGTCCACGCTGACCGCCCCCTCCTTTGTTTCCCTCTCTCTCTCCCGTTCCTCCACCCACTCTTGTGCGGTACTCTGTTTCCCTGTACCCTGTGTGACACCCTCTCGTTTCAGCCATGATGGATGTAGCTCAAGGGCATCTCTTCGGGACCATATTCGAAGCGATTCTCTATGGTCAGTGGCGCACGCGACCGTCTATCACTTTGATGATTTCAAATCGTCATCTCCGTCCGTTGACAGCTGACGCCTACCTCTCTTAGGCATCTACTTCACGCTTTTCGTGATATGCCTGTTCGTGTTCGATAACAAAAAACAGTCAACGAATCAAATCGTCAAGTACACGGTAATCGCAATGTTCGTAATCTCGACGGCTCATATGGTAAGTACACCCACTCCCTCCGCCCTCCCATTGTTTCATCCCCCTAACATCTCGTCACTAGGCTGGAACCATCCGGTGGGTGATCTTGTGCACCGCCCAGACGAGAATTGGCATCCTGACTGTCTGCGTTCCCGATCGATATCAGGTCACTTCAAGAGGGTTTCTTCAATTGGCGACCAAAGACCCCAGAGAACTACTTCAATAGCAAGGCTCTCCCCTTGAACCTTGCCAACAAGTCTCTCTATGGTGCCAATATGGTACTTGGTGATGGTCTGATGGTACGGGGAGGTTTCTAGGCCTCGACCTCTTCCTTGGGCTAACCACGAGTTGCGAATGTAGATTTATCGCCTTTGGATCATCTACCGGGGGAGTTGGTTCATCGTCACCCTTCCAATCCTTTTGACCATCGCGACCGCGAGTGAGTCTCTTTTCACCCCTCAATAGAGAGACGGCTGAACAAAGGCCTATTAGCGTTGATCGCTGTAACGATCTGGGAATTTTCCAACCTAACCTCTGGCCAATCTGCCTTCGTCGCACGAGTCCAGTCCATCGCCCCGGCCCTCTTCTCCGTCCCCCTCGTAACCAACCTCGTTATCACCGGCCTCATCATCTGGAGGATCAAACAGGCCCAAGATAACACAAAGATCACTTCGAACCACAAAATGTACACTTTCTACCGTCGTGTGATCAGGAACACGATCGAGAGTTGCATTTTGTACCCGTTCGTCTTGATGGTCACCTTGATTTTGTATTGTCGGCACGACAATGGCCAGGATATCGTAAGTCCGTTCTAGACGATCTCATCCTCTAGCGCTCATCCACCTCGTCATTTTCACAGCTTACCGGCTCGATGACCCAAGTCGTATCCATCGTTCCAACGCTGATGTGGCTCCAGCACCGTTTCGGTCAGAGTTTGCTTGGGAACGATGAAACCTTGACGCAGCCAGCGTCCGCCTCGGAAAAGACCATGGAGTTCAGTCCGAACAGTAAGTTCCAACAAGGCACGAAGCTGGATACCCTCGGCACCGCGTCCTTTACAGATGTGGAAGCGGGCCTGGCGAGTGATAAGGATAAGGAGGGCACTTCGACGTTGGTGACGAGTATGAGGTGACCCGGTTTGGTGTGTGCGATACCTATATCCTACTGTCTCGATGCTCTGCTGTCTTTGTTTTGTTCCAGTCTCTCAGGACTCTTTCGTAAAAATCCGACCTTATACGCTAATTTACCAGGTTCTGTGATGTCTCGTATTTCCCTGTATTCTCTTGTACACTCACTCTCCCTGGCTCTGGTTGGCGTCAGTCTACGTTTCGGCTACAACTTCTGTACATATTCAAATATTCCTGGCCTAAGCGTACGACTTGTTCTGGATTCCCGATTGATGTACACCCCCAACCGTGATGGCCAACTCATCTTTACTTTCCGACCCGTCTCGATGAACTTGCCGGAACGCTTCCGGCTTAGCCTCGCGGTTAATCACCGCGGCGGATCACAGCACCATGCACGGTACGGATTTCTCCTCACCACTTTCACCAACCTCAAGCCCCTTACTCTCACCACCATCTCGTTCGCCTGCTTTGACGATGCATCGCTCAATACGCGTTTCTGGTCTCTCGCCGAGGTGGTTTCGGGGTTCAAATTCTTGGTGTGTTTGTTGGATGAGGAAAGGTTTTTCGCGTCGGTGAGGTTGTTCACCCGCCTCGAGTCGTTGGAGCGCGTGGCTTGGTACTTACCGGGTCTGCTGGAAAGACTAGGGCCCTGGAAAGGGACTTCCCGGCCTTACGCGGTTCGCTCACAATATCAGACTTCAACGAGAACGACGGATTATCCGATTCCCTCGTGACCGAAGTCGGAACCTCTCCACGCCCAAACCCAAAAAGTGCGAGATTACCTCAAGGCAATAAACCTCACTGCGGTTGGAGCGGAATAAGGCTACAGTAGGGACCTCCCCTTCCCCAGTTAGATCAGGCTAACGAGACTTTAAGCAGATCGCCAACCGGGCACGGTCCTGGACCTCCCGCTCTGCTGGAAACTCATCGGGGTCCATCTCTCATATACGTACAATCGGCACGGAGAACTGGATGAAGTTGGAAGGGGAGGCCGTCTCGCCTAGGTCTCATACGCACGTTTCATTCCCTGCATCTTGCCCAAAGCTTTCAAAAGTCCCTTCCCACAAGCGCACCACAAACCTTCAATGATATTTATTTTCTTCCGCAACAGGCTCGATAGACAGTGGATTCATCGTTCCATAGGCAACACGGGTCGAAATTCGTTTTCTACACAGAAATTCGCACGACCCCTTGGTGTACGCTTTCGAGGCGGCCATGATGGCGAGGAGGGCGATTCTTCCCGCAACCGACACCCCGCGGGTTGAGTTGGATCCCCTAGAATCCCCGTCGTAGCCGTCGAGAGTTTGTGCGGCAAGTAGAGGGGGTTAGCCTTCCCTAGGGATCGGCCCGTCCCTTCCCGACTCTCCGGCTCGGCCCTGGTCCTCTTCAGAATATATGATATCCCTCCTCTCTTCCCGTCTCCCCCACTGTGCCAGCCACGACGCCTTTGTATGTCCTCGTGTTCCCCACCCTCCTATTGCTGTTCTGGTCCTGCGCCGTTCAAGCCCAAAATTCGTCTGCTGTATGCGCGGAAGGGCGAATGGCATGTCCCCCCTTCTCGGAGCCAACCCTGGGACATTGATCGTTCGGTTCTGTATGATGATAGATGTTCAATTCTGATGGCGAATCCCCCTGCGATGTGGCGGTAAAGTTGATGACATTCTGTCATGGAACGGGTACGCTCTACCCCCCGAAGTGGAGATCGTAGGCTGACCCGAGGGGTATTTGTCAGGTTATACCGTCAATGCCCTCCCCCCTGGCGCATTCTATTCTGGTCCATGGAAGGGGCGCGATACGCTGTGTACGTGTAGTACCGTCATTTGGGGCCTTTTCTCCGCTTGCGGGACTTGTCAGAACCGAACCACGGTTTCGTACGTCACACCCCCACCCACCTGCTGTGGATCTGATCGTTTCTGGCCGGTGCAGGTGGGACGTGTGGGCGCACAATTGCTCGAACTTGGCCGTCAAAAGGTGCGGGGCAATCGCCGTCCAAGGAACTGTGACCCATTCGTGACGGTGCATTCGTTCGTCTAGTTTGCTCACCGCCCCTCGCCGAGCCGACGTCCCACGCTGGGCATATCTACACGCCGGGGTCCGTGCGATCCCTTCAAGCCAGCGCAGATCGTTTCTGAGTTGTCCCTTCGTATGTGGACGGCCAGTGGAACAAAACCGCGGCCCAGGCGAGCATAAGTATGGACCATATCGTCATATTCCGGGTTCGAATCTCATAGATGGACTTAGAGCACCCGCTAGTTCGGCCCATCCATCTCTCTACTGGTGCCTGGATTGCCTGTATGTTCACCCCGTTTCCGTCGCTTTGGCTTTGTGGTTCCGACACACCTCATAACCTTTCCTATAGTTGGTCTCCTTCCAATTGAGATAATGGTCGCAGTGACCGTTGTTTACTATTCGTTGTTATCTTGCTACGGTCTCTCCATTGCGGTTCGGGACTGCCTATGTCCCGTTCTCGGAAGGAGGAGAATTGCACGTGCTCACCAGCCTGGAGATGTAACTACGGAGCTCGATACTGCGCAGGAGAGGCCTCTTCAGATCCGTAGAGGATGGATGGTGGCCTCTTTTGATCATTCGACGCGTCAGAGGTTAGACTGTGTAAGTCTTCGTAGTGTCGGCCGTTTCGTGTTTGTTGAAGATCCCATATTTTCCTCATTGTTTGGGATCCATCCGATCCCTCCAGCTGAAACCCCCTTTCCTCAGTGTTGGATTCCGCCGCTCACTCATACAGGTCACTCAACCTTCAGCTGTCTGGGCACCGTCGGGTACTGATGTAGCAGTCCTCCGATGTGGCGTTTCGGAACGGAAGCCCCGCCGCCCCGTACTCGGCGAGCAGCATCCGCGCCCACAAGTGGCGAAGGAACTCTGGGTCCACGCCCGCTACCCCGGTTTCCACAAATCGGTGTACTTTATCCCGCGCTCACAGGAGTTCCCTAACGTGGAGACCCTCGTAATCAAAGCTTCGGAAAGCACCGTTATCGATGAGTTGTGTTTTGTTATCGCACCGGAATGCAAATACCCCCTGCTTTCCACACTTGTAGTATTCATCCCCTGTTGGACTTTCGTGGACTTTGGCAAGTTTGCGGGGGTCCTTCGGCACTGCCACGCCAACCCGCGTGCAGTACAGGTTGGAGCCGTGGTGTAGGTTAATCGGGAGGCGGTTGTCGAGGTGCTTGGATGACCTTAACCTCCACGCCGACTTTGGGGGTACGGAGTTACCGGAGGTCCGCACAGTGAGCGGATACGCTGAGAGTACGTTTGTTTTTACCTGACGGCGTAAACAGTTCCTGGGGGTGACCGCCTCATGTTTGTGTTTTGGATGGCAACAGCTTTTGTGTGGTAGCTAAGTACGTATGACAGCCCTACAGAACAATCGTCCGTTTCGAATTAGATGCCTACCTACCTTGTGGTATTCACCCATCAATGCCCCGATGTGTTCCCCGAGTGTCAGTTTGACTACTCGGAGGGCAGAGCGCGTGCTGTGCGTTATCGATGGTGATCTGGGGTGGGCATCAGGGAATCTGCGAGACCGTGGATCAATGAACTTGAAACTGGTTTTCCCACGTCAATAAACTTCCCCTTTACCCTCACCGCACTTCTGGACGCTTGTGCTGCCACTTTGCCCACGCGTTATTCGGCGGACATGCCGCGTCGAACTTGCCTTGTTCCCAGAATGGACATGCAGCCATGTTGCTGTCCTTTTCCGGGTACAAAGGCGGGGGCGTTTGGCTCTTGATCTGATCTGACAGACCAACGGGGTGCGATGCGTGTACCAAGCGAGGCTCAGTCTTTCGTACCGATGCTTCTATCGATGGCTGGGTGACTACCGTGGCAGGGCTTCGCCCTATTACTCATGGGAGTATGTAACATGGACAATGGGCAGATGTCCCTCATCGTCTTATCTGATTCGTCCGCCTCCGGCGCGGCGTCGGTCGTTAAAAATTCTCGCAGGCGCGCCGATGAATTGGGCTCATGGATACTGATGACTGGGGCTCCTCGTGTTGGGAGGGGACGAGTGCGTTTAACGCCGGTGCCGTCATCACGAGGCGTCCTCGTATAAAACCCTCACTCCTCGTTGTTGAAAATGATCATCCACCCCTCGACTTTCCTCCCCGCCTCTCCGTTTCGTTCGTTAGGATGATCCGAGTCCTCGCGTCGCGTATTTGATCTGTTTGGTGTTGTGCCGCCCATCGCGTGCGCTAGGTGCCCGTTCGTCCAACACCACCGTCTGCGGTTGGCCTGGCACGCAACTTCAGCACACTTACAGCTTAGCCGAAGATTCGGTACTATCCTCGAAGTCTTTTAGTTCGACTTTCCCGTTCGGCCGACTTCAAAAAAGAATCGGGGAAGTCACACTCCATATATAAAGGTAGTTATTGTTTGGTATCAAAGAAGGGTATATGCGTTCTAATAAATACTATATACAGCTATAGGTACGAGCTACCTACAGCCGGGGCTTCGGGGTGAAGAACTCGCCCTCGAATACTCCTGCGCCAAACGTGAGATACGTTATGGCTAGAACAATGTGGTAAGCAATCCATCAATTTCGAGATCAAGACAGTCGACTTACCGAAAAAGAGTACTTGTGGTCCTGACCAGAGG
>Ga0307516_10010149_pt1 | contig 10398 bp, 17 predicted proteins | sample 19_EM_MG_FD_203310 | JGI IMG/M metagenome (GOLD analysis project Ga0307516, IMG submission 203310) | Populus trichocarpa ectomycorrhiza microbial communities from riparian zone in the Pacific Northwest, United States - 19_EM | ecosystem: Host-associated > Plants > Roots > Unclassified | place...
CTTCCCTTGAGTAGTAAGGGGAAGGTTCTGTACTCTATAAGGGCTCCTAAGAAGGGTTCTAGAGCACTGTTTCATCCATGTTTGTTGCGGGATAGCAGGGATGTGAAACGTGAGTAGCGGATTCGACGTGTCCAGGGAAGCAAGATGAATGACAGAGGGAGATGGATGTGACATGACTCTGGGATGAAAGGACCATATGCAGAGGACTCAGGAGACACAGAAACAACCAGGTATGAATCTTCAAGTCTAACGATAGACTTGAGGTGACCAAAGTATGTGCGTGACACAGGACTGACGAGGAGAACACACTGACTGAGAATGAGAGGGACTGAGGGAGCAGGCTGGGAAGATATGTGCCAGGCAGTGCACAGGAACTCAGGGAGAGGCTGTCCCAAGAGTAGGACATAGTCAAGGTCTGCTGCAATAGTGGAGAAATGTTCCAGAGAAAATGCGGACTCCATAGTGACTGATGAAGTGGGTGTCTGGATTGTGGGTGGAATATCTCCGTGGGAAATAATTGGATTTATGTCGGAACTTGACAGGCAGATAGACCACAGTCTAGGCTCCATGATGGTATAGTCACATGCCTGATAGCTTCAAAAACGACGGAGCTATTTAAAATATCGGAATGCCGGCACTGGGCACCTAAATTTGACATTTGGGCGCTAAAAATGATTCTTCTTTTTCTCCTTTGTTTCTCAATCGTTTCTTCTGCTTCTTTGGTTGTTCTGGTATGGGAGTTGGACTGCAGAAGGCTGCACTCCTTTCTCATACCAAAAAGATCATTATTCATTGGATTCTTTCTGCTTCTTGATAGTTCTCATGTGAGGGATAACTGTCAGCGATGGCATTCATTTCTTGCATCAGGATAGTCATTCTTGTGTGATAGATGGCTACGACGAGCTTGTATTCATTCTTCGCATAAGGATAGTCTTGACTTTGTGTGATATGGATAGCGAGGGCTGTCTGTATCCCTCAAGTCGGGACAATCTTTCAACAGATCTTGGGTGTGTTCTTCGCATTAGTTTCATCGGCTAACTTTCTCCATGTCCACAGTACCAAACATGTTTGGTGCGTGACACCACCTTCTCCCAACCCGCCAAACATTCTGCTACCAGACTCCCCTATCCCTTCTGCTTCAACTCTGACCCCAGACCCCTTGCTCCTATTTGCACAGGCAGTCCAGTCACTGACCAAGGTCGCTATGGCATCTGCCGACTGCAACTCCTCTTCTGGTTGCACAAAAGTCCATGAACCTGATACTTTCGATGGTACCGACCTGTGCAAACTCCGCACATTTTTAGTTCAATGTGAGTTGAACTTCCAGGACTGTCCTAAGGCTTTCGCCTCCAACCACACAAGGGTCACATTCGTGCAGTCATACCTAAAGGGCATGGCCCTTGAATGGTTCAAACCAGACCTCCTCAACTCCGCCAACCCCCGCAGCCATCCACTATGGATGGACAACTATGCACAGTTTGTTTCTGAACTGAAATCCAACTTTGGCCTGCACGACCCCATTGGAGATGCTAAACACCAGTTGGATAATCTGTCCATGAAAGAAGGACAGAAAATCAACAAGTACGTGGTTGAGTTCAACCATCTCACTGACCAAGTCCACAGCTATGGTGATGACGCTCTCTGCCACATCTTTTACAGCAGTCTCCCCAACTGCATCAAGGACGAAATCTCTCGCATTGGCAAACCCTGCACCCTCAATGGCTACCGCACTCTCATGCAGACCATCAACACCAGGTACTGGGAGCACAAATCCAAAGTGGCGCACCAAACCAAGGCCTCCACCTTCTCATCGTCCAACTCCACCTCCAAAGGCAACTCCTCTGCCTTGTCCAACTCCAAGGGTAAAACCAAGGAGAAGGACAACAAAAACAAGAGCTCTGACAAGGCAAAGAGCTCCTCCGGCGCCAAGCCCACCTCCTCCGAAACCCTACCCATCTTGGAAAAGATGGAAAGTTGACCGAGGAAGAGTGCCAGCAGCGCATCAAGGACAAGCTCTGCATGTTCTGCAGGCAGCCAGGCCATATGGTCAGGGACTGTCCAAAGTCCACCTCCAAGAGTTCTAAGGCCAAGGCCTGCACTGCCAAGGCCATGACTCCCACTGCTGCAGAGTCAAAAAATTAGATAACAGCTCCCAGAACTCCACACAATCTGGGGGTTGCATTGACTCTGACTGTGCACCTGTGGAGTTACACCTCAACGCATCCACTCTCTCCGATCTGAACTCCCTTATGCCTTCCATTTCCATTACATCCTCTGTCACTATTCCTCCTGTTTCCGCTCTCATTGACTCTGGCTCTAGCCACTGTTTCATAGATAGCAAATTTGTTAATAAACACTCTCTTGAAACCTACACAATCACTCTGCTTGAACTCCACCTCCTGGACGGTTCTATGAACACCTTCATTACCAAAGCCATTAAACTCAACATTCAGTTCTCCACAGGCAAAGTCAACTCTGAAGCATTCTATGTAACTCTGCTGGATTCCTCCTGTGTGCTGGTCCTCGGACATAGCTGGCTCACCCACTACAATCTGTTGATTGACTGGGTTTTGGGTCACATTGAATTCCATAAAGGCACACTGCGAATGCCCGCATCTCCAGTACCTCCTTCTGTTGAGTCCACCTCTGTGTCTGCCTCCACCTGAGGACTCATCTCCGCCATCCAACTCCAACTCCAACTCACCTTGGTTGACCACTCCCTACATTTCACTCATAGATGCTGCTGCATTTGCACACACTTGCAAACTCACAGGATCTACCAACTTCACACTGTACATCTGCCCAGAGGACACAAAGCTCTGCTCTGCCTCTGCTGCCACTCCTGTCAACTCTTCCAATCTCTCTGCTGTGCCAGAAGTCTACCATGACTTCACTGACATCTTCAGCAAAGCAGAAGCTACTATGCTGTAGAGACAGTCCTGTCTCTAGGTGTGTAGCATTGGTAGTACTGATACTGGACTCTTACCTTAGCTATGTAGGCTTGCACTTAGCTTACTAAGCAACAAAAAAAAACTCTCTCTTCAGTGTACATCTTTGAGCTCAGTCATGGAGTGACTGAACCAGCCTTCCACTCTCTAGTTTCCTAGTCTCCTTAGTCCTTGGGAGCCTTGCCAGACCTCCAGAATCCCTGGGTCGAATGCACCTCATCTGAGGTAGCAGCCACCCAAACCCTTTGTTATCTTTTCAACGCTTGCTCCACACCATGAGTATGATCTCCAAATCAATTTGAAGGAGGGCACAAGCCCTCTGCTGGGTATTGTGTACTCCCTTTCACAGACTGAATTAGGGGTGCTCTGCACCTTCATTGATGAGCACCTCTCCTATGGCTTCATCTGACAGTCGACCTCCACTCATGGAGCTCCTGTCCTGTTCATTCACAAAAAGGATGGATCACTCCACCTTTGCATTGATTACCGAGGATTGAACAAAATATCAAAGAAAGACTGCTATCCACTCCCTCTCATCTCCGACCTCCTCAACTCTCCTAGCAAGGCAAAGATCTACTCCAAGATCAATCTCCACCACATGTACCACTTGGTCCGCATTGCTGAAGGAGACTCTGGATGGAAGACCACATTTTGCACATGGTATGGCTCCTTCAAGTGAATGTCATGCCTTTTGGCCTGACAAATGCTCCCATGGCTTTCCAGCAATTTGTTAACAGCATTCTCTCTGACATGCTTGATGTCTGTGTAGTTGTCTATCTGGATGACATCCTTATCTACTCCGAAGACATTGAATCACACCAAAAGCATGTCCGCAAAGTCCTCTGACACCTCCGCAAGCATAACCTCTTTGCTAAGCTGGAAAAATGCAAATTCCATACCATCTCTACCGAATACCTGGGCTTCTGCCTCTCCCCCGATGGCCTTTCCATGTCCACTGACAAAGTCAAAGCCATTTCCGACTGGCCAGAACCCTGCAAAGTGAAGGACATCCAGTCCTTCCTTGGTTTTGCAAATTTCTACCATTGTTTCATCTTTAACTACTCTGACATTGTTGTACCTCTCACATGGCTTACCCGCAAAAACATTCCTTGGAATTTTGGTGAGGATTGTTGCTCCACCTTTAACCTCCTGAAGAAGGCCTTCACCTCCACTCCTATCCTTACCCACTGGGTCCCTGATGCTCCACTGACTGTGGAGACCGATGCTTCGGACTATGCCATTGCTGGAATCCTTTCCATCACTGGCTCTGACAAGGTCCTCTGCCCTGTTGTGTACTATTCGTGCACTCTGTCCACTCTGGAGCTAAATTATGACACCCACGACAAGGAGTTACTGGCCATTTTTGAGGCTTTTAAGCACTGGCAACACTACCTTGAGGGCTCTCTGGGCCACTCTGGTCAATGTGGTCACCGACCACAAGAATTTGGAGTATTTCTCCAGCTCCAAGGTCTTGACTTGCCATCAAGCCCACTGGTTGGAGTACCTCTCCCAGTTCAACCTTGCCATCTGCTTCCACCCTGGATGCCTCGGAGCTAAACCCGATGCCCTCACTAGACGCTGGGATGTCTACCCAAAAGAGGGGGATAGGGACTATGCTTGGGTCAACCCACACAACCTCTGACCCATGTTCACCCAAGAACAACTCATGTCCTCCCTTAGGGCAACCATTCTCCTTGCTCTGGCAATCTGTGCTGCCATCCTTGTCAACATGGAACAACTCCAAAAAGACATTCTTGCAGCTCTCCCTTCTGATCCCATCATGCTCAGCCACAAGTCCAACTCATCTGATTCTCAGTGGTCAACAGACTCTGCTGGCCTGCTCTGCCTCAATGATAGGATCTATGTGCCGGACACCAATGACCTCCACCTCAGAGTCCTCTGCTACAAGCATGACCACCTGTGCTCTGGCCATTTTGGCCAGAACTGCACTTTGAAACTAGTCTGCCAGGAATATACCTGGCCAGGTGTCCGCACCTTTGTAAAAGACTACATAAGTTCCTGCACATCCTGCAGACATGCTAAGATCCCTAGACACAGGCCCTATGGCCTATTAAAACAACTTCCAATCCCTGCTCACCCATGGCATTCCATATCCATGGACTTCATCAAGCAACTACCCTCCTCTGATGGATTCACCTCTATCCTAGTCATGGACTGCCTCTTGAAGCAAGGAATACTACGACACTATCACCTCCCCTGAGCTTGCCAAGCTCTTCGTCATGCTGAAAAGATAACAAAGTTTTTGGGTGGCTGCTACCTCAGATGAGGTGCATTTGACCCAGGAGCTTCTGGAGGTCTGGCAAGGCTCCCAAGGACTAAGGAGACTAGGAAACTAGAGAGTGGAAGGCTGGTTCAGTCACTCCATGACTGAGCTCAAAGATGTACAGTGAAGAGAGAGTTTTTTTGCTTAGTAAGCTAAGTACAAGCCTACATAGCTAAGGTAATAGTCCAGTATCAGTACTGCCAATGGTACACACCTAGAGACAGGACTGTCTCTACAGTGCACATGTTCTCCAAACACGGAGTACCCACCCATGTCACCTCTGACAGAGGTTTGGAGTTCATCTCCCACTTCTTCTGCTCACTTGGAAAAGCCCTCAGAATGACCCTGCATTTCACCTCTGGCTATCACCCAGAAGGAGATGGTCAAACCGAGCAGATGAACCAAACTCTCAAACAATACCTCCAAATCTACTGTAACTACCAACAAGACAATTGGGCCGAACTCCTCCCACTTGTGGAGTTCGCATTTAACAACTCCCCTAGTGCAACCACAGGTGTCTCCCCCTTCTTTGCCAACAAAGGCTACCACCCTGACATCACAGTCAACTCCAACTTGGGCCTCAGTTCCTCCCATGCTCAAGAATATACCTCCAACCTCAAGCAACTCCATGAGTTCCTCCACTCTGAGATGGCCCTTGCACAACAGCGCTATCAAGGCCCCGCAGAGGCGAAAAGATCAACTCTGCCGGATTTCAAAATAGGTGATCAAGTCTATGTGAAAGCAAAATATTTTAGGTTTATGTGCCCCTCCAAGAAGCTCTCTGACAAGAATTTCGGACCCTTTGAAATAATAGATAAACCTGGATCACTCTCCTTCATGCTCCGACTCCCCGACAACATGAAGTTCGTGCACTCAGTATTCCACATGTCTCAACTTGAGACCTCCCACCAAAGCAGTATTCCAAGCTGTGTCCAATTTCTGCCACCTCTGATTGAAGTTGATGGAGAAGTTGAATACAAAGTTGAAGAAATCCTAGACTCCAAGATTGACTGCAGAAAACACCACTGCCAACTCCTCTACCTAGTCCACTGGGCTGGCTATGCTGGTACAGATGAAGGAACATCGTGGCTCCTCACCACTGAGCTTGACCATGCATTGGAGCTCGTCACTGATTTCCATCACAAGTACCCAGACAAGCCTGGTCCACACAAGTCCACCTAAGTCATTCTGCCACCTCTGAACTCACTCCGATACTCCTTCCTGCTTCAAGTCCATTCCAATAAAATTGTAGTACAAAAATAAAAGAAACAAACAAAAAAAATATGTAGTTAGTCCGTTAGTCATCCTCTCCCTCCATGTCAGCCATACCATCCTCATCATCTGCCTCCACTCCCTTCTTGACCTCAGTCACCTTTGCCACTTCCAACTCCCTCCATGTCAACCCTGTCAACGACCCTTGGATGAAAGGCGCCCACACTAACATGCCAAGGCGCCACATGTCCTTCACCTGCTGTTGCTCAATCTCCAATTGAGCCCTCTCCATCTCCACCCTCTTGTCCTCCCTCACCAACTGCCTCCTTTTGAGCGCCAAGCACTCTCGCTCGATCTTGAGCCTCTCAACCTCCTGCACCTTGAAGGCTGCCAACCACTCTGACAGCTGTGCTAGTGACTGGGTAAGCTTACCCAGTGCATAGCGCTGCTCCTCCACCTTCGCCTTCGGGAACCAAAACATCTCCTCCTCCTCCTCACCCTCCTCCATCATTGTGTGTGTCTTCTTGTGCTTTTCTCCACCCCTTGGTGATGTGTTCGTCGCAGTCCTGATCTCCTCTTCATTGCATGCTTCTCCACTGGCTTCCCACTCCCCTCCATTGCACTCCCCACTGGTGTTGATACCTCCGCCACCTTCCCTGCCATACTCCAAGAGCAGGACTTGTGTGCAGCTTAGCATTGTGCACATGCCATTGCCTTCAAACTTGCCTGGGCCACACACACAACCAGATTGTTGAGGTGTTCTTGGCACCTCACACAGGCAGAACACCTGCTGCTCGTCACCGCTCCACTACCTTGGGTGGCTGCGATGGTCTCCACTCATGCCTGTGATCACCACTGCTGCTCCTGCTTTTGTCAGATGGCTTGTGCAGGGAACTAGCTCAGAGGCAAACTCAGTGTCTGGTTTGGAACACTAAATATATAACTGACCTAGCTCAGAGACTAAGTAAGTTAGTACTAAGTAAAGGAAAGTGTGACTAGATGTCTTACCTCAGTGTCTGGTTTGGAACACTGAGGTGGAAAGAGTCCTTGAGCAGATGAAAAATCCTCCATGCTTACATAAGGATACCCATCGCACAAATAAGGAAACTAACATGTAAGCCTAGAGAATGGTAGTGATGAAGTAGGTCTTTCAACACCTACGCCTTCCGTGCTTTGAACTCCTGCCTCTGCTGCTCTATGTGTGCCTCCTGCACTGCCTTGACCCTTGCCTGTCGCTCAGCCTCTGTGCACTCCCTTGCCAGCTCGGCCTGATGCTCCTCCTCCACTTTGTGTGCTGCCTTGGCTCTTGCTGCCTCCTCCACTTTGCGAGCCTCTTCGGCTCTGCATGCCTGTCATGGCATCTTTGCGTCAGTATCACATAGCGAACAGTACATTCACCATGCACCTCTTTCCTCCTCTGCACCTCTGCTTGTGCCTCCTCTACCTTTTGTCGCTGCTCCGCTTCTGCTGCCTTCCTCGCTACTTCCCTCCACTCACGCTCCACAAACTTTGCTGTTGTGTCAGGCTTGTCATCTTCAGAGTCAGTGAACAGCTTGTGGTCTTCCACTTCCTTCCAGTCACACTGCTGTTGCTTGCCAGGGACAGGTATGTTGCATTGAGAAGTCATGTTGAGGTAATGTTACAACCATGTCCAACTCCGGGTCTTATCTGGTTACTCTGGTTGCATCGCAGCACTATAGCTCAACTCCGGTCGCTCTCACTTACTCCGGTCACGGTCATGCAGTTATGCTTCCACTAAGTACGACCCTTGGTCTAATCCCTGTACAGTCCTTACTACACCTCACCATCTACCCTGCCTTGACGTGAGTTCTCCGTGTACCCGTTATATCCTTTGCCTTGTATCATTTTCACTGGACCTGGTTTATTTTACCCAGACCTGACCTAGTACTTTCTCCAGTCATCCCTTGTCCACTTTTTAGGCTGTTTACTTGTCACCGTAAATACTTGTCCCTAGTTCTTACTTAGTATAAGTACTCTGTAGTTTATTCTGTATACCTCAGTCTGAAATCAACCATAGTCATCTACTCCAGTTCCTGTCCATCTCCATCTCCATCTCCGTCTCCTCTTGACCGAAACCTACGCAAGGGATCAACGCTCATTATCCTTAGTCATTGAATCCAAGCGGTCACCAACTCCAGCCAGACTAACCTCTTGTCCAGCCCTCTGTGCTCTTCCTTTGTCCGTCTTCGTCCGGACTTGACTGGACCCCCTACCGGAGTAGACCTGGACTTGACAGGTAAAAGGACAAGGTGTATGAACAATGCGGACAACATGTGGCACACTCTTATATGTGCCCACAGTAACTTCTGAACACTGATCAAAAAAGCTTATCTCAGCAGAACAATGCCAAAATCACAAAGTCCACATGCACAAAGGCCCTCAAGGGTTCAGGCCCTAAAGGGGGGACATGACTGTGTGACACCTTCTGACTCCGCAAGGCCCCTAGTCTGTTGTAGACTCAAGTTCGATCATGATCAGACACCTCTGAGACAACCCTAAGGGCAAACAACCCAAAGAACTACCACACGTCGAGACTCTGAGGAGAAAACAGGATACAAGCGTCTTAGAGCGAAAACCCAAAGAGAGCTCGAATGGAGAGCCTCTGGGTGCTGGATTGCAGCAGTATATATACTACACTACACGTGTCCTGTGCGAGGCTATCCATGAGGCTGTATGCTGTACGAGGCTATGCTAACGACGTCAAGGGATACAGCATGCACAGCACGAGGCTGTGGTCCAGACAGACCTACAGATAAGACGCACTAGATAAGATACTACGGTACGATAAGATAAGATGTCATCTAATCACAGATTAGATAAGATAAAAAGTGAGACCGTTACACCTCTGACGCTACATATCCATCTCCGCTCCAACAATTGATGCTCTGTCTCCTTTTAGTATATAGTTCCACGCTTACGCCTCCAGTTATTGTATGCTTCTGTTCTGCTTCTGTTCCTGCTTCCTTTGTTCCCATTTTAGATTAGATCTGATTACTCATAGCTGTATCCCATTAACCTTTTCATCCATTACGCTTATCACTGATCTCTGTTCCATGTATGTTACTCATCCGTTTGTCATCTGCAGACTCTTAGCTACATCTCCACTATGTCTCTCCTCTGCTTCTAGGTTACTATACATATCTGATGTAAAGTACAAGTACTCCGCATGCTGAGGGGATTGTCCCTCAGTTCAAATATCATCTTGAATACTTGCTGCAAACTCCCCTCTGTCCTCCTCTGTCTCCTCTGCCTTCTGGCAACTCCGGCTTTCATTGGACCTCCATCTCTCTGTCCCTTAGTCCTCCGAAATACAAGGACACAGGTATCACAAGGGTGCAGCACATATGCTGAAGCCAAGTCCTCAACTCCTCTACATCTCTTCCACCTGTCATCAACAACTCTTCCTACTTATCTCTGCTTGTGTCAGAGTTCATTGGAGGAACCGGTTCTGACAGGAGGCCACAGAGGTTGAAAGGGGTGATGGTGAGGCCATCAGGAAATTGAAGAGGCTCTGCTCAAACTTTATCTAACATTACCATACATTATCGTTGTCCACATATGTATCCATATGCATCATTCTGATACACAACTGGATCATGTTAGTTACTGCCTGGGAGAGTTGTGAGTGAGTGTCATTTTCATCCAGCATTATCAATTCTCTCAGATTGCTTGGCTTTATCAGATCAGCTCATCATTATCACAATAATGTGGCCGATCAGAAGTATATATATGGCTAAAAGTGATAAGACATGTCTGTGGCTGTATTTGCTATGGCATTTGCTCAATCCCCTCTTACTTGTACTCTAAATCAGATATATCAACAATAATAATAATTGTTATAGTTCTCAGCTCTCCAATACTTTCATATCTGACCAGCATTCACTTTCTTGATGGACTTTTCAAAATGGATGTTTACACTCTCTCAGACATTTG